>Ga0265309_10000722_pt1 | contig 13654 bp, 14 predicted proteins | sample Helome_FD_192492 | JGI IMG/M metagenome (GOLD analysis project Ga0265309, IMG submission 192492) | Marine sediment microbial communities from subtidal zone of North Sea - Hel_20160524 (Illumina Assembly) | ecosystem: Environmental > Aquatic > Marine > Subtidal zone > Sediment ...
TATTTTGCAGGATTGCTTAGTATTTCCTTTATTGCCAGTATCCGAAAAACATAACGACCTGTTTCTTCTCCTAATAGCAAATCATAATAATCATTTGCCTGTTGTATCCCCATAAACTTGTTTATACAACCAGGACCGGCATTATAAGCTGCTGCCGCAAGAGTCCAGCTACCATATTTGTCTTTGTATTTCTGTAAATATCTACATGCCACTTCTGTAGACTTTTCGAGGTGATAACGCTCATCAACATTATCGTTTATTTCCAGTCCATATTCACGTCCGGTGGCCTTCATTATTTGCCAGAATCCTGTTGCCCCGGCATAAGATACCACATTTTGCAAACCACTCTCGGCTACCGCTAAATATTTAAAATCATCAGGAATCCCATTTTTAGACAGTAAGGGCTCAATAACAGGAAAATATTTATGAGCGCGCTTCATTAGCAGAAGAGCATTTGATTGCCAATAGGTATTTACCAAAAATTCCCGGTCGACTCGTTCCATTATTTCCGGGTCTTCCTGAGGTACTCTTTCGTTAGCAAAATTTAAATCCTCTGGAATTTCTATTGCAGAAATTCGATATTCACTGGAAACATTTTTGTCTTTGATTTGAAGGTCTTTTTCCTGATATCCATCACCAAAATTATCCCCTTGTTGTACTGCAAAAATTAAGGTGCTTATTACAAAAACAACCCCTAAAATCATCAGTATATTTTTTATTATTCCCATAATATATTATTTAGTGACCTATCAAAGGTATAAAATACAACTCCGTTATTCCAAAATAATTGTGGGCAATCGTTCATTAAACCATTTATATCTGTGAATGATCATAGTATGTGTCCCTTTTGGAACAATATGACAATTCTTTATATAATGAATAGGAAAAACTACATCATTTTCTCCATGGATATGAATTAAATTAGAATCATAACTACTTTGATCCCAATGAACTATCTTATCTATGCACCAATCAATGTAATATTTATCTCGTACAGCCAGGAATTGCTCATATAATTCCAAACGGTTTTTAACCGTCTCCCCGAATGCGTATTTAACTAAAAGTTCAACATTATTTATTAAACCTGTTGGTAGTAATTTGTGAATTTTAGTGTATTTAGCAAATAGCAGGCGTTTAGGCAATTCTGATTTTTGTTTGATGCTCGAGATAATAATAACTTTTTCTACTTCTATAATTTTTGCCATTTCCTGCACAAGTAGTCCTCCTAATGATACTCCTATAAGTACCGGCCTTTCATGCCTTATTTGCCTGCACATTTTATTTGCGTAGGCTTCAAAAGTAATTCCATGTTCCGGAACAAACCATTCTAATAAATGTGTTTCAAATCTGTCTTTCTCTAATTCAATGTTCTTAAAGATAGCCGAACTTGCGGCCATACCTGGCATCAAATAAACTGGAATTTTGGTTGTGTTCATTTAGTCTAAACTCTTGATTTTACTAGGAAATTAGCAATTTTTTTCTTACTTTTGTGCGCTGATTGTTAAATTACCGCAGCCCGTTGGACAATTAGTCATTAGCTAACATTATGGATAATTACGATTAACACAAGATCGTGATTTTTTTATCTGAAACCATTTTAAATCAAACTATATGAATGAAGTAGCAATTAAGGATAATAGTTTCTTACGCCAATTTGAAACTAAGGTTGATGGTCATCTTGCCAAGATTGAATACTCTTCGCAGGAAAGAAAGGTGTTTTTAACCAAATTAGTTATTCCTGAGGAAATATCTCAAGAAGGTTTTAAAGAAGAATTTATTAAATCGGTTTTGAATCTTATACAAGAACAAAACCTCAGAGTTGTTCCAACAAGTCCTCAAATTGCAGGTTTTTTACGAAAGAACAGACAATATAAGGAAATGCTCCCTGTAGGCATCCGGATTTGAAAATTTACGAACCTCCTAATCGGAGGTTTTTTTACGCCCAAATTTCATTCAGCACAAAACTTATCTGTACTAGTCCGTCTTCATATATTTCAACAAGAGTTACTTCATGTAAAGTATTTACTAAATCGGGGTTCCATGGTGTTTTTACTTTTATGTAGTTTTCGGTAAACCCATAGATATAACCTCCCTTATTTTCACTTTCAAACAATACAGTTTTTTTCTTTCCCAATTGGCTCTCATAAAATGACCTTCTTTTTTTAACAGACAGGCCCCGTAACATTTTACTTCGCTTACTCCTTACATTTTTTGGCACTACCTGGGACATACTTGCTGCTTCAGTACCATCTCGTTCTGAATATGTAAAAACATGCAAATACGAGATATCCAGGCTGTTCAAAAAATTATATGTTTCCAAAAAGTGTTTATCCGTTTCACCTGGAAATCCCACTATAACATCTACACCAATGCATGCATCGGGCATCACTTTCCTGATTCTCTTCACCCTATCCACATAAAGATCAGTGAGATAACGCCTTTTCATTTTTTTAAGAAGTTCATCACTCCCACTCTGCAAAGGGATATGAAAATGCGGTACGAAAGCATTACTGCCCGCAACAAAATCTATGATTTCATTTTTCAGGAGGTTAGGTTCAATGGAAGAAATTCGAAATCTGTGAACGCCTACAACCCTATCCATAGCTTTTACAAGATCAAAAAAAGTATGTTCATGTTTTTTGTCCCCGAATTCTCCTTTACCATAATCCCCAATATTTACGCCTGTAAGTACAATCTCCTTTATGCCTTGTTCTGATATCTCCTTCGCATTTTTCAATACATTTATCAGGGTATCACTTCTTGAAATACCCCTGGCGAGAGGAATAGTACAATAAGTACATTTATAATCGCAACCATCCTGGACCTTTAAAAAAGCCCGGGTTCTATCGCCAACAGCATAACTTCCAACATAGAAATCCACCTCTTCAATTTCGCAGGAATGAACGACACCAAAATCGTTCTTGGATAGATCATTAATATAGTCTAATATCTTAAACTTTTCTGAAGCACCTAAAACCAGATCTACACCATGAACATTTGCCAGGTCTTGCGGTTTTAATTGTGCATAACAACCAATGGCTGCTACAAAAGCTTCTGGATTTGTTTTTTGAGCTTGCCTAACAATAGTTTTAAAGCGTTTATCCGCATTCTCTGTAACCGAACAGGTATTTATGACATACATATCTGCACGATCTGCAAAATCTACGCGATCATACCCTTTATTCTCAAAACTCCTTGCAATGGTTGAAGTTTCAGAAAAGTTTAGTTTACAACCCAGCGTATAAAATGCTACTCTCTTCCTCATTAAAAACTATGATACTAAATTAGAATTGGCAAAGATATCAAAATTAAATGCAAACATCTATGCTATAGCAGTTTGGAAACCACTCCTTCCCTTTACTGGCTAAAAATTGATCAATGTGACTATCACAGGTAGTTATTGATTAGTAATTCCGGTACTTCTTTGTCAATTCAAAAACCTGGTTAAGGATATTTGCCTCCTGTTCATCAAAAATAACGCCTCTTCTCGCCATCATTACTTCTGCAGCTTCAAAAGCTTTCTTTGGCAGATACGTAGTAAATCCGGACGCTCCCCCCCAACTAAAGCTGGGTATAAAATTTCTTGGAAAACCCGGGATATAAATATTTGCATTTACTCCAATCACAGTTCCGGTATTAAACATTGTATTAATTGCTGTTTTACTGTGATCACCCATCATAAGGCCACAAAATTGAAGTCCGGTATGTTCAAATCGCTCAGTGGCATAATTCCACAAGCGTACTTTTGCATAATTATTTTTTAGATTTGAATTGTTGGAATCCGCCCCAATATTGCACCATTCACCTAAAACAGAATTACCCAGATAACCATCATGTCCTTTACTTGAATAGCCAAAAATTACCGAATTATTTATTTCTCCACATACTTTGCCATAAGGACCAATAGTAGTAGGTCCATAAATCTTAGCTCCCATTTTTACAACGGCCTTTTCACATAAAGCAAAAGCTCCACGAATTAGGTTTCCTTCCATTATTTCCGAGTCTTTACCCAAGTATATCGGACCTTTCGTAGCATTTAAAATACTGTATTCTACTTTGGCACCTTCTTCAAGAAAAATATGCTCGGCGTTTATCAAATGATTGGTAGAAGAAATTGGTGCGCTTTGCCTTCCCTTGGTTATGAATTCAAAATCCTGCTGTAAAGCAATACCATTTTTAGAAAAAATATCCCAGGTGTTTATAACGCACAGCAAATCTCCTTCGAAATTTATTTTTTTATAGCCCGAAAAATTAACTTCTTGTTCGGCATCCTCTGTGAAATAAGCGATTAGAAGATCTTCTTTAAAAACTGCTTCGTTCTTTTTCAAATTAAGTATAATAGAGACGAGTTCTTTCGTAGGGCAAAAAGATGCATTAAGTAGAACATTAGCCCGATCATTGATCATCGGATACTTTTTAGAGAGATATTTTTCCGTCTTTGTGCTGATGGAGGCACTCAGGTGCTTCTCCCATTTTTCCCTGATTGTAAAAATGCCGATTCTAATATCGGCAACAGGCCTGGTAAACGTAAAAGGCAATAACGAATTCCTAACCTCGCCATCAAAAAGAATATAATTCATCTATTAAAATTTTAAATAAAAATAAAAAAATAACGCCCCCGATAGTAATCGGAGGCGCATCTTTATATCGAATTTTAAAAAGTCTACTTTTCTTCATTACCAGGCTTGGCATCCTTAGCCTCTGGTGCAGATGGTTTTTCCTCCTTTTTAAACTTTTTATATTTGCTCTTAAATTTGTCTATTCTACCCGCTGTATCCACCAATTTAGCTTTACCTGTATAGAATGGATGAGAAGTTCTTGAGATTTCCAATTTAACCAGGGGGTATTCCACACCCTCAACTTCTAAAGTCTCCTTCGTAGCTGCTGTAGATTTAGTGATAAAAACATCGTCATTAGACATGTCTTTAAATGCTACCAATCTGTAATTATCCGGATGTATACCTTTTTTCATTATATATTCTTTTAAACTTCTGAATTTTAAGCGTGCAAATTTAATTAATTTTCTCAGAAACAACAATTTTAATTTCCCAAAAAAAGAACTCTTAAAAATTGTATCTTTAAATGTAACAAAAGTCGTACTAAAACAACTAACTAGTTAAAACAACAAAATCATTTAAAAATGGAAGAAAATCAGCCTAAAACCGGAAAGTATTCATTAAACTACGGGTTAATCCTGGGAGCAATAAGTGTAGTTTTTGCCATTATGCTCTATTCAATGGATGCCCATACTTCGCAAGATCCAAGTAATACAGTAATTAGTATTGTCATTATGGTAGGCGTAATTTTCTGGGGTATTATTAGTTTCAGAAAAGCCAATGGAGGGTTTCTCACAATAAGTGAGGCACTAAAACTTGGTGCAGGAATTGCCCTGGTTGCGGGTATTATCGGAGTTTTATATACAATACTACTGGCAAATGTGTTAGATCCTGAATTTGCGGTTAAAATAGCAGAAAATCAAAAAGCAGCTGGTGAAGCAGCCGGACAAATGACTGATGCGCAAATACAACAACAGTATGACGGTACGGTAAATTATTTTTGGGTTTCTTATCCGATCATTTTAATATTTAACATCATAGTTGGTTTGTTAATTGGTCTGGTAGGAGGTTTAATATTGAAAAAAGCAAAACCCGATTATTAATTATTAAAAATCGTACTTTTGAGGGGAATTTCCGTTAGAACTCAATGAACCTATCTATAGTTATTCCTTTACTTAATGAAGAAGAGTCTTTAGAAGAGCTCCATGATTGGATTGCCGATGTTATGCAGTCCAATCATTTTTTATATGAGATCCTATTTATTGACGACGGCAGTATAGACCAATCATGGAAGGTAATTGAACAGTTAATACAAAAAAATGAAAACGTAAAAGGCATACGCTTTCATAAGAATTTCGGTAAATCTCAGGCCCTTCATGCAGGATTTAAAGTGGCACAGGGTGATGTAATAATCACAATGGATGCAGATCTGCAGGACAATCCGGAGGAAATACCCGAACTGTATAATCTAATTTTACAGGAAGGTTTCGACCTGATTTCGGGCTGGAAAAAAATAAGATATGACTCCCTGATCTTCAAGAATATGCCGTCCAAACTATTTAATTGGGCAGCAAGAATTACATCGAATGTTAAATTACATGATTTTAACTGTGGCTTAAAGGCCTTCAGAAACGATGTCGTTAAAAATATTGAGGTCTCAGGAGAAATGCATCGGTATATACCAGTCCTGGCAAAAAATGCCGGATATTCCAATATAGGTGAGAAAGTTGTAAAACATCAGGCACGTAAATATGGCAAGACAAAATTTGGAGCAGAACGTTTTATACATGGGTTATTAGATTTAATTACTATCTGGTTTGTTTCCAAGTTTGGTAAACGTCCAATGCACCTATTTGGGGCTTTAGGTGTATTGATGTTTATAATAGGTTTTGGATTTGCACTTTATCTCGGGATCGACAAGCTTTTTATTAACCCTTTTGGCCGTTTGCTATCTGAACGACCACAATTTTATGTTTCACTTACCGCAATGATCATTGGAACACAATTTTTTCTTGCCGGATTCCTCGGAGAAATAATGGTGAGATCAAGAGTAAATGTTCAACGCTATACCATTTCTGAAGAATTAAATCTTTCAAGTCCTAAAAACAGATATTCTTTGTAATTTTAAATTTTCAACCGAAAAATCCATTCAAATGGAAGACATTCTTTCCAATGCCAAAGCATGGCAAACCGACTTTTTTGACCCGGCGGTCAGAAAAGAAATACAGCATCTTATAGCCAATGACCCGGAAGAACTTAAGGACAGGTTTTATAAAAATATGGAATTTGGTACAGGAGGTATGAGAGGTATCATGGGAGTTGGCACAAATAGAATAAACAAATATACTTTAGGTAAAAGCACTCAGGGTCTAAGCAACTACCTGGAAAGAGTTTATCCGGGGGAAGAATTAAAAGTAGTAATTGCATATGACTGCAGACATAATAGTGATACCCTTGCAAAGACAGTAGCTGATGTTTTTTCAGCGAACGGAATAAAAGTATTTCTTTTCTCCCAATTACGTACAACGCCTGAACTTTCCTTTGCGGTACGATACTTAAACTGCAAAGCCGGAATAGTTTTAACCGCATCACATAATCCACCCGAATATAACGGATATAAGGTTTATTGGACAGATGGTGGACAAATAGTACCGCCCCAGGATAATGAAATCATTGAAGAAATTAATTTACTGAGTTATGAAGAAATTAATTTCAATGCAAATTCCAGCTTAATTGAATTGATTGATAATGAAGTTGATGAGGCTTTTATACAAGCGTCTGTGAAAAATGGAAGCTTTGGTGCAAAAGAGAAGGACAATTTTAAAATTGTCTTTACGTCACTACATGGAACTTCAATTACAGTTATTCCTGAAGTTCTTAAACGAGCTGGCTACAATAATGTGACTATTATTAAAGAGCAAGCCATACCCGATGGCGATTTTCCCACAGTGAAATCCCCCAATCCGGAAGAACCCGAAGCGCTAACCCTGGCGATGAAAAAGGCCGAAGAAATTGGAGCTGATATGGTAGTTGGGACAGATCCGGATAGCGACAGGTTAGGCATTGCAGTTAGAAACCTTGATGGAAAAATGGAATTGTTAAACGGAAATCAAGCCATGTTTCTGATGACAAAATTTTTACTGGATCAGAGAGAAAAACAAGGATTTACAGGCAATGAATTTATTGCTACCACTATAGTATCTACGCCTATGATGAATGAATTGGCCAATAGCTATGGGGTGGAATGCAAAACATCCTTAACCGGATTTAAATGGATTGCAAAGATGATCAAAGATTTTCCGGAACAATACTTTATAGGCGGTGGTGAAGAGAGCTTTGGTTATATGGTTGGTGATTTCGTAAGAGATAAGGACGCTGTTACTGCTACCTTGCTTGCCTGTGAAATAGCTTCGGACGCTAAAGCCAATGGCAGCTCTTTTTATAAACAGCTAATTGATTGTTATGTTAAATATGGTTTCTACAAAGAAAAGTTGATTTCAATTACTAAAAAAGGAATGAGTGGTGCAGAAGAGATTAGCCAAATGATGATTGACTTTAAAGAAAATCCGGTGAAATCAATTGGGGGGGCTAAAGTAGTAAAAGTGGATGACTACAATACTTCAACTTCTAAGAACATGGCCACCGGTGAAGTGACACAAATTGATATCCCGAAATCCAATGTCTTAATCTATACCACAGAGGATGGCACCAGAATGGCTGCCAGACCAAGCGGTACGGAACCAAAAATTAAATTTTACTTTAGTATAAATACAAAACTGGACTCCGCTGAAAACTTTAAAAAAGTAGATATGGAAATGGAAGCACGAATAGAAAGGATTCTTAAAGAACTGAAGCTTCATTAATGGAATATTTTAAAAAAATCCTGCGTTTTGCACTTCCGTATCGCAGGTACGGGTTCTTAAATATTTTTTTTAATATTCTTTATGCGCTTTTTAGCGCCCTTTCATTTGCAGCACTTATTCCCATGCTGGATGTGCTTTTTGACAAAACAAAAAAAGTATACCAGGCACCAGTATATAAAGGGTTTGGAGACTTAAAAAACTATCTGCAGGAATATATAAATTATAGGGTAACTGAGTATTCCGGGGATGATGAAATGAGCGGCCTGGTTTTGGTAATTGGATTAGTCCTGATACTCTTTCTCCTAAAGAATCTATTTAATTATCTGGCTATGTATTTCATTACATTTTTAAGGAATGGGGTCCTGAAAGATGTAAGAAACAGGATGTATCAAAAAATTGTGGACCTTCCCCTCTCCTATTATTCAGAAAAAAGAAAGGGTGATGTTATAGCCCGAATTTCATCTGATGTTCTTGAAATTCAATATACATTTCTATCTATCCTGGAATTGATCGTTAGAGAACCACTTACGATACTATTCACAATAAGTGTCATGTTTATAATTAGCGTTAAGCTTACGCTCTTTGTCTTTATTTTTATTCCAATTGCAGGTATGATAATTTCCCGGATAGGAAAATCTCTTAAAAAGAATTCAGACAAGGTGCAAAAAGAACAAGGTGAATTCCTGTCTATAATTGAAGAAACGTTAGGTGGACTAAGGATTATAAAAGCATTCAATGCAGAATCTAAATTCTACGGGACGTTTAAAAATTCCACTGAACGTTTTTTTAAATTTTCTAACACCTTACTTAACAGACAAAATCTGGCATCCCCTACCGGAGAATTTTTAGGCATACTTGTAATTGGCGTCCTGTTATGGTTTGGAGGAAAAATGGTGCTTATAGATAAAACTCTGGGAGCATCCGAATTTATTGCATATATGGGATTGGCCTATAATATACTTACTCCGGCTAAGCAAATTAGCAAAGCAGTGTACGGTGTGAAAAAAGGAAATGCCGCAGCCGAACGAGTTTTAGAAATTCTGGAAACAAAAAATCCAATCGCTGAGAAGAAAGATGCTATTGTAAAAACTGATTTTAATACAGGGATAACATTAGAAAACATTGCGTTCAAATATGAGGATGAATATGTTTTGGAGAATTTCAATCTTTATGTTCCAAAAGGAAGTACGGTAGCTTTGGTAGGCCAGTCTGGCAGCGGTAAAAGTACAATTGCAAATCTGGTAACCAGGTTTTATGATATCAATAAAGGTGAAATAAAATTAGATAATACGAATATTAAGGATCTCACTAAAAAATCACTAAGAGATCTTATAGGACTGGTGACACAAGACTCTATTCTTTTTAATGATTCGGTTAAAAACAATATTAAACTTGGAAAGGAAAATGCCTCTGATGAAGAAATTGAAGCTGCTGCCAAAATTGCCAATGCGCATGACTTTATAATGGAATTGCCTGTGGGTTATGATACTAATATTGGAGATAGCGGTAATAAACTGAGTGGCGGCCAGAAACAACGTCTCTCAATTGCAAGAGCCGTTTTAAAGAACCCTCCGGTTATGATTATGGATGAGGCCACTTCTGCCCTGGACACGGAAAGCGAACGGCTGGTACAAGATGCACTAGAAAAAATGATGCGCAACCGTACCTCTATTGTTATTGCTCACAGATTATCCACCATACAAAATGCAGATACCATTGTAGTATTACAAAAAGGTAAGATTGTAGAACTTGGGTCTCACAAAGAACTGCTTAAAACAAGTGGTGTTTATAAAAACTTGGTGGATATGCAAACCCTGGGTGTAATATAAATTTGAAATTTAATTAAACCTTTTAATTTCAACGCAGTCTTAAATAAATAAGTATTTGCTTTGATCGCCGAAGAAACCTTAATAGAAAATTTAAAGCAGAAAGATACCCAGGCCAAGGCCTTTGAGGTGCTAATTAACACTTACAAAGAACGTCTTTACTGGCATATCAGGCGAATTGTGCTCAATCATGACGACACGGATGATGTTTTGCAAAATACTTTTATTAAGATCTTTAGAAATATTGATAAATTTAAAGGGGATAGTAAGTTATATTCCTGGATGTACAGGATTGCTACTAATGAAGCACTCACATTTCTTAAGGTAAAGTCTAAAAAATTAGGTGTGAGCAATGACGAACTACAGGAGAGAATGGCCGATAATTTACAGGCAGATGTGTACTTTGAAGGTGATGAAATACAATTGAAGTTGCAAAAGGCAATCTCACTATTGCCGGAAAAACAAAAATTGGTTTTTAATATGAAGTATTTTGAAGAACTAAAGTACGAGGAAATATCGGAGATATTGGAAACCTCGGTAGGTGGACTAAAAGCTTCCTATCACATAGCGGTTAAAAAAATTGAAGCCAGTTTAAAAGAAGAAGAATAAAAGAAGTAGTGCTTATTTAATATATTTAGGTTTAAAGTAAATGAAGAATATAAAAGTAAAATGATTATAACCTTTGAATATTAAACCTTTTATGAGATTGAGAGTCAAACTATAGGATGGGTAAAAAAAGAAAAAATAGTGGATTTAAGACCCCAAAGGGATACTTTGAAGGTTTTACGGATGATCTTTTAGACAAAATGTCAAAAGAGACTTCAAGTCTTCCTGATGGGGCTGGATTTAAAGTTCCGGAAGGCTATTTTGACAATCTGAATAAAAAGGTCTTAGAGAAGGTAGCTGAAAAGGAATCAAAAGTTATAAGGCTCAAACCCTATAAGAAATACTTTTATGTAGCAGCCTCCATAGCCGCAATTTTGATATTAGTTCTTAGCATTCAACAGAGGGGTAAAAGTAGTTTTACTTTCGATGATCTGGCCAGCACGGACATTGAAAATTATCTTGAAGAAAACGAACTGGGGTTGAGCAGTTACGAACTGGCGGAGGTACTTTTGACAGAAGAATTGGAAGTAAATGATATTCTTAATAGTGATGAACTGGATGATGAAAACATCATTGATTACCTTGAGGATAACATTGATGATATTGATGAATTAAATTTGGAGATCGATGAATAAATTCAGCAAAATATGGGTATTTGTTATGCTGTTACTAGCAGTTGCAATAGTGTCGGGTCAAGGTAGGCCGGGAATGGACAAAATTAAATCGCTGAAAGTTGCATTTATAACAGAACGTGTAGGTCTGACAAGCAAAGAAGCCACAATGTTTTGGCCCGTTTACAATGAACATGAGGAAGCGTTGGCTCAAATTCGCAGAAAGGAACGTGTGGATATCAGGAGCCAGATGATGGATTTTGAGAATTTAAGCGAGGCCGAGGCAAATAAACTATTGGATCAACTTATTGAGCTGGAGAAGGAGAAACAAGAACTTAATATTTTATTCCTTTCAAATATTCGTGAGGTTATTTCACCAAAGAAAACCTTTCAATTAATTAAAGCAGAAGAAGATTTTAAGAAACGATTGTTGAAACAAATTCAGCAAAGGCGACAAGGAGGTGGATAAATTACAGGAATATATAGAATTATTGAGGAAACCTTTTGGTTTCCTTTTTTTATGTACAAAATCAAGATTGGAACTATTTTATCCTAATAATCCATGCTCTTTTTAAAAGAAAATTAATTTTTAATTAAACCTTTACTTTAATTAATAGTCTAAGCTATATAATCAATAAAAAAGAAGTTATGAAAAGTTTAAAACTATTAGTAATCATTATTTTATTAGTTGGTACAACTTCAGCGGTAACTGCTCAGCGTACCGTTAAAGTATATCCTAGACATGGTACCGTTGTTACAACATTATACCAACCACGACTTGTGGTTCACAAAGGAGTAAATTTTCATTTTTCCAATGGCGTTTGGTACAAAGCAAGGGGAAGAAAATATGTTGTGTGTGCAGCTCCTCTTGGAATTAAGGTGAGAAAACTTCCGGTTGGAAATAAGGTAGTTGTATATAGTGGTAAGAAGTATTACACGTACAATGGAGTTTTTTATAAGAAAAAAGGTCGTAACTATATTGTAGTGAATGTATAGTTAGAATAGTTTTGATTTGGTTACCACTTTAAGTGGTTAAGTTGTTGGTGAATAAAAAGGGAAGTCTAAAAACTTCCCTTTTTATTTGAAAGTAAGTTTAGCAATGCGATTTCTTCCTGCAGCATAGGCCACAGAGTCATTCTGGAATCTCATGGTATAAAACCCTTCTTTAGAAATAGGCTTCCAATTCATCCCCTGATCACTGGAATAGGAGATTCCTGTAAATCCTATGGCCACAATCTCCTTCCCTCCTGAATTAGGAACAAATTGGATACAACTCTTATAGCCGGGTTCCTGATTATTAGCGAGAAGCTTCCAGCTTTTGCCCCCGTCCTCACTGATGGCCTTATTAGCCATGCGCTTCTCAGGCTCTGTATAATCGCCTCCTATGGCAATTCCCAGTGAGTTATCGTAAAAATCCATAGAATAAATTCCCTGAGTAGGTTTCTCCTTAAGGATAGGGGTTTGAAAAATCTCCCAGGATAACCCTTTATCGCCAGTGTAATAAACACGCGCTTTGGTGGTTCCTATCCATGCTTTATTTTCATGAATGATAATATTCGTATTACTGGCAGCAAAAGCTCCTTCCCCTTCAGGCGCCTTAGGCAATTGTGTGCAAGAGAGTTTATTCCAGCTATTACCCCCATCTCTCGTGATAATAATAGAAAGGCAACCGGCCATACTATCACCTATGGCTATACCATCTTTATCATTCCAAAAAGCCATAGAATCATAAAAAACGCTCTCCCCTTCTTCTGTATAAACCAGTTCCATACTTCCTTTATCCCCGGTTTTATATAACAGAGCAGGACTTGCAACTGAGAGCATAAAAAAATCGGTAGCGGTATGCGCTATTGCCCTAAATTCCGGCAGAATGCTGTCATATTTCTGGATATTTGTCCTTACAGTCTTTGTTTGCAGGTCAATTGTACCAAAAACACCTTTGTTGGCTGCAAAACCTAAACTGCCATTCATAAGTTCAATAGCTCGTATGCTTAGAGAATCCTCATAAAGAACTTCAACCTTAACCTCCGTAAAATTGGGCCTATTAACAGCTTGGCTGCAGGAATGAATTATAAATAAAATGATAATTAAGATAATATATCGCATGCGTAAATGTAGGGATAAAACCGGATTTTGGGCCGATAGAAAAAAACGAATAGCCTTTTATTCTCCAGCAATATCTCAAAAATTGC
>Ga0265309_10000725_pt1 | contig 13634 bp, 14 predicted proteins | sample Helome_FD_192492 | JGI IMG/M metagenome (GOLD analysis project Ga0265309, IMG submission 192492) | Marine sediment microbial communities from subtidal zone of North Sea - Hel_20160524 (Illumina Assembly) | ecosystem: Environmental > Aquatic > Marine > Subtidal zone > Sediment ...
GATCGGTTCTGATCAAACCGACTCGCCACCAAGAAACAGCCAGGTTTCGATGACGGTGTCCGGGTTGAGCGATATGCTCTCAATGCCCTGGTCCAACAGCCAGCGGGCAAGGTCCGGATGATCCGACGGGCCCTGACCGCAGATTCCGACATATTTTCCGTGCTTCTTGCACGCCTTTATCGTCATTTCGAGCATCGCCAGGACGGCATCGTCGCGCTCATCGAAGGTATCGGCAATCAACGAGGAATCGCGGTCGAGGCCAAGTGTAAGTTGCGTCATGTCATTGGAGCCGATCGACATGCCGTCGAAGTGCTCAAGGTATTGATCCGCGAGCAACGCATTCGTCGGTAACTCCGACATCATGATTATTTTCAGATCGTCCTTGCCACGCTCAAGGCCATTTGTTGATAGCAAGTCGATAACCTGTTTCGCCTGGTGAACTGTGCGTACAAACGGGATCATGACCTGCACGTTTGTGAGGCCCATGTCGTTTCGGACCTTACGTATCGCGGCACATTCAAGTTCAAAGCATGGGCGAAAGCTGTCGGCGACATACCGCGCCGCGCCGCGAAAGCCCAACATCGGATTTTCTTCCTCAGGTTCATAACGCTCACCGCCGATCAGGTTAGCGTACTCGTTGGATTTGAAATCGGACAGCCGAACGATAACGGGCTCTGGGGCAAATGCTGCGGCGATCGTGGCCACGCCCTCGGCTAACTTATCGACATAAAAGTTCACAGGATCAGCGTAACCGGCCATCTGTTCGTCGATGGCGGTTTTTGTTTCATTATCGAGATTGTCATACTCGAGCAAGGCTTGGGGATGAACGCCGATCATGCGGTTTATTATGAACTCGAGCCGAGCAAGGCCGACGCCATGGTGCGGAATATTCGCGAAATCGAATGCCCGGTCCGGGTTACCGACGTTCATCATGATTTTCACTGGTATGTCGGGCAGCGTGTCCAGTTCGATTCGAGTTTGATCGAATTCCAGCGCGCCCTTGTACACGTATCCCTCGTCACCCTCAGCGCAACTGACCGTAACTGCAGTGCCATCCATGATCGTCTCGGTCGCGTTGCCGCAACCGACGACGGCGGGGATGCCGAGCTCCCGGGCGATAATTGCCGCGTGGCAGGTACGTCCACCCCGGTTTGTGACGATCGCTGCAGATCTTTTCATGACCGGTTCCCAATCCGGATCGGTCATATCTGTGACGATTACGTCGCCGCGTTGCACACGATTCATCTCGCTGACATTGCGAATGACTTTCGCGGTTCCGACACCGATCTTCTGGCCGATGCTACGGCCAGTACTAACTATCGCCGAGCTGCCCTTGAGCGTGTAGCGTTGAATCGTATTGCCGCTGCGGCTTTGAACGGTTTCGGGCCGCGCCTGCAAAATATAGAGTTTGCCGTCATTGCCATCCTTGCCCCATTCAATGTCCATTGGCCGCTGGTAATGCTTCTCAATCGTCATGGCCATCTTCGCAAGTTCAATAATGTCATCATTGTCCAGTGAAAATGAATGACTGTCGGCCTCGTCCACATCGACGGTAACAACGCTTTCGCCAACCTGCGGATCGGCGCTGTAAATCATCTTAATGGCTTTGCCACCGAGGTTTTTGCGCAGAATCGGAAACTTCCCGTTTTCGAGAGCGGGTTTGTAAACGTAGAACTCGTCCGGATTTACGGCCCCCTGCACGACAGTTTCACCCAGACCGTACGAAGAGGTAATGAATACGGCGTCTCGAAAACCAGTCTCGGTATCGAGTGTAAACATGACGCCGGAAGCACCTACGTCGCTGCGAACCATCGTTTGAACGCCAACTGACAACGCGACGTGACGGTGATCAAATCCCTGGTGGACACGGTAGGCAATAGCGCGGTCAGTAAATAACGATGCAAATACCAGATGTAGCGCATCAATAACTTTGTCGAGACCGCGAATGTTCAGGAAGGTCTCTTGCTGGCCTGCGAAGGACGCGTCTGGAAGGTCCTCGGCGGTTGCTGACGATCGCACGGCGACAGCGATGTTCCGACCAGCGGACATTTGCTCCCATGCGGCGCTGATGTCGTTCATTAAGCGGTCAGGCAACGGTGTCGCAAGTATCCATTCACGAATCGACTTGCCGGCGTTTGTCAGTGCGTCGATGTTGTCAACATCAAGACCATCGAGCAGGTCGTTGATGCGTGTGTCGAGCCCGTCCTTGTGCAGGAAATCGCGATAGGCAGAGGCGGTGGTGGCAAATCCGCCCGGGACCGTAATACCAAGGCCGCTCAAGTTGCTGATCATTTCGCCGAGCGAGGCATTCTTGCCACCAACGATTTCGACGTCATTCATTCCAAGCTCATCGAGCTCGATGACGTATCGGTCCAATGTTTGCTCCCTTGAGGTTCCCTGGCTGGACGTGGACAATCGACCCGATGGACGAGCGCACCGTATTTTTTCTCTCTGACCAGACCGGCGTGACGGCAGAAACGATGGGCCACAGCCTGCTCACGCAGTTCAACAGACAGAATTTTCGGCAAGTGACTTTGCCATTTATAGATACCGAAGACAAGGCGAGGGAAGCGGTCGCACGGATCAATGAATCGGCCAGCGATCACACACTTCGACCGATTATTTTTTCGACGCTGGTACAGAACGAATTTCGATCCATTGTCCGTGAAGCCGACGGGTTGCATCTCGACATCTTCGACGTATTCCTGGAGCCCCTGGGAGAGGAGCTTCAGGAAAAACCGACGCATGAGCCTGGTCGCGCCCACGGCATGAGCGACATTGACGCCTATATGAAGCGTATCGAGGCTACAAACTTCGCGCTCGCGAATGATGACGGTGGCATCAGCCGGAACTATGAGATGGCCGATGTCATTCTTGTCGGCGTGTCGCGTTCAGGAAAAACACCAACCTGCCTGTACCTCGCTCTGCAGTACGGTGTATATGCGGCAAATTATCCACTGACTGATGAGGAATTTGAAAGCGGCAAACTTCCGGAAATCTTGATCAATCAGAAACAGAAGTTGTTCGGTCTTTCGATCGCGCCGGATCGGCTACGACAAATTCGCAAGGAGCGACGGCCGCTAGGTCGATATTCGTCTGCGCAGCAGGTGCGTTACGAACTCAGGGAGACCGACAAAATTTTCCGCCGCTATGGCATACCGCATGTGGATACGACGGAGTTTTCGATAGAGGAAATTGCAAGTCGAATTCTCGATAGTACCGGTGTTGAGCGGCGAGTGCGACCCTGATTTCTGCCCGTCTATGCTGCTATATTGACAGTATGTTGCTTGATTCAAGATTGGTTCCTGAAACGATCGTCAGCCCGCACAGCTTCGTGGGGCTAATGTCTGTGTATGAGAGCAACTATCTGCAACTCCTGCATCTGATTCCCGAAATGGAACGCCTTGACGGTTGTTTCCGCTCTAGGGTTGCCGGCGATTGTGACTTGCACGTCGACATTCTCGACCGTAGCCGCTATACGGTGACGATGTCACTAACCTATTACTTTGAGTCCGATGGCCGCCGGGTTGCGGATCCGGATATGCTCGTTCGAGCTTACCTGGACGGTCAGCTCGCCGAAGCAATGAAACTAGGTATGGAGCACCGGAACGCCGAGCTGCGACGTCTGATCCGCGGGCACCGCACGGAACTCGGCGAGCGCTGGAAACGCAATATAGTTCTGAACAAATGGCTCGACTATCTGATCGAGCAGGGGCATCTGATCCTCGAGCGTTAACGCGCCCACGCCTTTCAGTCGCCACCGATGTGGCCGGCCAATATTGCCAAAATGTCGATTCTGTCAGCGATTTGAGACCACCCAGTTGAGATCATTTACGGGTAATCGCCTGGCCGCTGCGCGTGGCCTTGCGGAATTATGTAAAGAGGATCGGCGTTGACGAGTCTAACTGCAATATTCGGAAGCTCACAAGAGCAAGACAGCGAGGACAGCGAAAAGCTTCTCGAGCTGTATTGGAATCGAGCCGAGCTCAAGAAAGAGTTCGCGAACCTCCGCGACGAGACATTTCAGCTCAAGGACGAAATCAAAACGCAGCAGGGGCATACGGCTCGGGCGCAACAAAAGCTCGAGCACATCGAAAATCTGTTACTTGATCCGGAATGGGTACACAACGTCGTCGTGTTCTACCAGCTGCGCGCGATGAACAATCACTTCGTTGGCATGCTTGCGCGCTTCGCGGAGCAACTAAAACAACAGCGAGAGAAACGACAGCACGGTCGGCTCCTTGAAGAATGGAACGACAGACGTCGTGGCGAAGCCGAATCAATCGAGGCCAAGATTGGCGAATTTCGCATGCAGATGCAAAGGCTCGAAGATCAGTTGCAGGCCGAGCGTCACCGTTTCTCAATGATGGGTGGATTCAGGCGATTTCTCAGCAAGCGCTCCATTGCCCGCCGGCTCGATAAAATTGCTACGGATATTGGCGAAGCACGTCGAAAGGAATCGGTACTGCAGACCGATTTGACTGAGGTAAATTATCGTGAGGCGCCGGACACTGAGGGACTTGATGTTGCAAGCAAGCGCTCGATAAACCTCATGATTCTGTCGTTCGCACAGCAAATGTATTTGCATTTTCACGACGACAATCTGGCGGCACTGACGAAAGAATCAGGTGACAAGAGCGTCGGTGCGGTCGCGTATGGCAGCAATTCGGACTGCGAATTTCTGCTATCGAGCATTAATGAACGCGGCACCTCAATGGAACAAGCGAGTTTCTTCGCAGACATTTTGACGAAACGTGCAAAATTGCTGAGTGAGACCGCCGTTTTTAAAACAGATGACGAAGCCGTACCCGACGCCAATAGCGTCCTGATTGTCTACGATATCGATGCCAACGGGGTCGTAAATCGGAAGGACGCCAATCTGCTCGGCGAGAATTACTGGGATATTGCGAGAGTCTTGAGCCGCTAGCGGCCGCGTAGTCTAAATATCGGTGCGGAACATCTGGCGCCGGTAGCGCCGCGAGTCCTCGTCAGATACGCCAGGAAAGCGAGTGTTGGCGGTGGGCGGCCCATTTTCGTCGCCGGCCACGTTCGCCTCTTCAGCTTCAGGAATTTCGGCCGAATCTTCATCGATACCGGGAACCGTCAGTTCTGTCAGAGACGCATCGTCAGCGGCCTTCAGGTCATCGGCAGCGACCGTATTGGCGTCGCCGTGATCGATCGTTTGGATGGTCAGGTGTTCGACTGGGACGTCGAGAGAGGCGCTTTGTTCCTCGGCGCGATCGCATAGCGTATCGACACCGGAGGCAGCGAGCGCCGGCACGCTGAAACAAAGCAGCAGGGCTGCTGCGCCCGCGTTGCCGCGCACGACTCTTAACGTCGCTGCCTGTGATTTCTGCAAGGCGCCTCCTCAGCCGGGTGTCGCCGAAGTGTTATAGCTGAGTATAACACCCGGTTTCGGATCCGCAAGCAGGGGGCTTTTAAGGCGTGACCTGGGCCGTTTGCGACGGCGACGCGCTGACCTCGCGAAGTTCCGCCATGTCCCGGACGATGTCCGCGGCCTGATCGAGCAGAACGTCCGGAACGTCTTCTTCGTCGACGTCCTCAAGCGTCGTCACTGGTTCCTGATTCAGGGCCGCACGACGGTCGTTCTCGCGCTGCAGCCGACGCGCCAATTCGTCCTCGCGCTCCGCCAAACGGGCGTCGAGATTCAACGATATGCTCTTTTGGGACCGAGCTTCCTCGTATTCCTGGATGCCGCCCACCAGCCATTGATAGTTAGGATCTTGCTTCGATCGCTCACTATGACTCACCAGCAGCGATTGAATCGTATTGTCCAGTGGATCGCCAGCCGTAAAACGTGTCGTTTGGATCGTGTCCCAGGGCAGGGCGCTGTCACGCACACTTTCGCCAATTTGTTCTGCATCAATTGCAGACGGCAGCGAGATATCCGGGTTCACGCCGCGGTGCTGGGTACTTTCGCCCGTCACGCGATAATATTTTCCGATCGTTAGCGTCAGTTGTCCGAATCCTTTATCGCTTTCGGGATCAGGCTTCATGTACTGGTCGAGCGAGTACAGATTCTGAACCGTGCCTTTGCCAAAAGTTTGCTGACCAACTATGACGCCGCGATGGTAGTCCTGAATCGCGGCGGCAAATATTTCGGACGCCGATGCGCTAAAACGGTCGACGAGTACGGCGAGTGGGCCGGCATAAGCAACGCGGGCGACCGGATCCGGGTCGTCGAGTCGGCTGATTCGGCCGTTCGAATTCCTGAGCTGTACGACGGGTCCGTTGTCGATAAACAAACCTGACAGCGCGGTGGCTTCGGTCAAGTGTCCGCCGCCGTTGCTGCGGAGGTCCATTACCAGGCCGTCGATGCCCTGTTCTTCGAGCTCTGCAATCAACCGCTTAACATCGCGTGTCGTACTGGTGTAGTTCTTGTCGCCGCTCGAGAGCGCTCGATAATCGCGATAGAACGACGGCACCTCGATCACACCGATACGCCACTGCCGGCCTTCGTGTGGAATCGTAACGATGTCGCTTTTTGCCGCCTGTTCCTCGAGTTTTACCTGACCGCGTGTCAGCGCGATGATTTTCTCGCCACTGCCCGGCATCGCATCCGAGGCGATGATCTGCAAGCGAACCAGTGTATCCCCCGGGCCACGAATAAGGTCGACAACGTCGTCGAGGCGCCAACCGACGACATCGACCATTTCGCCGTCATTGCCTTCGGCAACACCGGTGATTAGGTCATTGGGTTTCAGTTTGCCGTCGATTGACGCGGGCCCGCCGGGAATAATGCCGATGACTTTGACGTAATCTTCGTCCGGTTGCAGCGACGCGCCGATGCCGAAATACGACAGGCTCATCTGAATCCGATACTCCTCCGAATTTCGCGGTGACAGGTAGCTTGAATGTGGATCGAGCGTGTGGGCGAACGCGTTCATGAAGCCTTCAAATACGTCGTCAGACGTCGTTTGATCCATGCGCCGCAACAGACGATTGTAACGCTTCAGCAGGATATCGCGCGCTTCGTCCCACGGCGTTTCGTTCAGCGCATGTCGTAACACGTCATTCTTGACGCGGCGCCGCCAAATTTCGTCAAGCTGTGCTGACGATGTCGCCCATGGCGCCTCCGTTCGATCGAATTGGAAATCTTCTTCAACGCTGAAATCGGGTTCATTCTCCAGCAACGTCAGCGCATAGCTGTAGCGCTCGCGCACGCGCGTGCGATAGATTTGGTACATGTCATAGACGGCGTCTAATGGTTTGCTCTTAACGAAGTCGTCGAGATCGTAGCGGTAATGCTCAAAGTAGTCGACGTCATCGGCTAACAAATACATACGATTGCCGTCGAGCGATTCAATGTACCGATCGAGGACGCGCGACGATAGATCGTTGTCTACAGCGATGTGGTTGTAGTGCGATCTCTGGATGAAGTGAGTAACGGTCTGGCCGATGTCTTCGTGACGGGGCAGCGGTTCCAGAGCCTCATCGGTTGTCACAGCTTGGGGATTTGCGAGAGCGGGTATTGCTGCAAGTCCAAGAAGCGCGCCTGCTAACCAGATGCGACCACGGGTCTCAATATTTCTCAATGCGATAACTCCATTTACTTTCGACACAGTGCCAACCAATCGATTACGCTAGGCTAGATGTCCGGCGCGTTCCGATCAAGGACGTAATCGGCATAAAATCCGAGTACTTGCGACCTTTTGTTGACCAATTAGGAAATTTTCGATGCGACCGTTGATGGTGATCAATGGGTTCTTGCTCGGGTCCTGCCTATCCATCGCAGTGTCGCTTCTGCTCGTGCTGGTCGTTTTCGTCGTGATCGGTGACGACCATCCGCGTGTCCAATCTGAGTTTCGACCATTACTGTCCAGCATGTGCATCTTTCTCGGTATGACCATCATTTCGGCCGGTAGTTTCTATTCTCTCGTCATTGGGCATCGCTCTCGCTTCTGGCTGCAGGGCTTGATGTGGGCTGGATTGGCAGCGACTGGTTTCCATTTCTGGCCGTAGATTGTCGATAAACGGCGGCCCGATCGGCCTTAGCGGAACAGACCAAGACGTGATTTTCCGCCGCTGAGACTGTGACGCTTGCGGCGACGTCGCATCCGCGATTGCAACTCCTTACGGCGGTTTTCAAGCCAGTCCTCACGGCTCACGCCCTTCTCGCCGCCTTGCTGCGCGCGCACACGCACACGAAAATCGCGAAAGTCTTCATAGGCCTCAATCTCGTGTTTTAGTTCGCGCACCACCAGTTCGATCATGATCGCGTCATCGAGAAATCCGAGACTGGGAATGTGGTCGGGAATCAGATCTTCGGGCTCGCTGAAATAGGCGAGAGCATTCAGCACCCGATTCGCCTCCTGGTGCGGCAGGCGCCACTCTATATCCTGCAGCATCTCGATCATCAGCCTGAGCTTCGCCAGCCGTTCCATAATGAATTCCGGGGCGCCGGCATCGTCAACGGCTTTGAGCAGGTTTTCCGCAGCGCCGACGATATCTTCGGGCGCCAGACGCGCCGCCGATTTGCGTGCGTTACGCATGATCAGGCGGAAATGTTTCAGGTCAGACTCGTCGAGTTCGAAGGAGACTCTCAGGCTCATCAGTTTCGGAATCGCTTATCCCAGTTTTTGGAACGGTCGAAGTTACCCGTATTGTAGGGGTCGATGCCAGTTTCTTCATCTGATTCGCCGGCCGAGCCGTCGAGGATTTTGAGGGTTTCGTGAGTGCCGGTGTCCTCGCGCTGGTATTTATTCCTGACCAGCACGTTTTTCCCCGGCCCACTGCTCTCGATCTTGCCGGCCACGTGCGGGTCGAGCTTTTCGGCGTTCGGAGGCTGCGGCTGCGCAGTTTTCTGGACGACCTTTGGCTGCGGTGTCCGCCTGCGTTCGCCAAATGCCAGCGGCACCGGGCGTTCGTCCTTTATTCGGAACCACTTTTTGAAAAATTCGATCATGGTGTTGGATCTTGGACCTTGGTTTGCATAGCTATATTGACCATCATATTCATTGGCGATTCCAGGGCTGTCGTCAGTTGACATAACGCCCGACCATTCTGCAATAGTTAGCGTAACCGCCGCTGTTGGAATGTGAGGGACGTCACATTTTGGCGGAATACGATCGAACAGTGATGTGGGACTAGGGGCTGTGCCTGGCAGTTCTGCGCCAGCCCCAGGCCATCAGCCGCAGGCATAGAATTGCCAGGTATGGCGACAATACGAGAAACCAGGCAACCCGATCGCCGCCACGGATTTTCGCACTCAGCGTGCCAAAAAAGTCGCCGAAGCCATGACCGCCATATTCACCGAACAGGGCCTGACCGACGAACCAGATTGCAATGGGCATCAACACGAAGCCGACGAACAGCAAGACCGTCAACAGCGCAGCTTCGCGAGTTAGTGATCGTCGTAGAGGCGATTCTGCCGCGGGCATCCATCCATCCAGGTTTGGGCGAAGCACTTATCCTTGCCCAGGGCTTGGATCAGGTCAACCCTCGACGCGCTCAGAAGATTGGCGGTTACGACGCCGGAATACGACTATGCCCAGATGCACGCATCCGGCAGAAAACAGCAAATAATGGGGTAGGACCCAGAACCAGGCACTGATATAGAGGGTTGCGAAAAATGCCGCAACGCCAGAAACGAGGTAGAAGTAGGGTAGTGCATCGTACAGCGCTTTCGGTAGCCAGATTTTTTTCGCAACAACATTGCCTGTCTTGCGAGTAAGCTGTTGCGTGTCCGTAGGATCCACCGACTTCCCAGCTGTCGTGCTCAGCATCGTTGCTTATCCCTGCGCGCCGTATTATCAAGACACGATACCGCGCAGAGTCACGCTTGTCCGTGACTGTCCTCACAATTCAATGCTGTGACGCTTAGTTGTCGCGCTTAGGGCGTTCTTCGTAACGGAAGTCGACTGTGCCGATTGTGACGATGTCGCCGTGTTTCAGGAAGTGTTCGGTGACCCGGTGCGTATTAACATAAACCCCGTTCTTGCTGCCCCAGTCAACCAGTCGTGTGACGTCGCCTTCGGTTACGATGACGGCATGCCGGCGGCTAACGTACTGGGCTTTGAGCTGGATATCGTTTTGTTGGGTGCGGCCGACCGTCAATCGATCCTTGAATAGCGGAAAACGCAGTTCCTGATTGTCGACGCGGCCTATGAGCAGGCGGGCTACGCGATCACCGGGCATGACGACCGGGCGCTCGTCAATGCGCTCGGACATTCGGTCATCAATGTCCTGAATGACGTCTTCCATCTCGCCTATTGAATCGATTTCTTTGCTCTTTTTCGCCAACTCAGACAGCAGACTGTTGATTGCGTCGCTCTTGGTTTCAAGCTTGTCTTCGTAATCCGCGATTTTGATTTGCTGCTTCTTGAGTTGTTTTTCTAGATCTTCGATGCGGCCCTGACTCTGCGTCTCGTTTTCGTTCAGCATTTGCTCGAGCAGCTCCTTATGGGTATTGATATCTACCAGGTCCGCTGCCAGCTGCTCGCTGAGCTGATCGCGCTCCGTGAGCGTTGTTTCTGCTCCTTCCAACTCGAATCGAAGCGTACGAATTTCTTGTTCATGCGTGGCGGATGCTTTTTCGAGCGCTTTGCTCGATTCTTCGCCGGACCTAAGCGCGTGTTCAAGGTCCGCCTGCAGTATTTCGATTCGACTTTCCGTTGCCGCCAGGGAGTCACGCAGCTTGTCACGATCCGAAAACGCGCCCTCCGAATTTGCTGTCAGGTCGGAAAGCTGCCAACGCATTTCGTCGGCGTATTGTTCGGAACGCTCCAGCTGTACCCGCGTTTCGGTGAGCGCGGTCTCCTGTGCCGCGATGCGTCCTTCAAATTCGACGATTTGCATCCGTGCCGCGGTAATTTCGTCGCCGGCTTCAAGCTCAGATTTCGCCACGCGGTATTCGTCAGCGACCTGCTTTAGGTCGAGAAATTTCTGATCGCGTTCGCGAATTTCTGCCTGTAGTGTTTCGACAGATTCATCGCGCGCTTGTAGAAGCTTTTCTTTGCGATCAAGTTTGCGTTCAACTGATTTGAGTTCTGTTGAAAGGTCGCTGGTCAGTTCCTCGCGCGCTTTGATCTCAGCTTCGAGGCCCAGCCATTTGGCGTGCAGTTGTTGGATATCGAATTGCAGCCGCTCAATCGTCTCGGAACGTACCTGCAGATCGGATTTCAGATCCGATACCGACACGCCCCTGGTCTCGTCGTGATCGAGGTCATCGAGGTCGAAAGTATTTGCGTCGGATTCGAGTTCCAGTTGCTGACCGTTGGGTCCAAATACACGCTGGACCGTCAGTGCCTCGAGCTCTGCGGTCATGTCATCGTCATCCGAGACTAACTCATTGATATTTTTGTTCTTATTAGCCATGCACACATATTAGCACGTGTGTACGTGTCAGCTCTACGAGAGTGAGCCCCCCGCAGCTGCCGCGTCTTACATAAGGTCCGGGCGTCAGTCGCAGGGGACGGTGCGGTCCGCGGCCCACATCCTAAGCGCCGAAACCCGTTCACTCATTACGATCGACAATGGTCGCGTCTGGCGAATTTCATCGACGATATGTGAGGTCGCCAGGGGCTGGTCTTTAGCGTGCGCCGCATAGAGTGCGGCAACCACTGCCTGCTCGATTTCGGCCCCGGAAAAGCCGTCGGCTGCGTTTGCCAGCACATCGATATCGAAATTATTCAGGGCTTGCCCGCGTGACGACAAGTGGATGGAGAAAATCGCCGCTCGAATTTGCAGTTCGGGCAGGTCGACAAAAAAGATTTCGTCAAAACGCCCTTTACGAACGAGTTCCGGTGGCATTGCGCTGATGTCGTTAGCCGTCGCGACGACAAATACGCGCGTTAGTTTTTCGGCCATCCAGGTCAGGAAAGTACCCAGCACTCGTTGCGTGGTTCCGGTTTCGCCACCCTGGCCGGCGAGTCCCTTCTCAATTTCGTCGATCCATAATACGCACGGCGACATGACGTCCGCCGTATTCAGCGAATCGCGCAGTTTGCGCTCGGTTTCGCCGTGGTACTTGTCGTACAAGGAACCGAAATCGAGTCTCAATAACGGTACTCCGAAAATACCGGCGGTCGCTTTCGCCGCCAGACTTTTCCCGCAGCCCTGAATGCCGATCAGCAATATGCCTTTCGGCGGATCGAGATGAGCCGCGCTCTCTTCCCGGCGAAACGGCGCTTTTCTTTGTGACAGCCAGGTTTTCAGGCGCGCCAGTCCGCCGACATCGGTGAATTTTGCCGTATCGTATTCGAAGTGCAGGGCGCCGCCACGGTTGAGCAGCTCGTACTTTGCCTGCATGACGCCGGGCAGGTCACTCTTGGTAATGGCACCGTCTAGGAAGATCGCGTTTCTAGCGAGCCGTTCCGTGTCTTGGTAGGTCAAGCCAGCAAGATTCTCAATGAGCATCTTGTAAGCGCGAGTATCGGCCTGCACGCGGGAACCCGTATTTTCCTTTGACCAGTCGTCAGCGACACGTTCGATGATTCTCTGTCGCTCTGCCTCATCCGGAAGCGCGAGGTCCACCCGTGCACTAAATGACTCTAGTTCGCTCGGTAGTTTGACTTTATGACTGATCAAGACAATTTGCCGATGCAACTCAGGATCCTGCATGCAGATGTCTTTTAGCAACCGGACGTGCACCGGGTCTTCGAGAAACGGGTGAAAGTCGAGCAGCACGTATACGCCTGGCTTGGCAACCGCACGAATGTGTTTAAGTACGTCCGTCGGTTGGGAATTCAGGGTTTGTGGCTCGAGGTCAATATCGAGGCGCTGCAGACCATCGGTAATCGTCCAGCGAAACAGTGGCACATAGTGAGCATTGGCGGCCGCCAGGTTAATGGACTTCAACATCTCCAGGATGCGAGTTTCATCCTGCGTTTCAATCGTCACGATCGGAGTTCGCGACTGAAATATCAGTTCAAGGTCGTGTCGCTGGTCCATTGAGGCTCTGTTACGGGCTATCGGCGGGCGACAGTTTACGGCAGCCACGTAGTTTGTCGATGTGCAGCGTGTCAGATTTTTGCCCAATCACATTGCGCGCCGCCGCCTGGAAAGCGGTAAGGCTGACCGCGTCTTCGCTATCGACAATTACCCGCAGTAAGTCGTCAAGGCTGGCCTCACCGGATGTGGCCGTTTTGATCTCCTCATCCAGCTCATGCAACGTCAGCACCGCCAGGGCCGTCGTCGCACCGCTCGACGACGGGGCGCAAAGTGTCTGCGCTGTCTCGGACCAGGTCGTCAATCGCTGAAGTGCTGTGGCATAACGTCGGGGTGTCAATGTTCCGCTGCGGCGCAACAATTCGAGCGAGTAGAATTCGGCCAACCCCTCAACGATCCAGTCGTAGCCACGTTCGGCGCGCACACCAAGGGCAACGTGCATTGCTTCATGCATCAATGTGCTAGTGCCGTTTTCACTGATTAGCGGACGATCTGCGTGAATGTAATCGATTGCGGCCCTGACAATCCGCCGCGCCACATCGGTTCGCCTGCGCTGACGACGGTCAACCTTGGCGGTAGCTCGGGCACGATTCGGGCAAGTTCAGGCAATGTCCAGTTGAGGAGCGCGAGCATGTCCAGGCGACGTATTTGCTGATCTTCCGGACCGGCAATGGCCACCCGAACACCCGCGACACGTTCGCGGCGTACGCCGAGCTTGCCCATTA
>Ga0265309_10000726_pt1 | contig 13613 bp, 11 predicted proteins | sample Helome_FD_192492 | JGI IMG/M metagenome (GOLD analysis project Ga0265309, IMG submission 192492) | Marine sediment microbial communities from subtidal zone of North Sea - Hel_20160524 (Illumina Assembly) | ecosystem: Environmental > Aquatic > Marine > Subtidal zone > Sediment ...
CAGGGTTTCACCCTTGGTTACCTTATACTGTTTTCCGCCTGTGGCGATGACAGCGTACATGTGTTACTCCGATGCAATACTGAAAAAGGGGGCGAATTCTAGCGGCTGGGGGGATGCAGGTCAATGCTTATAACCCAATGACCCCAAAAATTAATCAGCCGGCAAAGCTGCCGGTTGCGCGCTTTGCTAGCGACAGGCGACAAACCTCCCTGAATCGGCACCGGCAAACTTCTCAGCGGCGGCAACCAGGGGTCATAAACAGGCGGTTCGACCCCTGTGAGCGACCCGACACTTAGGTTACAGACTATACCGGAGACATAGGTTACACATTACTGCATTTGGGAGAACCCAGATGCGATTTAAGGAAATGAGCGGGAAGAGGGCTCGAGAATATTCTGCAGCTAACCCGCACGTTCTATTTGCGGTTGTCGCAGCAGCTTGACGAACTCCGTTTCGTTGACGGCCCGGGAAAAATAAAAACCCTGCCCGTACGCTGTTTTGAAATTACGCATCAGTTCAGCCTCCTGTTCGGATTCGATGCCCTCGGCAACCACGTCCATACCCAGATCGTGCGACAGGTTGACCAGTGATTTGACAATCTGATTGCTCTTCTCGCTGCGCGACATCGCGCCAATGAATACCCGATCGATTTTCAGGGTGTCGAAAGGGAAACGGTGCAGATAACTAAAGCTCGAATAGCCAGTGCCGAAATCGTCGATAGCCAGTTTCGCCCCGGTCTCCTTCAACTGGTGCAAAGACTGGGTCGCGAGTTCCGGGTTGTCGATCAACAGACTTTCCGTGATCTCGAATTTGATCCGTTCACGCCGGGCGCCGGTTCTGTCCATGATATCGGCCAGGCTCGGGACCAGAAATTGATCGTCGAATTGTTTGCCGGAGAGGTTGATGGCAACGAACAAATCATGCTGAAAATCATTGCAGAGACGACTCTGAAAATGGCAGGCCTCCTCCGCTATCCAGTATCCCAGTTCGATGATCAGATCGCTGTTTTCTACCTGGGTCAAGAAACGAGAGGGCAGCAACAGTTCCCCTGACGGATGGCTCCAGCGCACTAGCGCCTCGCATCCGGCTATGCGATTGCTCGCCAAATCGACAATTGGCTGGTAATGCAGGCGAAATTCCTTTTTGGCCATGGCGTCTCTCAGTAACTTTTCCTCGGTGACCAGTAGTTTCGTAATCTCCAGGGTTTTTTCGCCGAATAACGAACCGCCGTCGGATTGAATGGGCTTGGTGACGGCGGAATCGATGCGTTTTTGCATTTCCGTAAGCTGCGACATGACGTTTTTCATTTCCATGGTGCTGGAAGCGAAGGCATCACTCGATGCCTCTCCCTGACCCAGGGAGAGGCTCTCGAAAACCTGCCCCAGGCGTGCGTTCATGTCCCGGTAGCGCGCCATCGCAAGCCGCAGGAACATGCGCACCGTGGGATCGGACTGTTCGATTTTCTGACTGACGTAATCGAGCGGAATCGCCGTCACCACCGTAGGCACGAGTGCGCGTGCCGAGGCCGTGCGCGGCAGTCGGTCGATGATCGCCATCTCACCGACTATGTCACCCTTGGTAAGCGTCGCCATAACGAGTTTACGCCCGTCCTTGTCGAACGATACCTCGACCATACCGTTATCGATGATATAAGCGCAGTCTCCAGGATCGCCTTCGCTGAATATATATTCGTCCGTATCGAACGTTGTCTTTAACTCGCTTGAATCCATGAAATTACTATACTTGTTTAAACATGCGTTTTTTAAACCGCGCCATATACCCTTATCTAATACAAACCAAATAAAAAGCTATTAAAAAATAACTATTAATTGCCGAAGCTCCGACAACTGGTATCGATGCTGCAATGAGGCGGGGCTGATAAAGGGACTGTACCCTTTATCTCTCCGCTGCTTAATTTTTCGCAAGAAGACGCTAAACCGAGCCCGCTAAGCCTCGTATTTCGGCCGCAGCCGTATGAAAACCAGCGCAATTAACGATCCTCCTGATTCCCGTCGAGAGAACAATAAGCGGGGGCTAGTTACAACTACTCAACCCATTTATCCAGATAGTTAGCAAATTTATTCCACCAGTATCCACCAGGTTGGAACCCAGTGGTGGCATACCGTGACTGTCGCGGCGATTAGCCCTTTCAATGATTAAGGAGCGTGCTGCATCACCGGGCGCGATAAGACGGGCATTGGCTATTCCAAGATCACCTTGCTGGGGTATTTCGTCACAAGCGTTAGTATTTACAAGTGAGGTAGAATATCGGAGATCCATCGCAGAAGGTGTCGGACCGCCAGGTCTGTGACATTGAGCGCAATTCGTATGCAGATATGCACGTGCACGCTCGGAAGCACTGGCACCAGAATCAGTAGGATCAGTCAATATCGGAAGACTCGAGGCCGGCCCAGGTAACGGCGAGGTGAACATCATGATATGGTCGATAGTCTCCAGCTGATTAGTCGTTCGCGAAGTAGAGGGATAGGTAAAGCCTTTGTTGAGCTGAGCTGTTTCCGGACCGAGCGCAAAATTTGCAGCACTGGTGTGGCATTCCATGCATTGGCTCTCGGATGGATAAGTCCACAGCTGGCCATTAGTGAAAACGGTTTTACCGCCTTTTACGCGAGTGGCCTCGGTTTGCAGAGCATTCCATGCATAGGTGTAACCCGCCCAGACGCCATCAGGGTGTCGCATTAGGTGACGCGTCTCGACCAGATTGCCATTTAGGCGGAAGTTTTTAACGATTACGGTGCCGTTTGGAAACTCCCAGTCATCTTCTGCATTGCGGGTTATTGTTGTACCGTTGGGCAGACCAATGTAGCGATCTTTTTGGGCGCCGTCTGACCAGAATGGCGCGTTGATATCATAAGGCAACAAACCAGAGTAAGGCCGAATAATATCATTTGGATCGGTGCAACCGGTATCTGCAAGCAAAGTCGGTACCGTGTCAGGTGTCGGAGCCCCGGCAGGCACCAACTTGCGCAGGCGGCTATTGTTGATGTCGGTAAAATAAAGCTCGCCAAATTGATCAACACCAAACGAGGTAGGGCCAAAATTCGTATCGATTAGCTGGTCACTCGCATATCCGCCCAGACCATCTGATTGTAACGCCCAGATACGACCCGATCCATAATCAGAGAACACGTAGCGGCCAATCAGCCCGGGAATTGCTGAACCGCGATATACGTAACCTCCTGTAATCGAATTGCCCTGGCTGCGAGGATACTCGAAAACCGGATCTATAAAGCCAGTGCCACAGCCTGCTGAATTGTAATTATGCGCACCTTCGCGACAGCGCCATCCGTAGTTCCCGCCCCGCTCGATGACGTCCACTTCTTCGTAGGCGCCCTGACCTACATCCGCGAGCCAGAGGTCGCCGGTAGCTGAATCAAAACTCCAACGCCACGGATTGCGCAAGCCCCATGCGTAAATCTCGGGGCAAGCGTTCGTATTTGCTCCAGGTCCGCAGTCGCTGTTACCCGCAAAAGGATTGTCGCCGGGGATATCGTAGGGATTGCCAGGGTGAGAAACGCCCGGCCCGAGGACATCGATACGTAGCATCGAGCCGAGTAACCGTGTTGTGTCCTGGGCACGATTGTTGGGATCGCCACCGCTACCACCGTCCCCGAAACCTATGTACAGGTAACCGTCAGATCCAAACGCAATATCACCCCCGTTATGATTGTTAAAGTCCTGATCTACTCTCAGTATTACCTGTTCTTCGGTTCCGGCACCGGGATTAGTGACATTGTCCAGGATGAAGCGAGAAATGATCGAGCGCATCGCGGGACCGCTATGATCAATCGTGTACGAGAGGAATATCTCAGGCGTAGCAGGGTAATCGGGGTGAAACGCCATACCGAGCAAGCCGCCTTCTGATGACGTACGTACAATCCCGGAAAGATCTATGTAAGTCGAAGTCGTGGTCGCATTATCGGGATCAAAAGTTACCAGTTGACCCGATTTTCTCAGTATGAACCAGCGTGGATCGACAGTTGGCTCCAGCAGCATCTTGGTCGGCTGGGAGATATTGGGTAGACCGGGAAATGGATCCACTACAGCAACACTTGAATCTTCATTGGGCCGAGCCGGGGCAATGCAGGTCTGATTATCCGGACGATTGTCGAGACCTGGCAAACTTGAAAAATCATCGGTGATAATAACGCCGGTAGCATTAGCCTGAAGAATTGTGGCGTTAACCGGTGCTGACAGGGTTACAACCAAAGTTTCATTGGCTTCAATGTCAGTGTCACCTTCTACGATGACGTTTATCGTTTGACTAATAGTGCCGGCAGCAAACTGCAACGAACCATTGCTTGATTGATAATCTATCCCGGCAGTAGCTGAACCATCCAACGTCGCATAGTCAACACTGACAATAGAACTGGAGCCGCGCGACAATGACGCAGTAAACATCATGGTTACGCTGCCTGTGTCTCCTTCCGAGATACTGACGTTATTAATTGAAATCGAGGGTATCGTCAGGGAGACTGCAGCCTGCTCCGAACTGCCACTCCCGCCGCAGGCACTGAGCAGCAGGCTCAGGGAGGCAATAAATGCGAAGTACCTGCGCATGCGGTTGCACCTGGATAAACGATCATTCCGGATTCGCGTTGGCCTGGTCATTTTTTTGAAGTGGCCTGAGGGCTTATGTTTCGGACGGCTAATTATGAGCGAAAATAACGTTTAGTGCTGCGAACTAAGTTACAGTAACAGGCCTCAACTATTACAGGCAAATATATTCCCATGCCGGCGCCGATTCGAAGGGGTTACTCAAGGTGAGATCTGAATATCCGGGTTATGGCAAGGGTAACCAGCAGCAGCAGGGTGGCGCTGACGACGATGGCCGGGCCGGTTTGCCAGTCGAAATGGAACGAACTGCTGATACCGCCGGCCAGTGCGCCCAGTCCATAGAGCGCGCTGACCGCGACCATTTGCTCCGGGCTGCGACTGAATAGCCGGGCACTAGTCGTCGGTATGACCAGCATCGCCGCAATCAGCAAAACTCCCATAACCTTCATCATCACCGCCACCAGCAATGCAATCATGATATACATCAACAACTGAACCTTGCGCACTTCGATGCCTTCGGCCTGCGCAATTTCACGACTCACCGAGACCGCCACAAATGATCGCCAATGATGCAGCAGCAGCAATAGCAACACTACCGTGGTTATCAGCAGCCGGGTTAAATCAGCGCTGGTAGTAGCCAGCAGATCACCAAACAATATGGCTTCGAGATTAACCGTCTGCGCCGGCAACAGCCCGACCAGGATTATGCCCCCGGCCAGCCCGGTATGAGAAATAATGGCGAGTGTCGTTTCCGAAAGCGCGCTGTTGAAGCTATTGACGCGATTTAGCGAGAACACAATCACCAGGGCTACCGCTAGCACGCCAAATACCGGAGTCACTTCCAGTAACAATCCCAGGCCGACCCCCATCACCGCGGCATGACCCAGGGTGTCGCTTAAAAATGCGAGTCGCTGCCACACCATGAGACAGCCCATGGGCGCCGCGATAGCGACCATGATCAGCCCGGCAATGACACTGCGTACCAGGAAATCATCGAGCCATTCAGTCATGCCGGTGGCCCGTATGATCGCCGCCAACATCATGTTCGTGATCGTGATGATGCGCATAGATCGCGATCGAATCGGCGGCCTGCTGCCCGAACAGGGCCAGATATTCCGGATGCTGACTAACCGATTCCGGTAACCCCGAACAACACAGGTGCTGATTGAGGCATAGCACCTGGTCGGTTTTCGACATCACCAGATGCAGATCATGCGAGACCAGCAACACTGCGCATTGCAATTCCGTGCGCAATTCACCGATTAATTCATACATGCGGATTTCTCCGCTGACATCGACCCCGGCGGTAGGCTCATCCAGTACGATCAGGTCGGGTTGGCCGAGCGTGGTGCGCGCGAGCAACACCCGTTTCAATTCACCTTCGGACAGGGAACGCACCTGGCGTTGCAGCAGATAGGTCACCCCGGTTTGCGCCAGGGCATGTTCAATCTCCCGGTCAGAAGCGTTGTGCGTCAAGCGCAACAGGCGCAGAACGCTGAGCGGCATCAGCGTATTGACATAAACTTTTTGTGGCAGGTAGCCGATACGCAAACCAGGGGCGCGTTCGATTTCGCCGTCGAAATTATTGATCAGGCCGGTGACAATGTTGGTTAGCGTTGACTTGCCCGCACCGTTGGGACCGATAATCGTCGTAATCTGGGCACGCCTGAGTTCAAAGCTGATGCGATCGAGAATCACTCGCTTAGCCGCGGCGTAACTCAGGTTGCTGGCGCGCAGTAATAATTCAGCCTGCATGTTTCTGACACTCCGCGCAGACCCCGGTTATCTCGACGACCGAATGATCGACCGCAAAGCCGAGATTGTCCGCTGCGGCGAGTAAACTTTGCGCGCTGGTTTCAATTTCGGCAACCTGTTCGCAATCCCGGCAAATCAGAAACTGCGCGGTAGATTCATGGCCCGGATGTACACAGGTGATGAAGGCATTCCTGCTTTCGATGCGATGGATCAAACCCTCAGTCATAAGGAATTCCAGCGCGCGATATACGATAGGCGGCGCAATCCGGTCCGCGCTACCTGCACGGTTAAGCCTGGCGAGAATATCGTAGGCGCCCATCGGCTGATGACTGGCCAGCATGATTTCGAGCACCTCGCGCCGACGTGGCGTCAGGCGCAGCTTGCGCGTCGCACACAGCTGGCTGGCCTCGGTCAATAACTGGCGCTGACAAAGACGATGGTCGTGCTTGCGAAAGGCGATATCAGGGGACTTAGTCTTACGAGGCATTATGTTATATTATAACGTAACTAAACTTTTAGCCACCGCCTGAGTTCCCCTGTATGCGTCTGTGCGTCCTGTTGTTATGCCTCCACTCCGCCGCGGTGGCCGCCGCGCCGCGCGTGGTCACTTCGATTACACCGCTGCACGAAATCACCGCGGCAATAATGTCCGGCGTCGCCGAGCCCGGGTTGATTATCGATAGCCAGGCTTCGGCGCATCATTTCGCGTTCAAGCCTTCGCATATGCGTAGTTTGCAGCAGGCCGACCTGGTGATCTGGATCGACAGACATTTTGAGGCCGGGTTTTCGCGGGTACCGGAAATCCTGCCGTCGAGCGTAGGGCAGCTCGAGCTACTGCCGGCGCTCGGCCTCGAAGGCGGTGATGGTCATATCTGGTACTCGCCGCGGCTATTGCTGCGCAGCATAGAAATTATCTCAGCCGCACTGGCAGGGCTGGACCCGGGAAATCAAAATTCATACCGGGCAAACGCCGCGTCGCTGATGCAGGACATCAGGGCCTGGCGACATGAGACCCGGCGGCGCTGGCAGAACCGGCAGCCGCGCTTTGTTACCGATCACAATTTCACCGCGTATTTCGAACAGGACATCGGGCTCAGATCGATCGCCACCGTGCACGATCAACACAGCGATCACGGCGGCCTTAAAGACCTGAATCGGCTCGACAGCATCCTGCGACAATTTCCCGCGGCCTGCCTGCTTACCCTGCACAGCACCGCCTCACCACTAGCGCGCAGCTTTGCGCGCAAGTACGGTTTAAAGATCGTCAGTATTCCACTGGAGCCAGTTAGCGATCCTGCCCAACCGCTTATACTGCAACGTCTTGCAAAACTCACGACGGCCCTGCAGGGGTGTATTTGACCGGCAGCGCATAAACTCGCTGAATGGACCTAACACCAGATTCGATTGCGATCTTTGTCAGCAGTCGTTACATTCTGTTTAATTGACATACCGTGCACAGAAAAATGATAAATCCAGTCGGCTCAGACAAGCTTCTCCCCCGGTTCGTCGATGACGAAACCCTGCGCAATGCCCTGCTCGAAGAGTCCCGGGGCTTACCTTCAGTAGAGATCAGTTCAGCGGCTGCGGCTAATGCAGTAATGTTCGGCGGTGGTTACTTCACCCCTCTACAGGGGTACATGAACCTTGCCGATGCACTCAGCGTGGCCGAGAACATGCATACCTGCGATGGTCGCTTTTTCCCGGTACCGATCCTGAACCTGGTGGAATCGGTCACCGCAATCGAAGGCGCGACGCAGATCGCTTTACGTGATCCGAATGTCGAGGGCAGTCCGGTGATCGCGATTCAACAGGTAACAGCTATTGAATCGGTTAACGATGAGCAAATGGCACTGATGACTGAAAAAGTCTACCGCACCAACGACCACGAACATCCAGGTGTTGCCGCCTTCAACGGGCACGGGCGTTACGCCATCAGCGGTCCCATCCAGGTGCTCAATTACAGTTACTTCGAAACCGACTTTCCCGATACTTTCAGAACTGCAGTACAAATTCGCGCCGAAATCGAGCAACGCGGCTGGCACCGCGTGGTTGCCTTTCAAACCCGCAACCCGATGCACCTGGCGCATGAGGAGCTGTGTCACATGGCGATGGATCGGCTAGGCTGCGACGGACTGGTGATCCACATGTTGCTCGGCAAGCTCAAGGCGGGCGATATACCCGCCGATGTGCGCGACAACGCAATCCGTACCATGGTGGATCTGTACTTTCCGGAAAACAGTGCGATCGTAACCGGATACGGCTTCGATATGCTCTACGCCGGTCCTCGCGAAGCAGTTTTACACGCCTATTTTCGACAGAATATGGGCGCCAGTCATTTCATCGTCGGCCGCGATCACGCCGGGGTTGGAGACTATTACGGCGCCTTCGACGCGCAGACCATTTTCGATACCGAAGTTCCCGCCGACGCGCTCGAGATCGAAATCTTCCGCGCCGATCATACCGCCTGGTCGAACAAGTTGAACCGGGTGGTGATGATGAATGAAGCGCCCGACCATAGCAAAGACGATTTCGTCCTGCTTTCAGGTACCCGCGTACGCGAAATGTTAAGCGAGGGGATCGCACCCCCGAAAGAGTTTTCTCGTCCCGAGGTCGCCGAAATCCTGATAAATTATTATCACTCCCTGTAAATAAAACTAACGCTAAAGCTAGATCGCGGGCAGTGTCTTTGCGATACTCCGCACTATGTCTGAAGCAGCACTAACCAAGAGTAATTCCTTCACCCTGGAAGACCTCAAAACCCTCACCGATGCCGATATGCTACGGGTTAACCAGGTGATTAGCGACAACCTGGCATCGGAGGTGGTTTTGATCAACCAGCTCAGTCAGCACATTATTTTAAGTGGTGGCAAACGCCTGCGCCCGATGCTGGTCATCCTCGCGGCGAAAGCCTGCCGCTACCAGGGAGAAGACGACGCACTGCTGGCGACCGTCGTCGAGTTCATTCATACCGCGACCCTGCTGCACGATGACGTCGTCGATGATTCGGATATGCGCCGTGGCAAAGAAGCCGCAAGTACTATCTGGGGCAATGAAGCAGCAGTGCTGGTCGGCGATTACCTGTATTCACGGGCGTTCCAGATGATGGTGCGCGCGCAGTCCATGGCGATCATGGATCTGCTGGCGAACACCACCAATACCATCGCCCAGGGAGAAGTGCTGCAGCTGCTCAATATCCGTAATGCCGATACTGACGAAGCGAGGTATCACGAAGTTATCTATGCCAAAACGGCGTGCCTGTTCGAGGCCGCAGCACGCATCGGCGCCCTGCTGGGAGGCGTCGCAACGGCGCATGAACTGGCACTAAAGGCATACGGCAAACATCTGGGGGTCGCTTTTCAGCTGATCGATGACGCCCTCGATTATTCGGCGCAAAGCGAGGAGCTGGGCAAAAATGTCGGCGATGACCTCGCCGAAGGTAAGCCGACCCTGCCCCTGATTCGTGCGCTGGAAGTTGGCAATGCCGAGCAGAAGGCATTAATCCGGGAAGCAATCGAAACCGGCCACGCGGAGCATTTCGATGCCATCAACCAGGTCATCAACGACTCGGGAGCATTGCAGTACACCATTGATCGAGCCCATTTCGAAGCCGCACAGGCAAAACAGAGCATCGACTGCCTGGAAGAAAGCGCATACAAGCAGGCACTCATTTTTCTCGCCGACTACGCGGTTGAAAGACGCTATTGAATCGATTCGAAAAACTGCTCAGTGAAAAGGCTACGCTGCTCGCCGATGGCGCCACCGGTACCAGCTTCTTCGACATGGGGCTACAAAGCGGCGACGCCCCCGAATTATGGAATGTCGACTATCCAGAGCGAGTTACCAGACATTACCAGGCATTCATCGATGCCGGTTCAGACCTGATATTGACCAATAGTTTCGGCGGCACCCGCTATCGCCTGCAATTACACAAAGCCGAACATCGCGTAGCCGAATTGAATATCGCCGCGGCAGCGCTGCTGCGCGAGGCTGTCAGTAAGAGTGATCGCGAAATCATCGTCGCGGGCTCGATTGGCCCGACCGGCGAAATCCTGGCGCCGCTGGGAGATTTGCAGGCTGCCGACGCGGTGGCGGCTTTTGCCGAACAGGCGCTGGCGCTGCAGCAGGGTGGCGCGGATGTCATCTGGATCGAGACCATGTCATCGCAGGAAGAAGTCGAGTATGCGGTGCAGGGCGCCCGGCAAACCGAATTGCCGATTGTGTTTACGATGAGTTTCGACACTAACGGGCGCACCATGATGGGCGTCGGTGCCGCCGATATGATGAACTTGCACCAGCGCCTCGGGGTACATGCCTGCGGCACCAACTGCGGTATCGGTGCTTCCGAAGTAGTCGCCGCGATTTTAAACCTGCAGGCGAGCAAGCCCGACGGGAGCAAAGATCCCATCCTTGTGGCCAAGGCCAATTGTGGTATTCCCGAGTTTATCGACGGCGAAATTCATTATAACGGTACACCCGAAATCATGGCGCGCTATGCCACCATGGCACGCGATGCCGGCGCACGCATCGTCGGTGGTTGCTGCGGCACCTCACCCGAACATGTCGCCGCCATGCGTCATGCGCTGGACAGCACCGCGCCGGGCCCGGTACCGAGCATCGATGATGTCAGGCGCGAGCTTGGCGATGTCACCAAAGGCGCACAGGCACAGGCCGATGGCCAACACCAGGTGCAGACTCGCGGCAGTTCACGTCGCCGCAGAAAACGCTAAGCAACCGTTAGTCAGGTAATTCCAGCGGCGCGAGCTCGTCGAAACGATCGCCGGGACCGGGATTGTCGGCCGGGCTCGCCCCGCCAAAATGATTGACGATACCCCAGACCGCATTCAGTGAAGTCTGCACCGCGCCCTCGACCCAGCCGGGAATCCAGCCGACATCATCCCCCGCCATGAAAATGCCTTTTTGCGCCGCGGGCAGTTCACGCTGCATGAAGTGACAAAACATGCGCCGGTTATAGCGATAGTGTCCGGGTAACGCCCCCTTGAACGCGCCCAGAAAGTTCGGGTCGTCCTCCCAGGAAACGGTGATCGGGTCACCAATGATATGCTGCCTGATATCGAGTTTCGGATAAATTTTCTGCAATGAATCGAGCGCCAGCTGGACGCGCTTTTCAACTGGCAACGGCAGCATCTTCAAGGCATCACTCATCCACGAATAGGACAGGCAGATCACGCCGGGGCTGTCTTCACCGAGATCAAACAGGTAGGTACCCCGGGTGAGGCGATCGGTGAGCGTCATGCTCATCACATCATGACCAGTATCCGGATCCTTGTCCTTCCAGAAAGGTCTATCGACCATAACGAAGGTCTTGGCCGATTGCATATACCGGGTGCGATCCAGCGCCATCCATATTTTCTGCGAGAACAGTGTTTCATCGCAGTTGATATTGGTCGTCAGCAACCAGCTCTGACAGGTCACCAGCGCAGCAGCAAACTCACGCTTGTCTCCCCAGATATCGGTAACCTGGATGCGGTCATCGGCACAGCGTTCGATGCGGGCGACCCCCGGACGCGGAGCCCCATGGTGTAATTTTTCCAATGACGTGCCCGCGGGCCAGTGCGCCATATCCCCGGGCTCGTCCTGCCACATGCAGCGCGGTACCTGTTCGACCCCGCCAACGACGAAGTACTGGTTGTCGTCGCAATTGGTGTAGACCACGCGCAGGATTTCAAGCATCGAGTTGGGAAAATCGGTATCCCAGCCACCGGTGCCGAAGCCGACCTGCCCGAAGGCTTCGAGATGCTTGAAGGAATGCCGCATGAAGGCTTCCGAATTGGCGATAAAACCATAAAAAGTTCGATCGTCCCAGGTCGGGATCAGGTCATTCCAGATTCGCTTGATGGCAGCGACATCGCGGTTCTTGATCGCCGCCTGCATCGCGCTGAAACTGGCTTCGCTTTCCAGGGCTTCGTGCCATGCCGCACCTACCTCCTGCAATAACGGTGTTAGCTGGTCGCTGCTCTCCACGTAAAGCGACTTGCCTTCGAGATCCACCACTGTACTCGAAGCTGCCGCCGACAGCGGATTTGGGAAGGGGCGCGTTTCCAGCCCGTATCGATTCAGGTAGTGATAAAAACCCGTCGAGGAAAGCGGGAAACGCATGCCACCGAGTTCGGCAACTATGCCCTGCGCACTCTTGAACGGCTCGGAATGCAACCGCCCACCGAGACGTCGCGATTCGTACACCACCGGCTTCAGACCCATCTTCATCAATTCGTAGGCTGCGACCATACCGGCCATACCTGCACCGATGATTGCAACCTCGCTACCATGCATCGCTGCGGGAATTTGCCCAAGCCCCGCAGGATGCCTGAGCCAGTCATCGTAGGGAAAAGGGAAATCAGGTCCGAAAATCGTTACCGGGTCCTGCTCCGCCGCTGCGCCGGTTATCGTCGCGTGAGGGGCTGTCATGACTGGACTCCCTGGTTGATGTCATCGCATAGCGACTGGTAAAGCGCGGGTTTTCTATCCGGCAAATAGGTGTTGATCCGGCGCCACTGCTGCAGCAAAGCTTTATCCAGTTCGGCATAGATCAGGTCACTGTCGGTGTCCGCGCGGGCGAGGTCGTTGCCATCGGGTGCAACGACACAGCTCAAGCCGCAGTACTCGAGCCCGTTCTCGATCCCGCAGCGGTTGGCATAGGCAATAAACACCGAGTTTTCGAAAGCCCGGGTCGGTAGCATGCCGCGCGCGACGAAATCATAGGGATGCATCAACGCGGTCGGTACCGCGACAAAATCGACCCCGGCCAGCGCGAGGCGGCGCAGGTTTTCAGGGAACTCGACGTCGTAGCAAATCAACAGTCCAATATGCCAGTCATCGAGTTGCAGCGTCACGTTAGCCTGCTCGCCGGGGCTGAACGCATCGCGATCGATATCCCCGAACAGGTGCGTTTTGCGATAGTTCGCGAGCCGACTGCCGTCGCGATCAATTATTTGCGCGGCATTGTAAATAGCATCACCATCGCGTTCGGCATAGCCATACAAAATTGCAATACCCTGGCTACTGGCGATCTCGGCAACCCGCTGCGCCGCCGCACCGTCTGCGCTCTGTGCGCGCATGGCGATTGCTGCGGCGCCGATGTTGTAACCACACAAAAACATTTCCGCGGTAAGCAACAGGCGCGCACCCTCTGCGGCAGCGCGCTCGGCCAGCTGTGCCAGGCGTGCCAGGTTCTGCTCGATGTCACCGGACGCATCCGGACCCTGGTATAAAGCGATCTTCATCTTGTCACCCCGTCAACTACGATATTCGACGCCGGGAAATAC
>Ga0265309_10000731_pt1 | contig 13595 bp, 2 predicted proteins | sample Helome_FD_192492 | JGI IMG/M metagenome (GOLD analysis project Ga0265309, IMG submission 192492) | Marine sediment microbial communities from subtidal zone of North Sea - Hel_20160524 (Illumina Assembly) | ecosystem: Environmental > Aquatic > Marine > Subtidal zone > Sediment ...
ATCAACAGGGAAGCCAAAAGGCGTTGAGATGACTTGTAAGGCATTAGACAACCTGATTAATTGGCAGCTATCTCAGCCTGGATTCGATATACCAGTAGCAACGGCGCAATTTTCAGCACTCAGTTTTGATGTTTCGTTTCAGGAAATATTTACCACACTGTGTTCCGGCGGCTGCCTCTTTTTAATCGATAGTGGTACAAAAAAAGACTTCAGGTCGCTCTTAAAATTCATCGTCGACAATAAAATTCAACGAATTTTTATGCCCTATATTGCATTGTTAAATCTAGTGCAATGGGCTAACCGGTTGAAGTTATGGCCTGAGCGCCTGATCAACGTTATCACGGCTGGAGAGGCACTTATAATTGACGAGGGAATGAAACGGTTTTTTGAGCAAACGGGAGCTGCTTTATACAATCAATATGGGCCTACTGAAAGTCACGTTGTTACCCAATATCAGATGGGTAAGGATATCCAGTCATGGGAATCCTCACCACCAATTGGATCAGCGATTGCTAATACTGAAATCTATTTGCTGGATCGTCAGGGAAAGGGAATGATTGTCGAAGATGATTTAGAAGGTGAGATCTATATAACAGGCGAGTGTTTAGCGAAAGGTTACATCAATAATGCGCAGGAGACTGATAAAAAATTTGTCGATATAGAATTAGATGATACAAAAATAAGAGCCTATCGTACGGGTGATATGGGCAAGTGGAGATCAGATGATGAATTGATCTATTGTGGCAGGGTTGATAATCAAGTGAAAATCAATGGATCTCGGATAGAGCTGGCTGAAGTTGAAGCGCAGTTACTAAAGTGTCCTGAAATAGAAGCGGCGGCAGTTACTATTGAAGAGTCAAATGAGGGTGACAAGTCCCTGGTTTGTTTTATTGTTACTTTGCACGAGGAAACTGATGCTACCGAAATAAGAAATGAACTAAAAAAATATTTACCTGCATACATGATCCCTCAAACGATTTTGCCGGTTGTCGAGTTCGATAAAACACCAAGTGGAAAGATAGACCGTAAAAAAATGCTTGAAGATTATCTCCGACGCCGAAAAAATATCACCCCAGGTAATACTACAAATAACGAAGTTTTCTCGATCGATGCGATACTGAGTATTTTAACCGAAGAGTTAAAAGCAGGTTCGATTACGGCGGAACATAATTTGATTGATCTGGGAATGAACTCGCTAACTGCCAATCGGATTGTGGCACGTTTTTATGACGATTTATCGCTAGATGTGCCAGCTTATCGAATGTTTCAGTACAAAACAGTGGGAAAACTATTAGATGCATTAGAAAAATCGAACTTAAAAACAACTGTTAACGTATTAAAACACGAGGAGAAATCGTCAGAACAAGGTCACGATATCGGGATTATTGGTATGTCGATTAATGTACCTGGCGCAGAGACACTCGACATGTTCTGGGATAATTTAGTGCAGGGTAAAGAATCGCTTTCCGGGGATTCATCTACCCTGGACGGTAAGGTTTCGATGAGGGGGTTACTCAATAATCCCTCAGGGTTCGATGCCGGTTTCTTTAAAATTACGCCGACTGAAGCAGAATTTATCGACCCACAACAACGTGTGCTGCTGATGCTAGCCTGGCATGCGCTTGAAGATGCGGGTTACGTACCGGAAGAATTTTCAGGGCGTATTGGTGTTTATTGTGGAACCGGTAACAATACCTACTATCTGAACAATGTTTTGAAAAATACTATCAAGCTTGATGAGTATGGAGAGCTCCAGGCAATGGTAGCGAATGAAAAGGATTACACAGCAACCCGAATTTCTCATAAATTAAATCTCAAAGGACCCAGCCTGAGCATACAGACCGCCTGTTCAACATCATTGGTATCAATTCACGAGGCTGTCAAAGCGTTAAGAACGGGTGACTGTGATTTAGCTATAGCTGGAGGCTCAGCAATAAGCTTTCCACAATACGCACCATATACTTATCAGGAAGGAAGCATATTTTCAAAGGATGGCCATACCAGGACGTTTGATGCTGATGGCTCAGGTACTGTATTTAGTGACGGTGCCGGCATGGTGATTTTGAAAAGACTGGATTACGCAATTAGTGACAATGATCAAATTTACGCCGTCATCAGCGGCACAGCTGTTAATAACGATGGTAGCGATAAGGGTAGCTTTTCGGCACCGTCTATAGATGGACAGCAAAACGTCATTTATGCAGCGCATATCGATGCCAATATAACGGCCGATCAGGTTGATTATGTTGAAGCCCACGGTACGGCAACTCCCCTGGGTGATCCGACCGAGGTTGAAGCCCTAACCCGCGCCTTCTCATTAACCACCGATAACAAGCAATACTGTGGTCTGGGTTCTGTAAAAAGTAATATCGGCCACCTGACAGCCGGGGCCGGTGTAATTGGAATGATTAAATCAGCTCTCGCTCTTAAAAACAGATTTATTCCCCCCACGATTAATTTTAATCAAGCTAACCCATCGTTAAATATTGATAAGTCACCATTTTATATAACTGCTACGGGAATAGATCTGGACAAACAATCAACCAATATTATCGGTGTCAGCTCGTTTGGGATTGGTGGAACCAATGCTCATGTGGTTTTAAAGTCACATGATCAGATACTAGCTGCCAAGCAGTCTATGCGCAGTATTGCTCCGATATGTATAAGTGCCAGACACCAAAATGACTTGAATTTATATCTTGAAAATTATCAAAACTGGTTTTCAACCCACCCGGAAATCAGTTTAAATCAGGTTGCTTATTCGACACACCAGTTTCGTAAAAAATTCGACTACCGAATTTCGATTGCGGCGGATAATGCCAAGGCCGCTATTGCTGAGATCGGTCAGAAACAAAGACGCATTTCGAATGCATCGATCTTCAACACCAGGAACGTCGCTTTCCTTTTCCCGGGGCAAGGTACCCAAGCGATCCAGATGGGGAAGTACCTGTATGTTGACTGCGCAATATATAGAAAATATTTCGATGCCTGTGCAGAAATATTGTTGTCGGATCACAAGATTAATATTAATGAAATTATTCAGTCAGATAATGAATCTCTCGATCAAACTGAAAATGCTCAGGTAGCTCTATTCACCATATCCTATTCGCTTGCAAAAACCATGCTTGAAATTAATGTTAGTCCTACTCATATGCTCGGACACAGTATTGGTGAGTTGACGTGTGCAGTTATAGCAGGTGTTTTTTCGCTTGATGATGCATTGGAAGTGGTTGTTACTAGGGGGAGGATAATGCAGAATCAGCCCACAGGTGACATGATTGCAGTAACGTCTAATGCTGAATCCTTAGCATCATTTATTAGTGATGAAGTGGTGTTAGCTGCTGATAATTCACCAGACGTATGTACTTTGTCTGGCCCCCGGCAAGCTGTGAAAATTACCATGGATAAGTTAGATGAAGCAGGGATAGATCACAAGTTACTGAACACATCACATGCATTTCATTCCCCGTTAATGCAGGGAGCGTGCGATGATTTCATCAAATTGCTTTCTCATATCCAATGCCAGGGACCGCAACTGCCATTTATATCCTGCGTGACGGGTGACTGGATTACCTCTGAACAGGCCACAAATATTTCTTACTGGGCAAAGCAAATAATCAGCACAGTTAACTTTCGCTCCGGAGTGGAACAACTTTCAAAGCTTGAGAATTTACTGATTATTGAAGCTGGCCCAAGAAAGACAATGGCTGGGTTATGCTTACAAAACCTCGCCGAAAAATCAGATTATCGAATAGTGAGCCTATTACCCGAAGCGGGAAGTGTAAGCAATGAACTGGCTAACTTTAGATCTGCGCTAGGACAGATTTGGGAGGCTAATATGGATATTGACTGGGCACCACTTTATCGGGATTCTGATTGTTATAAAGTCGATTTACCGCTTTACCCCTTCCAGTTAAGACAATATTTTATTGAGCCTGAAAAAGCTGCTTTGCAAGCCCAGTCATCCGAAACTGCTTTGGCATCAAATAATTCCGTGCATGAGATACCACCGCAAGTGTTGCACCACAATTCTTCCCCTATTTTTGTAGAACCTAAAATGAACAATTCCATTCTTGATCAATTGAAAGCTCTGTTTGCAGATGCTTCCGGACTTGATTTCTCAGATATCGATGATTCGGCGAACTTTTTTGAACTTGGACTTGATTCACTTTTTCTGACTCAAGCCAGCATATCGATTAAAAAAGAATTTCAAGTGTCAGTTACTTTCCGTCAGCTTCTAAACGAATGTGACAGCTTTTCCAAACTGGAAAAATATCTGCATGATGCAGGAGTTAAGAGTCAAGCTGACGTGCAGATACAATCTTCAAATTCTCAACCGACCACAGTTGACTTACAAGATGTGGTACCAGAAACACGGGTGTCTTCCGACCTAAATAATTTACTTATGCAACAAATCGAGTTGATAAAAAACCAGACGCAGGCTTTAAGTATGTTTATGAGTCAAGGTAATGCACTGGCATCAAATCCTTCAGATCCGCAGCCAAGTCTGGCTCAAGTGCCAGCCAAAGGAATTGAAAAGAATCAGCATAATAAACTTAAACCATTCGGCGCATCCGTGCGAATTAATGCGAAGCGAAGTAACGAGCTTACTCCTGAACAAGTTAAAGATCTGAATATAATTATCAATCGGTATACGAGTCGGTTACAAAAATCCAAGACTTTTTCCCAGGAAAATAGAAAACAACTTGCTGACCCGAGGGTTGTTTCAGGGTTCAGAGGAACGCTTAAGGAATTGATCTTTCCCATTGTGGTTGAAAAATCTAGAGGAGCCTATCTGTGGGATATTGATGGCAACCGCTATATTGATATCACCTGTGGATTTGGGTCCAATTTTTTTGGTAATGGCGCGGAGTTTATTAAAAAGGAAGTCGCTGCCCAGTTAGAAGCGGGTTATGAGATAGGTCCCCAGAATCCTATCGTGGCTGAGGTGTCAAAGATGTTTTGCGAAATGACTCAAAGTGACAGGGTTGCATTTTGTAACACTGGTTCAGAAGCTGTGTTGGGTGCTATTCGACTGGCAAGGACAGTGAGAGCAAAAGACAAAATTGTAATGTTTGAAAATGATTACCATGGCATAAATGACGAGGTCATCGTAGCACGTGGGCGAAATGGTCTGCCACTTCCTGCTGCCGCCGGGATTCCGACCGAACATGTAAGTAATACCATTATTCTAGATTATGGAGATGAACGTTCCCTTGAATACATTCGTGAAAATGCTGATCAAATAGCAGCCGTTGTGGTTGAGCCAGTGCAAAGCCGTAATCCTGGCCTACAACCACGGACGTTTCTAAAAGATCTTAGAATTATATGTTCAGATAGGGAAGTTGCTCTGATTTTTGATGAAGTAATCACTGGGTTACGTATCCATCGAAATGGTGCACAAGGGTATTTCGATGTAAAGGCTGACATTGCGACCTACGGCAAGATTATTGGCGGCGGAATGCCCATTGGCATGCTAGCGGGAAAACGTGAGTACCTTGATGCGCTGGATGGTGGCTACTGGCAGTTTGGAGATGATTCAGCACCTGAGGTTGGGGTAACCTATTTCGCAGGTACGTTTGTCAGGCATCCTCTAGCTCTGGCTGCTGCCAGGGCCGTCCTATTACATTTGAATGAAAATCCAGATATCCAAAGTGAAATGAATCATAAGGCTGAAAAAATGGTCCTGGAATTAAACCAGTATTGTAAGCAGGCCGGAGCACCAGTAGAAGTGTCACATTGTGGATCCCTTTTTAAAATCTTGATTCCTCAGGATATTGCATACGAAGAACTCATTTATGTCTTGCTTAGGGAAAAGGGAATACACATATGGGATGCCAGGCCGTGTTTTATAACGACAGCACATACTGAAGAAGACATTCGTGACTTTGTCAATGCGTTTAAACAGTCGTTGGATGAAATGCTTGCGATGGGTTTTTTGCCCAGCAGTATAAACACCGAACCGGAAAGTCCTGTAGATTTTGATGCGAATAATCCTCCGGTAGATGGAGCTCGCCTGGGTAAAAAACCAAATGGTGAGCCGGCGTGGTTTATAGAGGACCCAAATAAACCGAAAAAATATAGAATATTAACAAATCAGTAGTGACCATCTAAGAGCCGATGACTATGGGAGTAATCAACAAGCTTAATTTCATTAAAGAAGCTCTAATAAATGCACCACCTCTAATTAATATTCGCAAACATGAATTTAATAAATATTTCGAAACTGCCGAAAATGTAAACCTTTTCAGGGGGGTATATGATTCGTATCAAGAAGCACTTAGTCATTCACCCAGTACTAAAGTTATAGGTTACGATAACAAAGTTGCTGCTGATATGTACAAAGACCGTATTGGCAGGATAAATACTTACGATTATCCTGTTTTGTTTTGGCTAGAAAAAATACTACATAATGACAATAACAGCCTGTTTGATTTCGGTGGACATATCGGGTTGTCTTATTATTCTTTTGTTCAGTACCTATCTATAAAAAGCATAACCTGGAAGGTTTATGATCTTGATGAAGTAGTGAATGCCGGTATCGAATTTGCTAAGAATCATGATGAGAGCCATAGATTGAGTTTTACAAAGCATCTTTCAGATGCTGAAAGCCACGACATTTTTTTTGCTTCAGGTTCCTTGCAATATCTTGAGGGGAATCTTAGTGATGTTTTATCTGAGTTATCCAGTTTTCCAAAACATATAATCGTTAATATGCTGCCAGCTTATGACGGGGCAAGTTTTTATACGGTACAAAATATCGGGACTGCATATTGTCCATACCAGGTTTTTAATAATGATATTTTTATTAATAGTATTTTAGACAAGGGGTATAAGCTCCTCGATGAATGGAGAAATGATGATAAATCCTGCTATATAGCATTTGAGGAAGAGCATTCATTGGACCATTATAAAGGTTATATTTTCGAACAAATCTGATCGATTAAAGTCTTACACCGAACAGGATTGTGATTCTAGCCGTATTGATTTTATTCTATAAATAGTATTTCAAATTCACAGGATTTAAAAAAGTTACATATGATTTTGAACAGCAGTAAATTAAGTACTCTGGATACAGAAAATTCACCCTCACGGGAGTTGCTTTCCCATGAGTGATAATGTCACTCAAATTGATGTCGAATATGATCCATTTACCGATGAGCATCAGTTATCGCAAGTCGTGCCCTCAACTGAGCCTCAGAAAGAAATCTGGACCACTATACAGATGTCAGAAAAAGCCTCCTGTGCTTTTAATGAATCGATTACTCTAGAGTTTGATGGCCAAATCCAACATGACGCTTTGTCATCAGCTCTACAATATATTATCCAACGTCATGATGCCTTGCGAACCACTTTTTCACCCGACGGATCCAATTTGTACATTTCAGAATCGACGGATTTTTCCCTGGCCGAGACAAATGGTGATGAAAAGGAATTCAGGAACGCAGTGCGGCTCGAGGCCGACACGGTTTTCGATCTGGAAAAAGGGCCATTGATACGATTCAGGCTTATTTCGAGTGGTAGTAATCGAAGCTGGCTCATTATTTCAGCCCATCACATAATTTGTGATGGCTGGTCTCTGGCTATTTTAGTGAATGATTTGTCGTTGGCTTATAATGCTGCTGTAGAAAAACGGGATACAGGCCAATCGAGTGTCTATCCTTACAGTCAATATGCACGTGAATACTCCGAGCTCGGTGAACAGTCTGGTGATCGAGAGTTCTGGACAAATTTATATTCAGGAGTGTTGCCGACCTTCGATCTTCCTACTGAGTTTGACAGGCCAGCTTTTAGAACCTTTGAAGCGGACAGGCTGGATTATGAATTGCATCCGGAATTAATTGCCGATGTTAAGAAGATGGCCGCCAGGAATGGGGTCAGTCTGACGTCACTGATGCTATCGGCATTTTATATTTGCCTGTACAAATGGAGTGGTGAACAGGACCTGGTGGTAGGACTGCCAGCGGCCAGCCAGCCGCATTTCGATTCGGAAACATTGGTAGGACATTGTGTTAATTTTCTGCCCCTCCGGAGTAAACTTGATCCAGGTCAGTCCTTCCACGCACTGCTTCTACAAGTCAGTAATCTGATACTCGATGCATATGAACACCAGAATTATACCTATGGCACTCTGCTTAAAAAATTGCCCATTGAAAGGGACCCTTCACGAATACCGCTGTGCCCGGCTTCTTTTAATGTTGATCAGGGTATTCAGGGTAGCAAGTTAAACTTTCAAGATTTGGAAGTTAAATTTCACTCCAATCCACGAACCTACGAAAATTTTGAAATTTTTATCAATGCCTCAGACTATGGCGATAGGTTCATTATAGAGTGCCAGTACAATAGCAATATTTTTTCTGATTTATCGATCCAGAAACGACTGGATGAGTATCGACAGGTTTTGATACAAGTAATCGAAGATCCCCAGTACAAGCTTTCTGAAATACAGTTGTTATCCCCACAGCAATGCAGTGAGCTACTTACACGTCACGCTTCCACAGTGGATTTTGGGGAATTCAACTCATTACCAGAATTGATAGATATCCAGGTCAACAAGTCCCCCGACGCGATTGCTATCATCGGTGATGATAATCAACTGACTTACAACGATCTTAATAGTCGTTCGAATCAATTAGCGGCAGTTTTAATTGAACACGGTCTTTCTAAAGATAATCTCGTTGGCATTTGCCTGGATAGAAGTGCGGAACTGCTTGTGGTTTTACTCGGTGTTCTAAAGACCGGTGCAGGTTACGTACCTCTCGATCCGGAATATCCAGTCGACCGACTTAATTTTATGGTGAAAGATTCTGGTCTTCAGTACTTAATAACACAGGATGATTATATTAATCGGTTGTCGAGTGTTGAACACACACTTTTAATCGATAAGCTCGTATATGACAGCGCTGACAAACCTCTTCAGAATCCTCAGGTTGAGATTTCGGAGGATTCGATTTGTTATGTTATTTATACATCCGGTTCAACTGGGAAGCCTAAAGGTGTCATGGTGCCGCATTCCAGTGTCAGTAATTTTCTTCGAAGTATGACCAGCACTCCAGGTATTTCGAATACAGACACTATGTTGGCCGTGACGACTTTATCGTTTGATATCGCCGTGCTTGAATTATATTTGCCACTAGTCAGTGGTGCAAAAGTCGTAGTAGCCACCCGTGAGGAGGTGATCGACGCGAACAAACTTAAAAGTTTACTTGATGAATTCAAGGTTACTATTATGCAGGCAACACCAACCACCTGGCGGCTTTTATGCAATGCCAACTGGTTGGGGGGCGATGAATTTAAGATACTGTGTGGTGGAGAGGCCTTACCAAGCGATCTTTGTGCTGATTTATTGGAACGTTGTGGGCAGCTTTGGAACATGTATGGACCACCCGAAACGACAATCTGGTCAACCTGTCATTTGATCACTAAAGGTGAAAACAAACCTTTTATTGGATCAGCTATCGCCAATACAAATCTATATGTTCTCGATGAATTCTTAAATCTTGTACCCGATGGTATTGCCGGTGAATTATATATAGGTGGAAATGGAGTGACGCTTGGGTATATGAATAGAGAGTCATTGACCAACGAGCGTTTTTTATTGCCTGATATGGTTAACAAGGACCGGTGCTATCGAACAGGTGACAAGGTCAGATTTACTTCCAGTGGGAATCTGGAATACCTTGGTCGATTAGATGCACAGATCAAGCTCAGGGGATTCAGGATTGAGTTGGGAGAGATTGAATCATCTATAAATCAACATGAATCGGTTAAGGAATGTGCCGTGACAGCGCAGGAGAAGTCGCTTGGTGATGAGCGTCTGGTGGGTTTTATTGTTCCATCTGATAAGTCTGTGAATTTAAAACAGATACGAGAATCCCTTTCAGATGTACTGCCGAATTTTATGATCCCTCAGCATCTCATGCAGGTTTCAGCTTTACCCAGGACTGCAAATGGTAAATTGGATCGTAAAGCGCTACCTAATTTCGTGTTTTCAGAAAAAGACCAGGAAATACGTGTTGAAGCAAGTACCGCTAGTGAAAGAATACTGGTTTCAATCTGGAGGGAAGTGCTCAATCTGAATTCGGTGAGTATTGATAGAAATTTCTTTCATCTCGGAGGTCATTCTCTTTTAATAGCAAAAATCATCCAAAAATTAGAACGAGATCAATCGGTTCTTTTGCATTATCGAGATGTATTTGATAATCCAACAATTCAAAAACTTGCCCAAGTGATTGATTCCAGGGTTAAACAGCAAAATCACAAGCTGGTCAAGCCTATAACCCCTGGAGATAAGAAAAATATAAAAGTGCTTTCACTGGCCCAACAGCGTTTGTGGTATCTGGATAAGATGGATCCAGGATCCACCCATTTTAATTTGCCTTCCGCTTTCAGGTTTTTGGGAAAACTTGATATAGCGGCACTCGAGTTAGCTTTTCAGCAAATAATTTCAAGGCAAGAAGTGTTTCGAACTTCGATACTTGACCAACCTGAAGGTCCTGTTCTGTTTATTTATGAGCAACTAGATTTCACCCTGGAAGTAAATGAACTCCCCGCATCTGATAATCAGGAGGAATTACTTTCCGATAAACTGGATCAACTTCAGTGCAACGCTTTCGATATATCTCAGGCACCATTACTAAGAGCAGAACTCATAAAACTGAGTGAACAGGAGAACGTTTTATTTTTTATGCCGCATCATCTGGTTTTTGATGGTTGGTCATTTGACGTTTTTCTTCGTGAATTGACTACCTTCTATAGCCAAAATACTGGTTTTGATTTCCATCCACTGCCTGAATTACCTATTCAGTATGCAGATTATGCAATCTGGCTGAGAGAGCTTCTGTCTAGCCATGAGTTAGACAGGCAACTTAAATACTGGAGAGAGCAATTGCAGGGCAGCTTACCAGTATTACAGATGCCGATAGATTATAGCCGACCAGAAGTAGCAACTAATAAAGGGGCGGAGATACATTTTCAGGTTGATGAATCTGTGTTTGAGTCTTTAGAAAGCCTGGCCAAATCAAAAGATGTCTCGATATTTATGATATTGATGAGCTGCTATTTAAGTCTTCTAAATCGGTATACCGGGCAGACAGACTTAATAGTGGGTGTCCCGATGGCTGACAGGACTCGTCCAGGCACAGAGGATTTAATAGGATTCTTTGTGAATGCCATGGTGTTGCGGTTTAACGTAGACCCTGATCAGAGTTTTACCGAGTTGTTAAATCAGGTTAAGGAAACCTGCCTGTCAGGCTTTTCGAATCAGGATGTTCCGTTTGAATCTCTCGTGGAACAACTAAACCCTGAACGAGACCTGAGTCGTGCTCCTTTGTTCCAGACATCGGTGACCTATCAGGATGTATCTTCGAGGGAGATTTCAATGGGGGATATCGATATCCAGCAGATAGAAATACCAACGACTGAAGCGCCCCTGGATATTAATATCTGGTTTAAGCGTCGTGGCAATGAGGTACTCGGAGCAGTTGTTTATAATACAGATCTATTCCATGCTGATTCGATAGAGCGCATTGTTGATAGTTTTCAGCATATATTGCTTTCCGTGTCGAAATCATGGCATCAGCCAATCAGTCATATTGAACTGTCAAGTGAACATGCCATCAAAACGTTGACTGCATTAAATAACAATACGGACAAACAATGGGAGCCTTCAGCTTCTATTCAGGAATTGTATGAACGGCAGGCGGCTGCAACTCCAGGTAACATTGCCGTTATCTGTGAAACAGAGGAAATTACCTATCGGGAGCTGTCTGATCAAAGCAATCAATTCGCGCATTATCTTATCCAGCAAGGCGTGCGGCCAGGAGACATGATCGGTTTGTGCGTCGACCGGTCGGTAAATATGCTCGTCGTATTGCTAGGTGTTCTTAAAGTGGGTTGCAGCTATGTACCCCTGGACCCTGAATTTCCTCAGGAACGTTTGGCCTTTATGGTAACGGATGCGGGGCTTGAATGGCTGATCACTCAAAATCAGTTTGCTTCAATTTTACCACTGGTTAGTCGGACATTGCTTATCGATAATCTTAGGCAATTACTAGAAAATATGCCTGTAGAAAACGTCGATCAACAGATGGACCAAGAGGCGCTGGCTTTTGTAATTTATACTTCGGGTTCGACAGGAAATCCAAAGGGAGTGATGGTACAGCACTCGGCAGTTACTAATTTTTTGCAGAGTATGGCTAAGGTCCCTGGACTCGATTCCCAGGATAAACTACTGGCTGTAACTACTTTGTCATTTGATATCGCTGTATTGGAGCTTTATCTCCCTTTAATCGTGGGTGCGACAACAGTAATTGCCTCTAAACAGGATGTAACCGATGGTCGGCGACTACTAGACATGATTAGAAATCTGGATATCACGGTCCTACAGGCAACACCTTATACCTGGCGGATGCTCATTGCTGCAGGCTGGGATGATCAATGTCAAGTTAAGGCTTTGTGTGGTGGTGAAGCGTTAGCCCCCGATCTGGCGGCGCAACTATTCACCCGGACTAGTGCACTATGGAACATGTATGGCCCGACCGAAACAACAGTATGGTCGACCTGTAGTCTAGTTCAGGATCCTAACCTCCCTGTGAGTATAGGAACACCAATAGCCAATACACGCATCTATATCCTGGATGAGAGATTACATCCGACACCTCAGGGTGTAGCTGGAGAGCTTTATATAGGTGGGTCTGGTGTAACAAAAGGATATTTGGGAAATGCCGAATTGACTTGTGAGCGTTTTCTGGAAAACTCAGTCGATTCGCAAGGGCTTTTATACCGAACTGGTGATAAGGTCCGATACCGTGTTGATGGAAGCCTTGAGTACCTTGGTCGTGTAGATCAGCAAGTAAAAGTCCGCGGATTCCGCATAGAGCTGGGTGAAGTAGAGACTGTGCTAAGGCGGCACGATAAAATTAGTGACTGTGTCGTAACCGTGATTGAAGAGAGAGTAGGAGAAGCACGGATGGTAGCTTATTTGGTCCTGGAGGGTGCTCAAGCTTTAACAATTACGGAGTTGAGAGATTATTGCAGAACCTGGTTGCCTGTTTATATGATTCCTCAGCACCTTATCGAAATCGCTGCCATCCCTAGAACGCCTAATGGGAAAATTGACCGGAAAAAACTTCCCCGCAATTTCACTTCCTCATTCCAACAAGACGTATACGTAGCACCCGAAACAGAGGAACAAAAATGGTTGGCTGACGTTTGGGAAATATTGATTGGTATCGAAAAAGTTGGAAAATTAGACAACTTTTTTGAGTTGGGTGGGCATTCTCTATTATCAATGCAAGTAATACATAAGATTGAGAGAGTTTCCGGAGTTAGTATTAATCCACGGGAACTATTAATGGGAACCCTGGAGCAAGTGGCCTCTAAATTTAATTTATCGAAGCAACAAGAACGAAACGTAAATACATCGAAAAAGGGTTTCCTTGGCCGTTTGCTAAGGCGATAGTTCTCCTGGGGAATTGACCGTACCTCTTAATGTGAGCTACACCTGAAGTATTCAATTACTCTTTTTGAGTAGCCATCCCGGCTATTTTGATCACGTCGGTTAGGCGAGGTAAACTAAACTTTGTTCCGAGTTG
>Ga0265309_10000733_pt1 | contig 13587 bp, 11 predicted proteins | sample Helome_FD_192492 | JGI IMG/M metagenome (GOLD analysis project Ga0265309, IMG submission 192492) | Marine sediment microbial communities from subtidal zone of North Sea - Hel_20160524 (Illumina Assembly) | ecosystem: Environmental > Aquatic > Marine > Subtidal zone > Sediment ...
CCGCAGCTCACGCAGGGGCGGCAGGAACCGGGCCGGGTAGCCCTTGCCGTTGTCCTCGCGGCCCACCATGTTGACGGCGACGAGCAGGTCGGGATTCTCGTGTACGAGCTTGTATACACGCCGCAGCTGGTCTTCGGCGTTGGGCAGAAAGCGAAGGATGGCGAGCTGGAAACGCACGGTGACGCCGAGATCCCGAACCTCCTTTTGTGCCAGCGTCTTGCGCAGGATATCGAATGCCTGCGGCCCATCGATGAGTTCGCCGTCCGGACCCTCGTACGGACCGGCGGCAATCTGGTATTCGACGTAGGCGACGCCTTCGGCAGCATAGGCCTGCAGGTTCTTCACCATTGTTTCCGCCTGCAGCCAGGGATTGCGGCCGAGGGCGTTGAGTCGCTGCCAGTGCGTCTGGAAGAACTCCTCACGGCCTTCGTAGGGCTTGTCGAGCCGGATGCTGTTCATCCAGGCGGATTTTTCGCGATCGTCGAGGTCTGCGAGCGGCTTGTACTCGCCCTGCTCACACTCGCCGAGCTGTGCATACTCGAGCGCCGAGATATTCCGGAAGAGCAGGAAATAAGGGGCCGCCGTGAATGCGTTACCGCCGAAATCGCGGCAGTTGTTGATACGGACCTTGGTGTAGTACTCGTACCCGCGTTCCTGTTGCGCCAGCGCCAGCTCGTACCACCACTCGGCGAATACCGCGCCCGATAGGTGATTGTGCAGGTCGCCACCTTTGGGCATGTAGTAGAGCGTGCGATAGAGCGCTTCTTTGTCGCCGCTATCACGGATATCGTCGAACCAGTCGGCGTCGGCCACGAATGGCAGCAACAACACAATGAGAAAAGCGATGAGCCTGTTCACTTGCCAGCTCGTAGTGCGTTCGCAACGCGATCCTTGTAGGCGATATGACAGCCGAAGCAGCCGTCAATCATTCCCTGGAACCCACCGATTGCCGCAATCTTGTCGCCCGCCCTGGCAGCACCAGCAATTTCCAGTGCAAGATCATGCACACGCATGTCGAACTGTTTGAACGCCGGCATTTCGTCACCCAGCTCAAGGGCAACGAGCTGAACCTGCTCCGGCGGAATGCGTGGATGAGTCGCAATGCCGGTCGCGCCGTGATCAACCAGCTCGAGATCGTCCGTTAGCAAGCCATCCGCAATCTCGACGAGGTTGTCGCGCAGGCCCTGCATGATGGTCTGTAGCGTTGTTGATTCATCCGTTAAAGCCAGTGCAGGAAGCAACAACAGCGCCATGGCGGTGGTTAGTGGAGCGGTAATGCGTTTCAATATGCTTGTCACTAGTTCAGCCCCAGGGAAATGAAGAACTATGCCACGTTTGTATTCTCGCCTGCTATTTGTAGTTGCGCTCGTATTTTGCCTGGGCGCGGAGACGGACCCGGATGGTCGGCTGTTTCAGCCATCGGTTGATCCTCTTGCCGATGTGCAGCAAGCACTTGGTCGTGCTGACGATAGCGGCCGACTCGCACTCGTCGTTCTGGGTGCGAACTGGTGCCATGATTCACGCGCGTTGGCGTCACGGCTGCACCGCCCGCCGCTGGCAGAATTGATTCACCAGCGCTACGAGTTGGTATTCGTTGACGTCGGGTTTTACGAAAAGGGCAGGGCCGTGGTGCAGCAATTCGGTGTCGCCCACTACTATGCAACGCCCACGGTGCTCATCATCGATCCATCGAACCGGGCCTTGGTCAATGGCGAGGACCGCCACATCTGGAGCAATGCCTACAGCATCGATATGGCATCGTCTGTTCGATACTTCGAAAGATGGGCGATCAATGACTCCGTTACAGATCCCGTGACAGATTCACCCCAGCTTCAGCGCCTCTACGCGGAGATCGATCAGTTTGAACAGCAGCTGGCAGACCGGGTGGCTGCCGGCTACGCCGTTGTGGGGCCGCTGCTGAAGGCATACGAGGCCGGCGATGCACCCGAGGAATTCGACGCGCGCTGGGGTGAGTTACGCGACTTCAGGATGGCGATCCCCGACGATATTCGTGAGCTCCGAAACGAGGCAGTACGACGCGTGTCCGAAGGGGAAGAAGATATTCAGCTGGTGTTTCCGGAGTACCCATTGTTGTCCTGGGAGTCCGAGTAGCTAATTGAAGACCCGCGGTAGACCGCTCGGTGAATTAAGCTAGCTGCAAGAATTTTGCCCAGTGGAGCACCCGCTGCCCCTGTGCAATCATGCAGCGCTTTCCCAGACTCCCCTGACTTCATGACTGACCCCGTCCGGCAGACTCTCCGCGATGTCTTCGGCTACGAGCGCTTCCGCGGCAACCAGGAGGCGATCATTGAGGCAGTGCTGACCGGCAGGGACGCCCTGGTGCTGATGCCAACCGGTGGCGGCAAGTCGCTGTACTACCAGGTACCGGCGCTGATCCGGGAGGAACAGGCCGACGTGATCGGGCGGTTTCGAGCCGGTGATATCCAGCTCCTCTACATCGCGCCGGAGCGACTGGTACAGCCTCAGACCCTGTCGTGGCTCGCCGATCGTGCGCGAGGAAATCGTCGAAAATCGCGCCGGCACTAGGCTAAGTGATGATCAACGGCCAGATGCGACCCTGAATCGCTCAGCTAATTTTCCAGGAAGGACTTCAACTCAAGCAGATGCTTCTCATAATTTTTCCACCGGCCGATCGATGTATCGTAGAGTTTCTGCCTGACCTGCCAGTTGCTCGGCGTCAGCACCGTACGTTCGTTCCTGTCGAATTGAAGACACTCATCTTCCCAGGGCAGATCGCAGAACGCGATGAGTTCCTTCGTCACATCTTCCGGATTGCGTATCAGGCCTTCATACGGCAATTCGAAATACGGCGTCGGTAATACTGCCGACCAATGTGCCATCAATCGCAGGTACTCCCTGTAGTACAGCCCGAAGTGCATCAGGTCGTTCGTGAAATCGTTGCCCAACTTGAATAACACGGTGTAGCAGGAAATCGCTACATCCAACGGCTCGCGCTGGCAGTGAATGATCTTCGCGTTGGGAAACAGGATCGAAATCAGCCCCAGGTGAACGTAATTTATCGGGTACTTGTCGACGACACGAGTCGAAGACTCAGGGCTCTTTGTCGCCAGGCCATCCAGGTATCTCTTGCTCAAGTGCCCGATTGATTCCTGTGTAAGAGATGATGCCGGCGATGTGAGATTACCGACATCTCCTGCATCCGCAGATCTCTCGACCTGACCTGCGATCGACCCCATATAACTCAGCTCGCCTGCACCATGAACTGCGGAATGGCTCGAGAGTATTTGCTCAGTTAATGATGTGCCGGTTCTTGGCAGCCCCACCACAAAGACCGGACGCTCATCCTGACTGCCAAATCGGGCTAGTTGCTCAATCTTCTCAGCGGTGTAGAACTCGATGAGCTTGTCGAATTCGTTCGAATAGGAATTGATATCAAACGGTCTGACGCTGGCTTTCTTGACTTCATTGCTGTTTCGAAAGTGCTGAAACGCGATATCGTAGTCACGCGCCTGTTCATAGTGCTTACCCAATGCGTGTTCAAGACGTAGCCTGGTATCTGACGACAAATTGTCTTGCGTCAGCGCCTCGCGCGCGCTGTCAATCTGTGCCTTGTTCGCTTCGTATTCAGGTAAGTTCAGCAAAGCCGCGAGTGAATCATAGTACTTTGGCTGATACCGCAATGCGGCCAGGTAATTGGTAATCGCGTCTTGAAAATCGCCCAGTTGTTCGAACAATATGCCCAGATGATGATGCGCGAGGAAGTGTCCGGCCTCGTATTCGGTTGCCTTGGTCAGCCACTCAATAGCATCCCGAGGGCGCCCAAGCGCGTTCAGAGTGATGCCGTAATTGAATGCACAAACAGGATTTCGGGGCTCTATTTCCTTGGCTCGCTCGTAATGCGCTAACGCCGCTTTAAGATCCCCGGCATGCCGGAGACAGTTTGCAAGGTTATTGAGGGCGTGAAAGTGGTTGGAATCGTATTCAAGGGCCTGCCCGAAACACCGTTGAGCAGATGCGTAATCTTTAAGGTGAATGTACATCTGCCCCAGGTGATTCAGTGCGTCGGGGTTTTCGGGGTTGACCTGAAGTGAGCGTCGAATAAGCTCCACGGCGTTTTCCATGTTGCCGGATTGCTGCGCCAGTAATCCCATGTAGTGAAGCGCGTCGCCATGTTGCGGCATGACGCGCAAGACGTCTGAATAGACCGCGAATGCCTCGGCGAACTGTCCGGCTTTGTGTTGCTCAAGGGCATTGAAGACCTCGCGATCAAGATCTTCTTTAGTCCGATTGTCTGTGGTGGGATCCGTCATCTTTCAACCAGGCCAGGCCTTCAGGTGCTCTTCTTGTTTTCGCGCGCGGCAGACAGTCTAAAAGATATTCCGTCTGCCTGGACCGCATTATGCACATAAAGATGGGCGACAAATGACTCTGTTGCAGATTCCGTGGTGGATTCCACCCAGCTTCAGCAATTCAGCTGGTGTTTCCAGAGTACCCATTGTTGTCCTGGGAGTCCGGCAATTCAATCGCTTGGCGGAAAATTCAGGTCCGCTATTAGCTGCAGATAGCGTGGGTCGTCCTGGACCCCGTAAAATTTCGGAGTCCGCATGAAATCCACCATGTACACCTGCATGAACATGGTTGCCGGATGTCTTGTTTCTACCATGTGTTGCATCAGGTCTACGGCCTTGTCAACCTCGCCTTCTGTCATGTAGAACCATATAAATGCGGGATCAATCTTGTCTGGATGCTGCTGCTGGGCGGCAACAATATTTTGCTTTTTCTCCTGGTAAAGATCTTCACGACCGCAGATATCGTGGGACCAGCCGACCCAGGAATCCCCCAGGGTAGACATGCGTCCTCCCGTCAGCTGCTCTACCTTGGCCAACTGCAGCGCAGCTTCGTCACATTGTCCGGCGAGTGACAAGGCGACCGCGTATTTCACGTAGGACCAGCGACTTTGGGGATGAAACCGGTTCCACTCTCCCAGCGCTTTGGCCGCCTTTTCAAAATTACCGGAAAACAGCTCTACCACCCCAACGGCGTGCATGGAGCTGCTGTCCAAAGGGTCGATTTCGATGGCACGCGATGCCATTTCGCGGGCTTTCTCAAACCTCAGCGTGACCCACAAATAGTCGGCATAGCGGTGGTAGGGCGCTGGATTTTGGGGCGACAATGCAATGGCTGCCTCGTAGGCCTGGTCTACCGCCGGCCAATCGAAAGTCATGGTTTGATGCATCAGGGCAAGGGCTGTATGCGCCTCTGGCAAATCTGGCGCCAGCGCTACCGCGGAATAAGCTGCATTGCGCGCTTCACCGATCAGCGCGGGGTCTTCCAAAATGCCGTAGAAGACCATCTGTGACAGGGCGTCAGCAATATCGGCATACGGGAGGCCAAATTTCGGATCCAGCCGAATGGCCTCGCGAAGTTCGTCCAGCCCCTGCTCGATAGACTCCGTATCGGTCGCCTGGATCAGGTGATGACCGCGAAGATAACGACGATACGCTTCGGGATTGTCGGTGCTGCCCGATGCCGCTGCCCTGCCTTGCCCGTCATTCAACCTCAGTGCCAGGCTGTCCTTGATGGCAGAGACGACGGAGCGCTCCAGGAAAATCACCTCATCCTGGGGCCGTACCAGGCGCTCTCCCCAGAGCTGAGAGTCATCAGCCAGGCGGGTGAACGAAGCCGAAAACACCAATTGGTCGCCGCGCGTATCAAGACTTCCGCGGATGGCGCTGTCAGCTCCAAACTCCCGCGCCAATGCTTCATTATCAAACGCGTTCCCTCGGTAACGAAACGCGGCCGATTTTGAAACCACCCGGATGCCGGGAAAGCTGGCGAGCCAGTTGATAAGGTTTTCCGAGATGCCCTCGGACAGATAGGTCAGCTCTTCATTTCCGGTAACGTTTTCAAACGGCAGGACCACAACGGAGGTGACGGGCTCGCCGGCGGCAGCAGGAAGGTGTGCAGGCGCTGGAGAGGTCTTCAGGTACCAGCCCGCGGCGGCCAGAGCAGTAACACCAAGAACAAGGTAACTGCTTACCTCGAACCTGGTTAATTCCTGGCGGCCTTCCTCACCGTGAAACCAGTTCCAGATAAAAGCGGCCGGAAAAAGAACCAGGGCGATGATCAAACCCACTGTCAGGGCACGCGCATCGAGTCCGTAGTTGCTGATGAAAAACTCGATGGCTTCCAGCAGGACAAAGGACACGCTGGGATAAGCCACCAGCACACGCCATATCCGCCGGTCTTTGAGTTGCTGGGCCAACCGCTGCATGGGTGTCATCTTAACCCGAAACAAATGGATCAGTTATGCACGGTGAGGCACTTGCGGTTACGGACGCCCCTGTTACAAGCGCAGCTCTATGGTTGGGCGGCGGTCTTGCCGTGCTTCGCCAGGTAGATGCCAAGCAGGCTGACCCACCCAAGTACAGCAAGCTCCAGCGCGACAGCAGATGCAACGTAGCCCGTGACGGCCAATACTGAGAGCAAATGAATTCGGGGTTCGTGACATGTCGCCGACTTCATTATTTGACTGCCGACCCCGTTTGCAGTTTCCTGTGTCCTTTTTTGCACGACGGACGGCCGCAACATGCCCGTAAAACCAGAAGCTCGCTCCAACTCCAGCCGCATCACGCGTTTCCTGCACGTGGTCGAGTGGCTGGGCAATGCGCTACCGCATCCGGTTACGCTGTTCGCGCTGTTCGCGGCGGGCATCGTCCTGCTGTCCGGGATACTCGGCTTTTTTGAACTGGCAGTGGTCGACCCGCGACCCGTAGGCGCCAAGGGCCGGGCGGACAACGGCATGATCGAGGTCATCAGCCTCATGAATGCTGATGGACTGAGGATGATCGTTCTCAACCTCGTCCGGAACTTCGTCGAGTTTGCGCCGCTCGGCACTGTGCTGGTGGCGCTCCTGGGGGTCGGCGTCGCCGAGAGGTCGGGCTGGCTGACGGCCGTGATCCGCGGCATGGTGCTGCAAGCGCCGCCGAGCCTGGTTACGGTCATCATCGTCTTTGCGGGTGTGCTGTCGAATACAGCATCCGAGATGGGATACGTGGTGCTCGTGCCGCTGGCTGCCGTAGTCTTCTATTCTCTCGGCCGGCATCCGCTGGCCGGGCTGGCGGCAGCATTCGCCGGCGTGTCCGGTGGTTACAGCGCGAACCTGCTCATTGGCACCGTCGATCCTCTGTTGTCCGGAATAACGACGGAAGCCGCCCGCCTGATCGATCCCGCCTACGATGTCGACGTGAGTGCCAACTGGTACTTCATGATCGCGAGTACATTCCTGATCACGGCCATCGGCAGTTTTATCAGTCTCAAGATCGTGGAACCGTCTCTCGGACCTTACGAAGGTACGCCGTCGGATCTCGGCGAGGAGGATTCGCACCGCATGGATGCGCTGACGGCAACGGAGAGGAAGGGGCTGCGGCAGTCGCTCTGGGCTACGCTGATTTTCGCGGGCGTGATCATCGCGCTCGTCGTGCCCGAGGGCGCCGTTCTGCGCAACCAGGAGACGGGTGCGGTCGCCGGGTCGCCATTCCTCAAGGGGATCGTGGCGATCATCTTCGTGTACTTCATGATGATCGGCATCGTTTACGGGCGTGTTGTCGGTACGATCAGGTCCGACCGCGACGTGATCAACGCAATGGCTCATGCCATGAGCACACTCGGTCTCTACATCGCACTCGTCTTCTTCGCGGCGCAGTTCGTGAAGTTCTTCGGCTGGACCAACCTCGGCTCGATCACTGCGGTGGCAGGCGCCAATTTCTTACAGGCCATTGGTTTCACGGGCCCGGTCCTGTTCTTCCTGTTCATCCTCGTCTGCGCGTTTATCAACCTGATGCTGGGCTCGGCTTCGGCGCAGTGGGCCGTAACGGCACCGATCTTCGTGCCCATGCTGATGCTGCTCGGCTATGCGCCCGAGGTGATCCAGGCGGCCTACCGCATCGGTGACTCGAGCACCAATATCATTACGCCGATGATGAGCTATTTCGGCCTGATCATGGCGTTCGTCGCGAAGTATCAGCCCAAGGCAGGAGTCGGCACGCTGATTGCGATGATGCTGCCGTACTCGATGGCGTTCATCGTCTTCTGGTCGGCGTTCTTTTTCCTCTGGACGTTTGTCATCGGTCTGCCTGTCGGGCCGGCGTCTCCGACGTACTACACTCCCGGCTGATACTGTCAACACATACAGTAGTCCTGCGATACACGCCGTTACAAAAGATTTGATCGCACCGGCTTGTGCTCGCCCGGCGCAGCGGCGAGACTAAGCCTGTACTCATTCACCGGATCCCCGCGGATGGAACTCGTCGTATTCGATCTTGATGGCACGCTCCTCAATCGCGAGTCGGCGATCTCCGACTACACGAGTGAGACGCTCAAGCTGTTGAATGAAAACGATATTGCCTACACGGTCGCTACTGGCCGAACGCTCCATGGCGCTCGCGCGATCCTTGAAGGCCACAGCTTTCCACTGCCGCAGGTGTACAAGAACGGGGTGATGATCTGGCACCCGGAGTCGAAGCGTTTTTCAAGCGGCGCCATGCTTACGCCAGACGAGCTGGAAAACGTCGTGAATGCCTGCGTGACGCAGGGCGTGACACCGTTTGTCTTTACGCTGGACGAAGACGACGAGAGCACGGTCTACCATTCGCCAACGGTAACCGACGTCGAGCGCGAGCTGATCCGCAGTACTGGAATCGAAGAGGCTGTGCGGGTTCGTGCGTTGGATGAACTGCCTCCCGGGTCTGCGATCACCCACGTCAATGCCATAGGTGATGGCGACGCTATCCAGTCAGTACTCCGCAGCGTGCGTGACGAACAGCACCTGGTGGCCTACTCGGGAATCGCACGCGAGGGTGAGCGTTGGCGTTGGCTGGATGTGCACCACAGCGATGCCAGCAAGGGCGGTGCCATCGAGACGATGAAACGCCTGCTCGGCGTCGAAAGCGTTATTTGTTTTGGTGACAGCGACAACGATCTCAGTATGTTCCAGGCGGCTGATGAGAGCTACGCGCCCGCCAACGCCAGCGAGAACATCAAGTCGGCCGCCACGGCCGTGATCGGTCACCATGACGACGAGGGTATCGCGCGCTTCCTGCGTGAACGCTTTGCGCTTGATGCGCCTTGATCCGCTGCGGTCACCCAGCTCGCCGCGCACGGACAGGTTTGCTGAACTGCAGCACGCCATCGTCGATCGGGCCCTTGTGGGTGATCTTCTTGTCCAACATGTAGTGTTGCGTGTTGACCCATGGAGGCCTGTCTCCCTGCTTTGGCAGCAGGTGCTTTTTCCTTTGAATGTAGCCAGACGAGAAACCCTGTATCCAGTCCTTCCCGGTTATGCCTTGCTCCTGCAAACGCGGCATACACTGGCGCATTCCGATGTCGCTCATATGATTAAGCAGGCGGCAGACGTACTCGGCGGTAAGGTCCGCCTTCAGCGTCCATGAGGCGTTGATGTAGCCGAACGTCGAGACCAGGTTCGGCACACCCGAGAACATCATCGATTTGTACGAAAACGTCTCTGCGATGTCGATTGGTTGATTGTCCACGAAAAGCTGCACATCACCTAGTACACAAAGATCGAGCCCGGTCGCGGTAACGATGACGTCCGCTTCCAGTACCTTTCCGGAATCGAGGCGGATGCCGTGCTCTGTGAATTCATCGATGGTATCGGTGACGACCGATGCGTGGCCATCGCGGACCGCATGGAAGAAATCGCCGTTGGGAACGAGGCAAAGGCGTTGGTCCCATGGGTTGTAGTGCGGCACGAAATGCTTGTCGAAGTCGACATCTTTCCCTAGTTCCTTGCGCGCCATCTTCAGGATCTTCTTGCGTATCTTCTGTGGCTTTGTTCGTGTCTGCCGGTAGATATACTGCTGGAAACGAATATTCTTCCAGCGCGTGATCGCATAGGCTGCTCTCTCAGGCAACAACTTCTGCAACAACTTCGCTATCCAGTCAGTGTCCGGTATCGAGGCCATATAGGTTGGCGAGCGCTGCAGCATCGTGACGTGCCTGGCATGCCTGGCGATCTCCGGGATAAGCGTTACGGCCGTTGCGCCCGAGCCGATGACGACTACTTTCTTGCCGCTGTAGTCCAGGCTCTCGGGCCAGTGTTGCGGATGGACGATTGTGCCCCTGAAGTTGTCGTAACCCCTGAACTCGGGAAGGTAACCTTGCTCGTAGCTGTAGTACCCGGAGCACATGAGCAGAAAGCCACAGCGAATCGTGACGACGCCGTCATTGCCCGTATCATGCGCCTCGATGGTCCAGGTTGCGTCTTCGCTCGACCATCTCGCCGAGGTCACCATGTGCCGATAGCGAATGTTCCGGTCGACACCTGCCTCGGAGGCCGCTTCCCTGATGTAGTTCAGAATCGAGGGACCGTCGGCGATAGCCTTGCCTTTTTTCCACGGCTTGAATGTGTAGCCGAGCGTGTACATGTCGCTGTCCGATCGGATTCCCGGGTAGCGAAACAGGTCCCAGGTACCGCCCATCGATTCCCGACCTTCGAGGATCACATAGCTCCTGTCCGGGCACTGGTCCAGCAGGTGCCGAGCGGCGCCGATGCCGGATAAGCCCGCGCCGACGATGACGACATCAAAGTATTCAGCGGCCATGCCCCATAGCATCACACAAAAGAGCCTGGGAGTGCAGATTCCGGGCCGCGCACAAACGGTCTTGTGTATAGTCCTTTTTCCTGTATGACGGAACCAGCGAACAAGACAGTCCTGATCACCGGTGCCGGTGGTGGCTTCGGTCGGCACATGGTGCGCCAGTTCCGTGCTGCCGGTGCACGGCTGATACTGGCTGATGTCAGCGATCGGGCTCTGAGAAAACCAATCGACGATGCTGGTGATGACCTCGTCGCCTCGATTGTCGCTGACCTCGCCACGGAGGAAGGCTGCGATACCGTCGCTAATATCGGCACGTCTCGCAACGTGGTACCGGATATCCTGGTCAACAACGCGGGTATTGCTGATGCCGGGCGGCTGGATCACATACCGCGGGAGCGTTGGGAATCGCTAATACAGCTCAATCTGCTGGGGCCGATGCGACTCTGCAATTTGTTTCTTCCAGGGATGGTCGAACGCGGCAATGGTCACATCGTCAACATATCGTCCATAGCCGGCTGGGTGGGCACCCAGGGAATGTCCTCATACTGTGCGTCGAAGTTCGGGTTACGTGGCTTCGGTGAGTCGCTGGCCGCGGACCTCGAGGGCACCGGTATACACGTGACCAACGTTTACCCTTGCTTCAGCCGAACACCGATTCTCGATTCGCCGCAACATGGCTACGAGGAGCGGCGGGTGGTGCCGGCGCGCCTGATCTCGGAACCTTCGGCTGTCGTTGAGCGGATCATTGAGGGCATGAGCCGCAATCGACTTCATGTCTTTCCAGACAAGCACGCGCGCCGTATCTACTACATTTCCCGCTTCGCACCGTGGCTTTTGCGGATGCTCAACCGCCGCTTGCATGCCGAGTCGATAAAGGCGGGCAAGGACGCGGGCTAGAGATAAACAGCCGGCGTAGCGACGTTGTCGATGCCTGCCGCGCGCAACCGTTGGGCGGCCCTGTCGACACCAGCTTCGGACATCTTCTCCCAGCCAAGCGCCTCACCTTTGACGCCGTGATGTTGAAAGGCGTTCAGCTTGACGCGGGTGTCGGCTCCAAGCTCTTTCACAAAGCCGATCAGGCTGTCCAGTTCTGCGTCACTATCGGTCTTGCCGGGGACCAGCAGGAAGCGCAATTCATAGAGCTTCCCCGCTGCATGAAGAAACCGTGCCGACTCCAGGCTCTTTACGTTTTGCATGCCGGTCAGCGCCTGGTGAATCGGGTTGTCAAAACTCTTGATGTCGAGCATGACGCCATCGGTGACGGGAAGGACATCTTCCCAACCCGAAGCGCCGAGGTGGCCGTTGCTGTCGATAAAACAACTGAGTTCAGCGAGTTCTGTATCCGACTTGATTGCTCGAAACAGTCCGACAACAAAATCCAGTTGCATAGTGGGCTCGCCGCCCGAAACCGTAACGCCCGTCAGGAACGGCCGGTGCTCGCGCATCAGCTCCAGGATCTCCGCAATACTGTATTCGCGCACCATTGGATTGGCGCTGATCGGACAGATCTCGAGACAGTCATCGCAATGGTCACAGGCGACTGGATCGTAGGCGATGCGGCCGTCGACCAGGGACAGCGCATCCACGTGACACGCGGGAATACACTCGCCACAGTGATTGCATTCGCCGATCGTGTGCGGGTTATGGCAGACCGCACAGTTGAAGTTGCAGCCCTGCAGGAAGATAACGAGCCGGTTGCCCGGCCCGTCCACAATAGAATAGGTGAGGATCTTACTGACTGTGGCCCGGGTAGAGCTCATTTCCCACTACTCGCGGCTTGCGGTCGAGTATCCCGGTTACGTCGGCGGCCTCGGCCCCCAGAACGGTCGTATTCGTTCGAGAGCCCTGCTGCTCATTGAATTTCCTGATATCCGACAGGCGGACCATGTACCCAGTCACCCGCACGAGATCGTTGCTCGCAACATTGACCGTAAACTCCCGGAAGCCGCGGGCGAACGCGCCTTTACAGAGCTGCTGTATCGCTTCGGGATTATTCCGGACGGACTCGTCCACTGTCAGGATCTCACTGATTCCCGATGAATAGTATTGGTGATGTGGTGATAGCGCCTCTACATGTGTCACCGGATCCGGCTCGGTACCATAGGGAATACGCACTCCCGGTGTTGCTTCGACATCATCGCTCAGGCCTGCCTGTGAATGCAGCAGCGCGCGGCCTCGCCACGCGTTGTCTAATGGCCGGCTGTCGACAGCTTCAGCCAACACAGCGGAGATCCTGTGCCCGAGAGCATTCGCCTCTTCGTCAAATCCGTAGCGGCCGGCACGTGCTTCTTTTTCCTGGAGTGCATTGACGGCCTCAGCCATGGCGAAAACGCCGAACATGGCGGTAAACCGGTCGGCTTCGATCCAGCGTTCCTCGACGAGGAAGCTGTGGAAAAAATTAGACTCATTGAACAGATAGTCGATGCGCGCCTGGGTCAGTCGGAAGTTCAGATCCAGGTAGCGCGGTAATTGATGGGCAATGAAATCGTCTTCGCCGCTCGACCGTAACGCGACCTCCTTCAGGTTGATGCGCGTCAGTGTCGACGCACCGCCGGCAATCGGCAGCACGTTGTAGCAACTCACGATGCCGTAGCCGCGCTCGTCGAAGGCAGCAGCGTGGACGGGATGATTGGCGATATGTGGTTTGCAGCATTCGACGATGTTGTTGCTGGCAATAGCCAGGATCTCGTCGCCGCTCACTTGAGGGTCATAAAGGAACGTCAGGTTCGGTGCTATCTGCTTCAGCTCGGCATCGACCCGCAGGATAGCGCGTGCGACGCGATTGTCCGTCGGGCCAATATTGGCATGCATGAACGCATCGGGCAGCGTGCGATCGAGATAGCGCCAGAACAGTTTGATCTTCTCGTAGAGATCTTCATCGCTGACGCCATCGCAGAACGGCAGCAAGAGCTGATCCAGCGGCCCGATGTACACGGGTATGCCGGTTACGGACGGCACGTGATGATAGGCGATCATCAACGTGTTG
>Ga0265309_10000736_pt1 | contig 13552 bp, 15 predicted proteins | sample Helome_FD_192492 | JGI IMG/M metagenome (GOLD analysis project Ga0265309, IMG submission 192492) | Marine sediment microbial communities from subtidal zone of North Sea - Hel_20160524 (Illumina Assembly) | ecosystem: Environmental > Aquatic > Marine > Subtidal zone > Sediment ...
ACCGGCACACCTGGTTCGAACTGGACACGCCGGAAGATCTGCGCCTGGCAAGCCTTGACCTGATCCTGATGCGCAAGGATCCGCCCTTCGACACCGAGTACATCTATACCACTTACATCCTGGAACGCGCCCAGCAGCACGGTGCGCTGGTGGTCAACGAGCCGGCCGCCTTGCGGGACATCAACGAAAAAGCCTTCACGGCGTGGTTTCCGCAGTGCTGCCCTGACAGCCTGATCACCCGCTCCATTCCGCAACTGCGCAGTTTTCTGAAGGATCACGGCGAAATCGTCGTCAAACCGCTGCACGGCATGGGCGGTCGCTCTATCTTCGTCGTGCGTCGAGGTGACAACAACGCCAATGTCATTTTCGAAACGCTCACCGAGGAGGGCAATGCGTTCGCCATTGCGCAACGCTTCATCCCGGAGATCACGCAAGGAGACAAGCGCATCCTGATCGTGGACGGCGAGCCGGCCGGTGTGTCCCTGGCCCGCATTCCGCCACCGGATGACCACCGCGGCAACCTGGTAATGGGCGCGCAGCCCGAGGTTCGGGAACTCTCGGCGCGCGACCGGTGGATCTGTGGCGAGGTGGCGCCGGTCCTGCGCGAGCGCGGCGTGATTTTCGCCGGGCTGGACGTGATCGGCGACTACCTGACGGAGATCAATGTCACGAGCCCGACCGGGATCCGCGAAATTGCCAAACTCGGCGATGAGGACCTCGCGGCAAGCCTGATGGACGCGCTGGAAGGGCGGCTGGCTGAGCGAGTCTGAGCCCACGGAAAGTGTGACCCAGTGCCGCCGACCCGGAGCCACGGGCGTATAATCATCCCTGATGCCGCAAGGCTTCGATCGCCCGAGCAGGAGCTCGCTCATGGCAACAGGAAGGCACACCGAGGCGCACCCGGGCGAGATCCCGGGCACCTGGACGACTGCCGCCGCCCGAGACCGCTTCTCCTCCACCCTGTTCCTGGCCGCGCTGATTCACGGCATCGTGATACTCGGCGTAACTTTCGGCAGCATCGACAGCGGTTTTCGGCCCGTGACTTCCCTCGACGTGGTCCTGGTACTGGACACCGCCGAGCAGCAGACTCCGCCGGAAAACGCGCAGGCCATCGCGCAGCGCAGCCTGGACGGTGCCGGCAATGTCGAAGATGCGGCCACCTTGTCGACTGCAGCCCGGGGATCGACGGAACCCCTGCCGGCGGGTCCGGACCAGGCTGGCGAACCTATCCCAACACGACCGGGCACGCAGGCACCCGCCGCGCTGGTGCTGACGACCGCACCAGGCAGCGCAGCACCGCGGCAGGAAGAACAGGGCCTGCCGGCCGCCCAGGCGGCGATGCAGCGCGTTGCGCTGCCGGGTGCAGCCACGGCGGTTGAAGTCATCGATGAAGCGGCGGAAGAAACCCGCATCAGTCACCCCGACCCGCGGGAACTCGTCATCAGCGCAACCACCCGGGAGTCGCGCATCGCCGCCTACCTGAGCAACTGGAAACGCAAAGTGGAACGTGTCGGCACGCTGAACTTCCCGCGCCAGGCGCAGGCCGGCCAGGGAGACGCGGCACCAACGCTGGAGGTCGCCATCAGCGCCAACGGCCAGCTCACCGAGGCGGTGATCCTGCAATCGTCCGGGCAACTCGCACTGGACGAAGCTGCAATGGAGATCCTTCGCATCGCAGCACCCTTCGAACCCTTCCCCGAATTTCTGCGCGCCGAATACGACGTACTGCGCTTCGCCTATGAATGGCGTTTTGGCCCCGACGGCGGTATCGGCAGGTTAACCGCCCAGAACCGGCCGTGACACGGCCAGCTGCTTGTGTGAGTGCCGCCTCGCGCTGATACTGTCACCATGGAGATTGTCGAGAATCTGACCGGGCATCTGCTGATCGCCATGCCGTCCATGCTCGACCCGAACTTCGAACGCACGGTGACCTACATCTGCGAGCACAGCGCCCAGGGCGCGCTGGGCATCGTAGTGAACCAGCCCCTGGATATGGACATCGCCGAGGTTCTGGAGCAGCTGTCGCTGGAGCCGGCTACTCCGGCCATTGCCAGCACGCCGATCATCCGCGGTGGACCAGTGGAACTGCAGCGCGGTTTCGTGATTCATCAGTCACCCCACGGCTGGGATTCCACCGTCGCCGTGGCAGACAACATCTTCGTGACCACGTCCCAGGACATACTCGGCGCCATCGCGGCCGGTGACGGGCCGGATCAGGCGCTGCTTGCGCTGGGTTATGCAGGCTGGGGTGCCGGCCAGCTGGAAGAAGAAATCTCGGCCAACGCGTGGCTCAGCGTTCCGGCCGACCCGGGCATCATCTTCTCGACACCCTTTGAAAAACGCTGGCGCCAGGCGGCGGGCTTGCTGGGCATCGACATCGCCACGCTCAGCAGCGAAGCCGGACACGCCTGAATACTGCGCTGGTTTTCGATTTCGGGCGCCGCCGCATCGGGGTCGCCGTGGCCAACCGACTAACCGGCACTGCCAGCGGCCTGACGGTGATCCAGGCCCGCGCCGGGCAGCCGGATTGGGCTGCGCTGGACAAGCTGGTCAGCGACTGGGGCCCCGACATGCTGGTCAGCGGCTTGCCCTATAATTCCGACGGCAGCGAATCAGATATGACAACCGAGGTGCGGGCCTTCGTGGAGCAGCTGGCTCAGCGTTACGGTCTTGCGGTGCACACCGTCGACGAACGCCTGACTTCCGCAGAAGCGGAGATGATTCTGCGCGAACAGCGCCAGGCAGGGCTAAGGCGCCGACGGGTCCGCAAGACCGACGTCGACCGCGTCGCTGCCGTACTGATTGCCCAGACCTGGTTGGGAGAAAAGCCCGGAGCCGAAAGAAACAACAATGGCAACTGAACTGGCGCATTGCACCCAGCTGACCCCGACGGGGCGGCTGCGGCATCTGCTGACTCTGACTGACCTGAGTCGCGACCTTATTGAAGAACTGCTGGAGCGGGCCGAGTCTTACCTCCGGCCGCCGGGCGAGCCACCTGCCCGTGACCCGGCACTGACCGGGCGTACCGTCGCCAACCTGTTCTTCGAACCCAGCACCCGTACCCGGGCGTCCTTCGAACTGGCCGCAAAACGACTCGGCGCCGACGTCCTGAACCTGGACGTCAACATGTCCTCACGCAAAAAGGGCGAGAGCATCCTGGATACGATCTATACGCTGCAGGCCATGCAGGTAGACGTGTTCGTCGTTCGCGACGCGTCGGCGGGAATCCCGGAATTGATCGCGGCATCGGTGGAACCGCACGTCAGCGTATTGAACGCCGGCGAGGCCGCCGTGTCGCACCCCACCCAGGGGCTTCTTGACCTGATGACAATTCACCAGCACAAGGGCCGCTTCGATCGTCTGGCGGTGACTATCGTCGGCGATATCGCGCGCAGCCGTGTGGCTCGCTCGGCCGTGGATGGCCTGCGCATCATGGGCACACGTGACATTCGGCTCGTAGCCCCGGCCGGCATGATGCCGGACGCGGCGCACTATCCCAGCGCGACAATCACTTCTGACCTCGACCGCGCAATGACCGGCGCCGATGTCGTGATAGCCCTGCGCATTCAGCGCGAGCGCATGACCGAGAAGGCCAAGCTCATGACGACCCACGAGTATCACGCCCTCTTCGGTCTCACGGCCGAGCGCCTGGCGCACGCTAAACCGGACGCCATCGTGATGCACCCCGGCCCGATGAATCGCGACGTGGAGATAGCGGGCGACGTGGCGGACGGGCCCCAGTCGGTCATCGTGCAGCAGGTTACCAACGGTCTCGCCATGCGCATGGCGATACTTGCCATGGTTATGGAATCGAGGCGCGACCGTTGACCCGCGAACACCGCGGCAGCATTTTCCTCGAAGACGGGCAGGTAATCAGTCACCTGAGCTTTCCGGGCGATCAGCACGTGCTGCGAATCGCCGCGCCGCAATGCGCCGTGCGGGCCACGCCGGGCCAGTTCGTGCACCTGCGCTGTGACGAAGATATTCCGATGCGCCGGCCGCTGTCGATTCAGCGTACGGATTCCCAGGCCGGCTGGCTGGAAGTGTTGTACAAGCCCGTTGGTCCGGGCCTCGAGGCCCTGACCCGCGTGCGCGAAGGCAACCAATTGAGCCTCCTCGGCCCCATCGGCCGCGGGTTTCAAATCGATTCATCCCGCCCCTGCTGCGTGCTGATCGGCGGCGGCGTCGGCATTCCGCCTCTATTGTTCCTCGCCGAACGCCTTGCTGATTCCCCTCAGTCAGCTGTGGTTTTCTTCGGCTCGGAACTGCCCTTCCCATTCATTACGCGTGACAGCCAGATTGAACTCCCGGCCCCTGCCAGCGCCTCTCATAATCTCGCACTGCTGGAGGAATGGGGCGTGCCGGGGAGGCTTGCCAGTAACGGGGGCCTGCCGGGTTGCTACCCGGGATACGTGACGGAGCTGGCACGCGAGTGGCTTACGAGCCTGAACAACGATACCCGAGATGCTTGCGCCGTCTACGGCTGTGGGCCTGAACCGATGCTCCGCGCCACGCAACAACTGGCCAGCGACTTCGGCCTGCCGTCGCAGCTTTGCCTGGAAGAGTACATGGCCTGTGCCGTCGGCGGCTGCGCCGGTTGCGCCGTCGAAGTTCACACGGCTGACGGGCCGGCAATGCGGCGGGTTTGCGTGGACGGGCCGGTATTTGACGGCTACACGGTCTATCCTGCGACGCCGGGCTAGGCCGTCAGGCGAAGTGGATCTGGGCCTCCAGATTCGCCCGGGAGTCGGCGTTGGCCAGCGCCTCTTCCATTGACACCCGGCCCTCGCGATACAGCGCTAGCAGCGACGAGTCGAAAGTCTGCATGCCTTGCTCCGTGGTCGCGTAGAAGGCCTCCTTGACCTCGCCGATATCGCCAGACTGGATGAGTTCGGCAATGCGCGGCGTATTTAGCATGATCTCGACGGCCGCCGTCCGGTTGCCGTCGATGCTGCGCACCAGGCGCTGTGACACGATGGCCTGCAGGTAGTGCGACAGATCCATGTAGACCTGTGAGTGCTGCTCTTCCGGGAAGATGTTGATGATTCGGTCCAGGGCCTCAGCAGAGTTGTTCGAGTGCAGCGTCGCGATAACCAGGTGCCCGGTACCGGCAAGGTCGATAGCCGCCTGCATGGTCTCGCGGTCGCGGATTTCGCCAATCAGGATCACGTCGGGTGCCTCACGCACCGCGCTGCGCAGCGCGCGATTGTACGACTTGGTATCTGAACCGATCTCGCGCTGATTGATGATCGACCGCTTGTTCGTGTGGAGGAACTCGATCGGGTCCTCGATTGTCAGGATGTGCGAAGAAGTCTTCGCATTGCGATGGTCGATCATCGCCGCCAACGTCGTCGATTTGCCGTTGCCACTCGCGCCTACCATCAGTACCAGTCCGCGGCGGAACATCACCAGGTCTTTCAGGATGGCAGGCATGCCGAGATCATCCAGCGCCGGGATGTCGTGACTGATGAACCGCATTACCATGGCCACGGTGCCGCGCTGGTGGAAGACGTTGACACGAAAACGGCCGAGCCCCGGTTTCGAGACCGCGAAGTCTACTTCGAGTTCACGGCCGAAATCTTCCATCTGCTCTTCGGTCATCAGCTCCATGGCTGCCTGGCGAACCATTTTCGGCGTGAGTTCGAGCTTGTTGACGGGCATGATCTTGCCGTCGATCTTGATCTTCACCGGGGCATAGCAGGTCAGAAAAAGGTCAGAGGCCTTTTTCTCGACCATCAGGCTAAACAGTGGCTGGACGTTCATCGCGTCGGGTTCCTTCCCTCAGACCGGAGCAGCTTTACAGCCGAACCATGCCTTGCTCCTCTTCCTCAATCAGCTCGAGGCTTCCTGCCTCGGCACCCTCACCGCCGCGCTTGCTTTCCAGCTTGATGCGCAGGCGCAGCTCGTTCTTCGAGTCGGCATTACGCATCGCCTCCTCGTAGTCCACCTTGCCCGCCTCGTAGAGGTCGAACAGATCCTGGTCGAAGGTCTTCATGCCGAGACGATTGGACTTGGCCATGACTTCCTTGATCATGGCCACCTCGCCCTTGAAGATCAGGTCGGCGATCAGCGGTGAGCGCAGCATGATTTCCATGGCCGCAACCCGACCCTTGCTGCCACTCCGTGGCAACAGCCGCTGCGAGATCAGGGCCTGGATATTCAGGGACATGTCCATCAACAACTGATCCCGCTTGTCTTCCGGGAAAAAGTTGATAATCCGGTCGAGGGCCTGGTTGGCGCTGTTCGCATGCAACGTGGCCAGGCAGAGATGGCCTGTTTCGGCAAACTGGATGCCGTACTCCATGGTCTCCCGATCACGGATCTCACCAATCAGAATTACGTCAGGTGCCTGGCGCAACGTGTTCTTCAGCGCGTTGTGCCAGTTATCCGTGTCTACGCCCACTTCACGCTGAGTGATAATGCACTTGCGGTGCGGGTGCACGTATTCCACCGGGTCTTCGATGGTCATTATGTGGCCACGCGAATTTTCGTTGCGATAGCCCACCATGGCCGCCAGTGTTGTGCTCTTACCCGAGCCGGTCGCGCCCACCATGATCACCAGCCCGCGCTTCGTCATTACCACGTCCTCGAGGATGCTCGGCAGCTCCAGCTGCTCCAGGGTCGGAATTTCCGTGATGATGGTTCGCAGCACCGCGCCCACCGCACCCTGCTGAACGAAGACGCTTACGCGGAAGCGGCCAATGCCCTGCGGGCTGATGGCGAAGTTGCATTCCTTGGTGGCATCGAATTCCCGCGCCTGCTTGTCGTTCATGATGGAACGAACGATCACGGCGCTCTGATCCGGGGTCAGGGCCTGTTCACCGGCCCGGTGAATCTCGCCGTCGACCTTGATCGCCGGCGGAAAACCCGCTGTGATGAAGAGGTCGGAACCGTTCATGCCGACCATCTTCTTCAGCAGGGTCTGCATCATCCGTGTTGCTTGTTCACGCTCCATCTTCTGTCACTCCTGGCTAACCGTCCCTGGCACGCGGTTAGAAGTTCTCCTTGATAGCGGCCTTGAAGCGGGCCTCTTCCTTGGTGATGACGCCCTTGGCCATCAAATCCGACAGGTTCTGGTCGAGGGTTTGCATTCCGGACGACTGACCCGTCTGAATCGCCGAGTACATCTGCGCAATCTTGCCTTCACGAATCAGGTTTCGGATCGCGGGGGTGCCGATCATGATCTCGTGGGCTGCTATACGGCCGCCGCCAACACGCTTCAACAGCGTCTGCGAGATAACCGAGCGGAGCGACTCCGACAGCATGGACCGCACCATTTCCTTCTCGGCGGCCGGGAACACATCGACCACCCGGTCGATGGTCTTGGCCGCGGAGCTCGTGTGCAGTGTGCCGAATACCAGGTGACCGGTTTCGGCGGCCGTCAACGCCAGCCGGATGGTTTCAAGGTCGCGCATCTCGCCGACAAGAATCACGTCGGGGTCTTCACGCAATGCCGAACGCAGGGCCTCGGCGAAACCGAGCGTATCGCGGTGAACCTCCCGCTGGTTGATCAGCGAACGCTTGCTATTGTGCACAAACTCGATGGGGTCCTCGATAGTGAGGATATGGTCGGGCTTGTTGTCGTTGATGTAGTCCACCATCGCTGCGAGCGTGGTGGATTTGCCTGAGCCGGTGGGCCCGGTCACCAGCACGATGCCGCGCGGGTACATCGAGATGTCCTTGAAGATCGGCGGCGCGCCGAGGTCTTCCAGGCTCAGGATTTCCGATGGAATCGTCCGAAAGACCGCGCCCGCACCACGGGCCTGGTTAAAGGCATTCACGCGGAAGCGTGCGAGCTTCGGAATCTCGAACGAGAAGTCAGTCTCGAAAAACTCCTCGAAGTCCTTCCGCTGCTTGTCGTTCATAATGTCGTAAATCATGCTGTGCACTTCCTTGTGGGAAAGCGCAGGCATGTTGATTCGTTTTACGTCCCCGTCTACCCGAATCATCGGCGGGACACCTGCAGACAAGTGCAGATCGGATGCGTTGTTCTTTACGGAGAAAGCCAACAACTGAGCGACATCAACGGACATATCGGTCCCCGGATAAAAAAATTAGCGGCTATGGCCCATTTTGCCCTTACCATAACCGGGCGCACTACGAGACATAGTATAGCTACGGGCCAAACGGCGGTCGTGACGCGAATCACGGAACAATTAGCCCGTCTGAGGGGCCGAATCGAGACCGCCGCCCAGGCCGCCGGCCGGGATCCGGCGGGCGTCCGCATTCTCGCCGTCAGCAAACGCCAGCCTGCCGAGCGCATTGCCGCGGCCATCGTCGCGGGTATCAAGGATCTCGGCGAGAACTACCTGCAGGAAGCCTTGCAAAAGATACCCGTCTACGGCAAGGAACCCGTTTGGCATTTTGTCGGTCGCGTGCAGTCGAATAAGAGCCGCAGCGTGGCTGAGCATTTCGACTGGGTCCATACCGTCGACAGCGAGCGCCTGGCTGACCGGCTATCGCGCCAGCGGCCCGCCGAGCAGGCGCCCTTGCAGGTACTGGTGCAGGTGGCCCCCTGGGGCGACGCGAGTCGCGGCGGCGTGCCGGCAGCGGCAGTGCCGGCACTGGCTGCCCACGTTGCCAGCCTGCCCAGGCTGCAATTGCGGGGCCTGATGGTCATGCCCCTGGCCGGCCGCAGCACTGAAGAACTGCGCGAAGAATTCGCCGCGGGCCGGGAATTGCTGGACCAGCTGCGAGCGGACGGCCTGAACCTGGATACTCTATCCATGGGCATGTCTCACGACCTGGAGACGGCGGTGCAGGAAGGTGCGACGATGCTACGAATCGGCACCGACCTGTTCGGACCACGAGAGACCTGATGGATCACAGCAACGCCACAATCGCGTTTATCGGCGGCGGCAACATGGCCCGGGCGCTGCTGGCCGGCCTGCTGCGTGCCGGGCACCAACCGGCTGCCCTGCACGTCGCGGACCCGGATCCGGCACAGCGTGAGCGTCTGCGCGAGCTCAGTGCCGGACTGGGCCTGAGCGGCGACAATGTCGAGGTCGCGGCCGCTGCCGAGATGATCGTGCTGGCGGTCAAACCCCAGGTGCTGGCTGGCGTCGCTCGCTCTGTGGCCCCTCGCGCGGGACAGCTGGTGGTGTCCGTAGCCGCCGGCGTGACCCTGCCAGCCCTCGGGAACTGGCTCGGGGCCGGGACGCCCTGCGTCCGGGTGATGCCAAACCAGCCGGCCCTGGTGGGCGCCGGCATGTCGGTGCTGTGCGCCAGTCCGGCAGTCACCGGTGCCCAGCGCAGCCTGGCCGCCTATCTTGCCGGCGCCGGTGGTGAAACCGCGTGGGTAGACGACGAAAGCCTGATGGACGCGGTGACGGCCGTGTCCGGCAGCGGGCCGGCCTATTTCTACCTGTTGATGGAGATCCTGGAGGACACGGCGCGAGGCATGGGCATCGCCCCGGACGTGGCGCGCCAGCTCGCGGTGCAGACCGCCTTCGGCGCCGGCCTGGCCGCACGCGAGACCGGCATGCCGCCGGCCGAGTTACGACAAACGGTCACCTCCCCCGGCGGCACCACACAGGCCGCGCTGGAAACCCTCGAACAGGGGGATATTCGACGGCTGTTCGAATCTGCCCTGGAGGCAGCACGGCGGCGGTCGGTAGAACTGGGCAGCGCCGAGTGACGCCGCGCCAGTTGGCATAGAAAAGGAACCATCCATGCAGGACATCCTGATTTTCGTTTTCCAGACTCTGCTGGACCTCTACATTCTGACCTTTGTGCTGCGGATACTGCTGCAAGCCGTGCGCGCGGACTTCCGCAACCCCATCAGCCAGTTCGTGGTCAAGGTCACCGATCCGCTGGTGGTGCCGATCCGACGCTTCGTGCCGCCAATCGGGCCGGTGGACACGGCTACCTTGCTCATTGCGCTGGCGCTGCAGGCACTGCTCACCGGCATCCTGCTGAACATCGCGTGCACGACCGGACCGAACCCCCTCCAGCTCGCCGGGCTGAGCGTGATTCGGCTGGCCCGCCTGACGCTCAACATTTACTTCTTCCTGATCATTGCGCAGGTCATTATCAGCTGGGTGGCCGCCGGCCAGTACAACCCGATGTTCGCCCTGCTGAGCCAGGTCGTAGAGCCGGCACTGCGCCCGATCCGCCGCCTGATTCCACCCATCGCGGGCGTCGACCTGTCACCGCTGTTCGCCATCATCGCCATCCAGGTTTTCCTCCTGCTGTTGTCGGGACGTCAGCTGATGAGCGGCATGATCTGCAGCAGCTTCCTGCAGATGCAGCTGCTCTGAGCTGCAGCGGCTGGCCGGGCGACGGGTAGAACTTGCGGGTCCGCACCCGGCCGGGGCAATGGTCAGCCACGCAAATGCTGGTTTATAGTCTTGGTCCCTGCCGGGCTCCGGAGAAAAAAGATGATCCGCAATCGACGCTCGTTGGTGCTGGTGCTGGTGCTGGTGCCGCTGATTTTGACCGGCTGCGGCGGGGGCGGCCAGGATATCGATACCTTCGACAGCGGGCCCGCCGCGGTGCCATCGGATGCGTCTTCGAAAGACTTCGGTGACTACGTGGTGCACTTCAACGCGCTGACGACGGACCAGCTGATTCCTGCGGTGGCCAAGCAGTACGGCATCGTGCGCAGCCCGAACCGGGCCATGCTCAACGTCAGCATTATCCGCAAGGAAGAAGGCAGCATCGGGCAATCTGTGCCCGGCAGCGTCAGCGCGTCGGCGACCAACCTGACCGGCCAGCTGAAGAACCTGCGGGTCAGGGAAGTGAAGGAAGGCGGTGCGGTCTACTATATAGGCGACGTCGCAGTGGCGGACCGCGAGACCCTGGTGTTCAACATTGACGTGACGCCGATGAACGAGACCAGCCGCTTTTCCATGCGCTTCACCAGGAAATTCTACGCCGAATAGGGCGCGTCAACCGTCGCGTGCTGCCAGGTCTTGCATGACCCGGTATTTCAACCGGATCACATCGCCTCGCGACACATACAACAGCTCGCCAAGCTTGCTGACCAGGTAATCTTCGTACTTGTCGAGATTGCGGTCCGTCAGCGCCACCTGCCACAACATGGCAATCACCCGCTGCTTCTCGTCATAGTCCATCCCTTCGTGCACGACGCGGGTGAACTCGTGCAGTGACACCGAGTCTTCGACCACATCGTGAGCCCGCTCGACGAGGTTCGCCGCCGCATCCGGCATCAGGCCGAAAGCGCTTTCGAGCTGCGCCATGACTTCGCGTTCTTCTGCATCGGCGAGATCGTGATCGGCGCGCGCCATTTCGATCAGCAGCACGGCAACTGCCAGGTCCAGGGTCGTGTCATCTGGCTGTTCCTGCTGGTCGGGCAGCAGGGGGGACAACAGCGAGCGCAACTTGCCGATCATCCCGACCCGCCGGCAAGAAAGTCTTCGACAGTCTGTCGCAGCACCGTAAGGCGGCCGTGAAAATAATGGTCGACGCCCTCAAATACCACGAGCTCGGGCCCCGGCGCCATGGAGTTCACCCAATCGATGACGGCATCGCACGCGCAGACCTCGTCCGCATCTCCCTGCACGATCAGCCACGGGCAATCCGGTTGTTCGCCGGCCAGGAAATCCATGATTGCGGACGCCGGCGGTGCAATGCTGACCAGCCGGGCCGGCCGCGCCGTCAGCGCGGCGCGACAGGCAACCATGGCACCAAAGGAAAAACCGCCCAGCCATAATTCCGCGCCGGGATAGCGCTGACGCGCCCAGTCCACGACGGCCAGCGTGTCTTCGACTTCACCATGCCCCTGCGCGTAATCACCGTCGCTGGCGCCCACGCCGCGAAAGTTGAAACGAACGGCCGGTGCACCGAGGGCGTTGGAGGCCCGACAGAGCGTGTGCACGACCTTATTCAGCATGGTGCCATGGTGCTGCGGATGCGGGTGACAGAACACTCCCACCGCGGACCCGGACGCCAGCTTCGGTTCCTCCAGCAACGTCTCCAGTCGCCCGGCGGGGCCATCCAGGGTCAATGCGTCTCTGCGCGGTGCCGAAAGGCTCATCGTGGCAAATGTCTCGACGGAGGAACGCGGAGGTTAACATCTGCGCCAGCATGACGATGCCCACGGAACTGGAAGCCCGCTTCGGCGTGACGAATTACGCGCCACTGCCGGTCGTGCTCACGCGCGGCGCCGGCTGCCAGGTCTGGGATACCGACGGGCGCGTTTACCTGGACTTCATGAGCGCGTATTCGGCCGTCAGCCATGGCCATGCACATCCCCGGCTGGTGGCCGCACTGCACGAGCAGGCGTCGCGGCTGGCCGTCATATCCCGCGCGTTCTTCAACGACCGGCTCGGCGCCTTTCTTGCGCGCGCGTGTGAACTGACCGGCATGGACCGCGGCTTACCCATGAACACGGGCGCCGAAGCAGTGGAAACCGCCATCAAGGCGGCGCGGCGATGGGGCTATACGTTAAAAGGCATTCCATCAGGACAGGCTCAGATCATCGCCTGTGAAGGAAATTTTCATGGCCGCACCCTCGGTGCTCTCGGCCTGTCTTCGGAAGCCGCCTACCGCCGCGACTTCGGTCCTTTCCCGCCGGGCTCGCAACTCGTGCCTTACGGCGACGCAGCCGCACTGGCAGCCGCGATCAGGCCACAAACGGCCGCATTCATCGTCGAACCCATCCAGGGAGAGGGCGGCATTGTCGTGCCAGCCCCCGGCTACCTGTCCGCCTGCGCCGAAATCTGCCGCCGGCACCGGGTGCTGCTGATCTGCGACGAGATCCAGACGGGCCTGGGCCGGACGGGCAAATTGCTGGCCTGCGAGCATGAGCAGGTGACGCCCGATTTACTGTTGCTCGGCAAAGCTCTGGGTGGCGGCCTGTACCCGGTGTCCCTGGTGCTGGGCCGCGACGAGATATGGCAGCTCTTCGAGCCCGGCTCCCACGGCAGCACCTTCGGCGGCAACCCCGTTGCCGCGGCCGTGGGCCTGGAAGCGTTGAACGTGCTGCTGGAAGAAGGTCTGATCGACAACGCCGCCATGCAGGGCGAGTACCTGCGACAGCGACTGCAGGAACTGCCGGCACAAGCGGTGCGCGAAGTACGCGGCCGGGGGCTGCTGGTCGGCGTAGAACTGGAGCCCTGTGCAGGCGGCGCGCGGGCGGTTTGCGAAAGACTGCTGGAACGGGGCATCCTGACGCGCGAAACACGCGCGAACGTGTTGCGACTGACGCCACCGCTGGTGATCAAGCGCGCACAGATCGACACCGCCGTCGAACAGCTGAAACTCGTCCTCGCAGGGACCGATGCGGAGCTACAGGAGAGAAGAACATGAAACTGACGTCCAAGACTTTCGCCAACGGTGATGAGATCCCGGAACGCTGTGCCTTCGGCGTGCCCGACACGGTTGTCCACATGGGCTTCGGCTCGAACCACAGCCCCCAGCTGACCTGGTCGGAACTGCCGGCGGGCACGCGGTCCCTGGTGCTGACCTGCATCGATCCGGACGTGCCGTCTTCCGGAACAACCGTGAACCAGGAAGGCCGCACCGTGCCCGCCGACCTGCCGCGCGTGGACTTCACCCACTGGGTCATGGTGGATATCCCGGCAACCGT
>Ga0265309_10000737_pt1 | contig 13550 bp, 14 predicted proteins | sample Helome_FD_192492 | JGI IMG/M metagenome (GOLD analysis project Ga0265309, IMG submission 192492) | Marine sediment microbial communities from subtidal zone of North Sea - Hel_20160524 (Illumina Assembly) | ecosystem: Environmental > Aquatic > Marine > Subtidal zone > Sediment ...
GGTCGTCCTCGGGTTCGATGACGTCGCCATTGCCCGAAACCACGAATGAGCTTTCAGTATCGGCGACACAGAGCAGCGCTTCGAGGCGGCGCAGGCGCCGATCCGTTCGCCAGTCTTTGGCAAGCTCGATCGCTGCCCGGGTCAGGTTGCCGTATTGCTCGAGTTTGGACTCGAACAGCTCGAACAGTGTGAATGCATCGGCCGTACCGCCGGCGAAGCCGGCGATGACGCGCCCGCCCGCGAGCGGCCGGACCTTGCGTGCGTTGCCTTTCATGATGGTATTACCCATGCTGACCTGGCCATCGCCGGCGATGGCCACCTTGCCATTGCGGCGGACCGAGACAATCGTTGTCCCTCGATATTGTTCCATGGCGTTGTCCTAGTGCGGTCACGCGGAATTCTGAGATTGGTTCTAGTCTTTTTTCCGCGCGCGTGGATGCGTTTGGTCGTATATCTGGGCCAAATGCTGGAAATCAAGGTGAGTATAGACCTGTGTCGTTGAGATGTTGGCGTGACCAAGAAGTTCCTGCACTCCGCGGAGATCATGACTGGACTCAAGCAGGTGCGTCGCGAAGGAGTGCCGGAAAAGGTGCGGGTAGACTTGCGTGTCGATGCCCTGGCGCCCTGCCCAGTGCGAGACCCGGGCCTGCACGGAGCGCGGGCTGATGCGATTGCCGCGATTACTGACAAACAGGGCAGGCTCATCTGCGTTGGCCAATTCGTCTCGGGACTTCTGCCATCGGGCAAGCGCGTCGAGCGCGTGCCGTCCCACAGGAACGATGCGCTCTTTGTTGCCTTTGCCCGTAACACGCACGGTCTTGTCATGCCGGTCGACATCGCCGCAGTCGAGGCCGGTTAGTTCGGAAAGGCGCAGGCCCGACGAATACAGCAATTCCAGCATGGCCCTGTCGCGATCCACAATGGCGCCATCGCCCTTAATATCGAGCAAGCGGGCCATGCGATCGGCGTCGAGATTGCCAGGGAGTCGTTTCTTGCCTTTGGGCGCCGATACCGCGGTGACCGGGTTCTTTGTGACGTGCTTTTCCCGCATGAGGTAGCGATAAAACGTGCGTGCCGCGGATAGCCGGCGCTGGATACTGCGGGCGCCAAGCCCTTTGCGAAAGCTCGCGGCCGAAAATGCCCTGACATGCCCTTCGTCCAGCGAATCCCAGCCATCGACTCCCGACTGCTCGCAATAGTCGAGCAATACGACGAGATCGCGTCGATAATTCTTGCAAGTCAGCGGCGACAGGCGGCGCTCGAATTCGAGGTGCCGGATGAAACGATCAATCCAGCCTGAATCATTCATGGTCTGAGTCTTAGTAGCGCTTCAACGCACTCGCGACGAGATCTCCGAGCCTTGTCAGGAAATCCATGCTCATGCCGGGATGGAAGCGGTTCGTCTCCACGCTGCCCACGGCAAGGAAGCCGACCTCGGCACTCTTGCCGATTTGCACGAGCGCCGCTGAGCCGATTTCCTGGGCATCGTCGTGGAACAGGAAGTTGCTCTGCGAGTCACGAATCTGTCCACAACGGGCACCACGACCGTCGAGAAAGGTGTCAAATGGACTGAGGGCCGGGTCTTTTCGCGGGACGACGCGAAAGAATCGTCCCACATCGATATCCTCAAACGCATCCGGGTCGCCGAAGACGATAAGCACAGCGTGGTCGGCGCCAAAACCGCTGCGCATGGCTTCCTCGAGCGCGGTAACGGTCGAGCGGAGGTTGCGGCTAGCCATCAATCGCAGGGTCAGCTCGTGAATCTTTGCCGCAAGTAAATCGTTGGCGCGTGCCACCGAGATGAGTTCCTTGAGCTGGCGTTGGCGTTTCAGATCCTTCTGCCGCAGCATCGATACCTGTCGTTCGACGAGCGACACGGTCCCACCGCTGGAATGTGGCAGGTCGAGCGAGCTCAGCAACTTGCTGTTGCGTTCGAAAAAGTCCGGGTGGGCGACCAGGTAATCATGAACGGCCTGTTCCGATAACTCGTCTTCAACGTACTCCGGTTTGGCTTGCGTACTCATAAATCCAGGTTTCCTTCAGAGATCAACTCGGCACCTCCAGTGAGCCAGACGGGCTCTGTGCCACCGCGCCAGCTTACCACGAGTTCGCCCCCGGGCAGCCGCACCCGGACCTCCGGATCGAGCAGCCCGAGCTGCTGGCCGCAGACGACCGCTGCGGCCGCCCCGGTGCCGCAGGCCAGTGTCTCGCCGACGCCACGTTCATGGACACGAAGATCGATGTTCTCCCGATCCACAATGCGCATGAAGCCGACGTTGGTTTGCTCCGGAAATCGTTCATGGCGCTCGATTCCGGGCCCAAGGATGTCCACCGGCGCGGTATCGATATCGTGGACCTGTAAAACGCAATGTGGATTGCCCATGGAGACCGCCAGGATCTCGAGTTCCTGGTCATCGACTTCCAGCGTGTAGCGGGTAGCCCGTGCTTCGGCCAGGAAGGGAATGCGTTTCGGCTCGAAGTCCGGTGAGCCCATACTGACGGCGATCAGGCCGTCCTCTTCGACCCGGGCCGACACCAGGCCGGACGGGCTCTCGAGCGAAAAGGAACTCGGATGTCCGGGATCTCGTGCCAATACGCGTGCCACACATCGAACGCCATTGCCGCATTGCTCTACTTCGGAGCCGTCGGCATTGAAGACACGATAGCCCGCCGCATTGGTCTTTTCGGCGGCGGCCGTAACCCACATCAGCTGATCAAAACCAGGCCCGGTCGCTGCGTCGGCCAGTTCTCGCAAGCGCGACGGATCGGGAGGACGCTGCTGGTTTTGACGTTGATCGACGACGAGAATCTTGTTGCCCGCACCCTGCATTTTCACGTAATGAACTTGCATTCGCGGAGTGTAACAGTCGCACATTGGATCGAATGGACTTTTCAACCCGGCCTCTGTAGGTTTACATAAATCGCGAACCAAACTAACAACATTGCCCCTGGGGAGAATCATGCGGCACATAATGGTCATGAACGCGAAGGGTGGTTGCGGTAAGAGCACCCTTGCAACAAATATTGCTTCCTACTTTGTCAGCCAGGGCGCATCCGTCGCGTTGGCCGATTACGACCCACAGCGTTCCAGCCTCGACTGGCTGGACCGCAGGCCGTCCAATCGTCCGGAAATCGCGGGTGTCGCAGCCTACGAAGAGGGCCTGAAACACGCGCCGCGCAATGCCGATTACATCATCATCGATGCACCAGCGCGTTCGCACGGTAAGGAACTCACGGACCTCGTGAGGCACGCCGAAACGATCGTGGTGCCAGTGTTGCCGTCGACCATCGATATGCAGGCAACGTCGAATTTTCTCGAAGAACTCAAAGCGGTCGGCAAGATTGAGCGCAAGCAGGCGAAGATTGCCACGGTCGCCAACCGGGTCCGCGACAACACGCTGATCTTCGACGATCTCGACGAGTACCTGACCAAGACGAGAGTGCCGTATGTGGCGGCGTTGCGAGAGGCACAGAATTACGTTAGAGCGTATACACGTGGCCTCGGCATTTTCGAATTGCCCGAGTACCTGGCGTGGCCGGACTGGGATGAGTGGGAACCGCTCACGGCCTGGTTACGCAGCGTCCGCAGCCAGCCTTAAGGAATCGCGGCAAGATGCCGCTCCCACGACTCGTCGTCCTCGCACAGCCGTAGTTGTGGGAGCGGCATCTTGCCGCGATTGCGCCTAGGAGCCTCTCCGACTCGCGGCGATACCCTCCTCCGGGTTCGCGTAGCGCGGCATCACACCCAGTACCTCACGCATTTTCCGGGTGTCCACGCGGCGTGACTCCGCCATGAACGAAAGGCGCGCTGCCGAGAATTGATCGTTGGCCGCCTCGCGGCTGATCTCCGGTGGCGCTGGCAGCCCCGCCTGTCGAGCAACCTCACCGGTAAACCAGGTCGAACTGCGATGGTCGTTGTCGCCCACGTTGTAGATGCCGGCCGGGACGCTTTGGACCAGCGCCGCGACGCAGCAAGTGGCCAGGTCGTCGACATGAATTCGGTTGCCGGGATTCGCGTCGTCCTCGGCCAATACCGGCATGCCCGATCGAATGTTGTCCAGGCCGAGCCTGCCCGGACCATAGATGCCGGGCGCCCTGAGAATCACGAGCTCGCAGGCATTCTCCCCCGCCCATTCCGCCAGCAGCGTCTCGGCCGCGACGCGGCGCCCGGACCGTTCGTTGGCCGGTTTGACCGGCGTGGTTTCGCTCACGGTCGCACCGCCACAGTCGCCATACACGCCCGTGGTGCTGATGTAGACAAATCGCCGCGGTGCCGGCTCGAGCATCGAGAGGAAACGCCGAAGACGGGCGTCGGGAGCATTGCCTTTCGGTGGCACCGTATAGATGACGGCGTAGCGCGGCGGTAGCGTGACAGGCAGTGTTGTCGCTGAGTCGAGATCAAAAAAGGTCGTCGGGCGGTCAGTGTCCATAGCTGAACGGCTGAGCCCGATGACGGATTCACGGGGCAACAGGGCGAGCACGCGTCGACCGGTATAGCCGACGCCTGTGACCAGCGTGAACATCAGTCCTGGCCGGTGTCCAGGTGTGGAATTGCCGTCAGGGGGGCTGCAGCAACCATGCCCAGCCCATCGCGATAAGCGTCCGCGGCGGCGTCGGCCTCGCCCATTTGATTGAGTAACGCACCGTATTCCTGGTATGCCTCGGGCGTTGGGCGCAGGCTGATGACCGTCTCGAGGTAGCTCCTGGCCTTGCCCCATAGCTCGTTTCTCAAACAGAGGCGAGCGGCGGCGAGCAACAGGTCGGGATCGTCATCGTGATTCTTGAGCCAGTTTTCGGCGCGCTTCAATTGCTTGGTGGTGTCGCTGGCTTCGACCAGCCCGAACAGGCGAACCAGCGGGCCGCGCCAGTTGGACTTGATTGCACCCGCCAGTTCCTTTTCCACGCGGTCGTGTTGTCCCGCCCTCATCAGGCCCGCGTAGTACGCCTCGACCAGCGTCACATCGGATTTGTGTGCCCGTGATATACCTTTCCATGCCGCTTCTACCGCATCGCCATCGGCGGCGCGATTCAGCGCTTCCCGACGAACACGAATGGCCCAGGTGTCGAGCGTTTCCGGTTTGATCTGGGTGTTTTTCTTCAGCCGTGGCAACAGCTCCGCCAGTGAGTCCCAGTCTTCAAGGTCGTAGTAAAGGCGGCCCAGCAATGACAGCGCATGCGCGTGGTCTTTCGAGTTTTCGTCGAGGCGCCGGAGGGTGGCCAGCGCCTGCTCGGTCTGGCCGCGATCGAGCTGAAACTCGGCTTGTGTCAGCAGGACGGCGTTGGCTGCCTCGGGGGTATCCTGATAGGCGAGACGCAACCACTCATCACGGCGCTCGTCGCGGCCTTGAAGGTGCGCGGCCCGTGCCGCCTGCAAATAATTGAACAGCGGCGAATCACTGCCACTCGCGGCGCGTGCGAGCATTTTTTCGCCACGCGCGAAATTGCCTTCGGCGACCGCGATCATACCGCGCGTCAGTTTCTGTCCGGAGCGAGCCGAACGATATCGGCCGGCCGCTTCGCCAAGCCGGCGGGGCGCGAGAAGGACCTTTCGAATGAACCAGATCAGGAACAATAGTAAAACCGCGAGACCCAACAGCACCGGCACCGACATTTCGACGGTGTAGCCACGGAAATTAATTATGACGTAGCCGGGATCCGCGAGCAGGAAATGGGCCGCGAAGGCACTCGCGAACAAGGCGAGTACGACGATGATGCCAAATTTCATTGCGAGCTCTCGCTCAAGGTCCGGTATTGCCGCAGCAGCCGAAGGGAACCCGAGATATCGGGGATCGACGTTGTAAATACACTGCCGCGAATTTCGGCCAGCGTCTGCTGCGCACTGGCGACCTGGGCGCTCTCGTTGTCGAAGTACTGCGCCAGGAGCGCGCTCGTGTCATCGAGGGCCTGTTCGAATATGGCTTGCTCGCCGCGCAACAAGGCAAGCCGGGCGGACTGCAGCTGCAGCGCGAGATTATTGCGCAGGAACTGTTCGCCATCGGGCGTCAGCAGGGCGAGTTTCTCCTGCTCCGGTGGCGTGACCTTCACGAGACCGGACATGGCATTTTTCATCGACGACCAGGCGCGACCCACGCCGCTTTCCTGTTCGTCCACGGCGAGTTCGTCGTCCTCGTCAGCTCTTACGATACTGTTGACGGGCAAGGATTCCACAACTCGTGCCAGACTTGCGAGCGTCAATGTTGTCCCGGCGATGTCCGGTTTTTCCATGATGTCCAACGCCGCCAGTTCATCGGAAATTGCACGACGCACATCGATCAGCGCAGGATCGCTCATTTGCACAACGCGTTCATCGGCCATGCCGAGCGCCAGTGTGGCAAGCTCCGGATTGTTGGCAAGTTGCAGTTGCGCGTTCGCGATCTGCATGTAGTACTCGGCTTCCGCGAGCAACCAGGTATCGCGCGCACTTTTTGATATGCCGGCCAGCGATGCAACCGTACTTTCCAGCGTCGACATCCGGGCCGGGAGCGAACTGACACTCTGCACCCGCTCATCCAGTTCCTGCTGCAACGCGGCTATGGCCGCGTCCGTGGCGCTGTCATTGTCACTGAGCGCGTTGATCCGGGTGTCGAGGGCGCCGATGCCGTCCTGGGTCGCTGACAGGCGTCCATCGAGGCCCGCGTAGGCAGCATCTTCCGCGCTGTCATCGCTCGCAAGCCAGTCGTTGTACATTGTGTAACCGACCGAAGCCGCCGCGATCAATGCAACGAGCAGTGCGAGCCAGGCGACGCCATTGCCACGTTGTTTGACAGGTCTTTCCACGGCCGGGACCTCCTCTGCCCCGACCTCCTCGGCCGGGACTTCCTCGGCCGTGACCTCTTCAGCAGGGCGATCTTCGTCGTCCATCGTTTCCTCGACAAGCACACGCTCCTCTGCCGTGGGCCCGTCGTCCTCATTAATGTCTTTGTCGCTCATGGTGCTGGTCCGCGGTCGGTTTTGTGGAGTGCAATGATTGCTTCGACCATGTCGCTGGCCCGGGGGCCGGATGCGAGTATCGGTCGCGAAGCAGGGTACAGGTCCAGGGCCTCTTTTAACACACGACCGGCTGGCGTCACCAGTGGCGTGGACTCAATCTGATGTTGGCACCAGTCGGGCAATAGTACGACGAGATTTCGCAAAGATTGCACGCTCATCACCGTGATGACATTGATCAGGCCTTGTCGCCACCGCGATTCGATATCGGCGAGCGTTTCCGCGCTGACACCAGGGAGGTGACGGTCATAGACCGACAGGTAATCCACGGTAGCGCCACGCGCCGCCAGTTCCGCAGACAGCAATTCACGTCCGTTGTTGCCTCGAATGATGCGCACGTGTTTTCCCGCGACCTCCTTCAACGCCGGTTCGTCGAGAAGATGTTCGCTGTCGAAGCCGCTGGCAGGCTGGATATCGACAACGCGGGCGGCCGCGCGTACGGCTCTGGCGGTCGCCGGTCCGATTACGGCGATCTTGCCACCGCCCGTGTAGCGGAGGCCGTACTCAACGGCATTGCGACTGATGAAAATCACGATATCGGGTTTTGGCAGTGCCGCAGCGCTTGCCGAAACGACATTGTCATCCAGCGCGCTAATTTCCATGACCGGGAAGCAGAAAGCCGTTCCGCCCGCGCTCTCGATGCCCGAAACGAGTTCCGCGACTTGCGAGCGCGGACGCGTAACCAGCACGCCAACCCCTTTGAGTGGCGCTTCAGACATGGGATGTGGCCGCCGTATCCAGTAAGTCTCGCGCGCCTTGCTCAAGCAGGCGTGCGGCCAGGTCCTCGCCGAGTTGCTCAGCGCCTTGCGGAAGGCCGCTTATTGAATCCCTGATGGATTCGCTGCCGTCGGGGAGCGCGACGAGCGCGGTAACCTGCAATTGACTGTCGTTGACGACGGCGTAACTGGCAACCGGCGACTGGCAACTGGCCTCCAGTACTTTCGCAATCGCCCGCTCCGCGAGTGTCGTCTGCACGGTCATTTCGTGATTCAGTTTCTCAAGTGTTGTTCGCAGCGGTACGTTATCGGCCAGGCATTCGATACCAACAACACCCTGTGCGGCGGCGGGCAACATTTCCGTCGGCAGGAATTGCTGACTGATGTGCCGCTCCAGCTGCAGCCGTTCGAGGCCTGCGGCCGCAAGTATGATCGCGTCGTAGTCGCCGTTCTCGAGCTTCTTGAGGCGGGTATTCACGTTGCCACGTAACGGTTCGATGTTCAGGTCGGTGCGCATCATTTTCAGCTGCGCCTGTCGCCGCAGGCTGGAGCTGCCAATCAGGGCACCGTGGCGCAGGTCTTTGAATTGTACTCCGTAAGGCGACACCAGGGCATCGGCGTGGTTGGCGCGCTCAAGGACAGCCGCAATGCAGAATCCATCCGGCATATCGGCAGGCACATCCTTCATGGAATGAACCGCTAAATCGGCTTCCCCGTTTTGCATGGCGACTTCGAGCTCCTTGATGAACAAGCCTTTACCGCCGATTTTTTGCAGGCTGCGATCCAGGATTTCGTCGCCGCGCGTCGACAACGGCACAAGTTCAACGCCCTGCACCTCGGGAATAGCGCGAAGCATGGCAGCCACATGATTGGCCTGCCACAATGCGAGCGCGCTTTTGCGCGTTGCAATTCGAATATTCATGGACCTTACGATTCTTTTAAGCGTCGCCGAACCTCGGCTACATGACGGCGACTGATTATCAGCTCTTTGTCGTCGACTTGCGAGCCGTGACGCAGCACGACGCGACTTTTTCCATCTGCCGTTTTCTCGATTCTGTCTATTCGGCTGACCGCAACCAGTGCCGCCCGATGTATCCGGACGAGCTGGGCTTGAAACTCATCGGCCAGCGACTTCAGGGACTCGTCAATCAGGTCGCGGCCGCCGTCATGCTCGACGCGAACATACTTCTGATCCGCAAGACAGCAACTGATGTCTTCGATGGGAATCAGTTTGAGTTCACCCTTTGCCCTCGCGCATACATGCTGGCGCCCTGTGCCCATTTGAGCGTCGGACGCCACGCCCCGGAGCGTGTTGCCCGCGAGCTTCGAGGCATGCTTGAGTGCGCCGGTTAGTCTGGAGCGGCGCACCGGTTTCAGAACGTAGCCGATGGCGCGAGCGTCAAACGCGTCGACCGCGTACTCATCGTAGGCCGTTGTAAAAACCACGGCCGGCGTTCGTTCGAGCGCGTTGAGGTGATGTGCAGTTTGGATGCCATCGAGACCGGGCATGCGAATGTCGAGTAACACGATATCCGGCTCGTGCCGGGCGGCCAGCGATATGGCGTCCATCCCATTGCTTGCTTCAGCCACGACATCGTAGTCGTCCTCGTCATCGAGGATCTGCCGCAAGCGGTCGCGGGCCGGTTTTTCGTCGTCAACAATCAGTACTTTCACGCGGGCTGCTCGTCGATGGGAAAACGCAGCGTTACGACATAACGGTCGTTACTGTCCTCGACCGCCACGGAGCCACGACTGCCGTACGCCAGATCGAATCGCTGGCGAATATTCGACATGGCCATTTTGTTGCCAATCTTGTCGCGCTGTTTATCGGTCGCAATCGGATTGGACATGCTGATTTCGAGGGAATCGCCGTCTCGCTTTCCCGAAACGACAACTTCACCGCCGTTCGGGAGCAATTCGATGCCATGGTAAATGGCATTCTCCAGCAGTGGCTGAATGGTCAGGTGCGGCATGCGCGCACGCATAGGCAGGTCACCGACGTCCCAGCGGACATTGAGACGATCGCCGAGGCGCAGCTTCTCGATACGCTGGTAGATTGCAGCGATCTCGAACTCCTGCTTCAGTGGCGAGTGGTCTTTTGCGCTGCTCATCGTTGCGCGCAACAAGTCAGACAAATCCTCCACGGCCTCTTCGGCCCGGGCCGGGTCGCTGCGTGTCAGCGATGCGATCGTATTCATGCTGTTGAACAGGAAATGTGGACGAATAAGCGCCTGCAGTGCACTGATGCGCGATTGCGCCTCGACAACGATGCTGCGTCGCCACTCACTCGAGATGTACAGGTAACGCATCGCCAGCGCGATTACGATGGAGCTGATTGCAAATGTGCGAACAATAAAGGTGAGGTGAGTGTCGTCGATGATGGACGACTGGCCGAAAAGGTGCATCAGTTGCCAGGATATCTCGGACAGCAACAGGCACATGAGTTGAAGCACGATAAAACTGGCCACGAACGCGCGGGTTTTGCCGGCGCTTTCCAACCTGCTGCGCAGTACGCACATGACGCCCGTACCCAGCAGTGCCAGCCACAGCACAAAGAACGATGTCTTGGAGAGCTCGAGGAGGAAGCGACCCTGTGGCTCGTGCGCAGCCAGCGTCAGCACGATCGCAACGAGTTCGGCCACGAGCACGACAATCAGGACAGTACCGGCCGCGCAGAAATCCGGTAGATAGGCCTGCGTGTCTTCGTGCTTAGGCTCGGTTACGCTGGTCAAACGGGCACTCCTTCGACGTACGCGGGCATTGTAGCGCCAGCGGCCGGGCGGCGCGCCCTGTTGTCGGAAGGATCAGGAGGTGCAGTTCTCGGAGATGAACTCTTCTACGCGTGCGCGAGATTCCTGGATATCCTTCTCGTCGAGATAGACGCGTTCACCATTCTCGTCCTGGCGGTACAGACGGCGGGACTGAATCAATGTCTGGAGTTGCGCGCGGTAAGAATCGCATTTTTTCGCGTTAGCGGCGGCTTCCGCTGCTGCTGCTTCGGCGGCGTTCTCTTCTTCGTCCGCCGCTGCTCGCCGCTCCTCCCGGGCTGCAACAGAGTCGGCGAAAGACTCGACGCGTTTCTGCAGCGCACCCGTGTCCGTACGGTGGTACGAAAGGGCCATGCGCTGTTCAGTGGCAGACCCGGATGGACGATCACCATAGTGGACGTTACCGTTTTCGTCGGTCCACTTGTAAATCTCGCTGGCCATAGCAGCGCTGCCCATGGTCAGGGCCAGTACCGCGAATCCAAGCAAAAGCCGTATACCGTTCATCGTGCGTCCTTCAAGGTCTTCGCGTGCCAGACATAAGGCACTGAACAATAACGCATTAGACCATTATTGTAGCGATTTTGCTGTGATCATCATCACAGTCGCTTTTGGGTAATACAGCCACTTTCTCGCAGCAAAAAAAGCGGGCCTTGCGGCCCGCTAACTCATTGCTTCAAAGGGGAAAATTCATGCAGTAACGAGTATAGGTGGTGGCGCTGCGAGAACCTCTTCGTGACGGTCCCCGCAGCACCACCGGGGGAACTACTCTGCCGACGTAAACTCCGGGTAAGCCTCGAGACCGCATTCGCTGATATCGACGCCTTCGTACTCTTCCTCTTCCGAGACACGAATACCGATCGTCTTCTTGATAACGAACCAGACGATGAAGCTGGTGATGAAGACCCAGGCGAAGATCGACACGAGACCCAGTAACTGCGCCAGGAAAGAGGCTTCCTCGTTCGTGAAGCAGACCGCCAGCAAGCCCCAGATTCCGACGACACCGTGCACCGAAATGGCACCAACAGGGTCATCGATTTTCAGCTTGTCGAGCGTCACGATGGATAACACGACGAGCAGTCCGCCGACGGCGCCGATGAGTGTTGCGGAGAGCGGCGCCGGCGTGAGCGGTTCTGCCGTGATCGCGACCAGGCCCGCGAGTGCGCCGTTGAGTGCCATGGTCAGGTCGGCCTTGCCGAACCAGATGCGCGACAGTAACAAGGCGAAAACAAGCCCGCCCGCGGCCGCCATGTTGGTGTTCACGAAGACCAGCGCGACGGCATTGGCCTCGCCGACATCGGAGACCTTGAGTTCTGAGCCGCCATTGAAACCGAACCAGCCAAGCCAGAGGATCAGCGTGCCCAGCGCGGCAAGCGGCAGGTTGCTACCGGGTATGGCGTTTACCTGGCCGCCTTTGCCGTACTTGCCCTTGCGCGCACCCAGGAGCAGGACGCCTGCGAGTGCCGCCGCAGCACCACACAGGTGAACAACGCCGGAGCCTGCAAAATCGAGAAAACCGGCTTGATCAAGGAAACCGCCACCCCATTTCCAGAAGCCCTGCATGGGATAGATGAAACCGGTCAGGACCACCGCAAACGTAAAGAAGGACCACAGCTTCATGCGCTCGGCAACCGCGCCCGATACGATCGACATTGCAGTGGCCACGAACACGACCTGGAAGAAGAAGTCCGACAGGCCTGAATAGTAGGTATCACCACCGCTCGCGAGCACGGCTTCTGCCGAGTTGTCATCAGCCGTCAACAGGCCGTCACCCAACTGGAAAAAGGCGTTGGCCGCGTCATCCGGATACATGATTCCGTAACCGCACAGCATGTACATAATGCAGGCGATGGAATAGAGACCGACATTCTTGGTCAGAATCTCGGCCGTGTTCTTGGCGCGAACAAGGCCGGCTTCGAGCATGGTGAAGCCCGCCGCCATCCACATGACCAGCGCGCCCATGACGAGAAAGTAAAACGTGTCGAGCGCGTAGGAAAGCTCAGTGACCTGCGCCGCTATTTGAGTTGTTTCTTCCACAACAAATCCCCTTAATTTTTAAACGGCTTCGCTGCCGGTCTCGCCGGTACGAATGCGAATGGCCTGAACCAGCTCGGTGACAAAGATCTTGCCGTCGCCGATTTTCCCGGTACGTGCCGTATTCGCGATGGCTTCGATGACCTGTTCCGCCACGGCGTCGTCGACGGCGAGTTCGATCTTCGCTTTGGGCAGGAAGTCGACGACGTATTCGGCGCCTCGATACAGTTCGGTGTGGCCCCGTTGTCGGCCGAAACCCTTGACCTCGGTGACGGTGATGCCCTGGATACCGATATCGGCAACGGCCTGTCGCACGTCATCCAGTTTGAAAGGCTTGATGATCGCGGTGATCATTTTCATTACAGATTCCCCTTTGGACTTTGAAGGGGGGCGGTCGGACGACCGCCCCGCAGACGACTACTGCAGATCGAAAGACTTGCCGATCGTAAAGATGAGCGTCTCGTCGCTGCTCCCCGTTCCGCTCAGGTCTTTGTCGTTGAAGACCGCAACGATGCCCAGGTCGACGTCGGCGACCGTGAAGTTGTAGCCGGCCTCGAAGTACTCGCCGTCAAAATCCTGTGAGAACCCGGCGTACTTGCCGTAGAAACCGTTCTTCTCGAACGTCATTGCGTAATAGCCATAGTCCGCTTTCGGACTGCCGAAGTTGTCGTACTCGCCGATGGCGACATCGATGCTCAGAAATCCATAGCTGCCGCCGAGGTTGATTTCCTGGTAGGTGTCATCGAAGTCGCCGGTGTAGAAGTAACCGGTGTAGCCGATGCTGTACCCAAAGTTCTCGATTTCGCCGCCATAGCCAAAGTAGCCGTCGACCTCGAGGCCGTCATCGACATCGGCAGCCCAGATGCCGGCGTAGAAACCGCTTTGTTCATAGTCGACGCCGCCGCTCGGCGAAGAACTGGCCTGGAATATGCCGCGATAGTAATAGTCGCTGGCAAAGCCGACGTTGGCCGACCAGCCAGCGTGCGCCAGTCCACTCGTTAGTAGGGTGATTGCGACGAACGCAGATTTTCGAATAGTCATTTCCTGT
>Ga0265309_10000738_pt1 | contig 13547 bp, 11 predicted proteins | sample Helome_FD_192492 | JGI IMG/M metagenome (GOLD analysis project Ga0265309, IMG submission 192492) | Marine sediment microbial communities from subtidal zone of North Sea - Hel_20160524 (Illumina Assembly) | ecosystem: Environmental > Aquatic > Marine > Subtidal zone > Sediment ...
TTCCAGTTCGGCGTCGAGGGCCAGCAAATCGCGTTCAAGCCGGGCAAAATTTTTGTCGACTTGCGCCTGCAGTTGCGGGCGTTTCCTGATGATGGCCTGTCTGATTGCATCGGCCTGACGAATCGACTGTCTGAAATCGAGCCAGGTGGTAAAAGCAACCCCGGCATGCGCGTGCGCCTCGCCACCGCCATGACTATGTGCCATGCCGGAACCGGCATCGATATAGTTTTCGGCAAAGCCTGCAGAGGTATCGACCAGACGCCTGCGCGGCAGCGAGACCCGGTTAATCCATTTCGTATAATTAGCGCCGTTTAACAGGATCAGGTCGGCCCCCTGATAGGCACCCACGGTTTGCACATCGGGTTTCCAGAACGCCGGATCGATATCGCCCGGTGCTGGAAAGACCACCTCGGCGTCGTCACCGGCAATGCGTTGCGCGAAGTATTGTAACGGGTAATTGACCGTATAGATGCGCAGGCGATCATCAGCAACGGTCGCTGTGGCGAATTGCGCCATCGTAAATAAAAAAATAAAAGTGCTAAAAATTCTGATTTTCATCGAACCCTCATCATTTACACATTACCAGGCTCAGTTAATAAACAGGGTTCGAACCAGGTCACTACTATACCCATCGACAACGTACAGCAAGGCGACACACAATGCGCCCGCTATCAGGCCGATAATAAGAATCTCGGCCGCCAGCAAGTAAACAGTGGTCGCGCGACTGCAACCCAGCTTGAAAATGGTGTGCAGTTCACGCTGGCGCAAACGTAATGACAGCGCGAACACCAGCAGCAGCGCCAGCAACGTTGCTGTGCCTACGAGTACGACAACGGCATCGAGAACATTCTTGATGCGAAAGATATTCTGCAGCAGGCCATCGATGACTTTCTCCGGCAGGACTACCTGGTGCATCCCTGCCGCTTCCAGGTAGCGACCACGCAGAATGGTGGACGACCGGGTATCGTCGGGTATCACGATGACTGCCGTGAGCGGGTACTCGGCGGCGTCGCCATGAAAATGGAAACTGTCGATATTGTCTGCCGTGATTTCGTTGTATTGAAATAACTTGGGACTGGCGACCACCCCTTTTTCGCTGCGCTGCATGATCAGGGTTTCATCGGTCAACTGGCTGACATCCTGGTGTCCATGGCCCAGGCCCTCGATAACCCAGGTGGTTTTGACATCGGCAAACACCGCCAGGTCATCAGGCGTATGCGAACGTTCCAGTAGACCAACCACCTTCATTTTCAAGGGGTAGATGCCGGCCAGGTCAAACACGGTCTGCGGTGAAGACAGCAGGTTGTCACCCGGTTTCAAGTTCAATGACTCGGCCACGCTTGCGCCCAGCACGATCTCTCCGAGCACTGCCATTTGCCTGCCCTGCGCCAGCTTAAGCCCGCGAAAGTCAAAGTAATCGAGCGTGGTGCCGACAATCGGAAAATCGCGCGCGTTAAAGCGGGTATAAAGGGGCAGGGGCTCGGCCAGGTCCATGGCTAGCAGTTCGTCCACCGCGAGCATCGAAATCAGCTCCGGCACCTCGTCGTCGAAATAGAGCGCGTTCATGACCAGGTCCAGCGCGCTGCGCCTGGCGCCCAGCAGCAACGGGGTAGATTGTGCGCGCGAAAGCAACTGGCGTTCGCTTTCATCGAGCAACACTTCCAGCGACAGGGGCAACACCGCGATCAGGGTGACGCAGGCGACCAGGGTCAGCGATCTGAGCTTGTTGAAAACAAGGTACTGCCAGGCGAGGAACAGCGCGTGCATCAGGTCGGTCCCGGCGCGTGAAACTGCAGGAAATCGACCACCCGGTCGAAACGCGGCAACAGCTCATGATCGTGCGTCACGGCGAGCAAGGTGGCGCCGTGCTCCGCCACGCTGTCGAATAACAGGTCCAGAATGCGGCCCTTGTTGCGCGGGTCGAGGTTGCCGGTAGCTTCGTCGGCAAACACGAGTTTCGGTCCCGGTAGCAGCGCGCGGCAGATTGCGACGCGTTGTTTTTCGCCCTGCGACAGTTCGCCGGTGTAACGCCCGAGCTTGTCGCCGATATCGGCCCGCCCGGCGAGTTCACGCGCACGCTGCTTAACACCGGCGGTCAGTTTCAGCGCACGACTGATGCGGTAAGGATGAATGATGTTGTCGAACACGTTCAGGTAGTCGATCAGCTCGAAGTCCTGGAACACGAAACCGATGTTATTGATGCGAAAGTCGCGCCGCTGCGCATCGGAGAGTCGTTCGATTTGCGTATCCGCCACGGTGATCGAACCGCGTTCGGATTTGATGATGCCGGAAGCGAGGTTCAATAACGTGGTCTTGCCCGAACCCGACGGGCCGATGACGGCAACCTTCTCGCCGGCGGCGACCTCGAGGGACTCGATCGCAAGCGCAAAATCGCTGTCCGCGTAGTCGAATTCGAGCGCGCGAACGCTTAGCATCGCCCGTCCCGGTCCTGTGCGGCCATGTCCATCAACCGGCCGCCGAGGTCTGCTCGCGCGCGGAGCCGGGTTCGATGCGCTTTTCCTCGACGATCTCGAGCCCGGTGATTTTCCACTTGCCGTCGATGGCCTCGACCCGGATCACGGCATCGTAAAGGTTTTCGCGCGTGTGGATGTGGCCCCAGTGGCCGACGGTGCCGGTTGCGGTCCAGTTACCGCGGATGCGGTAGGCGAGAGCGCCGTCGTCGGTGCGCTCGGCGCTGGCGCTCAGGATATCGACGTTCTTGACCCTGGCCTGCGCGCCGCCGGCGCGCTGTACCGAAAAGGATTTGCGGTTCTGCAGGTAAATGTCGGCGAGCAACTCGCCGTCGACCGACAGCGCGAGCTTATCGTAGACGTCTTCCTCGTCGCGGAAGTCGAACGCGCGGTAAACGTTTTTCAGCATCGCCTGCAGCAACACCCGGGACTGCTCTTCGCTGAGGTCGGCCGCGATCAGCGCCGGCCGCGCAACGACAACGCCGGTGTAGGGCCAGCCGGCCACCGCCACGGTCGCCGCGACCACTAGTCCTGCGCTGACCGCGCGCAACGGCTTGTGCGCGCGGCGCCGCTGCCACAACCATCCAAGCAACGCCACGAACACGAGTCCGCAGGCCAGGCTGACGAGTGGAATCCGGACGTCGCCGAGGCTGCCCTTGACCGCGACCTGCTCGACCGTAGGCACCTTGTATTTTTTCAGGAAATTGGTCCAGGTAAAGACCGGGTCGTCGGGCGTGATATAGGACGCGAACGGGCCCGCGGGATCGGTCGCGGTCGCGGGGATGCGCTCGATCTGGTCGTTGAACAATTCCCAGTCGACGGTAACCTCGCGCGGCAGGTCGCTGGTGAGGTAGGTGATGATTACCCCGACGATCGCGGTCGACACCTCGAGGCGTTCGGGTTTTTCGAGCAGCTGGATGCCGCTGAGGCCGACCCTGACGTAGTTCGAGCGGTCGAGAATAGGCTTGACCGCCGCACCGTCGATCTTTACGGGATTCTTGCCGATTAAAAACTCACCGATGCGCTGCTTGAGCGGCTCGAGCTCGTCGATCTCGATGTAGTCCGGGTCGCTCAGGCCAAGCTCCATCCAGTTCTCCAGGTCCTTGATCCGGGTCAGGATTTCATGCCTGACCTCGTAGGGCTCGACGTAGAGGAACGACATCAACGCCGACTTGTGGTGGCGCTTCAAGTTAGGGTTATCGAACCTGCTGTACCACGGGTCACGCCAGTCGAGATTCAGCTTCGCTGGCAAGCCGAGGTAGCGAAAGTCGATCACGGGCACCGACTTGTGATAGGCGATGAAGCCGATGGTGACGTCGGCGATGCCGCTGTCGTCGAGCGGCGGCATGATGGTCAGCTGCCCGGGCTTGCCCTCGAACGGGTAGACGATCTCCGCGTAGAGCACGCGTTTGTCCGCCGGCGCGTCGGGCACCCGTCGACGCGTCAGCGGGTTGATCATGCCCGCGAACGGCGACTTGCGGTTGACGCGCAGGCGCGGTTCGACCAGCTCCAGTCTCGCTGGCAGCGTCTCGCCTGTATCGGTCACGAAGCGGAAGCGCTCGCTGGCGAAAATCTTCATGCGCTCCTCGAGCGACGCGCGCCTGGTGCCCGCCTCAGTCAGCCACGCGTCCGGCACCAGCTCGGTAAATTTTTCCAGGTCGCCGATATAGACCTCGAGCACCAGCCGCACGTAATCGTCCATGACGTAAATCTCGGCGATGTTGGGCGCGGTCTCGGAGCCGGTCAGGTTGATCCAGTCCGCGCGGCCGAGCGGTACAGCCAGCAGCAAGGCCAGCAACAGGCCGGCACGAATCATTCGCATTTTGATATTAAACTCCTGGCTCTTCGGATTTGGTCAAAGGCGATAAAATACAGCGGGCATCCGTTGCGCTCAACCGCATCGAATTATGCCAAATAGCGATGTGAATAAACAACAAGACCGGCGAATGCCGGACTCGTCGTTCGATAATGCCTTGCGTCCTACTGGTTCGGCTTGTACCAGGGTCGCTGCTTGCGCCAGTCCATCTCCTGCAGATTGTTTTGCTCCATATATTCATCGAGCATTTTATTCTGCGCGTTGAAACCCGGTCCCCATTCACCCTGCAGAATGAACTTGCTCAGCGTGCTCGGTCGTCCTTTTTCCGGTGGCGGCTGGCGTGTCGGGCCGCGCACGGCGGAGGCGCGATCCGGCGAAACCACCATTCGTTCGGTCACCTTGTCTTTAGTGATGTTCCAGACCATATTGTCGACCGCAACCGATAGAGGTCCGTCGTAGGTTTCGCGAATCCCGGCGCGCACGCCATCGAGTGCTTCCTCCATCGAATGATAGGAAACGGCATGGCGCGGTTTGATGGTGCTCATGATTTTGCCGAAGGCCGGTCCCGAGGTGTGGAAGGCGCAGCACGCGCGCCACGCGAGTTGCGGCGGTTGACCATAGTCTTTTTCGAAATACTCGGGCGTACCGAAGGCCTCGTGGATGGCGAAGTCGGCGCCCCTGGCATACTCGACAAACCACTTGTTAGGCGACGAGTCGCCGCCGAAGACCAGCTTCAATCCGGCATATTCGATGATATAACTGACTGGGCCGTCGCCGGCGTGGATCGCCGGGATCGAGCGTATCTTGATGTCATCCTCGTCGTAGATCAGCTTGTTGACCGCCGTGTAGTCAAATTCTACTACGTCGATGCCACCCGGAATCGGCGAGATCTGGAATGCGCGGGTCTGATAATCCCAGTTGAACGCCTTGAGGAAATGCTCGACCGCATACTTAGTCCCCATCTCCGGTATCATGCCGCTCGGTCCCCATATCTTGAGTGGCACCGGTCGGCCCGCAGTCCAGCCGCCGGCCCACAGCGACGACAGGTCGCCCCAGTGGTCGGTGTGCAGGTGGCTGATGAAAATCTTGGTCAGGTACTCCGACGGAATCATCAGCGCGTTGAGATTGCGCATCGAGCCGCTGCCGAGGTCGAAAATAATTTTCTCGCCGTTGCCGAACTCGAACAGGAAACAGGCCGAGGCCTGCCCTCGACGTGCATCCGGCATGCCGGTGCCACAGGCCACGACGCGCACCTCGTCCCTGGCCAGCACCTCGGTGCCGGGATAGTAGACATAACGATCCGGGGCCACCACGTTAGGCCCGTCGACCACGCCACCGGCGGCCTGTGCCGACGATATGCCGAGAACCGCTATCAATGGCGGACATAACAGTGAAGTCAACGCGAAAACTTTTCTGGTAAGTGCATTCATGTGGGTCTTTCCTGTTGTCGTATTTTCTGGATTCGCATACGTAAACCGGCTTGCTTAACTTCGGTCACCGCTATGCTATTCCGGGGGAAGCGGTGGCGGTGTATAACCTTCCCACTTGCCGTCATCGATGTATTTGGAGTAACTGGCCTGGCCGCTGCGCTTCGCCTCAGCGTAGCCCTTCGTCGTTGGCGGCGCCTGGACGCGCTCCGCGCTCACCACTTCGCGCTGAATAATCCGCTCCCTGGTTATGGTCCAGGCCATCAAGTCATCTGCAATCACCAGCGGTCCGTCGTAGACCTTGCGGACCTCCTCGAGCATCATCTGGTCCAGTTCGGGCTGTCGAATCGTGTGGTAACCCACTGCCAGTCGCGGCTTGACTTCAGCCATGATCTTGCCGAAGCCGCTCGGTGGCGTGTGGATATAAGACGAAACGATGGTTGCCTGACGCGGTGGGAAGCCCAGGGCCTGCTCCAGCCCCTTGGGCGTATAGAACATTTCGTGGATAACGAAGTCGGCATTCCTGGCGCGCTTGATGAACCACTTGTTGGGTGCCGAGTCGCCACCGAAAACAAAACTCAGGCCGTTCCATTCCAGGCGATAGCTGACCGAGCCGTCGAGAACGTGAACGGCGGGGAAGGAGGTGATCTTGACCCCGTTCTCCTCGTAAACCACACCGTTGTCCTGCTTGTAGTCGAACTCGTGCGCGACAAGTTCACCGCCAGCGTCGGGCAGTATGCCGGAGCGACCTGTGATGTCCCAGGCATAAGCCATCTTAAGCCCCTCCACGTAAGCGGCGGTCCCGAGCTCAGGCTTCGAGCCTGAAGGCCCGTAGATATGTAGTGGGGTGTACCTTCCACTCAGCCAACCGCCGACCCAGACCACGGGGGCATCGCCGACATGGTCGGTGTGCAGGTGGCTGGCGAAGATTTTGTCGACGCGGTGGAAATCCGGCCGCAGCGCAAACAGGTTCTCTGCGGAGCCTGATCCAACGTCGAACAGGAAGATGTCACCATTGCCGAGTTCGACATACCAGGCGGTTGACTTCTGGCCGCGGGTGATGGGTGTCGGCATGCCGGTGCCGAGCGCGACGACGAACATCTCGTCTGGCCCGATCTTCTCGGTACGCGGATACCAGGCGTTGGGGGGCTTCTGCGCCGGTGATTCCTGGGCCATGGCCTCCTGCAAAAGGGTCGTGTCGCTGGAGAGGAACGCCAGTGCCATGCACAGTAGCCCAAGCGAAAGTTTGGAAACGGTTCGTATCTTTATAGGCATGTTCAAATCCTCTTGATTAAATTAACTGTCACCAATGGCTGCGACTTAAGCCTGTCATTACCGCCGGATGCGGAACACTTAGCGGGGATCTTATAACTGCTAGCTATATTCGTTACAAGATCCCCGCTTTCGCGGGGATGACAGGCTTTAGTCAGTGCCATGGTTATCTGTCACCTTAATGCCTACCCCATCCAGTCAAACAGGGCAGACGGCGCTGCGGGAATGACATAGAAGCGTGTATTCCATCTGGGGGACACGTCATCATCAGGTTTTGCAACGTAGTAGTGGAACTCTAACCCAAAACGCACCGGGACTTTACCCATCTGGACGGTGGTAGAGTAACCGATGCCGAGAGGAACCGAGCACTCGTTATCATCGGATGCTTCCCAGTTGCAGATGATATTCGGCGACGCACCGATAGAATCCGTCTCGTTCAGGGAATAAAACACGAAGTACTGCAGGTTCGTCATGTTGACGTCGTCGCGATCGTCATCACCTGCAAAATCCCAGTAGTGCGTTAACAGGCTGCCAACCTTCCAGGTTTCCCCCAGGTACACGCCCAGTGCCGATGGCCCGGCCAGGTATTTACCCGTACCCAGGATATCCTCTTCGGCAGTCGGCAGGCCCAGGTCGAAGCCGGCTCCCCAGACGAATTTGCCACCGCCTTCCATATCGACAGGATCACTCGGGGAAAAGAGGCCGACGTAGTAACTATCACCCAGCCCGGTGGTACGCCCGTCGAACAGGTCGATGGGTTTTGGAAATTCATCCGGACTCTGCCCGGTAAAGCCGCCGCCTTGATCATTACCTAGCTGGTCAGCGTCGAAATCATCAATTTTGTCCTGGTCCAGCGGCATGCTCGGCACCGTCCAGATCACCCGGTTGATCAGGTTCCAGTCATCGTTGAGTTTTTTTGGAAACTGGGCAATACCCGTGTACACACCCTTGTAGGCGGTTTCGTCACTATCCGGATCCTGCATCTTGTAGTAATCGAACTGGGTGAAGAGCATCGCCACGTTACCCAGCGGGTTGTCCATCAGGGCCGACATCTGCGCCAGGGTGGGCTTGCACCCCGCCTTGAGCACATCGCCAAGATCCGCATCGATATCTTTTTCGAACGCGCGACATTCTTCTGTTTTGGGGGCATCGGTCGATTCGGAGGTATCTGCCGCTTCTACGGCAAAAAAGCCAGACGACAGCAGCACAAGGATCGAAAATAATGCGGTTACAGGACTGATCCGGTCAGTCGTAGAGGATTTGATTTCCATTAGTTCACTCCTAACCAAAGTAAATTAAATGTTCGACAAGTAAGCCGCCAGCATTCTGCAGTTGTAAGACATAGTCAGAAATCATAACGAACTGTACCCCCGAGGGTCACAATCAGGTTGTTCTCGAAATCCCCCTTGAAACGCACGCCCTGTGCTGTCTGGTCCACCTTGCCATCGCCCATATACATCAGTGAGGTGGCGAATGCATAGGAGAGGTTTTCGCCCGCGTTCACGAAATAACTGGCGCCCGCCTGCCAGGCTTCATCCATGGGCAGATCGATGGTTCTGTCCTTGTCCGATACCGGGGAACTGTCGTAGGACAGGCCAAAGGACCAGCCCTCGGAACCGTCGAAATGACCAAAGGCGATACCCGTGCGCCAGGTATCTTTCCAGTTCCGGTCCAGCACCGTGACCCCCGGGGTAACCGTCAGTTTGTTTTCACTGAACTGTGACCAGTCCTGCCAGCCCAGGTTGACAGCCACGAAGTAGTTTTTTTCCAGCTGGACGGTCAGCGCCGCCTCCAGCCACTGGGGGTTGTCCCAGCCCAACTTCGCATTACCACCCGGGAGCGGTACGCCATTGAAATCGATGTCGCCGCGAAGGTCTACATCCATCTCGGCCCGGTACACCACCCCGAGCATCACCTCGTCGGAAAAGGCATAGGTCAGTCCGAGGAAAGGCTGGTAGCCCCAGTCATCCAGATCTTCCAGTTTGGCCTTGCCGTCGGGCGCGGCCCCGGGGAGATTGATCGCCACATCCTCTTCAAACAGCGTATAGAGGAAGCTGACGCCCGCACCTATGGCCAGTTGATCATTGACCTTGTACCCAACTGACGGTGAGATTCCGACACCTTGCAGGGCCACCTTCTGGGCGCCATATCGCCCAACGAAGTCGTCACCATAGTCCATGGCCCCACCCAGTGGCGCCGTGATCGCCAGGCCTACACTGGTCCGGTCGGACAGTTTCTGGACCAGGAACTGACTCGGGATGGCAGCCAACTCACCGGCATTACCGCCGTCACTACCACCGGCGTCAGCGACCGAGGAATCAAACTCGATCTTGGGAGCCAGCAGGGTCAAGCCGGTTACACCGACCCTGTCTTCCTTTAGGTTCACCATCCCGGCTGGTTGTGCCCATGCGCTATCAGGGCCCCAGGTATTGACCGTATTCGTCACGCCCACGGTGCCGATGCTCATCGGGGTGCCGATCTGGGTCAGGTAGAAGCCTGCCGCCATGCTCTGTTCAGCGGCCAACATGACCACAGCTGCCAGCAAAACACGCCGTTTACCAGTTATTTCCATTGTCTTCTGCTTTCCTCCGACCTTCATTTCAAACTCGATAACTAACAGATACCTGTCCAGAAAAAAATACCATTCATCACTTTCCCGGGCCCAGCGCCCGCCCGACAGCAGACACCAGTATTATCTTATCGATAACGCCATTTAATCCCGTAATGACAGTTGTGCTGGTTTTTTATGATGGCCCACTGCGCAGTTGGTAACACTTGCAATCAATTGCGTAGTCATCGATTTGTATCAGCGTTCTTTTATATACTATACGAAGGCGTCTAGCAACTATAGTGACCAGGTTCGGTGGTGTCTGGCTGTCGAATCTGGCATATTGCCACCTGTATGAAAACGAAAACAGGCAAACGTATCAGCAAAAGCGATTGGCTCGAACGGGCGCTGGAGGTACTTTCAGCGGAAGGGGTGCAAGGTATTCGCGTCGAACGGCTTGCACGGGATCTGAAAATCTCGAAAAGTGGATTTTACTGGCATTTTGCAGACCGGGTTGATCTGTTACGCCAGTTACTCGACTACTGGGCCTACGAGTTCACTAAGGTCGTGACGCAAAATCAGGAATTACTGAAAGTTAGCCCCAAAGTTCGCCTCAACCAGATCGCCAGCCTGCTTAGAAATCACAATTTAACCAAATATGAATTGAGCATACGCGCCTGGGCAGCGCACGATCCGAAGGTTGCCGAAGTAGTGGCGCAAGTCTATCGGCAACGCATGGATTACATTCGCGAAGTATTCGAGCAGCTCGGGTTTAGCGGTGATGAACTTGAGATGCGGACAGCTTTGTATATCTGTTACCACAGCTGGGAAAATACGGTTTACGGTGGCGAGTCCGAGCGCAAGCTGGCGCGCCTGCAAAAACTTCGACTTGAACTGCTGACCAGTAAGTAGAATTAAGGTGACAGTTAACTTAATTCATCACGACTGCGAGATAGGTTAACTGTCACCCTGGTTGAGCACCCTAGTTCAGTAATGGATCAACCTGGTTGGGGTAATTAAGTTAACTGTCACCTTAATTGTATTGCTGGTATTGGTCACTATGCGCCTGGACAAAGACTCCGTTGATTACTTCAAGGCACTTGCAGAGGAATCAGGCATCCCTTATCAAACACTAATTAATTTATATCTTAGAGATTGTGCTACGAAAGAAAGAAAGCTAGATATGAAATGGAATTGAAAAATCATAACAAACGGTTGCGGCCGGACAAACCACTCGCTGCGCGAGCTGGTTGTCGCTGAACCGAGCGTTATGCGGTTTGACAGATATTATCGATGCAGGTACCGTATTACGACATTCTCATCGATCAGGATTTAACCATGACGGCTGTAACAGTTTCCCCGAAATACCAGGTTGTTATTCCCAAACAAGTTAGAGAATCTATGGGGATATTCTCGGGCCAGAAAATTCAAGTACTTACCTACCAAAACCGCATTGAACTCATCCCAATAAAACCAATGAAAAAGATGAAAGGTTTCCTTAAAGGCATAGATACTGAGGTGAGCCGAGATAAAGATCGCATATGAATGTCGTGGATTCATCAGCCTGGTTGTCCTATTTCGCTGGAGATAGCAATGCACGATTATTTGCCAAGCCAATTGAAGCCATGGATAAACTGTTGGTGCCGAGTATTACAATTACCGAAGTGTTTAAAAGCGTACTTCGTCAGCGAAACGAAGATTCGGCACTCGAGGTCGTCGCCCACATGGAGCAAGGAACGGTCATTGCATTAGATGGGGAACTGGCAATAAATGCAGCTGTTTTTGGTGTTGAATTAAAATTGCCATTAGCAGATAGCATCATTTACGCCACTGCCCGAAAGTATGATGCAGTAGTTTGGACTCAAGATGCAGATTTTAAAGGTTTAGACAGTGTCAAATTTTACCCGAAAGCAAAAGCCACATAAGCAAATGCAGTCGGATCCGGCTAACGAGGCGGTCTGGTTTGAGCGATCAGGCTTTTCCAATTCAAAGCGGGATGGTTCTGCGCAGATTCAGGGCCACTCAGATTCACGAAAAACCGGGTCAGATCTCAATTGTTTCTAATATTAGTGAATATTGGGATCTGACCCTGGTTTTGTATTTACATCAGCTCCGTGGAAAGCATCGTGGCCGATGGTCTGTTCGCGTCAGTGGCAATTGGCGCATAACCTTCAAATTTGATGGCCCTGATGCATTAGATGTTGATTATGAGGATTACCACTAATTATGAATATGCATAACCCGCCTCACCCGGGAGAAATTATCCGGGATCTCTGCCTTGAGCCTTTGGAGTTGAGTGTTACAGATGCTGCCAGTGCATTAGGTGTAAGTCGCAAAACTTTGTCGTCTATTCTAAATGGTCGTTCAGGTATTAGTCCGGAAATGGCTCTGCGTTTATCCAAGGCATTTAGCACAACCCCTGAAAGTTGGCTTAATCAGCAAGTTCAATATGACCTTTGGAATGCAAAGAAAGCTAGCAAAGGCATTAAAGTTAAGAAACTATATGCCGCATAACAGGCAAATGCAGACGGATCTGGCGAGAATTAAGAATTAAGGTGACAGTTAACTTAATTCGTCGCTACTACGAGATAGGTTAACTGTCACCCAAGTTCAGTAATGGATCAACCTGGTTGGGGTAATTAAGTTAACTGTCACCTTAATTCGTTTTCACGTCATGCTGACGGTCGAATCTCGTGGCTTCTATGACAATCTCACCGATCAAGCCGTAGCTTGATGTAAATCAATAATTCGGTTTTCAAAGGATTTAGCCTTATTATGTGCGCTTGATTGCTTTTGGGGCATGGTCCAGACCATGGATCGCAGCGCAGTTAAAAAACTCACAGGCCTGGGTAATTAGTTATGCCAGCTTCAGAGCTCGTCTATGTATTGGTAGTGCTGCTGGGCATAGCCATGCTGATCACGGGAACCTGTCGTAACCTGCCGGTTCCGTTCACGGTAATCCTGGTCCTGGTAGGCATGCTGCTGGGCAAACTGTCCCACCTGCTGCATTTCATGGAACCGCTGCAGGATTTCAGCTTAAGCCCCGAAATCATGTTATTCGTGTTTCTGCCCGCGCTCATCTTTGAATCCGGGTTTGCACTGGATGCCCGCCAGATGATCAAGGATCTGCCGCCCATTCTGATTCTGGCGATACCCGCGATGCTGATGTCCACTTTCGTGGTCGGGCTGGGGGTCTGGTGGGCACTGGATGTCAAGCTGATTGTCGCCCTCGTGTTCGGCGCATTAATCTCTGCTACCGACCCGGTCGCGGTGGTGGCACTGTTCAAGGAACTGGGTGCTCCGAACCGCTTGAATGTTCTGGTCGAGGGCGAATCCCTGCTTAATGATGCGACCGCTATCGTGGCTTTTACGATACTGCTCGGCATAGCTGTCGAAGGTGGTGGTATCGGCTGGTCCGACCTGGATAACGTATTCCTGGATTTCCTGCGTGTGTTTATCGGTGGCGCCTTGTTCGGCGCCTTGCTGGGTTTCGTGGTCTGCGAAGTGTTATATCGAATGAACAGTGGAATCAGCGTGATTCTGACCTCATCGATCATCATCGCCTACGCCAGCTTCGTCATCGCCGAGCACAGTTTCCACGTTTCGGGTGTCATGGCCGTGGTTGGATCTGCAGTTGCCCTGAGGCGATTCGGTGTGACCCGGTTTCGTCAGGATACTACCCATGCCATCAGCGAGGTCTGGGAGGTCATCGCGTTATGCTGTAATTCGTTGCTGTTTTTACTGGTGGGCTTATCGATCAGCGTCGGCACGCTGTTTAACCAGCTCGGACCCATATTCATCGCAATCGCGCTGGTGTTGAGTGCACGAGCCCTGTCTATTTATACCCTGGTCCCGCTGGCGGTAAAACGCTTCAAGCTGCCACACATCAGCATGGGCGAACGCCACATCATGTGGTGGGGCGGCCTCAAGGGCGGTCTGGCTATCGCCGTGGTGCTTTCAATCCCCGCCGATCTGCCGGAGCGACAGTTCCTGTTCGAAGTCACGCTCGGGGT
>Ga0265309_10000744_pt1 | contig 13518 bp, 38 predicted proteins | sample Helome_FD_192492 | JGI IMG/M metagenome (GOLD analysis project Ga0265309, IMG submission 192492) | Marine sediment microbial communities from subtidal zone of North Sea - Hel_20160524 (Illumina Assembly) | ecosystem: Environmental > Aquatic > Marine > Subtidal zone > Sediment ...
CTCTGCGCCCGGTGTCAGTTTCGAAAGCCTCTAGCAGTACCCCCCACATGGACTGAGCGTCTGAATCCTTGCCTAGATCTGATCGCGACGAGACTTGGCAATAATTACGGATGTAGGTTGCTGCGTGGTCTGCGTCTGCCATCCCAGAAGTCCAGACTACTAAACCGTCGCACTGTGCTCTATTATTGCACCAGTTCTGAAACGTTGGGTCTTTGGCGAGCATCCCCGCCTGCTGTGATGGGGGCAGATCCTTGAAAGGCGTCTTGGTTTTCTCCGCTGGCTTTTCTGTCTCATCATCCGCGATCTGCACCAGAGCCACGCCTATCCTGGTGCCCAGCGGGACACCGTACATTTCAGACGGCATGTCCTCGGGGTGAACCTGAATACGCATCTCGAACCAGTCCCCATCTTTTCTGCGGACCTTGGAGAGGCCCATCAAACGGGCGTCCATATGCGTGGCTTTGTCAGTCATTGGTACCCCGGGTCGTTCGGATCGCCCATAGGAGGGGCGTCAGGGTGCCCAACCCCATATTGCGAATCGATGTCCGACCGGGCTTGGTGGGCCGGGCTCGCTCCGGCATGAAATGCCTTGATCGCCTCGTTCGTCCATTTCGCCCATTCAGGCAATTCCTCGGCCCGGGTCAGCACACCGGCAGAGATGGCATGGGCCAGGACGTTGGACAGGATGGGCGGTGAGTCAGCCGGCGGCTTTTCATAGGTTAGCTCCTGCTGGGGCTTCCCAGGCCAGCTCGCATTCCTTGGCGCTGCTGTCCCCGGCTGGGGTTGGGGCTGCTCGCTGGGGAACAACTGCCCGCCCTTGCCGATAATCTCGGGGTACTTTCCAGTCTGCTCCCAAAGGATGTCGCATGTCTCGCCCTGCGTGAAGTAGCTGAGCCTATCCTTGCGGACAGACCACAACTGCTTGTTCACGTCCTTGACGTTCCCGTGCGACCAATTGGCCTCGCGCGGTTGGTTAACGTACTGGACTTGGATCGTTGCCGGTTGTGCTGTCATTTCTCTGCCTCTTGAAGTTCCTCAACGGTGTCCCAAAGACCGTATCCGAAGCCAATTATTCCATGCCAATGGCAGTATTCGTCAAAAAGCTGAATACCCGGCATACTTTCAATCTGTTGGTCGCTGAACAAATTACGCGACCGCACGGCTTCGAGTACATCAGGCGGTATTTTGTTCAGTTCCATCTTTCCTCTCCTCAAACCATCCGCAATTGGTGAATCTGTTCACTTCAGCGCATCTCTCAAATGGCGGGTCTGCATCCCAAACACCCTCGACACAGCCGCCTCTTGGCTGGCGTTTGACTAATACGCAGAGCCATCGCTGGGTTGGTCCGTTTCGGAAGTCCGCGTGGTTGTAGTCGCAGGTTCGGCAGTAGTGTCTCCAGGGTGGTCCCAATGTCCGGCCCTCTCTAACTCTCCGATCTTTAGCCCCAGCTCCATGTACAGCCCCCGCATCACATGGAGGGCATCTGTCGAGACCGGGCCGTTGATCCTGTGTAATAAGTTCTTGCCTTTCCAGGCGTAGTGCAGCACGAGGCTGGAGCGGCGGGCGAACATGCTCATACGTCCTTAACCCATACCGCTGTCTCTGTTGCCAGTTTAACGCCCATCATAAACCCGCCCGCAATTAACGCGGCGATATACCCTATCGCGATGAATGGGAGCATAAAAATTCCGCCTACCCAGAAAACTGCGTGTCTCATCACACCTTCTCCATCGGTTCGATCTTCCGTGTCCAGTTCAAGTTAGCCAGGTGTATGTCCATCAACCGGCCTCCGGTCTTAGTCCATTTGGGCTGTATCCAGGGCGGTGCATAGAACATGTGCAGTAGACGGGTCACAACACCCTCACGCATTGGGCCACCAAAAACACCGCAACCCCTATTGCAAACCAGGTGCAGGCTGTGTCAAAGCGGGTCATGGCGCTCCCCATGTCGGTGCGTTGTAATCTTCTGCGGCCTTCCGGTCTTCCTGCTCGTTATAGGAGTCCTCGGCAATTACGAGCTGTTGGAACATGTTCTGGTCTAGGTATCCGTCCAGCAGATAGTCCATGTCGTCATAGGCTTGGCTGTCCATGGGGACCTCATCCCGCATTTCCTTGGCCAAGCGTTCGGCTGATTCGAGCAGTTGCCGGAGACGGCGCGGCTTGGAGAGTTGGGGGCTGTAGTTCATTGGTGGTGCATCCACTGTTTGACCGAACGAAGCTTTTGTTCCTTGTGAAACTCCAGGTCTTCGAGGTCTCCGGCGGTCTCCATCATGTCGATAGCGGCCAACACATGACCTGTCTCTCTCCACAAGTCTCCTCGGTTGCTGATGCTGTCGGGCTTACAGGGATTCGTTGAGTTGAATCCATGTCTGAGGATCTTCCCAATCGCTTGCTGGGCTTCCCCCATTTCTTCTGAGAGAAAGGCCAATCGCTCTACTTCTGCTGGCGACAATCCGTTGAAGTGCGCGCTCATCCCGGAGCCCTCCCTGCGGCCTTGAGTGCTGCGCGGCCAGCGGCCTGAGCCTTAGCCATCAATTTGCGGGTCGCAATAAACCCTGCGACAGAAGTACCGGCACTCCGAAGCGCGTTGTCCAAGGCTTTGTCAGCCAGTTCCAGCGCATCCGCCAGCTCTTCGCACAGCCTGTCTCGGGCAGGGGCGTTGGCGATGATGTGGGCCTGTTCTTCAGTGAGACGCTCAGCGAGAACTATGGGGCCGTCTTCAACCCGCCAGAACCCGCGAAGTCCCTCTTCTGTTTCAGGCTCAGCCCGCCATTCCGTCTGCTCCGTCATCCCGGAGCCCTCCCTGCCTTGGCGAGCAGGCGGTCCAAGGCTGGGTCTTGGATGGCCCATTCAAGTTCTTTATGTTTGTCGGGCAACTCTCGCCCGCCAAGCGTGTCCCGTATGTGTTCCAGCGCATCCGCCAGCTCTTCGCACAGCTTCTTGTTGGCTGGTGCGGCGGCGATCAGGCGGGCTATACGCTCGTCGAGGTTTTCAGCGATGACCCGCTCGTGCATGTCGCCTATCTTAGCTACTACGCGCCACGCTGTTTTTGTGTGCTGCTCAGCCCGCCACTGCTCTGTGTGGTCTTTAGTCATCTCAATTCCCTCGTTTGTCTGCCCCTCATATTATACTTATTTATCACGCTGTCAACGAAAAATATGTTGCGCGTGCGATTTTTCTGTGCCATATAGAAGCCACCATGCATTTAGGATCAAGCTACATGCCACCCTGGAGGCAGCCATGTAACCAGAGGGCTAAAGACCCCTCCCGGCACCTCAGCGGGCCATCTGAGGTAACTTCATGATCACTGTCGAAGCAATCAGAACCGTCCAGCACAAAGCTCGGTTGTCCCACCTGTCGAAGGCTGAAATGGCCAGACGGGCTACAGTCCACGAACAGACCCTAACGGATATGTACAAGCCCGACTGGAGGCCGACGACCACGGTTCTGGAAAAGCTGGAACGAATGCTTGATGAGCATTACAAATGAAGGGTTCTTCCGTTCAGGCGTGCAACGCGCGTAACAGAACCCAGCACCATGATCATCTTGGGTGCGTGGACTGGCTAGCTAGGCGCGCGGGTAAGCGAGACCGTACTTCGCTACGCCATTCCCCTTCCGGAGGGGCCACGCCTGAACCGAGGAATTTAGATGGGGGCAGGTGGCCGGTAACGGTTTCAGCGAATGCCCTGGCCATGGAAGCACAGAGACAACCGGTCCCGACCATGGCCCTGCTGCGGCAGATCTTAGGGCGCGAACGCGAGCGCCAACATAGCCCGCAGGCAAATGCGAGGGCGAACCGACCTCGAAAGCGTGACAGCCGGGAGAGACCGGCAGCTCTTGTCAAAGGGTGCCCGGCTGAGTTATTCCGTGCAAAAGGATCTCAGCTGGGCATTTTCTGGAGGGCGGCAGAAGCGTGTAAGCTCACGCATGAGATGTCGGACGGGAAAAACCACAGTACGGAAAAGACGCACTGGCCAGGATCGCCACGTTGGCGGTTAAACACAATTCTGGAGCAACCGGAGGCAGCGCACGGAAACGGGTGCCGAGCCGAGTCGGAAGTAGCGCCCGGCCTGCCGTCCTCCAGCGAGTGCTTGGCATGATCCACTTGCCGTTTCCGCCCACCACCAATAGCCTGACTGGCGTCCATAATGGCCGCAAGATCAAGAGCAAGCGGTATCGGGCGTGGGAGGAAGAGGCGGGTTGGGCTCTAGGAAAAACCCTGCGCGGATATGTCGCCAGCAAAAGCCCCTACCATCTGGAAATCACCTTGGTCCGCCCCGACAAGCGACCTCGCGACGTGAACAACTACGACAAGGCCATCTCCGACCTGCTGGTGACCCACGGCATCACGCCAGATGATTCGCAGATGCAGTCCCTCACAGTGCGCTGGAGCGATGCACAGGACGGGCCTACGGTGAAGGTGAGGGCGGGCTAATGAACTTTTTTATCTTCCTCTTGGTGCTCTACGCCATGCTCCTGGTCTTCATGTATTTTGACAACAAGACATGAAAAAGAAACCCACCAAGGCTGAGAGCGAGCACATGGGCCGCGTGGCCGCGCTAGGTTGTCTGCCGTGCCTCAACAATGGAATGCCCGACACTCCGGCTGAGTGTCATCACATCCGCCACCAGATAGGCGCAGGACGCCGTGCAAGCCATTTTCAGACGATTCCGCTCTGTCCCGAGCATCATCGCCTAGGCAACCATGGCATAGCCTTCCACGCCGGCAAGAAAGCCTGGGAAGAACGGTACGGCACCGAGCTTGAGCTACTGGCGCAGGTGCAAGAGATGCTGGCATGAAGCCCCACAAAGCGCAGTGCGTCTGGCACCACTGGCTCCAGCACAGGAACACAATGCAGATCGCCAGGATTATCGAAGAGCCGGAACACGAGGTTGACAAGGTACTGCACCAATATCTCCAGCGGCGTTATGAAGTCCGCACAACTTTGAAGGAGAGAGCCCATGCTGGGCAACGAAAAGTTTGACCAACTGCGCGTCGAATGGCTAGGCACGTTGAGGCGGACGGACTACTTTAAACACCCTGACACCGATCCTCCGTGCATTCCAGAACCGGCCTATGATGAGGCCATGACGATCAGCAGGGCCATTGATAACGCGGCTGGGGCTCTGGAGGTTACCAGGGATTTGCTGTTCGGTGACCACCGCAGACCGGAGATGTGTCGGAAGCGGTATATCTTTTACCGGGTCATGGCCGAAAAGTTTCCGATGATGGCGCGGTCTATGTTGGCAAGTAAGATCCACCGCGACCCCACCACTCTGGCGACGGGCCTCAGAAGGTCGGAATATTTTATGCGGGACGAAGATTTCAGGGCCGAATATCTGAGAGTCAAGAGGGAACTAGGTTGAGTTGTCAGGAGCATGACAGTTGACGCCAGCCCAACGGGAGAGTAGCTTAATGGTGACGGTCTGCAAGCGCGTTACCAGGGCGTCAAAGGGCGGACCGGACCGGAGTTCGAAGCCCGTAAGGTCCGCCCCACTCCCGCCCCTCATGGGCCAGCTTCGAAGGAGAATGAAATGAACTCAGCATACCAAACATGGCAAGAAGACTGCCCATATTGTGGGGCTAAGTGCGACGCCGATTTCGTTGACAACGGTGTTGGCCTAACTCAGTGCGGGCCATTTCATTGTGTTGAATGTCGGGCTTCAGAGATCGGGCCTCACGACAAGCCACGCGACCTAACCAAAGAAGAAAAGAAATACGGTTGGTACGCTCCTGGGTCAGAGCCGGGGTCAAGCGCGAATGTTATCGGCGGCGGAATCGTTGGCCACCAGGAGATGAAAGAACGCTACCAACAGGAATTCCAAGGAAACCCGCTTTATGATGAGCCGGGTTATGTGGAAAACTGGTGGGAAGAGATTCGCAAGCCATGACACATGCAGTTGAGGCGAGCGCCCAGAAGGGACATGGCCGTGTTGGATGAGGTCAATGCGCGTGCGCAAAACTGCCCGGCTCAAACCTTTGGCATCCAACGGGGGTTTGACATGGGCGCTCACCTGAACTGCAAGGGGCTGTTTGAATGGGCGGCGTTGTGTATGCGTGTATTCGCCGAGGGCAAGCAAATCGACCATTTCAGCTTGCAGGCAACGCCGTCCTTTCAAGCAGCCAAAGAGCCTTGCCATGAGCCGACAGGCTTGCTAACTTAGTCGCTGGGCTTGCGCGGCCCAGTTACCGGCGGGTCAGTTGTGGACAGTCTCCGCAGTCTGGCCCCTGACCCGCCACTCTCTGCCCCACATGGGCACACTGCGGAAGGGAGTTATGTCTAAAGAACCGCTATATTTCCGCCCTCGAAACTGGAGCAAATTCCAGTCGCGTTCCAACAATTCCATGGCGTGGGTCAAGAACTACACGGCCCTCCTGCACGACCACATTTACCTCTCTCTAACGCCGGTTCAACGATACGTTTTGCACGGCATATGGATGCTATGCGGCTCCGTTGGACGCCCGTTAGCGCGTGATTGCAGCTTCATTGGACGGGCGTTAGCGATGCATTGCCCCACCGTTGGCAAGGCGTTGGACACACTAGAAGCTAACAATTTCATAGAGTTATGTGATCCTACTCAAAAACTTCACGACGAGTTGCCTCACCTAGAGAAGATAAGAGAAGAGGATATAGAGAGAGAAGATAAGAAACCCCCTCTATCCCCCTTGCAGGGGTCTAGTGGTTTTAATGAGTGGTTTGAGTCTTGGTGGAAGGGGTATCCAAGGAAGATCGGCAAGGGAGTCTGCAAACAGAAAACCAAGGCGCTCCTGAAGGCGAGAACTGTTTCACGTGAGACATTGGATTTGGGCCTCGCCGCGTACAACGCCAAGCTTGAGGCCGAAGGAACTGAGACGCAGTACATCGCTCACCCGATTACGTGGCTCAATCAGGGCCGGTGGGATGATGACCACACCGTCCGACGCAAACCAACTCAATCTGAACAACTGAGGGCATGGGCCAATGGCGACGAAAGAAACGATGGCGGAAGTGATTCAATCGATGGCGAGTGTATGGAACTTCCCGGGGGAGAACCTGACCCAGACAGCGGCGGCTTACCAATTGGCCTTGAGGGAGTTATCGGACGACCAAGTGAAGGCAGCGGCAACGGCGCTCTTGAGCGAGTGGACCAAATCAGCGCCCCCGAAGCCGGCGGATATCCTGACAGCCGCAAAGGAACTCAGGCCGCCCTCGAACGTCTTGCATCGGTTGCCGCCAAGAAAGCCAAGCCATGAAAGCATCATGCACAAGCTGCGCTGTGATACCTACGCCATGCAGGCAATAATCGAGGTTATCGGCGAGGCCAGGAAGTTCGAACCGTTCCGCCGCTGGAGCCTGGACGAGTCCCGCGCGATTTCCAGACGGCAGGCCGAAATGAGACAGGAGCTTGGTCTGCCCGAGCCCACAGGAGTTTGATATGGAATTACCGGAATTGACGAAAGAAGAATTTGGAGTCGCTATATCCGATGGGGTTCGCGCCGCTCTGACACAGGTTCTTGAACGAAGATACAGTTATGGCGGCGACCCATATGACGAATTTATGGAGGCCGTGCAAAATGGCGTTAAGGAGGCGGTTTGGCAGATGATTAGCCACAACACCCCGCAGCCGGGGACAGCTTTTTACAATCACGTTTTTCGCGCTGTGGAGCAAGCAATAGAAAACATGGATTTGCCGTTTGAGGTAACCGGGAGACAGCCATGACCATCACCGAGGAAGAGCTGGCGAAGTGGGAAACCAGAGCAATTGTAGACCCACATTGGGATGCTGCGAGCAGTGAGATTTATCTACTGATCGCCGAGGTCCGCCGCCAGCGCAAGACGAACGAAGGTGGCGGGTGTGATTTCACTGACCAGGGGCGCGGCGATTGCGAGCATTACGTGGGCTTGCCGGGCAGATCAATCCCAGGCCAACATGATGGGCCAGACGATACCGTAGACGCCTACGGTAAGCCGAATGATTGGTGTTGGTCATGCTGGAAGAGCCACAGGATGTCCAAGATGGAGGCCAAGATCGAGGAGCAGGCCAAGCGCATCGCGGAGGCTGAACACACCCTGATCATGTCGGAGGCGCACATGGACGAGCTTACTGCCGGGAAGTCCGTGATATGAACAAGCCCAAACGCGAGGAATTGCGAGAGGAGTACAAAGGCCAAAAGGCGTTCGTTGTCGATGAAAGCCTGTTCATGTCGCTCCTCAACGCCCTAGACGCGGCAGAGCGCAAGCTTGAGGAAGAACGAGAAGAGCGGCGACTCGTAGTTGAGGCAGACGACTTCCGCTATCGGGATTTGGAGGCCGAACTCACCAAAGCGAACGAGCGCATTGCCGAGCTGGAGCAGGATGCGGCGGCTTACCGCAGGATGAAGGGCCGGGTTCGAGCCGGCATTGACAGCCGGGCGGTGCGGGGTGGGTGATGTTGTCAAATTCGATGGCTTAACAACGGCCGATGAACCCGCCGATCAGGTGCTTGAGAAGGCCAAGACGTGGGACCTGGAGGCTGTTGTGGTTGCAGGGCTGACCAGCGAGGGCGGGCTTATCGTTGGCGGCAACACCGGGGACAAGGCGCTGGTCAATTTGATCATTGACCTTGCAAAGCAGGACATTCTGGCATGACCGACAGACTGGCGGAGATCAAGCACAACGTGCGGTATGTTCCGTTGCCAGAAGCAGAACACAGCCAGATCACAGCAGATATTGCCTGGCTCATAGCCGAGGTAGAGCGGTTGCGGGGCGATCTAGCGGATTGCCGCAGAGTTGCTCAGAGGATGACCGATGCGAATGTGAGGCTGCGCGCTCGACCTGCCCGCGTCAAGACAGCCCTAACACAGCACAAGCCGGAGTGTGGATGATGGACATACCCCATGTATATTTCAACGGTGCAAACCAACACCTTGGAGCGCCGAGCAATTGGGACAGGCAAGAACCGTGTGATGCACTCTGGGTACAGAATGATGACGGTTTGTGCATTTCCTGTTGGAGGCCAAGTTTTATCCAGCGCGTCATGATTTTAATCGGCCGCCCTGTTTGGCTTCATGTCGTTGGAAACAAACAGCCGCCAGTTATGCTGACTGTCGGTTGGGGTGAGCCGGCCAACAAGGAGATCAGGCCGTGATGAAAGATTGTAGGTGGTGCGGTGCGCGTTATAGCCATGGCGGGTGGTGCTCCTGCCGGGATCAGACCGAGCGAGGGTCCACTGCAAACCCGGTATACCGGGTGACTGGCAAGATTCCCGACGATGTTTGTCCGATGTGCCGAAAGCCTGATAATTTGGCACCGCGACCGCACGTCCAAGCAATGTGACTGGAGATCAGTCCGTGAGTGAGCAATCCGAACCTAAGGGAATTCACATTATTTTTGCAGCCATCTTTTGGTTTGTGGTTGCATGGTGTTCTGTGCAGTCTTTTCGTAAATGGACTTTAGATTATTTGGCGTGGCCTGGACTAGTCATCGGGGGTCTTTTTGGGCTATGGCTAGTTTGGGCTGGGATATGTCATTCCATTGCATTGTTCAGAGGTACTCATCCAGCCCAACACAGGAAGAGCCATGACTGACCCAATAGAGCGCGTGGCGCGGGCGATGGTCAATGCCGAAGAATGGTCAAGCTTCTGGAGTGAGGCAGAAGCGAAGATATTGGCGCGGCATATGATCACTGAACACAAAGCCTGGCTCACCGAACAAGGCATACCCATAGACAAGCTCTTGAGCGGGGAGATGCGGGCGGTCGAGTATACTGCGGGAATGGCGCGGCTTGATAGTGACAAGATCATTAAGCCATTCGATGGCATGATATCTCTAGATGAAGCCCAGCTCGACTACGCAGGCGGGCAGATCGTGACGCCAGAAGATAAGGGTTGACATTTCGTCACACAAGCGCATACTAACCATATGACTGGCGATGAACTCAGAAACATTCGGTGGCGGCTTGGCGATACTCAAAAAGAGTTTGCCAAGCGGCTCTTCTTCCGTGGCAAGCACGCCTGGGCGACAATCTCACGCTATGAGAACGGTCATCAACCCATCCCACCTCGCGTGGAGACCCTGATAAACATGCTCTCAGAGCCCGTGGGCGCCCCGCACAGCGAGAAATGGACCCTGACCGGGCCAGCACAGCCACCGGAGTGAGATTCGTCTGCAACATGACTTAGGAGCGAGAATATGGCGGCAGGATGGTGCGAGACTTGCAATGGGATTATCTGGAGTGCGCATACGCATACCTGCCCGCCGGTTTGGCGGGTGTACGCCGAGGACATTTACGGCGACGAGTATGTTGAGGTCATGGCCTTAGACGCCGAACAGGCCGCAGAGAAGTGGGCTGAGCGCTATGACTGTGAGGGTGATTACACCATCGTTTCTGGCAGTGAGCAGACTGTAACTGTGACTGACGTTCATGGGGAAGACTCGAAAAAGCTTATCGTTGAGGGCGAAGGCGTTCCTCAATACACGGCGAGAGAAGTCCCCGAACAGGCTTAGGAGCGATGAGATGCGCAAGCCCGACAAAGTTGGAAGGTTGAGCGGCCCCGAGGTTCAGAAGTATGCGCAGGCCATGACCAATTGGCAGCGCTCGCAATGGGCCAAGAGTGGTTACCGGACTGAGGAAACATGGCTCAAGCATTTTCTGGAAACGCCAAGGCAATGAACCGCAGACAATTCCTAGCGACTAGCTGTGCATCTGCCGCCCTCGCCGTGGTGGGCGTTAAGGCGTATGATGTTGCCGTTGATTTGGCAGCCGGGAAAGACTTTTCGGCGGTCATGTGGGTAACGACCAAGCCTCCTGTGAAGGTAATTCGGTGGCGGTACATTCACGACCCGAAAGACTTCCGCCCAATTGTATGGTCCGACGCAACTCTAGCGAGTTAGATTATGAACAGACGTGAATTTCTAGCCAGCAGCCCAGCATTCCTAGCTGCTCTAGCAGTGAGTGCAAAGGCAGCGGGAGCCTTGCCGATGGGGTTTCCCGGGGAGAAGGTAGAGATTCATGAGCAATGGCACTATCTTGGCGGAGTTTGGTCGAGAGCGCTAGTTTGCATGGATACAGAGCGTGTTATTGCGTATGAAGTCGACGTGATTCCGCCGTATGTATTTGGGAGTGTCAAGCCATCGTGGCTTATCAAGACTCATTGGGTGCAGTCAAACGATCCTTGGCTGACCGCACAGTCCACATATGGGGCGAATAAGTTGAGCTAACCCATTGAATATGTTAGGATAGCACCATGGACAGCAGGCAGCAGCTAGCACTTTGGCGTTACGGGATTCCGGTCCACAATTTGGAGCGAGACGAATGCTGCCCCGACTTCTCGTGCTGCGGTTCACAGATATCGCCGGAGCAGACAAGGGTGGCGTTTTGCGAAGCATCGTCTCCCTGACATTGACGAAGAGATCAAGACGCAACATCTGAATTGGTGGATTTTCGAGCCAGCGGGAGACCCAAAGAGTGGATGAGCGCGCAGTCCAGCCGGTCGAGCACGTAATCAGCCGCTCGCCTCGAAGGGTGACTCAGGTAGGAGTTCGCAGGGTGGCCGATATCAGGCTGTTTGAAAGTCTGTCCCCTGCCATGGAACGCGCAGCTCAGGAGATCTATGACGGATTCCGCTCGATCACCGAGGGGCTACACGTCAAGACATGGGCCGTAGAGCGCGTAGACGGCTCTAAGAGCACGTCGAATGGAAAAGACTACCTGGCGGACTGCACGAACCATTTCTGGCTGTGGGGCCAGGAGATGACCCGCTGCAGGCATTCGGTCCAGCCGGTGATAGATGTTTTCGTGTTCGGGCATTCCTGCCGGCAGGTGGATAAGTCCAGGAGAAAGCGTAATGGCTGGACCAAGGCCAGGATTGACGAGGGGCTAGGGTTGTATTGCAAGATCAGGGGTTGGATTTGATGGATTTCTGGATGCAGGCAATGATTTTCACGGGCACATTTGCCCTTTGGATGTGGGCTGCTGTCGGCATTATGTGGCTGATTGACCGTCACCGCAGTAGGAAATTAGACGAATTCATTGAGAGACAAAGTCGTCAATGGCGGGGCCAAGATTGACACGGGGAGCGTTATCAAGTAGTTTCAATAGGATGGCGATTCCAGACACAAAAAAAGCGGCCCCTGCCGGTTAGGGCAAGGGCCGTGAGGTTCAGGGAGGGTGATCCCACTAGAGCCAGCCCTAAGACTGGCTCCGGCGAAGTCACTCGGCCAATTGAGCCCGAGCCTCGCGGCGGAACCTGATGGGGACTTTGTTAAGTGGGATGCGCCGATCAGGCTCGGCCCTGTCAGCAGGCATGGCCGAAGCGATGAGCTTGGCAGAACCCTTGCGGGCACGCTCAAGAATGTAAGTGGTGGTTTTGTGAGTCGCGATATAGGTAAGCATCGTGTCAGTCTCCCTTCATGGTCTGGAGCGGTTTGGTCATGATTTGGGTCGACTTGTGTGAACCGAATGCCGCAAATCTCTGTGACAGAGAAAACATGCGTCGTTCCCGGGCGACTTGTTAGCTCGGTGGGTGTGCGGCTTGCCGAGAATTGCCAGCAAATCTTCCTGGATTCTCCCGGCTGTCAATGTGTCTAGCGGGGCACAACGCGCATAGGCGGTTATGGCACTGCGAATGCTGGGTTCGGTTCTTTCTGGCGTTTCGGTCATAACTTTCTCCTTTCATGGTCTCAAGAGTGCCCCGCCGAAACGGGACACGAGGAGATCACGAGGGCGCAGCATGGGGCCAAGTTCGTTGCCGCACCTTGCCGCCGCTATCGACGTAGATCAGCCGATAGCTATCATTGGCGAACCACATGCCGGCGGCTCCAAACGCCAGCGCGTGATTGCGGGCATTCGTGCGGGCTGAATGCGGACCGGCATGGAACCAGCCGCAGACCGTGCGGCTGTTGAAGTTGTCGAGTTTGAATCGAAGCATGGTTCCCTCCATTGGTGAACACAGCATGGAAAAGCCCCCGAGGGGGCAGGTGGGTTAGTCGAATTGTCCGACTGCTACGAAATAGCAGGGATGGTTTGTGTGCAGTTTGTCGCGTAGAAAGTCGGCGACCATTACGCTGAATTCGTTACCGTCGATATCATCCGGCGCGTCGCGACCGTTAACCGTCAAGTCGCACAAGCCGTTTGTGTCGAATTGTGCAAACACGCGGCGATCATTAAAGGTAGAGCAAGGCCAGGCGCCGCCGGGCTTGTGCGCCCAATCATACGTGTCGCCAGCAGAAAGCCAGATGTTGAAGCCTGTCGGAAAGATTTGTACTCGCATGATTTTCACTCCAGTTAGGGGACTCATCTAGACCATGGGCTCTCTGCGCTCTGAAAAGCCCCCGGAGGGGCTAGTTATTAGATTTTGCTTCGACCATAATATTGGCTTCGCCACGGTGCGGGCGGAAGTCAATGGTAAAGCCGTAACGCAGACAATCGGTTATCGTTGACCACGAAGCTATCGACCAGAGAGACAATCTCTGGTCGCCATCGCGAAAACCTACTCCAGCGAACCATCGGCAAGTATCCATGCGTCGATGGGCGCCAACCGGAAAGTCAATAGGCGCCCG
>Ga0265309_10000747_pt1 | contig 13474 bp, 11 predicted proteins | sample Helome_FD_192492 | JGI IMG/M metagenome (GOLD analysis project Ga0265309, IMG submission 192492) | Marine sediment microbial communities from subtidal zone of North Sea - Hel_20160524 (Illumina Assembly) | ecosystem: Environmental > Aquatic > Marine > Subtidal zone > Sediment ...
TAAGTCATGGATCTCCTTCAACTTTGAAATATGGTCATAATGCCCATGCGTCGTGGGGTAGGCTACTATACGGAGCCCTTCCTGATCGATAAAATCCAGGATCCGCTCGACATCCGCCCCGGGGTCAGTAACCAGCGCTTCCCGTGTTTCGTCATTCCAGATAATGTAACAATTCGACTCTATTGCCCCAATAATAATTTGTTCTATTTGCAGTGCCATTTTTATCTCATTTCAATATATGTTCCTTTCTAGCAGGGAGTCTTGTCTGCGATAAAGCCTTATATTAAGTTAATTTTAGAGATGAAATTCAGGAAAAGCCTGTTAAATTATCCGCATGATTATAGTCGTATCACCAGCTAAAAGTTTAAATGAAGAGCCTGTAAAAGGGATCAAACATACTCAGCCTCGCCTGTTGGATCAAAGCGAAGAGATTGTTTCTGTAATGAAGAAACGCTCAGCAAATGATCTAAAAAAACTCATGGGGGTCAGTGATAAAATTGCCCAACTGAATGCAGAACGCTACCAGCGCTTCAGCTTTCCGTTTAATAAATCCAACGCCAAACCGGCGGCCCTGACTTTTGACGGCGATGTATATACGGGCTTGAACGCAGCCGGCTTTACAGAAAAAGAAATGGCTTTTGCACAAAAACATCTTCGCATTCTTTCCGGATTGTACGGCGTGTTACGTCCTTTGGATTTAATGCAGGCCTATCGCCTGGAAATGGGGCTCCCTGTTTCGGTCTCTAGGAAAAAGAACTTGTATGACTTCTGGGATACGCAAATAACCGAACTGATTAACAAAGACTTAAAAGCGACAGGATCTGAAATCTTATTAAACCTGGCTTCTCAGGAATATTTTAAATCAATTAAACCCTCTGTGTTGAATGCAAAAATCGTTCACGTCGGATTTAAAGAAGATCGAAACGGAAAACTAAAGGTGATCAGTTTTAACGCCAAGCGAGCTCGCGGAAGCATGGCCAATCAGATTATTACTAAAGGAATCACCGATATACCCGCAGTAAAAAAACTGAATGTGGATGGCTACAAATTTAAAGCAGCTCTGTCAGATGAAGCAAACTTGATGTTTGTGAAAAGCTAAGCGCCGAACTTTTCATCAATCCAGGATTTGATCTCATGACAGGTGTCCACAAAGGCCTGAAGCTTTTCTTCTTCTGTACCCTCCGCATTCGAAGGATCCACAAACTTTTTATGCATATTTTCAATTTTAGCCGGAATCCACGGACAGGCTTCCAGAGCGTTGTCACAGACCGTAATGACGTAATCGATTTCTTTTCCAAGAAACTCATCTGCGAGTTTTGATGTTTGGCTGGAAATGTCTATACCCAGGCTTTTCATTGATTCGATAGCGAGAGGTTTTACAAAAGTTTGTTCAGAACCTGCGCTGTAGGATTCGTAACGATCTCCATGATAGTGCCTGAGTAAGCCCTCAGCTATTTGCGAACGGGCAGAATTGTGAGTGCATAAAAATAAAACTGATTTTTTCATGGGTTTTTATTAGCATAAAAATCAAGATAATCTCCAGCACCACTTTGTTAATATTTGAGATCTTCAAGGGAGAAAAAAATGCACAGGATGTATATAAGTTTTATTGTATTATGGCTAAGCGTGTTGGTTTCACAGGCAGGTGAGAAACCGAACTTCATCATTATCTTTACCGATGACCAGGGCTATGGAGATTTGAGTTGCTTTGGATCAGAAACCATTAAAACCCCTCATATAGACCAGATGGCAAAAGAGGGGCGTATCTTTTCCTCTTTCTATGTGGGTAATCCCTTGTGCTCCGCCTCGCGTGCTGCCTTAATGACTGGCTCCTACCCGAAGCGGCTGGGAATGGTTAAACCCGTATTTTTCCCTTTGGATAAGGTTGGCCTTCATCCGGATGAAGTGACTATTGCGGATATGTTGAAAACCGCAGGTTACACGACCGCCTGTATAGGCAAATGGCACTTGGGGCATCTAAAACCTTTTCTGCCAACCAGCCAAGGCTTTGATTACTATTATGGAATCCCTTACTCAAACGATATGACCCATGAAAATAAGAACAAAATCCCTTATGGGAAATGGGATAAATCTTGGAATAACCCAGGAGAGATGGTCAAGCAGTGGTATACCCCACTTATGGAAAACGAAGAAATTATTGAGCTTCCCGTAGATCAACAGACCATCACCCGGCGCTACACTGATAAAGCCATCGAATTTATAACCACAAATAAAGAGAAACCGTTTTTTGTATACCTCCCCCACAGTATGCCGCATGTACCGCTGTTTGTGCCGGAAGATGTCTACGACCCCAACCCGGCAAATGCTTATATCAATACGATCGAACATATTGATGCGGAAGTAGGGCGGGTGATTAAGACCGTGAAAGAATTGGGATTGAGCGATAACACCTATATTATTTTCACCACGGATAACGGGCCTTGGCTACGCTTTAAACATCATGCCGGGTCGGCAGGGGTGTTGCGCGGAGGAAAGGGAGGCCCTCATGAAGGGGGGCCGCGCGTTCCCTGTGTCATGTGGGGGCCGGGACGAATTCCTGCAGGCACGAAAACCGATGCCATTGCCAGTACCATTGATCTCTTCCCTACCTTTGCAAAATTAGCAAATGTAAACGCCCAAACTCGAGGCCCTATTGACGGCCTGGATATTTCCGCATTGATACACGGGGCTGATGAATCACCCCGTAAAGAGATGCTCTATTTTCAAGGTGCCAGGAGCATCGTTGGAATTCGTCAGGGCGATTGGAAGCTGTTGTTACTAGGGGAACAGCGGAAAAGCGTACAGCTCTTTAATTTAAAAGAAGATATTAGCGAAACGAAGAATCTCGCGAATGCAGAACCGGAGAGGGTCGCCGCATTACGCGACCGCTTGAAAGAGCTGGATGCATCAATTACGAAAGAAATTCGTTCTTTAGGTACTATTGAAGAAAGCACGGATGCTTTTGTATCCTTGTTTAACGGGAAAGATTTAAAGGGCTGGCGCAAGGTGAATGGCAGCGGGGAGTTTAAGGTCGACGATGGCAGCATCCTTGGCTACGGCGAAAATATTAAGGGGAATACTTTTTTGCGAACCGAGAAGACCTATAAAGATTTTGAATTTCGTTATGAGTTTAAATTTGATTCGCTTGAAGGAAACTCCGGTTTGCAATTCCGCTCAAATCAGAAGAATGGTGACGGAAGGGTATTCGGTTATCAGTGCGAAGCCTCAAATACAAAACATCGGGTCATGTCTGCAGGGATTTATGATGAAGCACGTAGAGGATGGCTTGTTCCTGAAAAAAATATGAAAGACCCGGCTTTAAAAAAAGTGTGGGATGACTTTAATAAGGAGGGGCAGTCACTGTTTAAATGGGATGGATGGAATAAATATGTTATCCGCTGCCAAGGGAACCACATTCAAACCTGGTTAAACGGGAAACTACGCGCAGACTTTCATGATACCGATGCAGAACACGACACCCGCGAAGGCTTTTTTGCTTTGCAGGTTCACAGTGGGAAAGCCTGTAACGTTCGCTGGCGGAATATTCAGGTAAAAGAAATCACTTCAACTGCTGAGTGAGCTTGTTCAAGATGTTTCACCTAATGATCTGAGGCTGGAACGTTAAAAATCTACTCTGGAAATATAAGGTAGGTGATCAGAATATTTCCGGTAAATTTTACCGCTCCCAATGTGGCAGGCAGAATCTGCATGGTTCAGGTAAAATATTTTATCCAGGGGGAGTAAGGGTAATTGTGATGGAAAGGTATTTAGTTTTTCCGCAGAGGTGAGAAATCCTTTTCCTCTTAAGAGGTGTTCAATTTCAGAGGTCCAGTCATTAAAATCTCCCGCGAATATTACCAGTTCCTCTTCCTGTTCGTTTTTTATCGACGAGAGAAATTCAAGTATTTTATCTATCTGTACACGACGGTCTTTTAATAACAGATTTAAGTGGGTGCAGATACATATGATATTGTGACCATTATAGGCGATTTTCGTAAATATTGCCGAACGCTTTTCTAATCTGTTAAGCGTCAAATCGAGTATATGATTTTCTATTATCGGATATTTACTCAGTATCGCATTTCCGTGTTCATGGTTTGAAACAATAGAGTTTTTAGCAAAGGAGAATTCAGTCCATTTTTCATCTGCGAGGACTTCCAGCTGATTGGAGAGTTTGGCCGTTGAGTGTTGTTTGCTGAGAACTTCCTGAAAAAACCCTATATCAAAATCCAAAGAAAATATAATCTCTTTGAGGTTTTTAATGTTGTATCTTTTTTTGAAGACGGTTCGTCCTTTATGTAAGTTATAACTTAATACATTAAGGGTCTGTTTCATGAGAACAGGTCTACATAATTTCATTTATTCTTTACAAGTAAAATGAAATCAATATTTTGAGAAATGACTTCACTTGAAGATTCTAAGGCGAATATTGTATTTCATCTCGAAGGCGATGCGTATCGCAAGGCGGTTGTAAATCTTATTTTAGCGGCTGAAAAATCACTGACGATCAATGTTTACATTTTCAAACTTGATTTGTTTGGTCTGGAGGTAGCTGAAGCACTCACAGCAAAAGGTAAAGAGGGTGTAAAAGTAACGGTCGTCGTGGATTATATCGGTTCCTTTAAACATCTAAAGGCGTTACGAAAATATTTTTCCGGTAAAGAAAATATTTCTTTCAGTGTGTTCAATACACTTTCATTTACAACGCTGCTGCAGGCCGGCCGCAGACTGCACCAAAAAATAATTATTTCTGATGCCTCAACCATAATTCTTGGAGGGATAAACATTTGCGATAAAAAATCAGCAGTGCTGGAAGTGCCAAGACTGGATTTCGCGGTTGAGATTTCAAATGCAGATTTCAGTGATATCTCAGCCTATTGTGAAAATGTAATTGGCAATCATGGCAATGAGTTCTTTCCTGAGAGGACTGACCCGGCATACGAGCTGATCTCAAGTAACTGGGTGTACAACGTCTGTGATATTTCCAATAGTTATGTGGATAATATTATCAAAGCAGAAGAATCTATTTTACTCGTGCACGGGTACTTTTTCCCCTCAAAACACATACTTGATCTGCTTGTTCAAAAGGCTTCCGAAGGAGTCGTGGTTGAAATATTGATCCCGAAATATTCGGATTGGGAAAAATGGAATTTTGCGGTTAGGCATTTATGCAAATATCTAACCAGTAATAACATTAATGTCTATGAATGGCCCCTGTCTAATCTTCATGGAAAACTCGCGCTCTTCGATAAAAAAATAATTAATTTAGGGAGTCATAATTTAAATTATATGAGCCGATGCGGAAACCTGGAGCTTAATATTGTACTGCACGATGACCAGCTGGTGGACTCCATATATCGTCAATATTTAAAACACATTGTCGATAATTCAACTTTGCTTTCGTTCAAAGAAAACTATTTTGAGCTAATTCGAAATAGGTTTTTATATGGAGTTGTGCTGGGCATTAGTTTTTTATCTGTGAAGTTTATCTGGCTTAATCGATGGATGAAAAAAAGGTAGTTGGTTGCGGTTACTCAGCGTTCAGAAATCCATGCGCTGTTAAAAATTTATCCATTTCAGCGACCGTTTCTGTGTAAGAATTTCCACGGTTAAAAAACCCATGACCTTTACCCGGGTAGATAATGACCTTAACATTGCTTTCCACTTCTTGCGCTTTTAGTTTATAGCGTTCTATTGTACTGAGAGGTATAAGCTCATCATTATCACCAAACATAACCAGGCTGGGCGGGGTATCTTTACTGAGACGAAGCATGGGGGAGAAGTCTTCCCAGTACTTACTAACACGATTATGTCCGTAGCCTTCAGCGCTCGTGTCAATGACGGGATTAAACTGTACGGAGAGTTGTGGCTTGGCACTGATGTTTAAATCATCTTGCGGATCGTTGAAGAGCTCGCCTTCAGTACCGACCATGGCGGCAAGATGTCCGCCTGCAGATCCGCCAGCGGAGACAATTTTATCAGGATCGATTCCTAGGCTCGCTGCGTTCTTGCGGAGGTAGCGGATGGCTGAGTTCGCATCCTGAAGACAAAATTTCGGGTCGGTTTTATTTCGGCCGGCAACGCGGTATTCGGCGGAGATGGCCACCATACCTTTCTGGCTTAAGTGTTTTGCCTGAGGGAAGAACTGCTCTGGCTTACCGCCGGACCATCCTCCGCCGAAGAAGAAGATAACGGCCGGGCGTTTATCACCTGCCTGATGATCAGCAGGATTGAAAATATGCAGATTTAAAATAACTTCAGAGCCGTCAGCATTTGCAGTTGTTTTATAGGCGTTGACTTTTTTATTTTTTTCTACTTCTTTTTTTGCTAATCGTATTCCGTCAGAAGCTTCAATGGCCGCCAGTTTATTACTTAACTTTTGAGCAATGTCCTGACGTTTAGCTATGAGATTATTTTGCTCGCCGGGATCTTTTTTTAAATTATACAGTTGTCCGGGCTTGGCTTTACCTTTTTTAGGCTTGTTCGCTACGATGTATTTCCAGTTCCCTTCGCGGAAGGCTCGTTGATTCCTGATTTCTTCGACCATGAAGGGGAGGCCTGCTTTACTTTTCCCTAAGAAGGTGTCCAGCATAACTCTGCTGTCCGCTGCAGAACCCGCGGGGAGCTCCTGTTTGAAGTATGCAGCAAATGACGCCATAAAGTCTATTTGGTTAACTAAGGCATCACTTACACCGGGTTTAATTACTTTGGGCCAGCGGATAATAAAGGGAACGCGGGTGCCGCCTTCGTAGATTTGGTACTTCCCGCCACGGTAAATGCCCGAACCGTCATGACCTTGATCCACTTCTTTCTGGGAGGTCTTTACAATGGTTCCGTCCACATAGCCGTCATCGTATACGGGGCCATTATCACTTGAGAAAATAACGATGGTGTTTTCCGTTAATCCGTTTTCTTCTAAGATGCGCATAATTTCACCGGTTGACCAGTCGAACTGGACCATAGCATCCCCCCGGTAACCCAAGTCCGTTTTTCCTTTAAAACGAGGGTGCGGCGTGCGAGGCACGTGAATATCCTGGGAGGAAAAGTATAAGAAGAAAGGTTTTTCTTTGTGGGCGGTGATATATTTTTCCGCTTGTTTAACGAACTCATCAGCCATGGTTTCATCATTCCACAAAGCCGATTTTCCACCGGCCATATAACCGATACGTCCGATACCGTTGATTACACTCTGGTTATGCCCATGGCTGCTTTGATAATAGGTCATGGCATCGCGGTTGGTTTTGCCGTCAGGGTAGTTTGTGATATCTTCGAATTTTATATAATGATGAAATAGTTTGATGGGGTCTTTGGGGTCTAAATTTACAACGCGATGATTCTCTAAATAAACACAGGGCACCCGATCGTTCGTGTTCGGCAGGAGGAATGAATAATCAAAGCCGATTTCCAAAGGACCGGGTTTTACGACTCCATTCCAATCAGTTTTAACGTTCTGTTGACCTATACCTAAATGCCATTTCCCAATGACCGCGGTTTGGTAACCTTGGTCTTTGAACATATCCGCTATGGTATAAGAATCAACCGGGATACACAACGGGGCCGTCGGCCCAAGAATAGCCACATCTTCTCTGAAGGCATGCCGTCCGGTGAGCATAGAATAGCGGGAAGGGGTACAGGTGGCAGCCGAACAATGTCCGTCTGTAAAACGCAGACCTTGACTCGCCAGTTTATCAATATTCGGTGTTTGGATTAATTCAGCGCCATAGCAGCTTACATCGCCATAGCCGACATCATCCCCATAGATTATGACGACATTGGGTTTTGTGTTTTCTGCATGCAGAACAATTGGGGTAAGGGTGAGAAGAATAAGGATTACTTTTTTCATGTAAAATCTTTAGCATGATTAATGTAAGATAAAATATAAAAAATGCCGATTTTTTATACTTTTTACTAATGATGAGTTAAATTCTGTTTAAAAAAGGTTCCCCTGCGTGGAAAATAGTTTTAGGCTGAATGTATGTTAAATAAAGAACAGCTAAAAGTCATTTGTTTTGATTTCGGAAATACCATTATAGAATTTACCACTCCGCAATTAGCCTACCAGGCCCATAAGCTGGGCGAAGTGCTTCAGGAGCTTTACGGCCCCTATGATGCGGACAAATTAGCGGCTATACGGAAAGGACAGATCCTTGCACCCTATGAGCGGGATTACATAGAAAACGATTTTTATGCCGTGTCTGAACAACTCATAACAGACCTCTATAATGTGCCCGCGCCCAAAGATCATGTGGAGCGGCTGATGGCAGTAAGGACACAGGCTTTTCATGATGTGGTTGAAATCCCCCATGGGGTTAAAGATTTACTTCACGAACTCGCAGCCAGCTACAAGCTGGCCTTTATTTCCAATTATCCTTGCGGGGTAAGTATTCGCGGAGCACTCGATAATTTTGGTATTGCAGATTTATTCGGCAGTATTGTGATTTCAGGAGAAGTGGGAAAAATTAAACCGGCTCCGTTAATTTACGAAACGATGATTGAAGAAATGGCGGTAGCTCCACATGAAGTGGTATACATCGGTGACAATTGGATAGCGGATGTGCAAGGAGCGAAGTCGATGGGTATGCAATCCATCCTAAGCTCCCAGTATAACAGTTATGAAAGCTTTGAAGCAAAAGAGGGCGATCACCAACCCGACGCAAAGATAAGTCATTTCAGTGAATTAGCCGACTTGCTGCTTTAGACCTTTTATGCATCATGCGGATCAGGAGGGTTGCAGTTCCCCTGTGCAATGCGGGCAGCGGCTCGCTTCTTTATGAACTTCTAATTTGCAAAGCGGACAATTTCTTATGTCGCAGCTCTTTTTTACTTCTTCCTTCTCATCAAAACGGTTGATGGCCTTTACCAGGATGAAGGCAAACCAGGATACGATAATAAAACTGATGCAGTTATTGATAAAACTGCCTGTATTTATGGTGATCGCAGAGGCCGCTTTGGCTTTAGCTAAGGATTCATAAGGCCCAGGAACTACCCCGTCTTTTAGAAGGATGTAGGTGCTGGAGAAATCCATGCCTTTGAGGAAGTAGCCCGTTATGGGAGAGAATACATCCTCAACGAGGCTCTTGGTTATGGTGGCAAAAGCTCCACCCACCACAATGCCCACAGCCATGTCTAAGACATTTCCTTTAATCGCAAATTTTTTGTATTCTTTAAAGATGCCCATAGCTTTTTACTTTACTGCAATGGTTTCGATCTCAACTAAAACATTCAAGGGTAATGTTTTTACCGCAAATGCGGCGCGCGCTGGAGGCTCTTCCTGATAGTAGCTTCCGTATATTTCATTCATGGCTTTAAAGTGTTCCATGTCGCTTAACAAGCAGGTGGATTTTACCACATCGTTAAAGCTGTAACCTGCGGACTCCAGAATAGCCCCGATATTTCTCATGACTTGTTCGGCCTGTTCGTTAATGCCGCCCTCAACCACTTTCATGGTTTCGGGATCCAAAGGAACTTGTCCAGAGATATAAAGGGTACCGTTTGCTTCAACAGCCTGGCTGTAGGGTCCGATCGCCGCGGGTGCATTTTCTGTGGTAATAATTTTTTTCATGGTTTCTCCTATGACTGGCATAAACGTTTTATGGCCCTGCCGCAAAGCAAATCATGCGCTTCTTTTAATACATTTCATGTTTCCATTGTATGTAAAAATAGAGAAAAAAGTTTCCATTGTATGTATGGCTGAATGGCACTAACTTAAGCTTTGTTTAGCTGGTTTCTTCAAAAACTCCTACAGAGTTTGGAATAGGGAGAGATACCCTATTCCCAGGGTAGCAGTAGCAACCCTGGGCTAGAATAAAAAAGCCCTACAGGCTTTAAAAGCAATACCGCAACGCGGTTATTGATACTAGCCTTGGGTTAGTTTAAGTTTACGAAAACTTACCCAAGGGTTGTATATTAAACACTGAAATTACCCTGTAGGGGTTATTGAAGACCCCTTAAGTTAGTGCCATTCATGTGTGGCTCTCCAACGAGTTGGAAAGACCTCATGCCAGATATAGTTTGTTTTAACTCTGTAGGATTAGAGAACTGGATTTTCTGGGTAAGCAAATTAAACTAAAAGCGGCATCGGGCTGCCGCACTCCAAAGCTATTCTAACAGGGTATTAATGGTTGTGATCCATCTATACCATTATGGAGTGCGCTACTCCTGTAGCGCTTTTCATTAAAGCTAAGCCTTTTACTGTGCATCTTTGAATTTTTATAGTGTCGTTATAACCTGTGATTGGTATCAGATAAGAAATTTGAGATTTCAGAATATACCCGTAGGTCTCTTGAGAAGGAAAACAAAGGGTGTTCACAGAAATTTATTCAAATGTTGGTGCTCACTGGTGAAATGTTCGGGCTAAAGTAATTACAATAAACTTTGACATGGGGGTATGACTTTTCTTGGCGGATTCGTCAATGCCCACCAATACATTGGTCTCGGGGAAATAGGCCCCGGCACATTCTTGAGGAATGTCGTAACTCAGGACTTTGAAGCCTGTTGCTTTACGTTCTATTCCGTCTGTCGCATGACTGGTAATATCGACCAGCTCATTTTCTTCTAAACCTAAATCATTCATATCAGCTTTGTTTAGTAAGATGATTTTACGTTCGCCTTTGATGCCCCGGTAGCGATCATTGTAGTCGTAAATGGTGGTGTTGTATTGATCATGGGAGCGCATGGTCATGAGGCGGAGCTGACCGGGAGCGAGTTGTATATCAGGGACTTCATTTGCGGTGAACTGCGCTTTTCCGGAACTCGTATTCCATTCGCGTTCTGCGGCAGAATTTCTTAAGTGGAAGCCGCCGGGCTGTTTGATCTTTTCATTATAGCCCGCAAAGGCCGGAAGTACCTCTTCTAATTTGTTTCGTATGTTATCGTAATCGGAAATGAGTTCATCCCAGTTAATTTCATGGTTCCCCCAGAGTGCTTTGCCGATTCCGGCAACGATAGCCGGCTCTGATTTCAAGGTGTTTGTGGCGGGTTTGTTTGATCCATTTGAGGCGTGGACCATACTCATAGAATCTTCTACCGTCACACATTGTTTTCCGCCGGCCTGTAGGTCTTCTTCAGAGCGGCCAAGGCAGGGGAGGATGAGGGCCTGTTTTCCGTGGATGACGTGGCTTCGGTTCAAGTGGGTGGAAATGTGTACCGTTAAATTGCATTTTTGCAGTCCCTGGAAAGTTAACTTGGTGTCGGGGGTGGCAGAGGCAAAATTCCCGCCCATGCCGATGAATACTTTTCCTCGTCCTTCAGCCATGGCTTTGATCGCGTGCACGACAGAGTAGCCATGCTCACGCGGGGACTGAATGTTAAAGGCCTTGTCCAGGCGCTGTAAGAATTCTTCTGCGGGGAGTTCGGTTATACCTACGGTTCGATCCCCTTGCACGTTGCTATGGCCGCGTACAGGGCATGGACCAGCCCCGGGTCTGCCTATGTTACCTTTAAGCAGGAGGAGATTGATGATTTCCTGAATGTTCGCTACCCCATGTTTGTGTTGCGTGAGCCCCATGGCCCAACAGCAGATATTGCTATCAGTCTGGATATAAACTTCTGCGGCTTCGATGAGTTGAGCTTTGCTTAAGCCCGACTGCGCAATAAGAAAATCCCAGTCTTCCTGTTTTACTTTTTCTGCATAGGCTTCAAATCCGGAACAGTGTTCCTGAATAAAGGCATGGTCAATGATACCGCCTTTTGTTTCTTCCTGCTCAAGCATGTATTTAACCATGCCCCGAATGGCAGCGAGGTCGCCCCCGATTTTCACCTGATAATAGTGTGAGCTGATAGGCGTCGCTTTGTTGCTTAACATGGCTCCGATATGCTGCGGATGCAAAAAATTCTTCAGACCGGTTTCCACCAGTGGGTTGAAGCTTACAATTTTTGCGCCGCGTTTTGATGCGCTTTGTAATTCGGTAAGCATGCGGGGATGGTTGGTTCCGGGGTTTTGTCCAAATACAAAAATAGATTCAGCTGCTTCAAAATCATCCAGTTGCACCGTCCCTTTGCCGATGCCTACCGTTTCGCTCATGCCGACCCCGCTTGATTCATGGCACATGTTGGAGCAGTCGGGCATGTTGTTGGTTCCAAATTTTCTGGCGAGCAGTTGATAAAGAAAGGCGGCTTCGTTGGACGTACGCCCTGAGGTGTAGAATATAGCCTGGTTCGGATCATCCAGTTGTTTCATCTCTGCGGCTATGAGCTCGAAGGCGTCTTCCCATGAAAGGGCTTCGTAGTGATCGGTCTCTGTGTTGTAACGCATGGGCTCGCAGAGCCGCCCCTGTTGTTCTAATTCGAAATCATCCCAGGCGGCCATTTCAGCTACAGAGTGCAGGGCGAACATATCGGCATTCGCGCGCTTACGGGTGGTCTCGTAGGTTAAGGCTTTAACTCCGTTTTCACAGAATTCGGTAGCCGCAGGGTTTTTAGGGTCGGGCCAGGCGCAGCCGGGGCAGTCAAAGCCATCGGGCTGATTCATTTTAAACAGAGTTTTATTTCCTTTTATAAAACTCTCTCGTTTGAGGAAATGCATGGAGGATTTTAATGCGCCCCAGCCACCTGCTACTTTTTTTGCTTTTGCCATCGTGTTACTCCCTAAGAATTCTATCTGCCCGGGAATAAAAAGTCGCTTTATTTTTTCGGCAAAATCCCGCCAGGGTAATGCCCCAGTTTTCGGATAATTCAATGGCCAGAGAAGAGGGGGCGGATATGGCAGCTAGAAAAGGTATTTTTGCCCGGGCGCATTTCTGCACAATTTCGAAAGAAACGCGTCCGCTGACGGTTAACAGAGTGGCCTCATCCAGTTTTTCTTCTTCGAGTAAATAACCAATAGCTTTGTCTACGGCATTGTGTCGGCCTATATCTTCAAAAACACAGAGGAGTTCTCCTGCCGCAGTAGAAACAGAGGCCGCATGGCAACCACCCGTATTTTTAAAGAGTTCCTGCTTTTCAGCAACCTTATCAAAGACCTGTTCAATATGTGTCTGTGATATTTTTAGATCGCTTTGGATTGGCTCGATACCCATAAACAAATTGTTAATATTAGTTTTCCCGCAAAGTCCGCAGGAGGAAGTAGAGCTTAATCTGCGCTCAGCGTTGAGTTGCGAAGCATCGGCTAAGGTAATATGTGCAGCAGTACCGTTGGGGTGCTCTAAGAGTTTGAACTCCGTGAATGCGTGATCAATTCCTTCAGAAAACAGCAGTCCTCGGCAAAGCTCGCGTTCCTGTCCGGGCGTTTGCATGGTGATGCTGAAGACATCTTTATTAACGCTAATATGTAAGGGTCGCTCAAAAACGACCATTTGTTTACATTCTGTGAATTCCTTTGCTTCTTCTTTAAGCGAGCTGAAATTTTTACATGCATCCATTTATAAGTGTTATGATCTTTAGGGTTTAAGTGCAAGAAACATTTTCTCACTGAGCTTCAGGGTGATAATTCTTGTGATAACAGGGGGGGCGTGTTATATTTAGCTAATGAAGAAAA
>Ga0265309_10000748_pt1 | contig 13468 bp, 17 predicted proteins | sample Helome_FD_192492 | JGI IMG/M metagenome (GOLD analysis project Ga0265309, IMG submission 192492) | Marine sediment microbial communities from subtidal zone of North Sea - Hel_20160524 (Illumina Assembly) | ecosystem: Environmental > Aquatic > Marine > Subtidal zone > Sediment ...
AGCGAGGCCGACGAACGCATCACGAAGCGCCTGAAGTCGGCCCTGGACCTGGTCGATGTCCGGCTCCTCGACCACCTAATTATCGGCGATGGCAAGGCCACCTCGCTGGCAGGGCGCGGGCTCATTTGAGCCTTGTCTCAAGGGCGCGCGCCGGGCCACTGCGACACGCCCCCGGTGCTCTCGACATCACCTTGACGGGGTACCGCGACACTGGTATAAAGTCCCGCTCTCTGCCTGCATGTCGCGGGCAACTTTTAGTAAAATCAGAGACTTAACGCAATGTCCAAGGTCTGCCAGGTGACGGGGAAGCGGCCGCAAAGCGGTAACAACGTTTCTCACGCAAAAAACAGGACCCGTCGTCGCTTTTTGCCGAACCTGCAATTCAAGCGCTTCTGGATCGAATCCGAGAAACGTTATGTGCGTCTGCGTGTATCGCACAAGGGCCTGCGGATTATCGACAAGCATGGCATCGAGAAGGTCCTTGCGGATCTCCGTGCCAGCGGACAGCACGTTTAAGCGGCGGGGGAATCGACCATGCGTGACAAAATCAAACTCGTTTCCAGTGCCGGCACCGGACACTATTACACGGTCACCAAGAACAAGCGCCTCCATCCGGAAAAGCTCCAGACGAAGAAGTACGATCCGACCATTCGGAAGCACGTGCTCTACAAGGAAGCCAAGATCAAGTAGCAGCTGCTTGTTGCCGCTGACAAGAAGCCCGCCTTGCGCGGGCTTTTTTGTGCGTCACAATAGCGCATGCCCGAACTGCCTGAAGTAGAAACCAGTCGCCGCGGTATCGAGCCGCACATAATCGACACGACGATCTCGCGCATCGTGATTCGCGAACGCCGTCTGCGCTGGCCGATTGCAAAAGCCGTCGACCGGGCGCTGCCCGGCCAAACCGTTACATCGGTCGGCCGTCGCGCGAAATACCTGCTGATCAACACAGACAGTGGTTCGGCCATGATCCACCTGGGCATGTCCGGCAGCGTTTGTATTGTTGACCGGGGTACGCCGGCGGCTGTCCATGATCATTTCGACATCGAATTCGATTCCGGCCGGACACTGCGTTTTCGGGATCCCCGGCGTTTCGGTTCCCTGCACTGGAGCAAGGAGCCACTATCCCATCCATTGTTGAGCAAACTTGGTCCGGAACCGCTAAGCAGTGATTTCGATGGCGACTACCTGTGGAAGAAATCCCGCGGCCGCAAGGCCAACATCAAGCAATTCATTATGAACGCTCACGTTGTCGTTGGTGTCGGCAATATCTATGCGAGCGAATCGCTTTTCATGGCCGGCATCAATCCGCGACGCGCCGCCGGACGAGTTGCGTTACATCGCTACGATGCTCTGGCCGACGCAATCAAGGACGTGTTAGCCAAAGCCATCAGGGCAGGCGGCACCACATTGCGCGATTTTTATGGTGGCGATGGGGAGGCAGGTTATTTTCAACAACAGCTTCAAACGTACGGCCGTGAAGATCAGCCCTGCCGGCGCTGCGGCACGTTGATTACGGCAATTGTGCAGGGGCAGCGGTCAACCTATTACTGCAAGCGCTGCCAGACTTAGCTCGTGTTGCGATTCACTTGCGGCCGCAACGCTCAAGTAACGCCTGTTTCACTTTCGGCGACACGAATTCGGAGACGTCGCCTCCCAGTGACGCCACTTCGCGAACCAGGCTCGAAGAAATAAACGTGTATTTTTCGGTCGGTGTCAGGAATACCGTCTCGACATCCTCGGTCAGGTGACGGTTCATATTCGCCAGCTGAAACTCATACTCGAAATCCGAAACCGCGCGAAGCCCACGGATAATCACCGCAAGGTCATGCTCGCGCGCAAAGTCGACCGTGAGTCCACCATAGCCGGTGACCTCTACATTGCCGATGTCGGACAGGGCCGCGGAGGCCAGCTCCACACGCTCGTCGAAGGTGAACATCGGCTCCTTCACGCCCGGGTGGGCGGCAATCGCAACAACGACCTTGTCGTATAGCCGTGCAGCCCTGCGCACAAGATCCTCGTGACCCAGGGTTATCGGGTCGAACGTTCCGGGGTACATTGCAGAAACGGTCATTGGCTAAGTCCTGTCAGGCCTCTTGCTGCACGAGCATATAACGGACATTGCCCGCCGTCTTGTTCTTTAGCACCTGCCAGTCGGCGGGCAGAGCTGGCTCCGGCCTGTTTCGAGGCTGTTCCAGGTAGATGCGCCCCCCCTCGGCCAGCATGTCCCCCTCCGCCAATCGTCTGCAGGACTCCTCGAGCAAGTTCGCAGCAAACGGTGGATCCAGGAACACGACGTCGAATCGCTCGCTATGCTCACGATCCAGGTAGTCCAGTGCGTCCATTTGCAGAACGATGGCCCCTGTGGCGTCCAGGGTCTTGATATTGTCGTTCAAGGTCCCGACCGCCCGCGCCGACTTTTCGACGAACACCGTGCTTTTTGCGCCACGCGACAAAGCCTCCAGGCCCAGCGCGCCAGTACCCGCAAACAGGTCGAGGCACCGAGCGCCGTGAATCTGCGGCGCCAACCAGTTAAACAGCGTCTCACGAATCCGCTCGGAGCTTGGTCGCAGGCCCGGCACATTCGCAATTCGCAACAGACGACTGCGCCAGTTTCCCGCTACAATACGCAGCCGTCCCGACTGTGGTTTGTCCGTTGTGTGTCGTTTAGCCATGGTCATCCCGCTACAGGAGTCGTCGCCGTCAAGGTGAAGTAACGTATATCCATGTTTGGCAAGAAAGAAAAGCCCGAGAAGCGTGAAGGTTTCATCAAACGTCTTCGCGCTCGCATCAATCGCGGCGACAGCTGGCTAACCTACGATCTCACGAAGCTGGCGCCGGGCGGCACCATTGACGAGGATGTCCTCGAGGAACTCGAGTCCCTGTTGGTCGTGGCGGACGTCGGGGTTGACACCACGCAGCGCATCATCTCGGATCTCGAAAGGCGTCTTGCCCGCAAGGAGCTGAAGGACGTGCAGGCCCTGCAAAGCGGCTTGCGGAAGTCACTCTGCGACATTCTCGACCCCGTCGAAGTACCGTTGTCTGTCAGGCCGACCGACGGGCCGTTCGTCATCCTGATGGTCGGCGTCAATGGCGCCGGCAAGACCACCACGATTGGCAAGCTCGCACGCCGATTCAAGGACGACGGCTATTCCGTAATGCTGGCCGCCGGTGATACTTTTCGCGCCGCCGCGGTGGAACAATTGCAGGCCTGGGGCCAGCGGAACGATGTGCCCGTCGTCGCGCAGCACGCGGGTGCAGACCCGGCGGCCGTTATTTTCGATGCCTGGGATGCGGCACGTGCGCGGAACATCGACGTGCTCCTGGCCGACACCGCAGGTCGCCTGCAAAGCCAGACCGGGCTGATGGACGAGTTGGTCAAGGTGAAACGCGTGCTGGGTCGGCGCGACGAAACAGCCCCTCACGAGGTAATGCTGGTGCTGGATGCGAGCCAGGGCCAGAACGCACTCGTCCAGGCCGAGAAGTTTCATGATGCACTGGGTCTCACCGGCATCACCGTAACGAAACTGGATGGCAGTGCAAAGGGCGGCATTCTGCTCGCCATTGCAAACACGCTAAAAGTGCCGGTTCGCTATATCGGTATCGGCGAGGCCGCTGAAGACATGCAACCTTTTTCTTCGCACGAATTTGTTGATGCGCTGCTCGCGTCCGGCGAACAACCGCGGTAACGCCACTTCATGATTCGTCTTGAGAATGTCACCAAACGCTACCCCGGAGGACAGGAGGCCCTGTCGGGCCTGGACCTGTCCATCGACAATGGAGAAATGGCGTTCGTTACCGGCCATTCGGGTGCGGGTAAGAGCACACTCCTGCGTTTGATCGCCTTGATAGAGCGCCCCAGTAGCGGCCAGGTCATTGTCGATAATCAAAATATCCGCCGCGTAAAACGCCGCAAGATTCCTGCTTACCGGCGGCAAATCGGCATGGTCTTTCAGGACCATAAGCTACTTTACGATCGCCCTGTGTTCGACAACGTAGCGCTGCCGCTCATCATTGCGGGCGTCAGTCATCGTGAAGCCGGTCGCCGCGTCCGCGCGGCGCTGGATCAGGTCGGCTTGCTGAACAAGGAAAAAAAGAGTCCGGAGACGCTGTCCGCGGGTGAGCAACAGCGCGTCGGTATTGCGCGCGCCATCGTCACGCGCCCTAAACTTCTCATCGCCGATGAGCCGACCGGCAATCTCGATCCTGACCTGTCGCTCGAAGTCATGCGCATCTTTCGCCGCTTCAATGAAGTCGGCGTGACCGTGCTGATCGCCAGTCATGATATTTCCCTGATTGATCGCCTCGGCTGCCGTCGAATCGCCCTGGAAGAAGGCCGCCTGCAGCAGGAGGTTGACCCATGGCAGTAACCCGAAATGCGGATGCTGTGGCCCCGGTTCGTGCGCAAGGCCCGATGTCCATCTGGCTGACGCGTCATGCGAGTACAGCCGTTGGCTCACTCGGCCGGCTCGCGCGCCAGCCACTCGCGAGCCTGATGATCATTCTTGTGATCGCCGTAACACTGGCGCTTCCGGCCTCGATCAATCTCGTCGTCAAGAATGCGATGTCAGTGAGCGGTAGCTGGGACAACGCACTCGATTTCTCGGTCTTCCTGAAGCCGTCACTGTCGCTCGACGAGGCTGAGAAGCTGGGTCAGCTCATTGGCCAACGCGCTGACGTGGAATCGGTCGACCTTATTTCGTCTGAGGACGCTCTCGCGGACTTCAAGCAACAGTCCGGATTCGGCGAAGCACTCGAACAACTACCGGACAACCCGCTGCCACATGCGCTCGTCGTACGACCCAGTGCCGGCAACACCAGTGCTTCGCTGGTGTTGCTGCAGGAAGAAATCGGCAATCTGCCGGAGACCGATCATGTGCAGGTCGACACCGAGTGGGTGAAGCGCTTCCACGCAATTCTGGATATCGTGCGACAGGCCATCATGATCGGTGCAGCGCTGCTGGGCATCGCGATTGTGGTCGTTATCGGTAATACGATCCGACTCGACATCGAAAACCGACGCGATGAGATTGAGGTGACCAAGTTGATCGGTGCCAGTAACGCCTTCGTGCGGCGACCGTTTCTCTGGACCGGTTTCTGGTACGGGCTGTTTGGCGGATTGATGGCCCTGGCGCTGGTTCAGTACGGGCTGTTTATGCTCAAAGGCCCGGTTGCCCGACTCTCGGGGCTGTACCAGAGCAATCTCTCCATCGCATCGCTCAACTTCGCTGAAGGGGCTGCCGTCATCGGCCTCGGCGTATTTCTCGGTCTCTTCGCGTCCTGGGTCACAGCGGCAAGACACATGCGGAAGATCGAGCCACGGTAATTATTGAACATAATGTGGATCTCCGCCCTTAACTAATTGTTTTTATTACTAATACAATTTTTTGCGGAAGGAACTCGATCGGTTATTAGCACTCTAACTACGCGAGTGCTAAAATTGCGCGCCACCACGGAGGTAATTGATGACGAACGCTGTTGCGAAATTCAACCACGATCTTGTACTGGCAGGACCGGTAGGCAGCCTTGATGCCTATATCCAGGCTGTCGGTACGATTCCTGTTCTGAGCAAAGAAGATGAACAGGGCCTGGCCGCGCGTTTTCGCGAAAGCGAAGACCTCGATGCCGCGCGTGATCTGGTCATGGCGCATTTGCGATTTGTCGTACACATTGCCAAGGGCTATACCGGCTACGGCCTACCTTTAAACGACCTCATTCAGGAAGGCAATGTCGGCCTCATGAAAGCCGTCAAACGCTTCGACCCGGACTATGACGTGCGCCTCGTGTCGTTTGCCGTGCACTGGATTCGTGCAGAAATACACGAGTTCGTCCTGAAGAACTGGCGCATTGTGAAAGTCGCAACGACCAAGGCGCAGCGCAAGCTGTTTTTCAATCTTCGCAAAGCGAAGAAGAGCCTTGCCTGGTTGTCAGCATCGGAAACAGAAGCGGTCGCCAGGGATCTCGGCGTTAGCACCAAAGAAGTGACCGAGATGGAGAAACGTCTGTATTCTCGCGATGCCATCTTCGACCCGACACCCGATGCGGACGATGAACGTAATTTCACGCCGGCGGCTTATTTGCCGAGTCCGGACGCCGACCCGGCGACCCTGGTCGAGACCGCAGACTGGAATAGCGATGCAAGGACCCGCATGGCGTCCGCGTTGAATATCCTCGATGACAGAAGCCGTCGCATCCTTGAAGAGCGCTGGTTGACGGAGAGCAAGATGACGCTTCACGAACTCGCCGACGAATTCGGTGTTTCCGCCGAGCGTATTCGCCAGATCGAAGCGAACGCGATCAAGAAACTCAGGAATGCGATGGCCATGTAATGATCGCACCATGATTGGCGACAGAAGAGAATACGAAGGCCGCTCAATGAGCGGCCTTTTCTTTATAGCATCACCGGTACACACGCCTCCGATAGCGAATATAACCGCCGTCTTCGACGCCTTGGGGATCGTGGTGCGTCCAGTGCACAAGGCCGCCCAGGTCATTCCACTCATACATGCCGCGAACCTGCACGCGATCGCCTAACCCCAGGGGCACGCGCTGCGCCAGGTCGAGGTTGTGTGCAATCAGCAGGGTTGTTCGAAGCCCAATATCAATGATGAAGCGCTGGTGACGTGATCCATCGTTGTCGTCAGACAGTAATCGCGTCACAAAGCCCGTAAGCTCGATCCAGTCGCCTGTATCACGTTTAGTGAGTCTCTTTTTCAAACTACGCCCATGTTCGTTATTGTTGTTCGTCCAGGGGCAGACACGTTGAGCTTGCCACAAAAAACGCGGCTCGCCATCCCTGGCCGCCGCGTTCAATGCTGCCTATCGCCTTCCTAGCTGGCGGTAAGCGGCACCATCGTGATCTCGACCCGGCGGTTAGCCTGTTTGCCCGCGGCCGAACTATTGTCGGCAACCGGACGCAACTCGCCCATGCCGACCGTGATCAGTCGTTCTGATATGACACCTTGCGACGTCAGATAGGTCGACACTGAATTGGCACGACGTTCGGACAAGCTCTGGTTGTACGACTCACTACCGCTGCTATCCGTGTGACCCGCCACTTCTACGACAGTCTGTTCGAATTCGCCGAGCACCTTGCCGACCGAATTCAGGACATCGAAAAACGCCGGGCTCAGATCCGAGCTGTCCGTCGCAAACGTCACGTTGCCAGGCATGTTGAGCGTAATGTTGTCACCAATTCGCGTGACACTCACGCCGGTGCCTTCGAGCTCTGCGCGAAGCGCGGCTTCCTGGCGATCCTGGTAGTGTCCAATGGCACCGCCGGCAAGCGCTCCGACGCCCGCGAGAATCAAGGCATGCTGCCTGCGCTCGACGGCATCGTCACCCGAGATGAGGCCCACGACCGCGCCGGCTGCCGCGCCAATCATTGCTCCTTTGGCGGCGTTGCTGGTCTTCTCTTCCCGGGTGTACGCATCCAGGGTTTGACACCCGCTCACAAATACCGCCAATACCGTCAATGCGAGGACAATCTTCGGGGATCTGCTGTTCATGATTCTTCCTTCTGCCTGCGAAAATATCGGTGCATTGTAGTCATCGCGTACCTGAACAGACACTTAATTGGCCGGTTTTTGCCGGAGAAACCTCGACTAAATGTCAATACTGCGACCTCTGTCACAAGCTGGGGCCCGCCCGTGTAAAATGACGGGCCGCGCGTTGAGAATTCCGATGAGTGAATCCGACAACTGGCTCGAGCGCTATGAGCAAAACCACAGCAACCTGACGAATCCGTGGGTCTACTGGGCCGCCGTTCCGATGGTCGTTGTCGGGACCGTTGGCCTTCTCTGGTACCTGCCCGTCCCGGCTGAGTTCTACGAAATTTCGCCTTTGCTCAATTGGGGCAGCACGTTCCTGATGGCGACGACCGTTTACTACTTCATTATTTCCCTGTCACTCGCGATCGGCATGCTGCCATTCATGCTCGGGCTTGCCTCGCTGCAGCTATGGTTGGTGGCCTCCGATTATCCGGCACTTGGCGTTTCCACTGGTTTGCTGGTCGCCGGCATCACAGGGCTCTGGCTTGGACGTCGCGGTGAGGGTGGCCTGCGCGATGTGCTGCAAGACCTTCAGCTCATGATGATCGGCCCCGCCTGGTTACTGTCCGTCATGTACCGGCGGTTTGGCATCCCCTTTTAGATGTATGCCCGACAGGCTCACTTCGTCTAGAATCAACGCCCCACTAGCGGCCAGGATAACAACCGTGAGCACGCATGCGCTTGACCCACTCGATCTGTACGACGTTCGTTCAGAACTAAGCGAAGACGAAATAATGGTCAAGGACACGGTCGCGCGATTCGTCGACGACCGCGTTATTCCCTTGATGAGGGAGGCCTTCGAACAACATGTTTTTCCTCGGCACCTGATCGGCGAAGTCGCTGAGTTGGGACTGCTCGGCACCTCCATTGATGGCTACGAATGTGCCGGACTGAACAGCGTCAGCTACGGTTTGATCTGCCAGGAGCTCGAACGGGGCGACAGCGCGCTCAGGAGTTTCGTTTCCGTTCAGAGCAGCCTCGTGATGTTCCCGATCCATGCCTATGGGTCCGAGGAACAAAAGCAGCGCTGGTTGCCGCCAATGGCACGCGGCGAAGCAATCGGTTGTTTCGGTTTGACCGAACCGCACGGCGGCTCTGATCCCGGCAACATGAAGACGCACGCAAAACGCGACGGCGACGACTGGATATTGAACGGTGCCAAAATGTGGATCACCAACGCGACGATCGCGGATGCCGCTGTCGTCTGGACCATGACCGACGAGGGCGTAAAGGGCTTCATCGTCGAGAAAGACATGCCGGGCTATGAGACCCAGGAGATCGAGAACAAGTTTTCGCTGAGAGCATCGGTAACGGGCGCATTGTTTTTCAATGACGTTCGCATTCCCGCCGCGAATGTACTGCCGGGTGTTTCAACCTTGAAGGGCCCTCTGAGCTGCCTCACCCAGGCCCGTTACGGCATTACCTGGGGCGTCATTGGTGCCGCCCAGGCATGCCTGGATGAGGCCCTGAAATATTCGCAGGATCGCGTCCTGTTTCAGCGCCCGGTGTCGCACACGCAGGCAATGCAGATTCGGCTCGCCGACATGAGTCGCCGTATCACAACGGCGCAATTGTTGTCATTACGGCTGGGGCGCATCAAGGACAAGGGCGAGCTGTCGCCAACACAGGTATCGCTCGCCAAGTGGAACAATTGTCGTGCGGCGCTCGACATTGCGCGCGATGCCCGGGACATCCTGGGCGGCGCGGGAATCAGCGCAGAGTACGTGCCGATTCGTCATATGCTGAATCTCGAGAGCGTCATCACCTACGAGGGAACCGAGACGATTCACCAGCTCGTCGTGGGCAAGGAATTGACGGGCGCCAACGCGTTCGGATGAGCGCTGCTTGACGCATAACCATTTACCCCAGAATCGCGACATGTGGCGCATCGCGGCGCCGATGATCCTGTCCAATGTCTCCGTGCCCTTGCTCGGCATGGTCGATACCGGTGTGACCGGGCACCTCGACAGCTCCATCTACCTGGGTGCCGTCGCAATCGGCGCCATGATTTTCAGTTTCCTCTATACGGGTGTCAATTTCCTGCGCATGGGAACGACGGGAATCGCCGCGCAGAGTTTCGGCGCCGACGATAACGACGGCCTGCGTGTGTCTCTCGGCCAGGCCCTCATTGTCGCGCTGCTGGTCGCAATTACACTGATCGTGTTGCAGGTTCCGCTCGGGCAACTCGCGATGTACCTGCTCGGGCCCGACGCGGAAACTGAAGTCCATGCGCTCGAGTACTTTTCCATACGCATATGGAGCGCGCCGGGCACACTCGCCAACTACGCCCTCATCGGCTGGTTTATCGGCCTGCAAAACGCGCGTGTTCCATTACTTATCTTCCTGACGATCAATATCACCAACATCATCCTCGACTTGTTGTTCGTCATCGTCCTCGGCATGAAGGTCGATGGCGTGGCGCTCGCATCGGTCTTCGCCGAGTATTCGGGGCTGCTGGTGGGAGGTGCGTTTGCCATTGCGGCGTTAAGAAAACGAACCGGACGCTGGCCGGTTCAGAGACTCGTGAACCTCTCAGCCTACAAGGCGTTCTTCTCCGTCAACGCCAACCTGTTCGTGCGCACCATGGCATTGATGTTCACGATCGGTTTCGTCACCGCACAAGGCGCACGCCTGGGCGGGCTGATCCTGGCCGCCAACGCAGTGCTTATGAACTTCCAGAACCTGACGTCTTTCGGTCTTGACGGCATTGCGCATGCCGCCGAAGCGCTCGTTGGCAAGGCGATCGGCCAGAACCGTCGTGATGCGCTGGAGGAAGCGGTTCGGTTGACCCTCAAGTGGTCGCTGATCTTCGCCCTGGGGTTCACTGCCGCATTCCTGATCACCGGCCAGATGATCATCGGTATCCTGACGGACCTCCCTGACGTCCGCGAGGCGGCCATTCGTTACCTCCCATGGCTGATCGCATCGCCACTCGTCTCGGTGTGGTGCTTTCTTTATGATGGGGTGTATGTGGGTGCAACGCGAGCGAAGGAAATGCGCGACATCATGATTATCTCGACGCTATTCGTGTTTCTCCCCGCCTGGTATTTCCTGCAACCGCTGGGCAATGACGGCTTGTGGCTCGCTTTCCTGTTGTTCCTCGCCGGTCGCGGCATTGGTATGCATATCGGCTACCGCCGAACTGTTCTGCCGTTGCTGTCTCAGAATCATGAATAGCGCCAGGGTCGCATTCTTTTCCATCCGTGATGACGAATGGTTCGTCGGTAATGACGGTGCGCGCGGACCATGGTCTGCGGACGCCTGCCATGCAGGACCCGTAACCGGTCTGATCGTGCGCGCCCTCGAGCGAGCGGTGACCGACAAGCAGCTCGTACGCATCACCACCGACTACGTTCGTCCGATTCCGATGTCCGGTTTTCGTATTGATACGGAAGTCTTTCGAAGCGGGCGGGCAGCATCGACCGGCCGCGCGACGCTGACAGATGCCAATGGTAGGGCTTGTGCGACGGCGACCAGTCTTCACCTCGTCAAGTCGGATTTTGGAAGTCTGCCAACAACGCCTTGCGAGGGTCCTTCAATAAACGATGCCAGGCCCGGCATGTTCGCTGTTGAGGATGCGCACCACGGCTTGTCTTTTTTTCGCGACTGGATCGAAGTGGCCTATCCTCCGGGCGAATCGAATGCGCCCGGACCCACGACACTGTGGATGAGGACCCCACCATTGATCAAGGATGAAGTCCCGTCACCGTTCCAGCGTATCTGTCCATTGGCCGACTGCGGCAACGGCACTTCGCGGAACGCGGAGTTGAGTGAGGCAACGTTCGTCAATCCCGACCTCACGATCGTTTTGCATCGTATGCCGGAATCCGAGTGGCTTGCATCCAGCGCCATTTCATACTGGCAACCGACCGGCATAGGCCTCGCCCAGGCAACACTCTTCGATGAAAAAGGTGTTGTCGGGTACGCGTTACAGACCTTGCTTGTTCAACCGGTTACGTGACCGGCAGAAGTTTCGCACAAACGGTGTGCGTTCGTTTTCGCCCAGTAGTAGCCAATCGCCCCGGATAAGATATTTGCCACTGCATAGGCCAGGAAGATGCCGGCAATTCCGTAGAGTCGCATACCCAGTATTGCCAGCGGGACGTAGAGAACAAGGATCCGGGTCACGCTGATGACGACGCCGGGCATTGGATTCCCGAGACCGTTGAATGCCGCATTGACGACCATCACGATGCCATAGGCGCCGTAGCTGATGGGCGCTATCCAGAGGAACAGGCGTGTCACACCGATCACATTCTCGCTACTGCTAAACAGTGACGGCAGGAATCCCGATAGCAACGCCAGGATGACCGCGATCACCAGGCCGCTTGAAATGCAAAACCCCCCGCACAGGCGCAACGAACGCTGAATGCGATCTTCTTTTCCTGCGCTGAGGTTCTGCCCGACGAACGGTCCGATGATGGATGACAGCGCGTAATAGATCACGAGTACCAGGGACTCGATGCGGCTAGCAACGCCGAACCCCGCTACGGCCTCGGGTCCGAAGCGGGCGATCATTGCCGTAATCACCGCAAGCCCGACCGGCACAATCGCATTCGTTCCCGCCGCGGGGAGGCCCACGTGCAGTATATCCCTCCACGAATCTTTCAGTTCCGGGAGCTTCGGTTTGCTGAAGCTGACCATATCGAGCCTGAGCAGCAAGAGATACAGCGTGCCCGCGAAAATGGCGCCTCTCGCAAGCAGTCCTGCCGTCGCCGCGCCGTTGAGCCCCATGGCCGGAACCGGCCCCCACCCGAAAATGAAAATGGGGTCGAGGACGACGTTCAGGAGTGCACCGGAGATCATGAGCTTGCTGGGCAGCCGCGTATCGCCCGTCGCTCGCATGCTGCTCATACCCACCATGCCGACCACGACGAAAGGCACACCGCCGTACAGGATGATCATGAAGCTCCGGATCATCGGAATCATGTCCTCGGGCGCGCCGAGCAGCCGGAACAATGGCACGATGGTGAGAACGCCGACGGCCGACACCGTTGCCGTAATCAGGAAGGACAGAATCAGGCTGTCGGTTACGAGTCGCTTCGCGCGGTGGTGATTTTCCGCGCCAATCGCCCTCGCTACCACCGACGACGTACCTGCGCCAAGTCCGATGGCAATACTGGTGACGATCATCAGTATGGGAAATCCGAAACTGTAGGCCGCCAGCGCACGGTCGCCGACGCGACCCAGGAACCACGCATCGATGAAGGACTGGCCCATCATCGTCGTGATACCGAGCAGCATTGGCAGGGTCATGTCGACAAGGTGTCGGCCGACCGGCCCGGTCGTAAGTCTGGCTTTCCGAGATTCCATGTAGTGTCCTGTCCCGAAGGCCAGGTAGGCTATGATGAAAAAGGACGAATACAGGTATTAGGAATGAAACACAAGACTGAAATATTGATCGACGCGGATCGCGACACCGTCTGGCGAACCTTTGACGATTCGGACAATATGAAGCAATGGCAACCGACATTGAAGTCATTCACCCACAGGTCGGGAACGCCAGGCCAACCTGACGCCGTGTCTGAACTCGTCTACGAAGAGAACGGTAGCGAAATCGTAATGACCGAAACGATCACCGCGCGTCGCGAACCGAGTTTCTTGGGGGGTACCTACGAATCGAAGTGGGGCGCCGTCGTAGTCTTCAATCATTTCGAGGAAACAGAAGATGGCAAGACGCTTTGGATCGGCCACAGGAATTACGCGTTCAAGGGATTAAAGAAATTCATGGCGCTGTTCAGCTGGCGGTCGATCTGTGAGCGCAGCGACGCCGACATGAATCGCTTCAAGCTCCTGATCGAAACACAGATTGCCGGAATCAGCTCATGAGTTGGAAGAAACTTTCATCGCGAACGATTTTTGAAAATGACTGGATGCGGGTACTGGAGGACCATGTCATCAATCCCGGTGGCGGAGAAAAC
>Ga0265309_10000750_pt1 | contig 13443 bp, 13 predicted proteins | sample Helome_FD_192492 | JGI IMG/M metagenome (GOLD analysis project Ga0265309, IMG submission 192492) | Marine sediment microbial communities from subtidal zone of North Sea - Hel_20160524 (Illumina Assembly) | ecosystem: Environmental > Aquatic > Marine > Subtidal zone > Sediment ...
CGGGCGTTGCTGCCGTCGACGCCGCGGGTTCCGGCTCATCCCAGGGTGCCGGCTCGAACGCATCGGGGTTGTCCCTGTTTTCGAGGAACATGAGCCCGATCTGCGGAAACAGTGCGTAAGTCAGGACATCGTCAACCACCTCGTCCGCCAGGCGGATGCCTTTCTCACCGGCGATGCGCGTGAGTTCCTCGGTCTGGTGCTCGAGTTCGGGTTCGAGGATGTCCGCGGGGCGGCACGTCACAGGCTCGGCACCTTCGAGCACCTGCGTCTGCAGTTCGGCATTGACGGCCATCGGCGTCACTCCGTACTCGCCTTTCAATATGCCCGAGGTCTCCTTCGTTATGTTGCCGTAACGCGTCCCCGACAGGACGTTTATCACGGCCTGGGTCCCGACGATTTGCGACGTGGGTGTTACGAGCGGCAACATACCAAGGTCTTCGCGCACGCGCGGAATCTCGTCGAGCACCTCGTCGAGCTTGTCGCTCGCATTCTGCTCCCTGAGCTGGTTCTCGAGGTTCGTCAGCATGCCGCCCGGAACCTGTGCGACGAGAATGCGCGAATCCACGCCCTTGAGCGCACCCTCGAACTTCGCGTACTTCTTGCGAACGTCGCGGAAGTAAGCCGCGATTTCCTCGACCAGGGCGATATCGAGGCCGGTGTCCCTGTCGGTCCCTTCGAGAATGGCCACGAGCGACTCGGTGGGTGAATGGCCGTAAGTCATACTCATCGACGACACGGCCGTATCGATATTGTCGATACCGGCTTCGGCCGCTTTCACGCAGGTTGCCGTCGACAGTCCTGTGGTTGCGTGGCATTGCATGTGAATCGGAATATCTACCGCTTCCTTGAGGCGGCTGACCAGTTCGAACGCGACGTACGGTCGCAGCAATCCGGCCATATCCTTGATGCAGATCGAGTGCGCGCCCATGTCTTCGATGCGGCGGCCCATATCGACCCAAAGATCGACCGTATGCACGTCACTGACCGTGTACGACATCGTTCCCTGCGCGTGCTTGCCGACAGCAAGTGTCGCCTTGATAGCCGTCTCGAGATTACGAAGATCGTTGAGCGCATCGAAAATCCGGAACACATCGACGCCGTTGACCGCGCAACGTTCGACGAATTTTTCGACGAGGTCATCAGCGTAGTGACGATAACCGAGGATATTCTGGCCGCGGAACAGCATCTGCTGCGGCGTGTTCGGCATAGCCGCTTTCAGGCGACGAATGCGCTCCCACGGGTCTTCGCCGAGGTAGCGAATGCACGCATCGAAGGTCGCCCCGCCCCAGGATTCGATCGACCAGAATCCGACCTTGTCGAGTTTGTCTGCGATAGGCAGCATGTCGTCGATGCGCATACGTGTCGCAAGCAGGCTTTGATGCGCGTCACGCAGCGCCAATTCGGTAATTCCGAGAGGATTTTTCGCACTCATTGATTATTGTTCGCAGGTCAGGGGATGAGGGAGTTCAGTTCGTTTTGCTTCGATGTCTTGTGATCGCCGCCGTGATCGCAGCGATCTCTTCGTCGGAGGCAACCGAATCGTCAGCCGCCGGCGTCAGCCTTTTTACGATGGCCGCCATCAGCGACATGCCGGCAACCAGCAACGTCAGGAACACGAACACCGTGCCCATGCCCACGAGCATGAGTGTAAGTCCCTGATCGAGCAGAGTTTGTTGCATTTCGGCCCCGAAGGCTGGACGGCGACGCCTGATTATACTCAAAGATGCTCGTCGATGAACTCGGCAATCGCCTGCAGCGTCCGCGATGGCCGTAAAGCCATCATCAGGACATCATCAGCTCAAGATCACGCCTGCCGCAGTTCTCATGGCCCTCACTCCCCGATTATTCAGTCATGACGGGGCAATTGGAGAACGCCATGAACTACACGCCAGGAAAGATCATTGTCGGGCTGGCCCTGTTCGCAGTGCTGGTCGGCTGCAGTACCTCGCCGGCGAAGACGCCCAGGTCCGGGCTGCAACTTCAGGCCTACCAGGCCAGCGAATTCGGCACGACCAAGCGTCTCGCTTTCTCCGCCACGATGTCAGTTTTCCAGGATCTCGGCTTCATCATCGATGACGGCGATTTCGAAACTGGCCTGATCACTGCAACCGGGCCCACGCTTGCTACCGAAAACACCGTGCCGGACTGGCTCTCGATCCTGTTATCCGGCCAGTCGCTGGCAGCCTCGAGGCACCAGCGGGCGACTGCCTACGTCGAGACCATGCCGTCGGGGTCCACTCGAATTCGCCTCAATTTCGTATTTACGACGCAGTACGCGCCAGGCACCGGCACACTCATCATCGAACCCGTTGACGAGCCCGAGGTTTACCAGAAGACGTTCACCAGGATCGATAAGGCGATCTTCGTCCGTACACAGGCTATTTGAGTCGTCGTACGTGCCAGCAAGGTGATACGCTATGCAGGAAATTGAATGGGTAGGGCAGCGAGTTCATGCCTCGCAAATCTACAGTACTCGTGGCAGGAGCCGGCCCGGTCGGACTGACGGCCGCACTTTCGCTGGCAAAATCCGGTGTCGACGTTTGTATCGTCGATGCGGCTGCCGATGTCGACATGCGAATGCGGGCATGCATTTTTCAGCCGCCGACCCTGGGCATGATCGATTCGTTGGGGCTCGTCGATAAACTCGTCGACATGGGGCTTACTGTGTCGCATTTTCAGATGCGGCAGCACGAATCAGGCGAACGCGTCTTGTTTGACCTTCAAGCGGTCAAGGACTATACGGCTCACCCGTACCGACTCCACCTCGAACAGCATCGGTATTGCAGACTGGCCGTGCTTGCATTGGCTGAACTGGGCGTCCCGGTCGACTTTGGCCAGCGCGTCGTGTCGCTTACCCAGGATGAAGACAAGGTCATGATTGCGACCGACAGCGGTGATATCCAGGCGGACTGGGTAATCGGTGCCGACGGCGCGTCGAGCGCAGTGCGCAAATCGCTGGGGCTCGAGTACGGCGGAATGACCTACACGCATTCGTCCGTCGTCGTGGCGACGCCGTTTCGTTTCCAGGATCATGTCAAGGGCTTGTCGAGCGAGAATTACTGTTGGTCTGAACGTGGGCCATTCAGCCTGTTGAGGCTGCGAGAACACTGGCGCGCCAGCCTGCGTACGAGCGTCGAGGATCTCGCTGGCGCGGCAAACGAAGAACGCGTCCGAGACCGGCTGGCCTACATTCATCCGGATGCCCGCGACGCCGAGATAGCCCATGCATACCCTTATCGTGTTCACGAACGCTGTGTGGATCGTTTTCGCGTTGGCCGCGTGCTGCTCGCCGGTGACGCCGCGCATTTGAACCCCCCAAGCGGAGGCCTGGGTATGAACGCCGGCATCCATGACGCCATTGACCTCAGCGTGAAACTGTACAACGTGGTGAACGGTGCCAGCGACGCTTTGCTTGACCTCTATGATCGCCAACGGCGCAAGCTGGCTTCACAACGCATAATCCCGCAGGCATCGACGAATCGCGCACGCATGGCGCCGACGGATCGGACCTCACAACTCGTTCGGCTCGATGAATTGGATGCGATCGCCGCGGACCCGGTGGCCAACAGGGACTTCCTGTTGAAGAGTACGATGATCGCCGGTCTCAGGGAGGCGAATACGATCAAATAAGTGGCTGGAAAAACCGGCGTCGCAGATCTGTTTACAGTCCGAGAAGGCTGATCGCGGCACCGCAGGCCGCCACGGATGCGCCCGCTACAGCGTGCTCCCACCGTCCAAGCGACGGCATTCTCTCGAGGCCAATACTCGTCACGAGTACCGCGCCCATCATCGTCAAGAGCGTAATAACGCCAAACACGACGGCGACCGCGATGACGAGTGCCGTGCTCTGTTGCGCGGCCGGGTACATGAAAAGCGGTATCAGTGCTTCGCAGGGTCCGAATACGAAAATTATGAACATCGCCCAGGGTGTAATGGACTTGCCGGACTCTTTGTGCACGTGCGAGTGATCCGTCCGATGATCGTGCTCGTGATCGTGAACGACCCCTTCATGGGCATGAACATGCGAGTGACGATGCCCGCGCCCCGCTTTCTTCAGGCCCCAGGCAAAGTACATCAGGCCGAATGCGAGCAGTGCCCATCCGGCGAGGCTGCCACGCATGCTTTCGATTGATGTGAGCGAAACCAGTTGAGCGCCCAGGAAGATGCCGACACCCCCGATGATTACTGAACTGAGGACATGCCCGGCTCCGCAGAAAAACGTAACGCGCAAGGTCCTGGCAAGGCTCCAGCCACGCGCTTTGCCCATCGCCGTGAATACGATGTAGTGGTCGGGACCGAGAATCGTATGCGCGAACGCGATCGACGCCGCAGTCAACAGCAGGATCTGGGCTTCGTTCATCGGAACAGGTTATCCCGCGCCCCGGCTATGACGCGATACGTATTTACCTTTAGCCTCGACCTATTCTGATCGACGCTCCTCGTTGCCGGCCGCATACCAGTTGATGCGGCGCGTCAGGTACATGACGGCCGCAAGCACAACCCACAGTCCCAGCGACCCGGCCAGCAGCGCGAATGTCTCAGCCCTGAGGGTCAGGTAGAGAAACACGTACAGGCCCGCCAGGACGATGGCAATCAGCACGGCGCGAATGCGCTGCTCGAGAATCGCAGCGCTGTATCCCGAGATCAGCGCGGCCGACCCAAGGGCACTGAGCACATAGGCAACGCCAAACCCGACATGCTCGGAGAATGACAGCAACAGCATGTAGAACAGGGTGTTCGCCAGGCCGACGAGAAGATACTGCAGTGGGTGCAGCCGGAGACCGCCGACAATCTCCATGAGAAAATAGGTCACGAAGGTGAGGCCGATGAAGAGCACGGCGTAGCGCACGGCCCTGTGCATGAGCTGGTAAAGCCCGACGGGTTGTATCAGTTTCACTCCGAATGCGCCCGCGGCAACATTGCCGAGGGCTGAATGCGTATCAATCCAGACCGAAGGCAACGCCCTCCCGAGACTCGAGGCTTGCCATGTGGCATCGAAACCATCGTCCGTGATCGTACGTGTACTCGGCAGGCGCCTTCCCGCGAAACTCGGCGAGGCCCAGTTCGAGGTCATGGTCACCTCTGTGCTTCCGGCAAGCGGCAGGAACTGTAACGCGCCCGTGCCGTTAATGAGCAAGGAAATCTCGAATTCCAGGGGCATTCCGCTGCCATCGAGCTGCGCGCCTATCGACGCGCCGAGCTGGTGCGGTAGCCCCGCAACCTGGTCACTGCCCGACTCGAGTTTACTTTCGATATCTCCAATTGCGATCAGCGGGATCTTTGCCAGGGCCGTTGATTCGCTGATCCCCAGCAACAGTTCCGCGCCTTGCCAGTCGACATCGGCAACGTCGATGCCGAGCTTGTCGATGACGCCGGGATCTATAGAGCCACGCAGGGAAACTGTCGCCGTGTAGACCGGAACCTTGTGAATACCGCGGTAGCGAACCTCGCTCATCACGTCAGCGACGATCTCGAGCTGCGCGCTCAAAACATGGGCGTTGCGTGGTTGCGCGTAGGTAGAGCCATACACCGTGATGTTCTTGCCGGTATACGGTAAACGAAGGATCGGCCCCGTGATGAGTTGCTCACCGCCCCAGGAACGACTGATGTCTCGGACAGCCACGGACTCGTTATTACTGCGATCGTAGATAACGCCCCTGATCATGCCGACCGGAATCAGCAATATGAGGGTCAGAACGGCAATAATCGCGGCTTTGAGCGTCGCCGAGCGGCTGCTCGCAAACGTGGGCATCATCATCGTGCATCTCCGTAAGTCGTACGGAGATGACACCAGCCAATGCTGTCTTTGCGATGATCAGATTGTGATCAAAAGTGGCAGTAAGTCGAACAGCCGGTTGCGCTAGATTGCTAATGGTCTGGGTCTTGGAGTCCCAATCGTTCATGCCACGAAGCAATCGATTCGTCAGGATACCGATCGAACACTTTGTCTTTCGGACCCTGGTGCAACGTGACCCAAGGTGCTTTCGAACCGACCATTAGATGCGTGCGCTGCGGCGGCGCCGGCAACTCACTGTCGATAACCGATGCATGCGGATGCACCAACTCCGGCCAGCGAGAGTCCCATATCCAGAGTGCACTGCCGCACACCTTGCAAAAGTGACGCTGCGCCGGGCTCTTCTTACTCTTACCGGATTCTTCGTCATGAATGATGGCGCGGTACACGCTGATGTTGGCGTCGCCTTCGACCTCGAGCGATAAGTATTCACCGGCCAGGTTTATGGCGTAACCGCCCCCGCCCGATGTTTTGCGGCAGATCGAGCAGTAACAGAAGTTGAAGGGGTACGGATGGTTGGACCGAAGCTTGAACCGCACACCGCCGCAATGACAGGATCCTTCAAGCAGCATATTGCGCCTCAAGCGCCATTCCGCCCTGAAACACGTGCGCGAATCCTTCTGACCGACTTTGGACGGACGGGGTCACCAGAATCTCCACCATGGCTTTGCTGCGGCGGTACCCGAAGATCCAGATTGAGTGAACGCTACCGGCCCCGGCGCAACCCAGGGTGAAGCCCCCTCGTCGTGTTTGTAGCCGCATATCTGCCTGGCGACCTGAAGGGGGATGTCGAAGATGAAATCGACATCTGCGTCATCACCACCCTCAGCGTCCTGCTGAGAGATATATTCACTCCTGATGCCTTCGTAGTGAGCCGGGAGGTTTCCGGTCGCTGCAAGGTCAAAGATACTTTCCTGCGCGTTGTGGACGATGGACCAGTTTCGTGAGCCATTGTCCCAGCCTTCGGCCACGCTGACCATGACATGCTCCTCTACGGAACATGCAACTGTCTGACCGAGAGTAGAAATCTCCGCCAGCGAGTCAGCCGAGATGATCGGATGATCGCATCCCTTTGCCTGAATAAAGTACCAACCATCTTCCAGGCCACTGCCCGATAGCTTTGACTCAAGCCACTCATCAGCTTCAGATGTCGGGGCAATACCGGTTATCTCGAAAAGCCGATCCAGGTCATCGGTCTTTACCGCCAGCCAGGAGATCGAAAATCCCATTGAGAGTCTCTTTTCTTCGGGTCAGTAGAGGAAATATTACATCAGATCCTTCGAACGGCGGGCCTTTAGCGGTTAGCGGCAAAGAGCGGACAGCACAACTTCTACTTCTTCTTCTCTCGGCCGCGTTTCTTTGAGTGCCGTTCGTTCAGCTGGACGATGATTTCATCCACCGCGCTCGTCACCGCCTTGAGGCTCCCTTGTCGGCATCCGTGAATCGTGTCGGTGCCTTCAAACGCGATCACATAGCGATACCAGTTGGAGCCTTCGGCGCCGGGTGGGGGCTCCGCTCGTTTGATCGATACGATTTCGTAGAATTGTCCCATTGCGTTAGGTCGCTATCTGATGCTCCTGGTCTGGCACTGCTGGCTGGATAAAAAAGTACTTATGTATTCAATAACGACAGCCAGTGAGGCAACGACTTCGGCTGCCGATGCCACATTCTTGATGTCCTTCCTGTTCATTCCTACACCTAATAGTCGATAGCGTCTACCCGCCGCAGCGCGCTAACAGCATCAATATAACGACGCCTATTATTGTACCGATGTAAAGTTTCATAGATACGGTTTTTCCTTCCATACTTGCCATCACATAAGAAGCGCCTTTTTTGACCCCGGCGAGTGGATCGTCAGGTGCTTTGGTGAAGTTCGGGCCGCTTGCGGCCGAGTCCTGAGTCTTCTGCTCTGGCCCTGCATCGTCCTCTGGATCGTTACTTGCAGTCGTTTCTGTAGTTTTATTCTTGTTGTCATCGCTCACGGCTTGGCCTCCGATTGTCTTGTTGGGCGCGCGACCGCTTGGGTCCGTAGCAGCCATGTTACCTCGAAATACCTGGTCGGCGGCTAACGGCTATCAGCGCATGCTGCCGCTCCAGGTACCAGTCGGCCCGGCAGGCATATTTTTCGCGACCGAATACGCCCACGGACCAATAATCGTACCGATGATCAATTTCAGCGGACTGTCAGCAGAAACGTCCGCATTGCTTCACTCCGCTATTCGCAACCAAGTGTACGCTCAGAAAAACACGACATGATCGACCAGGTACCTGTTGTCCTCCTCGATGAGCACCAACTCAGCGACGAACTCGTCATCTGTCTTGGTGCACCACTGCTTCCAGACTACTACAACCGAACTCGCAGGACGGAAGATAGCGACAACCTCACGCCGGTCCGGGAATCCCCACTCTTCCTGGTATCGCTTGCACAACCTTGTGCAAGTGATCCGGCGTCACGACAGCCTTTAGCCGTTCCGTAAAGTCCCTTACATGCATCGCATGATCAATTTTGGTTGAAGCCTCCATCAGACAGAATCGAAAGAACCTGGTCTTAGTCCAGCTCACGCCCAATCCACGCAACGATGACGGGGTGATAAGCACTACGCGCGTTCTCGAACATCTCGCGCGCGAGCGCCCTGTCTTCACCGTTCTCGACCAGCGCCCTGTATACGGGCCCGATAAGCCTGCCACGCCCGTAGCGATTCAGGTGTCGCTCCAGCTTGTCGTAAGCGGCCGTATAGCGACGTTCCGCAACCTGGATGAACCAGGCACGTCCGATCTCGGCGTTATTCGTATCGCTGAAGCCCATCGCCGCGTCGAGATCCGCAAGCTTGTCAGTGGGCAGGTCGTCCGGAAGGCTGTTGATAAAATGTACGGTTGCCTGCGGGCTCCAGTCCCCGGACGGAATCTCGGCAACTCCAATGTCGCCGCGTGACCACGCCAGCGCCGCTTCCTTTGCTGCCGTCAAAGTTGCGGATTCAGGCACAGGCGCATCCTCGGGCAAACCCGGCTGGTACAGCCAGGCCTCGACCTGCTCGCGAGAGATCGGGCTGCCGGGCTGTTGCAGCAGGTTCGCGTCGAGATACTCGAGAAATCGCTCGGTCGTGATCGTCTGGAACGCGAATTCTGCGAAATAGGCAGCGAGTAACGCGTCAAAGGTCTCGCGACCGTATCCGTTCTCCAGGTACTGCAGGAATAACTGGCCCTTGCTGTAGTGAATCGATCCCTGGAAATCATCCGGGTCGCCGGCATCGAGACGCGGGGCCAGCGCCTGCATCTCCGGCGCCACCCGCTCGAGATCGAGCAGCAACTCCTGGTAGGACAGGACGCGTTCTTCATCCGCTCGGTCCTTGTCATAGATGATCTCGATGAGACGCGAATCCAGGTAACTCGTCATGCCTTCGTTGAGCCAGCCGTCACGCCACGTCGCGTTCGTAACGAGATTGCCAGACCAGGAGTGCGCAAGCTCGTGTGCGATCACCGAGACCAGGCTGCGATCACCCGCGAGCAGGCTCGGCGTGATGAATGAAAGACGGGGATTCTCCATGCCGCCGAAAGGGAAGCTCGGCGGCAGTACGAGCAGATCATAACGTCCCCACTCGTAGGGTCCGTACATCTGCTCGGCCAACTCCAGCATGGCCTGGGTATCAGCAAATTCATAGGCCGACTTGTCGAGCAATTCCGGCTCGGCGTAAACGCCGGTTCGTTCACCGAGCGGCGCGAAAAAGATATTGCCGACCGCGATCGCAAGCAGGTAGGACGGAATCGGCTGCGGCATTTCGAAGTGGTAGGTACCACCGCGCGGCGTGAGCGGGTCGTTGTTGGCGCTCATCACAGCCAGCAGTTCGCTCGGCGTGCGAATCGTGGCCTCGTAGGTTATGCGCACGGCCGGCGTGTCCTGCAAAGGCACCCAGCTACGCGCATGGATCGCCTGCGACTGCGAGAACATCAGGGGATGATCCCCTCCGGCAGTGAGCTGGGGAGGTAACCACTGCAGCGCCGTCGATGCGGGACTCGTCGCGTAAGTGAGCTTCAGCTTCAGTACTTCCTGCTCCGCTATCTCCTCCGGCAATGTGACGATCAGCGGCGTGCCCTTAACTGCATGGTTTTCACCGAACCGGAACTCAATTGGGCTGGCCAGACCGTCGGCGGACAGCAGCTCGACCGCATCAACGCGGAGGTCACGAGTGTCCAGAACGATTTCGGTCGCAGCAGAATTGAGGCGCTTCATCTTTAGCGCCGCAGTACCGCGCAGCTCCTGTGCCTCGAAATCCACGTCGAGGTCGAGCGCGAGATGCTCCGTGACGAATTCATCCGGCTTTGCGAATGAAAAATAGTCGTGTGCGGGATCGTAGGAATCGACTTCCTGCGCCTCCCTCGAGCAGGCCGTCAGCAATACAGCCAAGGCCGCCAAAAGAATAGTTGCTCTGTTCATACGCGGATAGTATCTCGATCTCGCCACTCGTTTCCTGTCAGAATCGCCCCATGCACCACCGCCAGCTCACTCAGAACATCTTGCTGACAATGTTGTTGCTCGCCGCCGGCGCAGCATTCGGGCATCCCGAGGACGAATTTTGCACGCCAGGCGAAGACGGCCTCGATCCCGCGCTGTGTGCTGCGCTGGTCGAGATGAACATGGCGGAGAGCGACGTCAACCAGACCGAACTGCAGCCGCTGCTCGACGCTACGGGTGAGGAACGCGGCTTCTGGTCCACTTTTGGTCTGTACATCACGATCGGTATCGGCCATATCCTGCCTGATGGCGCTGACCACATCCTGTTCGTGCTGGCGGTCTTCCTTGCGTCGACGAAACTGCGTGCACTCGTCATCCAGGTATCCGCATTTACGGTCGCGCATACCGCGACACTGGCGCTGGCTGCGAGTGGAGTCATCAGCCCTTCGCCTGCTGTCGTCGAACCCCTGATCGCGTTCACGATCGCCTTCGTCGCAATCGAGAACCTCTTCTTCGAGGACATGACGACGTGGCGCCCCGCCGTCGTGTTCCTGTTCGGCCTTGTCCACGGCATGGGATTCGCGGGGTTTTTCGGCGAGCTGGGGCTGCCACCCGGGCAGTTCTGGAGCGCGCTGATCGGATTTAACGTGGGCGTGGAGATCGGGCAGCTGACCGTCATCGGCATCGCCGCCATTGTCGGCTTCGGCCTGCGGCGGATACTAAAAGACCCGGAAGGCGCAACGCGTTACAGAATGTACGCGGTGCGCCCCGGGTCCTTGTTAATCGGCGTGACCGGCCTTTGGTGGGCCGTCACACGACTGCTCTGATCAGGTGCCGGAGCCCCCGACCGCAAAACCACGTCCCTCCAGTAGCGGCTCAATGCTCGGGTCCTGGCCACGGAAGTCGCGGTACAGCTCGTCCGCTTCGCGCAGGCCACCGGACTCGTAAACCCACTTCTTGAGACGTCCCGCAAGCTCCGGATCCCAGATGTTCTCGGCCTGCTTGAACGCGGCGAACCCATCGGCATCGAGAATCTCCGACCACAGGTACGCGTAGTAACCGGCCGAGTAGCCGCCCGCGAAGATATGGCTGAAATACTGCGAACGGTAACGCGGCTCGATTTCCTCGATTAGACCGTAACCATCGAGGATTCCTTTCTCGAAGGCGCGTGCGTCGGTGATCGCCGCCGCTTCTTCTGACGACAGCATGTGCCAGCGCAGATCCAGCAGCGATGCCGCAATGTATTCCGTCGTCGTGAAGCCCTGGTTGAAGTTGGCAGCGACACGCATGCGTTCGACGAGCTCCTCTGGGATTACGTCCCCGGACGCGTAATGGCGCGCGTAAATGGCCAGCATCTCGGGCTCGGCGGTCCAGTGCTCGAGGATTTGCGCCGGGAACTCGGTGTAGTCACGAGGCCCGTCGACACCCGAAAACATCGGGTAATCGATCTGCGTCATGAGCCCGTGCAGACCGTGGCCGAACTCGTGGAACAAGGTCTCGACCTCGGAGAAGCGCATCAGCGTCGGCTCGCCTTCCGGCGGCGTTGAGAGGTTGAGATTATTCGTGACGATCGGGCGAATGTTGTCGCCCCCGATGTTGGACGCGTCGCGGTAGTTGCTCATCCAGGCGCCGCCGCGCTTGGAATCGCGCGCGTACATGTCGGTCATGAACAGGCCCAGGTGATTGCCATCAGCGTCCTTGACATCGTAGGACGTCACAACCGGGTTCCACCCCACGACGTCGACGGGTTCGAACGTCAACCCGAACAGGCGATGTGCCATCTCGAAAGCGCCGTTACGGACCGACTCGAGATCGAAATACGGTTTGGTCTCGTTCTCGTCAAGGTCGTAGCGGGCCTTGCGGACCTTTTCCGCATAGTGCCACCAGTCGTGTGCCGCAAACGTGAATTCATCGCCGATCATCTCCTGCATGTCGGCGCGCTCTTCCTTGGCGCGTTCGAGACCCGGACGCCAGACGCGCAGCAGGAAGTCCTCGGCACCCTGTGGCGTTTTCGCCATGCGTGTTTCGAGCTGGTAGTGCGCATGAGATTCGTATCCCATGAGCTCGGCGCGTTTCGCCCGGAGCGTAGCGATCTTGATCGCAATCGGCCCATTGTCGTATTCGCCGTCCGAACCTCGAAGGCGATATTCATTGAATAGCTGCTCGCGCAGCTCGCGAACTTCCGACTGCGTCATGAAGGTTTCGTAGGCGGAACGATTCAGGCCGACGACCCAGGCACCCTTTTCCTCGTTCCAGACCGCGGCCTTGAAGTCGTCGCTGAGACCAGCCGTCTTGGCTTCGTTGGTAATTTCAAGTTTGAATGCCTTGGTCGCGCCAAGCCAGTTCTGGCCGAACCTGGTCGTCAGTCCCGAAATCTCGGAATTGATATCGGCAACCTGCTGCTTGACCTCGGGGCTCAATGCCGCGCCAGCACGCACGAACTGGCGGTGGCGCAGTTCGAGCAGGCGCGCGTCCTGCTCATCGAGTCCCAGGCTGTCCCTTTGCTCATAGACGGTCTTGATGCGGACCCAGAGTGCATTATTGAGCCTGATCGCATCGCGCTCACGCGTTAGCATCGGGGAGACCTCGGTCTGCAAGGCGCGCAACTCGTCATCGAGCTCGGTACCCGTGATGTTGCTGAAGGTCGAGGAGACGCGGTCCAGGGTTTCGCCCGTGGTCTCCAGCGCGAGAATCGTGTTCTCGAACGTCGGCGCGTCTGCACTGTTCGCGATTGCCTCGATCTCGGCCCTCTGTTCGAGGATGCCTTTCTTGATCGCCGGCATGTAATCGCCGTTCTCGATGCTGGCGAAGGGCGGTACACCGTAAGGCGTGTCCCATTCCTGCATGAACGGGTTTCCGGCGAGTTCGGCGTCGGTCACGGCGATCTCGTCACTGGCCGGCCGCGGGTCTGCCTCGTCACCGCTATCACCGCCACCGCACGCCGCAAGCGCGAAAGTAGCCAGGCAGAGACATAACAAACTACTGAGTTTCATCGCTTTTCGTCCTATTTCGTATTTTTCACCGGCGACCCGGAGACGGGGCCAGTACCGGCACAAAGCACGGCATTGTACAGCGTCTCGATCAGCGAAACCCAGCCGTCATGCTTCGGCGTAATACGGATATGAAAGCGGCACATTTTTCGGTATAAGAGGCAAACAAGAATAAGCGTGCGGTCACGGTCCAGCCCACGCCATTACCC
>Ga0265309_10000751_pt1 | contig 13439 bp, 16 predicted proteins | sample Helome_FD_192492 | JGI IMG/M metagenome (GOLD analysis project Ga0265309, IMG submission 192492) | Marine sediment microbial communities from subtidal zone of North Sea - Hel_20160524 (Illumina Assembly) | ecosystem: Environmental > Aquatic > Marine > Subtidal zone > Sediment ...
GGCCTCGCGCACCCTGGAGTCCAGCGCCAGCAGATCAACCGCCGGCGTGTCGGGGTGCCCGGCCGGGCGGACCAGCAGCTGCCCCGCATCGCCCACGTCAACGTAGCCCGCCCCCCAGCCGGGTATGTTGTACTGCCGCAGTGCATCTTCAGTTGTCCATGCCATGGTCAGGGACGATAATGAGAGTCCGAACCAATAGCAATGGCGCAGTAACGGCTTTGGCCGCGAATTTACTCCGGACCAGCTTGTTCGCGGACAGCGTCCGCTCCTACGGTCATATCAATCAGGGTAGGAGCGCACCGCGTGCGCGAATCTGTGAGGCGGATGTTCGCGGACAACGTCCGTTTTTTACAATCCTATCAATCAGGGTAGGAGCGCACCGCGTGCGCGAATAAACTAGATAGTTTTATTCGCGGACATCGTCCGCTCCTACGGTCGCTTCGATCGGGGTAGGAGCGCACCGCGTGTGCGAATATATTAAATAGTTTCATTCGCGGATAGCGTCTGCTCCTACAGGCATTATTTATTGTTGGAGGTTACATGCTGGATCAGAACCAGTGGTTTATCGAGGAAGACGAGGTCGGCGGCTCCATCTTCGGGGTGAAGCTGCGCGAACACCTGCACTCGGAACAGACCGACTTTCAGAAGATCGATATCTACGCGACCGAGAAATTCGGCAATGTTATGGTCATAGACGGATTCTTTATGCTGACGGCGCGCGAGAACTTCATCTACCACGAGATGATGTCGCACCCGGCGCTGTTCACGCATCCGTCTCCCGAGAATGTCGTCATCATCGGCGGCGGCGACTGCGGGACGCTGCGCGAGGTCATGAAACACGGCCGCGTGACACACACGTTGCAGGTAGAAATCGACGAACGCGTGACACGCCTGGCAGAGGAATTTTTCCCTGAGCTGTGTGTGTCCAACAATGACAGCCGTGCCGAATTTTTCTTCGGTGACGGCATCCAGTGGATGCGCGATGCGGACCCGGGCTCGGTCGATATCATCATCGTCGACAGCACCGATCCCATCGGTCCGGCCGAGGGCCTGTTCACCGAGGCCTTTTACCGCGACTGCCTGCACGCGCTGGGTGATGACGGCATTATCGTGCAGCAGAGCGAGTCACCGCTCTATCACATGGAGATCATCAACCCCATGCACAAGGCAATGCGCGCGGCCGGTTTTACCGACACACGCTCGCTGTTTTTCCCGCAACCCTGCTACCCGTCCGGCTGGTGGACCGCCACGATGGCAGCCAGGCGATCGCTTGACGGCAGCTTTCGGGAACAGGATGTGATGAACAAGTCCTTCAACACGCAGTACTATAATGCCGGTATACACCACGCGGCGCTGGCCATGCCGGAGTTTTTTCCGAAGGCGCTGGAGTGACCTGATAATCGCGCCTGCAGGGCGCTCCTACATGATTGATAAAAACCTGTAGGAGCGCAGGAATGCGCGATCAAACGAGATAGATATGTTCGCGGACAACGTCCGCTCCTACAGGTATTTTTATCTGGTGCAGGAGCGCCTTGCAGGCGCGATTCAACATTCATGTCATTCCTCTCCCCGCGGAGGCGGGTGCGGGAATGACAGGTATCATGGGATCAGTCACACCAGTGCGCAACGTAATCCATTGCCTCGCGTTTCGTTGCCGCACGCTCTTCATCTGACTGGATCACGCGATTGCCGTCATCGTCGGTGTTATAGATCCGGCCGGCCCGGTTGACTATACGCAACTGGTCACGCGCATGCCGGCACTTCATTGTGCGCTCGGCCTGCAACGCCGCCTCCTCGTCCGCCTGCTGCTGTGCCTGTCGACGCTCTACCTCGAACGCCTTCAACAGCCGCTCGCGCTTGGTGTTTCCCGCCACCCCGTGTGACTCGGCCGGCCGGTACTTTCCGAAGGTGGTCGTCTCCTCGCCGCAGGGGGTGTCGCTGAATAACAGCGTGCCGTCGGCACCGGTACAGCGATGTATGTCCGCGGTTGCCGGCAGGACGCACAACATCATGAAGAGTCCGGTGAGTTTATTGATGATGCTCATAAATATTCATTCGCTATCGTTTCGTGCTTGCGGCGCGCGCCTGCATCAATAGGCAGGACTACAGGTGCGGTTCGTACAACGGCCATGGATGCCGGTAGCTGCCATGCAAAGCCTGTCCCCGCGAAGGTTAAGAGCGCTCCTGCACCAGATAAAAATACCTGTAGGAGCGGACGCTGTCCGCGAACAAATCTGCCTCACCCGTTCGCGCATACCTGCGCTCCTACCCCAGATGAGAACCCTGCAGGAGCGGACGTTGTCCGCGAACAAATTTGCCTCACCCGTTCGCGCATACCTGCGCTCCTACCCCAGATGAGAACCCTGTAGGAGCGGACGTTGTCCGCGAACAAATTTGCCTCACCCGTTCGCGCATACCTGCGCTCCTGCAGTGTTTCTGTTGCGTGGGAGCGCCTTGCAGGCGCCAATAGTTAATCGACCGCCGTCAGCGCGTCCTTAAGCGGTCGAGGCACAGCCGCTCACGGGCATCGAACAGGTGACGCGAGCCGATCCCGACCGCCGCCAGGGTACCCAGCCCGGTGCCGGCAGCGACCAGAAACATGATAAGTATCTGATACTTGACGGCTTCCACCGGGGGTGCGCCGGCCAGTATCTGGCCGGTCATCATGCCGGGCAGACTGACGATGCCGGCGGCGGCCATGGCATTGATAATCGGAATCAGGCCGCTGTGCACGGCCTGTCGCCGGTACTCGGCAATGGCCGTGTCCCAGTGTTCACCGAGCATCAGGCGTGCCTCGATGGTGGCGCGCTGCTCCCAGGCGGACTGCGTGAGGCGGTCCATGGCAATGGCGATGCCGCTCATGGTGTTGCCCAGCAGCATGCCCAGCAGCGGGATGGCGTACTGCGGCGTATACCACGGTGTGTCGCCCAGGATCACGACCAGGGCGAAGATGGTCACGGCGAACGACGACAGGAACATCGAGAACGTACCGACGGTATAGCCCCACCAGCCGCGAAAGCGGCGCCCCTGGCGCACCATGACCTCTCGACCGGCGACCAGCAGCATGACCAGCGACATCAGCGCCACCCAGCCGGGCCCGGCATTTTCAAACAGTGCCTTCAGCACCAGTCCGATCAGGCTCAGTTGCACTGCCGTGCGCGCGGCCGCGATCAGCAGTTGCTTGCTTACGCCGGTACGCATGTGCAGCGACAGGGCAGCCAGCAATAACACCAGCAATGCCGCAATGGACAGATCTAGGTAATTCAGAGTGATCATGACTGTGCGTCGACCTCGAGTTCACGGATGCTGCCGTTTTCAATCTGCAGGCAGCGACTGGCCACGCGGAGTGACAGGGCAGCCTGCAACAACAGCAGTGCAGCAACGGTGAGATCGGGATAGCTCAGAGTGATCATGACTGTGCGTCGACCTCGAGTTCACGGATGCTGCCGTTTTCAATCTGCAGGCAGCGACTGGCCACCCGGGCTGCCTGTTGCCGGTCATGGCTGACCCACAGTACCGCAGCACCCCGTTGGCGGCGATAATCCTCGATGACGGCCTCGACCCGCTGCACATTTTCCGGATCGAGGTTGGCCGTCGGTTCATCCAGCAACAGCACGCGTGGCTGGTTGGCCAGCAGTCGCAGCAGAGCCAGGCGCTGCTTTTCCCCGCTCGACAGGCGCGTTATCGGCTGCGCGAGAGTCTCCTCGTCGAGGCCAAGCCGGTGCAGCGCAACCGGCATGCCATTGTGAAAGTGCGCTGCCGGCGTGTCGAACCACCAGCTGCTCTCGGGCGGCAGCAGGCCGACCTGCCGGCGCCATTCAGCGGGCGTCATGTCGGTCGACAGTACCCCGTCCAGCCGCAATTCGCCTTCACTCGGATCGAGCTCGGCGATCGCACGCAGCAGCTGTGATTTGCCGGAACCGGACGGCCCGTAGATGCACAGGCACTCGCCTGCCTGTAAATCCAGTGTGACCGGAGTAAAGGTCGTACGCGACAGGTCCTTGATCTGCAGGAGTGGCAATGATTTACTCGCCTCTTCGGGATGGCTCGGCTCAGGCATGGCGCTAGTCATATTACATACTATATAGAGGAGAACAGCATGGCAGAACCGGAAATCGCACAAAAATCCCCGTATGAACTGGAGCTGGAGCCCGGCTGTTACTGGTGGTGCGCCTGCGGCCGGTCAAAGGACCAGCCGTTTTGCGATGGCTCACACAAGGGCACTGCTTTCGAGCCGGTAAGATTCGAGGTCACGGAAAAGCGCAAGGTATGGCTGTGTGGCTGCAAGCACAGCGCCGACAAGCCGTTCTGCGACGGGTCGCATAATAAATTGTAGAACTAAAACTCTTGCCACAGAGAGCAGAGAGAATAATAAACACAAATATAACAATAAAATTTCTACCGGCATTCCCGTGCACGACTGCAGGCAGGAGGTGACACCATTATTATGGGCATAGCCCGGGTCGAGAGGCTGGCCAGGGCCATGGACGAAGTAGAGCGAAGCTGGATGCCAGAGCCGAGAGTAACGCAGGAGCAATTACCGAGAGAGCGCAGAGAAAAATATAATATCTACCGTCATTCCCGCGCAGGCGGGAATCCAGCCAAAAACGATGCGGCGCGCCTGAATGCTTTTGCTGCCCAGTCGTTTCCCATCGTAATTTGAAGATATCAATAATAAACTTCGTAACATTGTTTCGGGCTGGATTCCCGCCGAAGCCTGTCCCCGCGGAGGCGGGGGCGGGAATGACAGGGTGCTTGTCATGGGTATTGCATTAATAAACTCTGTGTTCTCCGGGACTGGATTCCCGCCTGCGCGGGAATGACGGTAGAAGCTGTTTTAATATCGTTGTGTTTATTTTTCTCTGTGTTCTCTGTGGCAGATCTTTATTCCACAAAAAAAGAAAGGGCGCCGTCTGGCGCCCTCTCCCTGCAAACGAAATGAATAACCCTTACAGGTTATAACCCGTCTCGTCGTGCAGCACGATGTCGAGACCCTGGGTCTCCTCATCCTCGTCGACGCGCAGGCCGATCACCGCCTCGATCACCTTGAGAATGACCCAGGTCGCAACAGCACAATAAACAAAGGTCGAGACCACACCGATGAACTGCACCCAGACCTGCCCACCGGTGGTCATGCCCTCGGCCAGGCCGACACCACCCATCGTGCCGACGAACAGGCCGGCACACAGGGTGCCGAGTACGCCACCGACACCGTGCACCGGGAACACATCGAGCGAATCGTCGATCTTGAGGACGCGTTTGATAAAACTGGTCGCGGTGTAACAGATGACACCGGCAGCAAGACCGATGATCAGCGCTGCCATGGGCCCGACGAAGCCGGAAGCAGGCGTAATGGTGCCGAGGCCCGCGACCATGCCGGTGACAATGCCCAGCACACTCGGCTTGCCATGGCGCACCCACTCCATGAACATCCAGGCCAGCGAACCGGCAGCCGCACCGATATGCGTGACCAGCATCGCCATGCCGGCATCGCCGTTGGCGGCCAGTGCACTGCCGGCATTGAAGCCGAACCAGCCGACCCAGAGCATGGACGCACCGGTGAGTGTCATGGTCATGTTGTGCGGCGGCATGGCAGTGGTACCGAAGCCCTTGCGGTTACCCAGCACCATGGCGGCCACAATCGCCGCCACACCGGCGTTGATGTGCACCACCGTGCCGCCGGCAAAGTCCAGCAGTCCGAGGTCACCCAGCCAGCCGCCGCCCCACACCCAGTGGCAGACCGGCGCGTATACGATGGTGAGCCAGAGGGCGGAGAACCACAGCATGGCGGAAAACTTCATGCGCTCGGCAAAACCGCCAACGACAAGCGCCGGCGTGATAATGGCAAAGGTCATCTGGAACATGGCGAAGACCGTTTCGGGTATGGTGCCGCTCAGGCTGTCGCGGGTGATATTCGTCATGAAGAAATCGCCGAAACTACCCACCCACTGGTTCATGGAGCCACCGTCGCCGAAAGCAAGGTTGTAGCCATAGGCAAACCAGATCACGGATGCCAGGCAGGTGATGGCAAAGCACTGCATCAACACCGACAGCACGTTCTTGGCGCGCACCAGGCCCGCGTAGAACAGTGCGAGACCGGGCAGGGTCATTAACAGCACCAGCGCCGTGGAGGTCAGGATCCAGGCGGTGTCGGCACCACTCAGTTCGTCAGCCAGTGCGATTGACGGTAGCAGGCCTGCACCCAGCAAAATCAGTGCCGTCATGTAACCCTTCGAATTGAGAAGGCTCATAGTATTTCCCCCGGTGATTTTATTTTGCAGAAAACCTCTGATTAAAATTGCACGCCGCGTCACTGCTGTGAACGAAGTGACGAAGCAATCCCCGGATGATTGGTTCTGAACAGAAGAGATTGTTTCGCTGCGCTCGCAATGACGGGAAAGTAATGTCTTCCAATGATTATCAGAGCGCCTCCGGGCCGGTTTCGCCGGTACGGATGCGAATGGTCTGCTCGAGACTCGAGACAAAGATCTTGCCATCGCCGATCTTGCCGGTATTGGCGGCCTGGGTAATGGCATCGATGACTGCATCGGCCTTGTCGGCCGGTATGCCGATCTCGAGTTTTATCTTGGGCAGAAAGTCGACCACGTATTCCGCACCGCGGTACAGCTCGGTGTGGCCCTTCTGCCGGCCGAAGCCTTTCACTTCGGTGACGGTAATCCCCTGCACGCCAATCTCGGACAAGGCCTCGCGGACATCATCGAGTTTGAAGGGTTTGATAATTGCGGTAACTAGTTTCATTGTTTTCCTCCGATTGCTTTGCTCCCTAATTGCAGGGCAGCATCATACCAGAGGATGCACCGAATTGGTGCCAGTGCCTGGGAATCACGCCTCGCAGGAGCGAATCGCGGACGCGGTCCGCTCCTGCATCAAAATATTCGTCATCAGGCAAGAGAAACAGGGGATAGTTTTTTCACCCCGTCATTCCCGCGCACGACTGCAGGGATGCAGGAGGTAGAGCACCAACAGTAGGCGCTTTAGGCGATGCATGGAGCAATTGCCGAGGCGGGAATCCAGCGGCAAAAAACGCCAAACAGGTCAAACCCATAATCCAGCATTTAGCAAACAATTCTTATCTTGCAGCAGGCTGTACGCGGATGGACTGGATCCCCGCCGGAGCCTGTCCCCGCGGAGGCGGGGACGGGGATGACACGGTGCGTAGACACATCCAAAAAAAACGGGCGCCGAAGCGCCCGTAAGATGGAGGTGATGGAGTAATTACTTGCCGGAACCCTGCGCCCCGATGAATTCCGGGTAGGCTTCCATACCACACTCGCCGAGATCGACGCCCTCGTATTCCTCTTCCTCGCTGACGCGAATCCCCATGACCATCTTGATGACGAACCAGACCACAAAGCTGGTAACAAAGGTCCAGGCCAGGATGACACCCAGTCCGGTCAGCTGCGCAACCAGCGTGGCATCCGGATTACTCAGGGTCACTGCAATCAGGCCCCACATACCGACCACACCATGGACCGAGATGGCACCGACCGGGTCATCGATCTTCAGCCGGTCAAGGCCAAGAATCGAGAACACCACGATCACACCACCGATGGCGCCGATGCCGGTTGCCAGCAGGGGTGCCGGTGTCAGCGGTTCGGCCGTAATCGCAACCAGCCCAGCCAGTGCGCCGTTCAACGCCATGGTCAGGTCAGTCTTGCCAAACAACAGCCGGGCAACGGCCATCGCGGCGACCACGCCACCGGCAGCCGCCATGTTGGTATTGACGAACACCAGCGCCACCGCATTCGCCTCGCCGACATCGGAGACCTTCAGCTCGGAACCGCCGTTAAAGCCGAACCAGCCCATCCACAGGATGAAGGTACCGAGTGTGGCCAGCGGCATGTTGGCACCCGGGATCGGGTTGATGGAACCGTCTGCGCGGTACTTCCCTTTACGTGCACCGAGCAGCAGGACACCTGCCAGGGCCGCGGCCGCACCACACATGTGCACAACACCGGAACCGGCGAAGTCGAGGAAACCGAGCTGGTCCAGACCGCCACCGCCCCACTTCCAGTAACCCTGCATCGGGTAGATGAAACCGGTCATGACCACGGCAAAGACCAGGAACGACCAGAGCTTCATGCGCTCGGCAATCGCGCCGGATACAATCGACATGGCCGTTGCGACAAACACGACCTGGAAGAAGAAGTCGGACATGCCGGAGTAGTAGGTCTCTCCACCACTGGCAATGACATCAGCTGCCGAGTTGTCCGTGTTGCCCAGGATGCTGCCGATACCTGGCCACCAGGCATTTACCGCTTCTGCTGGATACATGATGCTGTAGCCGTAGAGCATGTACATGATACAGGCGACGGCAAACAGGGAGATGTTCTTGGCCAGGATTTCGGCGGTGTTTTTCGCACGCACCATACCGGCCTCGAGCATGGCAAAGCCCGCGGCCATCCACATAACAAGCACGCCGGATACCAGGAAATAGAAGGTATCGAGGGCGTAACTGAGTTCAGTTATTTGTTCCACGTTTTATTCCTCCGTCTGCACGATCAGAGCGCTTCCACACCGGTCTCGCCGGTGCGGATACGGACTGTCTGTTCGAGAGCAGAGACGAATATCTTGCCGTCCCCGATCTTGCCGGTATTGGCTGCCTTGGAAATTGCCTCGATGACCTTGTCGGTCATGTCGGAGGAAACAGCCGCCTCGAGCTTTACCTTGGGCAAAAAGTCGACGACATATTCCGCACCGCGGTAAAGTTCCGTGTGGCCCTTCTGACGCCCGAAGCCCTTGACCTCGGTGACCGTGATACCCTGCACACCGATCTCCGACAGGGCCTCGCGCACGTCATCGAGCTTAAACGGCTTGATGATCGCAGTTACCATTTTCATGAATTTTTACTCCTTATATTAGGCCCGCCCTTGCGGGCGGGCCTGTCGCTTGACTTAAAGTTTCATAGAAACTACTTAGAAATCCTTGCTCCAACCGACCCAGTAGTTGGGAGCATCATCATTATCATCATCATCGGTCTGTTCGTAGTTCACGCTCAAGCTGCCGAACTCACCGACATCCTTGGACAGCGACACACTCCAGTGCGTGTAGGATTCGACAACGTTGTCAATTTCATTGTCAAAGTCGTAGTAGCCGAGAACGGCACCAAGCGAAAGGCCATCGATTACCGGAAGGTCCATGCCGACGTGATAGTAGATGTCGCCATTATCAAATGGGGCATCATCCACCTCACCCCAAACGGTATAGGCAAGTCCTGCGTTGAACATGTTGTAGCTGCCGCTCACTGATACCTCGGCGTAATCCAGCTCTTCATCTCCTTTCCCGGGGTAGTAGTAATACAGGGCACCAATGTCATAGCCCAGCCCGTTACCCAACTCACCTGCGTAGCCGCCGTACCAATCAACTTCAGCATCGGCAAAATTCACGTTCGATAACCAGGTACCCAGGTAGAAGCCGGACTCGTGCCCGTAGTCGAGGCCACCCTGGACCGCCGCACTACCGCCGGTCTGGCTCACACCACGGAAGAAGTAGTCGCTGGCAGCAGCGACGTTTGCTGTGATCTCCGCCATGGCAGCCGAAGAGCCGGCAAGCAGGGCGGTCGCTAGTAAGGTTTTCTTCATCATTTCATTTCTCCAAAAGTTAGGTGGTTAAACACTGTGCAATGACCAACCACTTCAACCCTGCGTTTAGGGAATTCATCCCTCAATGAGCAGAAACCGTGCCATATAGTTATATTTGAATAATTACAAATAGTTATGGAAAATGTGATCTATTACGCATTACTTATATGCACCAATTTTGTGCATAATTGCAGCGGATTGTTCGTAAATGGTGCGTTTTTTAACGCGGGACTGATCTCGGAATCGGTACTGGCAGGATGCGCGTGCAACGATCTTGGACGGCCTTTGAGGACACCGGTGTTGACTGGACGTCGTGGCCGGAATTCGACTACTGTTATTTACATGCTCAATACAAAGTTCATCGACGACCTTGCCCGCCAGATCAGTGACAGCATCCCGTCCGGATTGAAGGGCATGCAGGCGGACATGGAGAAGAATATCCACACCCTGCTGCAGGGTGCCCTGGGCAAGCTCGACCTGGTGACACGCGAGGATTTCGACGCACAGGCCGCCGTGCTGCGACGCACACGCGAGAAGCTCGAACAACTCGAGCAGGCCATCGCGGAGCTGGAGAAAAAGAACCTTTCGTAATCGCGCATGCCTGCGCTCCTACACTAATAAAGGCTCCTGTAGGAGCGGACGTTGTCCGCGAATATGCTCCGCGTATAGCAGTTCATTCGCCCATGCCTGCGCTCCTACATCACTAGAGACGCCTGTAGGAGCGGACGTTGTCCGCGAATATCTTTATCTATAACCAAATCGCATCCCACAAGGGGTAATCCCCTACACGTCTTACCAAACCTGCGCGCAACGGGTTGGCAACAATATAACGTGCGATGTGTTGAATATCTTCCTCATGGCGCAACGCATGGTCGTGAAAACCGCGCTGCCAGAGTGGCAATGCTGCCCGATCAAGAATTTTATTAATCGCAGTGGCCGAGTAACGTTTTACGTTCCCCACGACATCAGTCAAGGTATTTCCCGCGCCCAGTGATAGCAGCCAATGAAGGTGGTCTGGCATAACCACATATGCCAGTGTAGTTGCACGACCACGTGTTTCCGACACTAAAAGCTCGTTAACCAGAGCACGTCCAGCGATAAATTCAGAAAATATAGCCTTTCTTTCAGCAGTTACAGCAGTAACAAGATATATCTGATTCGATAATGACACACGCCCCTGCCGAAGGTTACGACCGTGATATTTTATTGTCATGGCAGTATGGGCCTCTAATTAAAAACATCTAACGAGAGTGCTCATCATAAAAATATCGCACAGAACTGGATGTCAGATAATCTTGTGATCACCCGTAAATATTATTCGCGCATGCCTGCGCTCCTACAACAATAGAGGCTCCTGTAGGAGCGGACGTTGTCCGCGAATGCATTGATATCTGACAGTGATTGTCTGTAACTTCGGATTTAAGCAGAAATCGTCAACATCTACCCTGCACCTGTCTCCCAACAGGAATGCAGCATGTCACTCGCCATCGTCTACAGCCGCGCACGGCTTGGTATGGATGCGCCGCTGGTGACGGTCGAGGTGCACCTGTCCAACGGTCTGCCGTCGCTATCCATTGTCGGGCTGCCCGAAACCGCCGTGAAGGAAAGCAAGGACCGGGTACGCGGCGCCATCCTCAATTCCCACTTCGAATTCCCGGCACGCCGCATCACCATCAACCTGGCGCCGGCCGATCTGCCCAAGGAGGGCGGTCGCTTCGACCTGCCAATTGCGCTTGGCATACTGGCGGCGAACCGCCAGATCCCAGGAAACGAACTGGGTGCCTATGAATTCCTTGGTGAACTGGCCCTGTCCGGTGAATTACGCTCGATCACCGGCGTGTTGCCGGTATCTCTGCAGACATCACGCGCAGGCCGGACACTTGTCATTCCCTGTATCAATACCGCCGAGGCATTGCTGGTCGATGATGCCTGTGTCATCGAAGGTCACCACCTGCTCGATATCACTGCACACCTGTCACATACACAGATCCTCGAACCGGTGACCGCGACCGCAACGGCATCGATCGAGAAGGACATGCCAGACCTCGCCGAGGTGCGCGGCCAGCACCATGCCCGCCGTGCGCTCGAGATCGCGGCCAGTGGCGGGCACAGCCTGCTGTTTATCGGCCCGCCCGGTACCGGCAAATCCATGCTGGCCAGCCGCCTGCCAGGGATCCTCCCCGACATGAGCGAGCAGGAGGCACTGGAGGCGGCGGTACTGCGCTCGATCAGTGGTCAGCCGGTCGATACCGCACGCTGGCGGTCACGCGCCTTCCGTGCACCGCACCACACGGCCTCTGCCGTGTCCCTGGTCGGTGGCGGTTCCAGCCCGCGCCCGGGTGAAATCTCACTTGCCCATCATGGTGTCCTGTTCCTGGATGAACTGCCGGAGTTTGGCCGGCGGGTTCTGGAGGTCCTGCGCGAACCACTGGAGACCGGCATGATCATGATCTCGCGCGCGGCACAACAGGCAGAATTCCCGGCACGTTTCCAGCTGATTGCCGCAATGAATCCATGTCGTTGCGGCTGGCTGGGAGATCCTGGTGGTCGCTGCCGTTGCACCAGCGAACAGGTGCAACGCTATCGAAACAGAATCTCGGGTCCCTTACTCGACCGGATAGACATGCATGTGGAGGTGCCGCGCATATCAATCGAAGAAATGCATGGACGGCACAGTGAGTGTAGTCTGGACGTGCGCGAACGTGTTGTTAATGCGCGTGCATCACAGCTGCAACGCAACAATGTATTAAACAGCCAGTTGACAAATAAACAAATCGATGAGGTTTGCACGCTTGAAAAGCGTGATCGCCTGTTGCTGGAAAATGCACTAGAAAAACTACAACTGTCGGCACGCGCCTATCATCGCATATTGAAACTGGCACGCACGATAGCGGATATGGATGAAGTCGATAGTATTTCGACCAGGAATCTGACCGAGGCAATCAATTACCGGCAGCTGGACAGACACTCTCCATGGAAATAGGGGGTGGAAATTGGGGACAGACCACGTTTTCAGACCCTTCTGACCCGCCGGCACTCACATCACTGACATACCATCCCTACCCTGGCATCAACAATTGAAACACCCGAATCATTTTGACACAGGTGTATTGAATGCCGCGACGTGCCCGTCTTGTTATCCCGTGCATACCCTGGCATATCATCCAGCGGGGCAACAACCATGGCGCCTGCTTCTATGATAACAGTGATTACCAATACTACCTCGATACCCTCGCCGAGCAGGCTGTTAAGTACAACTGCAGGATACATGCATATTGCCTGATGACCAATCATGTACACCTGCTCCTGACACCTGAACAGAATCGCAGCGCTGCATTGCTTATGAAACACCTCGGGCAACGATATGTCCAATACATTAACCGAAGCTACCAACGCAGCGGCACCCTGTGGGAGGGTCGCTTCCGATCCTGTCTGGTCCAGGAAAACAACTATGTACTCGCCTGTTATCGATATATTGAATTGAACCCGGTTCGTGCCGGGATGGTGTCACACCCGGCAGAATATCGTTGGACCAGCTATCGCGTAAATGGTCAGGGAACTTATCAGAACTGGCTGACACCCCATGCTGAGTACCTGGCACTCGGCAGAAATGCGCAATTACGTCTTGCCAACTATCGGAGTCTGTTTAGCTCAGACATTGATCCGGATCTGATTGCCGAAATCCGCACGGCTACTAACGGTAACTATGCCCTGGGTAGCGAACGCTTCAAGACAGAAGTCGCCCGCATGCTACAACGACGAGCGACACCTGGAAAACCCGGCAGACCAGTTAAAAGAGACTGAAAAACGTGGTCTGTCCCCTATTATCTCTCCCTA
>Ga0265309_10000752_pt1 | contig 13438 bp, 13 predicted proteins | sample Helome_FD_192492 | JGI IMG/M metagenome (GOLD analysis project Ga0265309, IMG submission 192492) | Marine sediment microbial communities from subtidal zone of North Sea - Hel_20160524 (Illumina Assembly) | ecosystem: Environmental > Aquatic > Marine > Subtidal zone > Sediment ...
TTGAAGTACCCTTCATATCTTCTTCACTGAAATCTCCCAAAAGTTCAGTTTTAGTCGCAGGCGGAGCTAACTCGAACACCTTGAGACTTGTATTCCTGAGTTGCTCTCTCAATGATAACGTATATGAGTGAAGTGCAGCTTTGGTGGAACAATATACTGGTGAAATTGGTAAGGGAACGAACGCTAGACCCGATGAAACATTGACGATTGCTGCATTTGTTTTCTCTTTCAACAACGATAGAAAGGCGTTATTCATCCAAATAGGTCCTTTTACATTAACATCGAGTTCTTTTGTCAATTCTAATGCTGAATGATTGTGATTTTGCAAATTGATCTTAAACATAATGCCTGCGTTGTTAATCAAGATATTCAGATCAGGAAAGTCTTTCAAAACGCGCTGATAAAGTTTCTCTATATCATCAGGATTACTCACGTCGTTTTGGATCACAGTTAATCCCTCTAATTGCTCCTTGGCCTTTTGTAGTTTTTGCTCATTTCGCCCCGTTATAATGACTTTGTTATCTCTCTTCAAAAACTGTTTGGCGATCTCTAAACCAATACCGCTTGAACCACCAGTTATTAGAACTGTATTTCCACTTAGATCCATCTTGTCTCCTTTGATTTGTATTGGCTAATAAAACTTTGATTGTATAATTCGCTTACTCTGCCAATTCTCAAAACGAAAGTATATTACTTATCACCAAAGATGAATAAATTAAGGCACGGAAAGCGTTAGCGGTTGCCGGAACGCGCACTCGTGTAGGCAATCCGCTGCACGCTCTGGTTATGCAAATACCATCTATTTAAGAAAGTTTGAGCATCGTTGTTGCTGTCTATGATCCAAGCAAACACTTCTCTGAGCCATTGTGACCCTCATAATACCGTGCCTCGATCAGGTTTCCTTCCGGGTCTCGAAAATAAATCGACGTTCCGGTACCGTGCGCACCCCAGCGTGGAACAGGTCCTTCCTCTATATCGACATTGTTGGCCTTGATTCGCTCCAATAGATCCTCCCAGGTCTTTTTACTCAGAGAAATACAGAAATGGTTCAAATTCTCACGGCCTTGCCCAGTCGGGGCACTCTTCTGCCACATCTTTTTCGGAAACAGGTCTATAATCGTATCCGAATTCAGTCGCACAGACGGGAATGGCACATTTCCTGCGCGGTATTCCTTCAAACGTTCAGGCGCCAGCATCAGTACTTTCGAATAAAAATTAATCATCTTCTCGTCGTCTTCCACATTCAAAACTATGTGGTCCATCAAACATTGCATACTCAGTCCCTCCGAGATAGTCATAACATATGTATTATCCGGATTCTCGTTAGCAGCCGATTTTCCAAAAAATCGGCACCACAGCCTAAACTACAATTTTATCGAATTCCTTCCTTATAGTCATTTAAAAATCTTATAACTAATTGTAATAAAGTAAGAATAAAACGATATCGGTAGCTCAAACACTCATTTCCCATAAAGCTTACATTTAACAAAAAGTCGGCTTTTTATGCCAAATAGGCATGCTAACGAGAAATCTCGATAATAATCGAATCGGAGCCCGAACTAGCTAAAAACATGCCTTTGAAACCGAAAAATGCATAAAACTCGACGGGCGGGCGTAACAAAAAGTAAAGATACATTGAGAGTACATGAATAATCATAAAATACCAGATATCGTAATCTGATATCACATGTTTTGAGGACCGGTCAATTCTGCATGGATGTTGGAGTAACACGCAATCTTCAAAATGCACTTTTATTTTCATTACTGATAGAAAAAAACAGAACATCGCTCAACTTCATTTTTTATAACCATCATATGGAAGTGAGCAATATTTCCCATCTCCCATATACACCGCTAACCCCATAAAATTTCCTCTTAGATCATAAAATTCGGCAACGTTTCCGTGTGTTTTTCGAGGATCGCAGCTATCTGGGCAGATGGTAGAAAGACAATTATAGTAACACCGAATCTTATGTTTTATTGCGCTTTTTCCCGTATTCGAGACCACTTCTCTGATTTCACTTTGCCAATAATAAAATTTTTTAAATAGACAGCACTGAGGGAATAAATAAAGACACTTGACATAAAATTCATTCAACAAAACATTTTGACCGTCCAGAGTATACAGGTATTTCATATCAGGAAGCGATCGTATTTCTGTTACTCTTTTAACAGCCTGATTTAAGCAGTCACAAGGTTGTTTATTATCCTCAGGGAAAAGAATGTGAGGTGAGAGGAACAAAAAGATTGTAATGAAAAAAACTCTCAAGCTATTTGGTAATATCCCTTTACCAATCATTTTACACCTCCTTTGATTGAACAAAAAAAAGGTTCAGAGCAATGAGGAGCGGTCGTTAAGTGCCTGAGAAGGTCAGGTGGAAACTGGATTAGCTCAATGGAAGAGAATGGGCATGTAAATAATTCGAGAAGGAAATCTATATTCTATAATTAATCTTGTACTTCATTGCAATGTATAAAATCAATAAAAAAATTAGAACCTCCAAACGCACATATCCCAATTCGGGCAAACAAAAAAGGCAGAGCCGGATGACCCTGCCTTTTTGTTTGTACTATATTAAAATAGGCTAAACCCTACTTCACTCAATGGGATGGTAAAAACACAAGGATAGCAAACCTACTCCATACCACCTGTTGGAATCTCAGCGTTAAGCTCGAACTCGCAGCCACACATTTCACACGTTCCTTTTTCATCAGTTTTATTTTCGCAAGGTGTTACCTTTTTGCTGAAGCAGTTTGGGCATTTTAGGTTGGCAAAAAATTCCATTGTTCGACATCCAGTATTTGATGATTCTGTCATTGGTTCCTCCCATTACATGAACTAAGTTTTGGTGTTCACTTAAGAATACTCGCTGAAGTCAGGTTCGGTTCGTTTAGAGCACCTTGAATATTGTCTGGTTTGCAGACAATTTAAACGGAATAAATTTATTGCAGACAATTACCACTTTGTGACAGTCTGTCAATCCCTTTTGGGGGACAAGCTATAATGATAGGAAAATACTCTGGAGCGCGTCGTGATTTTTTAGTCGAAATGTTGGGTATAGGGTTGGATATTAAATCTTAATAATTAAAAAAGGGCTCATGATGATCTATAAGCTCTTTATTTTAATGGTGATCCTAAGGGGATTTTTATTAGCCTCCGGCTAACGAACCCCCGTTACCGGCGTGAGAGGCCGTAACAGCTAAATCGAGCAAGAGCACGAAATTATTATAAATATTTGTAATTACATTAAATTAATGGTTTTTGGAAAAAACCTAACCATACCTCAAAGTACCTCAAAATACCTATTAGAAGATGGCGTCTACTTCCTATGTACTTCCATCATTGATTGAATTTTTCATTGTGCGTTGCGAGCGGGGTGCGAGTTTAGGGAGATTTGAATGTCATGAGTTCTTGGATGACTTCACCAAAAGTACCATATACGTATTGTTTGAATTGATCATTATCCAAATCTGTAAAGGCTGTTGCTGGTCTTTGATCTGAAACCAATAAAATACCTTCTGAATCTGTTGTTTCAAAGAAATCGGTTAAGCTTTTTAAGAAAGTTTTAAACCACGGAGAGTATGTTTTTGCGAATTTCTCAAAAGCACTCATTATTATTGGTATCAAATCAGAGCATCCTGTCAGAATATCGAAAATATAATAGAGATCTTTAGCCATTTTTGCAGCGTTATTTCTACGTGTAAAAATTAAGCCTTTATGAAATATGTATGCTGCCGGGGTCGGTACTTTTACTTTAAGACTGTGTGGATCTTGGATTACTAAAGGTTCATCAATCACCACTTCAATGACATTATCAACAATAATTGATATAAACCTCAAAACTTCTGCATGTAGATCCTTCTGAACCTTTAAGACAATTTCAGAATTTGAGCCTTCCTGGTCTGTCAGAAATTCAATCTCAACCTCTACTTCTTCGATGATACCTTCATAATGAATCAATGGGGGAGTGTCTAAACTTTTGAATTTCGCCTCAAAACCTGCTTCGATTAGCAGTTGATCGACTGTCTTGTTGCCGACAATTGGGACTTCTTTTTTTACCATAAAATCAATATCTCGAGTACGCACCGGTTCATAATCTCTATTCTGAAGAAGATAGCGGTAATATAAAAATGGAGCCCATCCGCCACCTACAATAATTTCATCCAGATAATCACGAAGTATCCAGAGTGTTCTGAGAAATCCTATAGAGAAGCTGTCGATCATAGACTATTTGCCTTTGGAAACAAATCTTTTAACTGTTTTTCAAGTAAATGCTCCGCCTGTTCTCGTCCTCGAATTGGATAGTCATAAAGATCCAGATAAAGCTGTATGTCTGATACGACCCAAAGATTTTTCACAATCCGAATGTCAAAAAAGACTGAATTTTTATAATATGGAAGCATAAATAACAGATTAGCTCCTTGGTCGGCACTGCTCAATTGCAACTGATTTTTAAAGAATTCGATATCTTTTTGGTTGCGGACATAAACATGGACCTCCTTAAATACAGAATATGGGGAAATTAGAGATGCTCCGGCCTGAACACTGAGGGCGTATTTTATATCATCTGGGATTTCCAATTTATTGAGTTTAGACAGGATATCAGATGAACTTTTGGCCATGCAGAAATATCTTATTAACTTATTTTTTTTAAAATTATATGCTCTTACCCAATCATCCAATATTCCTTCCGGCGATCGAAGCCGCAGTTTATTCTTTGCGCGAACTACGTAGCCCCTTTTTTCTAACTCTTCAGCTATCCTTGAAACATAACCCGGATTAAGTCCTATTTCCTCTGCCATTTCTCTGATTCCCCAAAGATGGCCTGCGTTTCTCAACATTGCGCGAAGTATGAGAGATGCTTTGTCAGAAAAGGGATTCCTGCCATTTCTTTTTTCGGGGAATTTGTTAGGGAAACCTCGCCGGTCGACATAAAAACTTTTATATTTGAGATATACATTTCCTGACAAATCAATGAAACAAACGCCTTCCTTGTGGCATAACTCCTGGCGTTGTGGACTCAAGTATCGGGCTAAAATTACAGGGACGATATTATCCTGTCTGCATAATGATTTGAGCCTCGAAATTTTTTCAATGAATATAGGTAGACTGTTATGAACCGATACTTCGATATTTAGTTTGAAACTTAGACCTTCAAAATTTACACTGATAATTGCATCAGAGTAATCTAAACCTCTTGCCCCCCCTTTAAGATCAAATTTGAATTTTAGACCTTTGGCAGGGATTAATTGATGTATAGCATTTTTTAGCTCTTGTATAATTTGAAATTCGATCCTCATGTTGCCTATTTTGCCAGTGTTGTCCATTTGGGCAACACTTTACTAATTGGCAACAGCAAAGTCAATAATAAAAAATTATAATAGAGGAAATTTAATAAAAATCTGGATTTAATCTTATTTCTCACATTACAGCGCAATGCATTTACTTGGGCTTACAAAAAAAAATCCTACAATTATCTATTTGAACCAGGAGCAGACTCCGAAATACTTTAATATGTTAGCGGATACCCACAAGCAATCTTCAAAGACGATTCAACGTGTCCTGCGGCACAAAAATGTGACCACCACAGAAAGATATATACAGAACATAAATGCTGATTTAAAGTCCACCATGAACCTATTATCTGCCGGGAAAATATACAAAGACCATAAACGAAATGCAAAAAGTGGGCAGCCGTAAAAACCGCTAAGCTGTCGCTAGATGGAGATAATTTTGCAACAATCAATATTAGGATTCACTTGACTTGATAACCACCAACTATAATATCTGTACTTTGAGCAAAGCTTGTATCAATGCATCAGTATCACAATGCGTCTTTCAATTCGTTTGACAGAATACAGAGAGCTTGTTATTAAAAGTTCTCATATCCAACCTACAGCAGAGCCTCCCCTGCCATTAACCAGACGGCAGATCCAAGCTGAGCCAGAGTCTTCTGGATAAAGAAGACACCCGACCATGAAGCTGGCAGTGAGACTTTTCGGGGTGAACTCGATAAGAATGGTATTAAAAAGCTTCAGCTCATAACAGGGTATGGGCCGATGGATGCCAATGGTCAATTAAGCGAAGACGGGAAAACGATAAAGTTTGATATACTAGATAAAGCCAGATCGACGATGACAAGGAAAGAATAAATTTATCATTTAGCCAGATACCTCCAACAACTCCGTATATATCAGTCCGCTAAAATTCTTGTGATATTCATTTTATATCACAACCAAGGAACGGTGCCGGTATTTTGAGTTGAGATGTGGATAATACTCTATGAAAATTACTTCTATTTGGAAAGACTTTAAAAAGTGGCTTGCCGGACGTAGTTAAATAAATCGAATTTTCGCGGTACTCCAAACAAAAAAGCCAAGCCACCATTGAAGGTGACCCGGCTATTTTTTAAGACGGATTCTGTCTCCCCACGGATGCTAAAGTCTTTTTTTGGGGTACAAACGAGCAAGGGCTAGTAGGCCAATCGGCCCAAAGATAAACCCTGCGGCATACCCCAAGGCAAGATTCTTCCCCCTGCTATCAGTTATCCAAGTGCCAATAACACCAAACATATTGGCAAAAGCCATTGCTAATATGAGGTACAGCTCCATTTATTCACCCTCTCATATATTTGCACAAAAGAATTTTACAGGAAGGGCCAAGAAAAATCAATGGAACATATTCAAATTATAATCTTGAGTTGTAGGTTTGTTGTAGGTCAAAAAACTAAGCTTTTTAGCCGCAACATCGCTGGCTATTCTATCTGATTTAAGCCTTTTTCTGTCGAAAAATACACGTAGACCATACACGAAAAATAAAAAAGGGCAGCGGTAAGAACCGTTAACCCATTGATTTTATTGTGGTGATCCCAGGGGGATTCGAACCCCCGTTACCGGCGTGAGAGGCCGACGTCCTAACCACTAGACGATGGGACCATTTAATTGCGATGGCAATTAAATATTCAAATAAATATATTTTTGTCAAACGATATTTATAGGCTCCTGGTCACTTGCAGCTTGTTTCTGACTTTCAAAGACAAACACAACAAGAAACCAGCAGCGAGTAGCCGGAAACCAGAAGCCAGGGGCTTCCGAAAGCTAAATTGTGCCCGTCTGTTTTTTCCCCTTACGGAATCCAAAAAAAAGATAGATGATAAACCCAACAAAGGGCACCGAAGCAATAATCCACCACTGCGCCTTTTTTCCGGCGGTGCCAAAATCTTTTTGAGCCACATCGATGATGGCCCATACGGTGGCGATAAAAAAAGGGATACATAAGGCCAAAAATATGCCGAGCAGTTTTAACGTCATCTTATCGACTCGTACAACATCAATGTATTAAGTTTTTAGGCGGCTGGAAATTTTTAGTATGGTGTCGACGTAATAGCTGCTGTGGTTATAATGATAGATGATTTTTTCGGCCTTTTTGCGGTTTTGCCCCGGACGCCAGCCGTGGCTTTTGAGATAGTTGGCAATACTGGCCATCGAGTCGGCGTGGTTGAGCATATCCACCATCCCGTCGTTGTTCCCGTCTTTGCCGTAAGCCAGAATGCTTGTAGGCATAAATTGGGCAACGCCCATCGCACCGGCAAAAGAGCCGGGAATCGATGTCGGATCAAATCCTTCGCGGCTGGTGTATTCTAAGAAGGCTTTGAGTTCTTTATAAGCCCACTTTGATCGTGAGGATGCCTTCTTTTCAAATTTTTTTCTGGATATTTTTTTTGAATCCGGGATTAAGTCCCATAGCTTGTTGCGAACCATCGGGTCTTTCAAAGCCGCCATGGTGGAAAGCGTGTTTAAGGTTGAGCGCGTTCCCACCGAAGCGCCCAGCCCGGTCTCAACCAGTAAAATTGCAGTAATGACCTTTTTATCGACACCGTATTCTTTTTCAATACGCGCTAAATCGGTTTCATTTTTCTGAAGATACTGCTTGGCTTTGCTTATGGACCACTCATTTGTGAATTGGCCGTAATTCACCTGGGCTTCTTTATAGGTAAAAAGCAGTATGACGCCATCGGCTTCGAAGGATACTTGCGGCCGGCTGTAAAGCTGCTTTATTTTAACCGGTTCAAAGCCGTCGGCGATCAATTGTTTTTGAACAGACGAAAATGGCTGACTGTGGGTTTCAACGGTTGCCCCGGTTTCGGTAAAAACGAAAAATCCGGCGACCAACAGGCTGGCTGTGAGGCGTATCCATCTTGTGTCCCGTTTAAAACTATTTCGCATCGTAAATACTCCCGCTGAGATCTTGAGTTACAAAAATTCGCGTTCATTTCAATGGATAGAACCCGCTTGATTGCATTGATATCCCATGTTATTTAGTTTTTTATTGAATATAACACATTTAGCGGTCTATTTCTATTGTGAAAAAAGGCGCCAAAATTATCTATTGCTGCCAGGCCTGCGGTTACCAGACCCCCAGATGGATGGGCAAGTGCCCGGACTGCGGCACCTGGGATTCCATTGTCGAGGAGCGATCGACAGCCATGTCTTTGAGAGATGCCGGCCGCACGCATTTAAGCCCGCATTCCACACCCGTGGCCATCGACTCAATTGAGCTGGAAAAGGGAAGCCGCCTCTTAACCGATATCCAGGAATTTGACCGGGCGCTCGGTGGCGGTCTGGTGCCCGGAACCCTGATATTGATCGGCGGAGATCCCGGAATCGGCAAATCAACACTGATGCTGCAGGTGTTATTCGGGCTTGCAAATCAGGGCCACAGGGTTCTGTACGTATCCGGTGAAGAATCCCAGCAACAGATTCGATTGCGCAGTCAGCGGTTGGAGACGGTTTCATCCAAATTGATGGTGGTGTCGGAAGTCGATATGGATGCAATCCTGGCGACCATCCAATCCGAACCGCCCCGGGTTGTGGTCATTGATTCGATTCAAACCATGTACAACGCCGAACTCACCTCAGCCCCCGGAAGCGTCAGTCAGGTGCGGGAAGCGGCGGTCCGCTTGATGCTGATGGCCAAAAAGACCGGAATACCCACTTTTCTGGTCGGTCATGTGACCAAAGATGGTGCCATTGCCGGCCCCAAACTCCTGGAACATATGGTCGATACGGTTTTGTATTTTGAGGGAGACCGTAATCACATCTTTCGGATCCTGCGTGCCGTAAAAAACCGATTTGGCTCCACCAACGAAATCGGGGTTTTCGAAATGAAAGATCAGGGATTGGACGAGGTTGCAAACCCGTCGGCAGTCTTTTTATCCGAGCGGCCTGCGAATGCGCCCGGATCTGCCGTTACCGCCAGCATGGAAGGCACACGACCGATTCTGGTTGAACTGCAGGCCCTGGCCAGCAGCACCAGCTTTGGTACGCCCCGGCGGACCATTCTGGGGCTGGACCCCAATCGGGTCGCCCTGCTGGCGGCGGTTATGGAGAAACAACTCGGCATGCACCTGATGGGATATGATATTTTCATGAATGTGGCCGGCGGGGTCAAGGTGGTCGAGCCGGCGGTGGATATGGCGATTGTTGCGGCGATCGCATCCAGTTTTTTGGACAAACCCATTGCGCACGCTACCGTGGTTCTGGGAGAGGTGGGTCTCACCGGTGAAGTCAGGGCCATCGGTCAGGTTGATACCCGGGTGGCCGAAGTGAAAAAAATGGGTTTTAAACGCTGTCTGGTGCCGAACGGAAATATTAAGCGCATTCGCACGGTGGACGGGATCGAAGTGACCGGGATAAAAACCGTTTCCGAAGCAGTGGAAATGCTTTTTTGATATGCGCTATTTCACCACAAAGAGCACGAAGAAGCACGAAAATTAAAGTAAAATTTTTTCATTATGTGTCCTTTGTGATCTTCGTGGTAAATTTTCTGAATGTTAACATTCAACCAGAAATAATGAAGCGCGTCTCAAAAAAAAATCAGCGTTGGAAGGATCACTATTCAGAGCGGGCCAGGCAGGAACAGTATCCGGCCAGATCGGTGTACAAGTTAAAAGAGGCCCAAAAAAAATATCGGCTAATCAAAAAAGGCGACCGGGTTCTCGATCTTGGTTGCTCGCCGGGTTCCTGGATGCTCTATGCTGCCGAACTGATCGGCAAACAGGGCAGGATACTGGGGATCGATCGCAAAGCGGTTACCCATAAAATGCCACCGCAGGCGGAAACACTTACGGCTGATGTCCTGACAATTGATCGGGCCTGGATTGAAAAGCAAGAATTGCTGAACCACTTTGATGTCGTCTTAAGCGACATGGCACCGGCAACCACTGGCAATAAAATGCTGGATGCGACCCGGTCGTTTCAGTTGTGTCAGGCGGCTCTGAATGTTGCGGAAATGGCCTTGAAACCGGGCGGGTCGTTTATATGCAAGATTTTCCAGGGCGAAGAATTTAAAGAATTTTCGGAATCCATTAGAATTCGATTCCGGAACCATCGGATTTTTAAACCCCGGAGCAGCCGCAAGGAAAGCAAGGAGATTTTCATTGTGGGGATGGGACTCAGGGGATAATACACAAATATTTAATTTTCAACATGATGGGATAATATAGAATATGGCTGATGTTTTGAACATTGGTAAATTTGGATTTAGGATTTGCTTCGCATTTCGTGCTTCGGGTTTTGAATTTATCGGACAAGCCAAAGCGTAAAAACAAAAGACAAACTAGCGTTGGCTTGTCCAGCACAGGAGGAACTATGTCGGGTCACAGCAAATGGTCAAGCATCAAACATAAAAAGGCCGCTACAGATGCCAGACGGGGAAAAATTTTTACTAAACTGATCAAAGAAATTACGGTTGCCGCCCGCATGGGGGGCGGAGACCTGGAGGCCAACGCGCGTCTCAGAACGGCCGTTCAGGCCGCCAAAAGCGAAAACATGCCCAAGGACAATATCGAACGCGCTATTAAAAAGGGCACCGGCGAGTTAGAGGGCGTGAACTACGAAGAAAGCATCTATGAGGGTTACGGCCCCGGGGGAGCGGCCGTTCTGATCGAATCCCTGACCGACAATAAAAACCGAACGGTGGCCGATATTCGGTATATATTCAGCAAGGCCGGCGGCAGTATGGGTGAAAGCGGTTGCGTGGCCTGGATGTTCGATAAAAAAGGCTACATCGCAGTTGAAAATAAAGCGGTGGATGAAGAAGCCTTGATGGAAGCAGCGCTAGATGCCGGAGCCGAAGATATTCGCGAGGACGACAGCAATTTTGAAGTCATCACCGCGCTCAAAGATTTTGAGGCTGTTAAAACGGCCATTGACGCCGCCGCCATTCCCTATATCGTGGCTGAAGTGACCATGCTGCCGCAATCCACCACCTTTTTGAAGGGCACGGAAGCCGAACAGATGGTCAAGCTCATGGAGGCCCTGGAGGACTGCGACGATGTCCAGAAGGTTTATACCAACGCGGACATCCCGGATGAAATCGTCAACAGTATCTGATTATTGGCCACAGACCCACACAGACTCACACAAACATTCCAAAACAATCAAAACGCTTTGCCCTATGCCCCATGCGCTATGCTTCAGATAAGCGGAGAACGCAGCTGATTGGAAAAAGGGCCATTTATAAATGGAAACCTACTCATCGATCTGCAGTACATCCACACCCTGCGGAATCTCGAAGCTGAATAGCGAATCATTCAGATTGCCACCAAAGACAAAATTAACCAGATCGATGCGGGTTTCATCGCCATAAAAATTTAGGGTGATGATCTGCAGCACATTAGAGGTTTGTTTGGAAACCATCAGACGGATCTCAGAAATGTCCAGGGTTTTTTCGCGCGGTTTCAGCACCAGGTGATGAAACAGGTCACTTTCCTCAGGTGGGCCCTGTTCCAGGGAGATATCAAATTTTTGCCGGATCAAGCGGATGTCAGACAGAAAACTGGCGCCTTTGCCGTCTCGAAAAAAGGTGGGTGCTTTGCCGGTCATAACCTGATTGTCTTCGGGCCGGTAGATCCACAACTTATCCGCATCGGTAATAATGATTTGTTGCTCCGGTTTTTCATATTCCCAGCGCATCATGCCGGGGTATTTGATATAAACCCTGCCGTTTGCCAGATCCGTGATGTCCATTGCTTTGATGGTGGACTTTTGGATAAAATCTGCGCTAAATTTCGAATTTGCGTATTTGTTTTCGACCTGTTCTAGAATCTGTTCCACCGTAAGGTCGCTACTTTGAGTTTCTGCTTCCAGATTCGCCTGCCCGCCTGAGAGTATCAGCATCAGAACACCGAGCATAACAGTTGTATGGCGTCCAAAAATTTTGATGGTCGATTTCATAATAGATCCCCTAATGTCAAGCCTGTGAGTTTCCAAAATCAACTAAACCTGCAAATACTTCGGTTATTCCAATTAGGGCGAAGTGCCTAACCCAATTCTTTGATCAGTTTGTCAATATCGTCCTTATTTTCCAGGGAAATAGATTGCTCGTCCGCGGGCATCAAATCAAAAAAGTCGGTTTTGCCAAAAACGGCCAGACTGATTCGATCAATCATCCGGATCTTTTTATGCGCATCAGCCTTATCCACATAGGCGACCCGGGTCCCGCCGAGCAAAAGGGTTTCCACATTGTGTTTTGACAGCTGCACATCTAATTTAGCCGCTTTTTGCAGGCCTTGAAAATAGAACTTTTTATAGGTCATCAACTCCTGAAAAATATCCGTTTTACCTTTGAGCTCACCCAGAAAGTTTAATATAAAATCGAGATATTTAAAAAATTCATCTTCTTCGATTTTCAGATTTTCAAAAAAAGATTGCAAAAATGAAATTTTATGGGGTGCGGTGATCGCTTTGGCGTTGCGGAACCTGACATGGCAGCGGGTTTGAAGGGCGCGCCGGACATGCCGGGCGATAGCCTCTCTGATTTTTGGATCCAGCGACCGTGATAAGTTCAGGCGGTCAATAAATGAGTTTACACTGGCAGGGCTGACCGCCATTTTCAAGGTGCCTCTGCCGTCAGGAAAGCAAAAAGGGGTCTGAAGGGATTGGTCGCACACCAGCGCCTGAATGGCCTGTTCGTCCTGTTGCAGCAGCTGAGCATCTTCCAGCAGGTTTTCCAATTGCAGCTGCACGGAATCATCCGGGAAAAAGAGCAGCTCCATCAGCGAATCCGTTTCACAGCCGGATTCATTTTGCAGCAGCCCGTCAAGCTCAGCGATGGTCGGGTTCGAAAAAGTTGAATCGATATAGTGCTGCGTACCCTTGTTAATCGTCAATCCACTCCGCAGAATGTCAATTATCTTGTCTGCAATCTGCTTATTTTTATTTGCCGAGTTCATTATAATTTGTCTTTAGAAACAATCCAAAACCTCTATATGTATTTGGACATTTTTAACATCAACTCATGCTTCTGCAGCCCCCCGGGTATGCTCTCTTTCATCTGACCATTATCAAAAATAAACAGAAAAGGCACGCTCATGATATTGTATTTGTTCGCCAGCATGGGGTTGGCGTCGATGTTGATTTTTCCCACCCGAACCTT
>Ga0265309_10000755_pt1 | contig 13429 bp, 14 predicted proteins | sample Helome_FD_192492 | JGI IMG/M metagenome (GOLD analysis project Ga0265309, IMG submission 192492) | Marine sediment microbial communities from subtidal zone of North Sea - Hel_20160524 (Illumina Assembly) | ecosystem: Environmental > Aquatic > Marine > Subtidal zone > Sediment ...
CAAGGACCAGGGGTTTTTATTTTTTTAAGAATAGGTGTTTATTTCTGATCTACACCTTTTACTTCGCCTTTAATTTTTAAGATGATCGTTGGGGTATCTGCATTGGAAAGGACAGTTATCGCCTTTCGAATAGGTCCAACACGCTTCGTATCATACTTAACCTGGATCTCACCCGTTTTACCTGGTAATATGGGGTCTTCAGGTTTTTTAGGGATCGTACACCCACAGCTGGAGCTTACTTTCGTGATAATTAATGGAGCTTCTCCTGTGTTCGTAAATTCAAATACACGTACCCCATCACTACCTTTTTCGATCTCTCCGTAATCTATGGTGTCTTCCGTAAATTCAATTTTAGCTACCTTTTCCTGGGCTTGCACCCCAAAGGTAAGTAGGCTAATTACTAATAGTACAATTACATTTTTCATAATTATCTCAAGGTTTTGGGTGAATTTCAAATGTAAATGATTTGGCATCAACATCAAAATTCTTTTGTTATCTACTAACGTTAGTTATTTTTGTTTCGTATTTATAATTAGGTAAAAAAACCCATGATCATCGAAGGTTTTAAGACCTTTCGATGGTCATTTTATTTCTACCGGACTTAATTTTTCAAAAACCGTACCGAAAATTGGATATTCCTTCAAAATATAAGCCTGCAACGATCGAAGACCGCTGGTATTCTTACTGGTTGGAAAACGACTATTTTTCTTCTAAACCTGATGAAAGAGAGCCATATACAGTGGTAATACCTCCTCCAAATGTCACAGGAGTGCTTCATATGGGGCATATGCTGAACAATACCTTGCAAGATGTATTGATCAGGAAGGCCCGTTTAGATGGCAAAAATGCCTGTTGGGTTCCGGGCACAGATCACGCGTCTATAGCTACCGAGGCCAAGGTTGTTGCCAAATTGGCAGAAGAAGGGATTTCTAAATCAGACATCAGCAGGGAGGCGTTTTTAGAGCACGCCTGGGATTGGACACACAACTACGGAGGTGTGATCCTTGAACAACTCAAAAAATTAGGTTGCAGTTGCGACTGGAACCGGACTAAATTCACCATGGATGATGATCTGTCTGCTTCGGTGATCAAAGTGTTTGTAGACCTGTATGAGAAGGGACATATTTACCGGGGCTTCAGAATGGTAAATTGGGACCCCCAGGCCAAAACTACCCTATCCGATGAGGAAGTCATATACGAGGAAAAGCAAGGCTTACTATACTACATTTCCTATCCAATTCAGGATTCAGATGAACGGCTTACCATAGCGACTACCCGTCCTGAGACGATCCTGGGAGATACCGCAATTTGCATACATCCAGACGATCCGCGTTTTACACATCTGAAAGGCAAAAAAGCGATAGTTCCGGTCTGTAATCGTCCAATACCGATCATTGAGGATTCCTATGTTGATATGGAATTCGGAACGGGTTGCCTAAAAGTAACACCGGCCCATGACCTGAATGACAAAGAAATAGGCGAAAGGCACAAGCTGGAATTTATTGACATCTTTAATGAAGATGCTACGCTCAACGCTTATGGATTACACTACGAAGGCATGGATCGTTTTGCTGTCCGGAAAGCCATTCGGAAAGAATTGGAAAAAGATGGGTTTCTTGTAAAAACCGAAGACTATGTAAACAAGGTGGGTACGTCTGAACGAACTAAGGCAGTAATAGAGCCGAGGCTGTCTGAGCAGTGGTTCCTGAAAATGAAAGAACTGTCAGTGCCTGCCATAAAAGCTATACAATCCAAAGAGATCAAGTTATTTCCAGCCAAATTTGAGAACATGTATCGACATTGGATGGAAAATATCCGGGATTGGAACATTTCGAGACAACTCTGGTGGGGACAGCGAATTCCGGCCTATTATTACAGCGAGGATACCCTAAACTTTGTGGTGGCCGAGACAGCAGAGGAAGCCCTGGAGAAAGCAAGAACTGCCAGTGGTAATCCGGATCTACAGGCTACTGACTTGCGCCAGGATGATGATGTTGTAGATACCTGGTTCTCTTCCTGGCTATGGCCAATGAGTGTCTTTGGAGGGATCCTTGATCCCGAGAATGAAGAGATAGAATATTACTATCCCACCAGTGACCTGGTGACTGCCCCGGATATTATATTTTTCTGGGTGGCCCGGATGATCATGGCTGGATATGAATACCGCAATGAGCGTCCGTTTTCTAACGTCTATTTTACCGGGATCGTTAGGGATAAGCAACGCAGGAAGATGTCAAAATCCCTGGGTAATTCGCCGGATGCCTTGAAATTGATCGAAGAATTTGGTGCCGATGCTGTACGTGTAGGCCTGATGTTAAGTGCGCCTGCCGGGAATGACCTGCTTTTCGATGAAGCATCATGTCAGCAGGGCAAGAATTTTGCCAATAAAATATGGAACGCCTTCAGGCTTGTTCATGGATGGGATGTGAAGGAAGGTGAACCTACGCCTGCAGCAGTCAAGGGCTTAGAATGGTATGAGGCTACGTTTAACCACACGCTTAGCACTATTGAAGACCACATGTCTAAATACCGGATATCAGACGCCCTAATGGCCATATATAAGCTTATATGGGATGATTTTTGCTCGTGGTTGCTTGAGATCGTTAAGCCTGCCTATCAAGAACCTATCGACAGAACAACACGGGACAAAGTGCTGGAATTATTTGAACAAAACCTTATTATTTTACATCCCTTCATGCCTTTCTTATCGGAAGCTATTTGGCAGCATATTAAGGAACGTTCCCCGGAAGAAGCATTGATCGTGGCTAACTGGCCAAAACCTGAAAAAGCTAATGAGAATCTGCTAAAAGAATTTGGATTTACCTCTCAGTTAATTAGCAGTATCCGAAATATTAGAAAAGAAAAGAACATCCCTAATAAGGAACCTTTGACGCTTCAATTTATTGACAAGGAGAACAGTGATACAGCCTGGGATGCCGTTATTGAAAAGTTGGGCAATATTTCAGCGATCGCCAAGGTAGATGCAAAAGTAGACGGCGCCTTATCCTTTAGGGTAAAGAGTAATGAATATTTTATTCCTGCGGGAGACGCAGTAGATGTAGACTCTGAAATTGCTAAGATCGAAGAAGAATTAAAGTATACCGAAGGATTTCTGAACTCGGTACAGAAGAAGCTGTCTAATGATCGTTTTGTTTCTAATGCCCCTGAGCAAGTAGTGGCTACCGAGCGGAAGAAGGCAGCTGATGCTGAAGCCAAGATCCAGACCTTGAGGGATAGTTTAAAAAGTCTAAAATCTATTTAATCCTTATCTTTAGGAGCTTACATAAAATTGCTCGAAAATGAAAAAAGTTTTTTACATAGGATTGCTTTTCCTCCCCATGATATTTTCTTGTTCTTCAGACGACTCACCGGCTCCCTCGATAGAAATTCCGGATGATGGCCCTGGATTTGAAGTAACCACAGCGATCGTTGATCCTGTTTTTGAGCAAGCCTTGGTAGACCTGGATCTGGATGATAAGGTAGATGGAACTGTGGTTACCAGTAAGATCCTCGGGATTAGAGATCTTATTCTGGATGATCTGGGGATCACGGATCTCCGCGGCATCCAGGATTTTAATGATCTGGAAAATTTGTCAGTTAATGGAAATGCACTGGTTCGCTTGGATTTGTCTGATAATACGAAGCTTAAATTCATTTATGCCGATAACAATGCGCTGACATTTATCAATGTACAAGACCTGGCGATCCTGGAAAAGATAAGCGCTCCGGGAAATGTGCTGGTTTCAATGGATACTTCTACGAACCCAGCGCTGCAATTATTGGTGTTAAATGATAATGATGTAGAGATTTCGGATGTGTCCATGAATCCAGCGCTCACAACTTTTGCTATAGAAGAAAACCCAGTTAGCTGTATTCGTGTTTCGGCCGCACAATTGGCCGATATTCCACAAAACTGGACAAAGGATGCCGGGGATACGTATAGTGAAGACTGTAATTAATTCTTTGGCGCTGAACAACGCATTGTATTTTTGTAACTTGATTTCTATAAATATTTAGGGTATGGAAGCATACGCTAATGCTTTGCTTTATGCAATTCCATTTTTTACTGTACTCCTTTTGGTGGAGATCCTCTATGGCCATTTTGCGAAAGACCAGAAGCACAACGTGCTGGATACCGTAAGTAGTTTAAGTTCCGGTCTAACTAATATTATTAAAGATTCCCTGGGGCTGGCTCTAATTCTGGTTAGCTATCCATATCTCGTTGATAGTTTAGCACTCATGGAAATCAAATCTAGCTGGATCACCTGGCTTGTGGCCTTCATTGTGATGGATTTCGCCGGGTACTGGAACCATAGGTTGAGTCACCATGTAAACGTATTCTGGAATCAGCATGTGATCCATCATAGCAGTGAGGAATTTAACCTGGCATGTGCGCTGCGGCAATCTATCAGTAATGTGATAGGCTACTTTCCCATTTTACTTATTCCGGCTGCCTTAGTGGGCGTGCCCCACCAGGTTATCGCCATATTGGCGCCAATACATTTATTCGCGCAATTCTGGTATCATACCCAGCATATTGGAAAACTAGGTTGGTTGGAATATATCATTGTCACCCCTTCACAACACCGGGTGCACCACGCTATAAATCCGGAATACATCGACAAGAACCTGGGGCAGATATTATGTATCTGGGACCGTTGGTTTGGTACATTTCAGGAAGAAATGGAGGAAATAGCTCCGCAATATGGAGTGCTTAAGCCGGCAGCTACCTGGAATCCCATACTGATCAATTTTCAACATATTTGGCGAATCATGAAGGATTCCTGGCGGACGAAAGATCCCTGGGATAAGTTTAGGATATGGTTTATGCCCACAGGATGGCGTCCGGAAGACGTGAAAGAGACCTATCCGATCCCTGTCATAGAAGATGTATACAATTTTAAAAAATATCAAACTCCTGCTTCCTTCCACCTGAAGGGATACACGATATTTCAAATGACTATCACGCTAGCACTGTTACTCTTTATGTTCTTTAATTATAGCGAGATCGGAATGAGTGGGTTATTGCTATACGGTCTCTTTATGTTTGTAGCGATTTATGGGTATACCACTTTAATGGATCGCGCACCCTATGCCTTTTGGATAGAATTGCTAAGAAGTATAGCTGGCTTAGGGATCCTGGTTGTATCAGGAGACTGGTTTGGTTTAGACGTATTTTTGCCCTTTGGGTCCTGGCTTGTTGGGATCTATTTCCTGACTACCATACTAGGAGGATACTACTTCACCTATGTAGAAGGTAAATCGGATCAGGTACTACCGATCCCGAATTAGCGCATCCAATAATATTTAATCGCTACTATTTTTTGAGCTGGTTATCAACCAATTCAATATAGAGCTGCATGGCCTTTTTGGGTTTGATCTTTTGGGCCTGGATCAAGGCATTTGCCTTAAAAGCATTAATAAGTTCACTTTGGCTTCCCGGGTGTTCAAAATTTTGATTTGCGATCTTGTAATAGGCGTAAAGTTTAAGTAGCAGATCGGCCGGAATGGGATCCGTATACGAATTCACATAGGCAACGGCAACTTCGAACCTATCCAATATGGGTTTATTCTTTTTCATTATTCGTCGTTGCGATAATGGTTTTAGCACCTACTACATGCTGATCCTTGGAAACTTTTATTTTGGCATCCAGTGGTAGAAAGAGATCTACACGTGAGCCAAATTTAATAAATCCCGCATCGCTGCCCTGGACTACAGTATCTCCTTCCTGGGCATAATTGACAATTCGTCTGGCTACGGCTCCTGCGATCTGTCGATATAAAATGTCACCAAATTCGGATGTTTTGACTACAACAGTGGTCCGCTCATTCTTGGTACTGGATTTAGGATGCCAGGCTACAAGGTATTTACCCGCGTGGTACTTAGAGAAAGCGATCACCCCACTGGCAGGATATCTGGTAACATGAACATTGATAGGGGACATAAATATGGAAACTTGTTGCCGATTGTCCTTAAAATATTCCGGTTCATGTACTTCATCTATAATAACCACTTTACCATCTACAGGGGCCAGGATATGATCCGGATTTTGGTCGGCAATGCGATTGGGGTTTCTAAAAAACTGAAGTACAAGGACAAGTGCTAGTAAGGCAGCTATTTGAATTCCCATACGCAAACCGGGGATCTTGACAAAAAGGTGTGCAAGGAGTGCAATGATCGCCACCAGAAAGAAACTTATCAGGATTATGGTAAAACCTTCTTTATGAAACATAGGTGATCAAATTAAGCATTAGAAATGCAAATGGTGCAGCAAAAATAAGGCTATCTAATCGATCTAACATACCCCCATGACCGGGTAGAATCGCGCCGCTGTCTTTCACTCCTGCCTGCCGTTTCAATTTAGATTCTACGAGATCTCCAATATCACCCATAATAATGACTATTAAAGCCAAAATTATCCATTGTGGCAGTGTAAGCAAAGAATCATACTGGGCGAGAATATAGGCCGCTAATAGGGCAAATACCATTCCTCCTAAACTTCCCTCAATGGTTTTTTTCGGAGAAACTGAAGGGAAGAGTTTATGCCTGCCAAACAAGGAGCCGACGATATAAGCAAAAGAGTCATTTATCCATACCATCACAAAAATTCCCAGGATCAGGAATTGTGAAAAGATATTTTCCTTATAGGGTATCATGGTTAGGAAAATACAGCCACCGCCAACATAAAAGAGTCCGATTATAAATTTATGAAGTGTGGAATCTATTTTTCCATTTGGGGAAAACAGATAAATAATTAGATAGATATTCACCAAAAGAGTTAGCGCTAATAAGATATATATGGCTAGCTGGTCTGAAATCAAATAGATAAATGCCCACCACAAGGCCAGGTAGAGGATAAAGATATGATATCCTCTTAGCGCGACCAATCTTTTGAATTCATACAAGCAGGCCAGGCCAAAAACCATGAATAGAAAATCAAAAGCATCGGAACTCAAAAAGACAGCGGCCAATAGAATGACCACATAAACTGCACCTGTCAGTACCCGTGTGATCAATTCTTTCATCCTACAGGTCTTCCAGTAATAATAAATAAAGATGCTTGGAACTACTTCCGTATGTTAAAAAATCATCGTCTTCCGTATTAGAATATTGGAAGTGCTTGATGGTAGTAATGTTGTCAGGGATACCTTTCTTGTATTTGTTTTTTATAACCTTTAAGCCTTCGCCAATGGTTTCAACAAGCTGACTCGTTGTGGCAAAAACGATCACATTGGCAGGAACTTCATGGAGCTTCTTTTCATGAAGTTGCCTGGAACTTACCAGAATTGATCCGTTTTGCGCGATCAGGTGTTCACAGGTAGTAAAAAAGACCTCACTCTCCTTAGCCTTTTGAGTGAAATTAAGTCCTATTTGTGAGAAGCGATCCTCCAATTGGGAATTAAGGGTATAAAATGGGTTTCCTACCCAATCATTCTCTTCAATTATATTATTCAGTGCTTCGGAGACTTCTCTAAAAGAATCACAGTACAAGAATTTGCCACCGTTTTTCTTAAAATGAATAGTGAATTTTTCATCAATGGGTATGGCCAGGTCGGGCATGTGGACACCGCGCGTTTCCACCGTTTCTTTGGAAGGTTTCTTTTTCCCGCCGCCAAATAAATAATCTAAAAACCCCATTATATTGCTCCCATACTCGTATACGAAAGTAGTAAACGAGATTGGAAATGCTTATGTTTTCTCTTCAGCTGATTCCTCGCTGGACACTTCAGCAGGTGCAACGGGAACCTCTTGTTCCGTTCCATTCTTTTCATAAGGCCGTTGACCAAAAATCTTTTCAAGATCTTCCTTAAAGATAACTTCTTTCTCCAGCAATCGCTCTGCTAGTTCGATCAGTTTGTCTTTATTTTCTTCCAATACCATCAACGCCCGCTGATACTGTTCTTCAATGAGCTTAGAAATTTCTGTATCGATCTTCTTGGCTGTTTCTTCGCTATAAGGCTTGGTAAAACCATATTCAGATTGCCCGGAAGAGTCATAATAAGTCAGGTTACCAATCTCGTCATTCAAGCCATAGATAGTCACCATCGCCCGTGCTTGTTTCGTGATCTTTTCAAGATCGCTTAAGGCACCGGTTGATATCTTATCGAAGATCACTTTTTCTGCAGCACGTCCACCAAGCGTAGCGCACATTTCATCTTTCATTTGTTCTGGTCGGACGATCAATCGCTCTTCTGGCAGATACCAGGCAGCACCCAAAGACTGACCTCGGGGTACGATTGTCACCTTTACAAGCGGGGCTGCATGTTCTAACATCCAGCTCACTGTAGCATGTCCGGCTTCATGATAGGCGATCGTCTTTTTCTCACCAGGCGTGATGATCTTATTCTTCTTTTCGAGTCCGCCTACGATCCTGTCAACCGCATCCAGGAAATCCTGTTTCTCAACTGCTTTCTTTTCCTTTCTTGCAGCAATAAGCGCAGCCTCATTACAGACGTTAGCTATATCTGCCCCTGAGAAACCAGGTGTTTGCCTGGCGAGAAAATCAAGGTCGAGTGTCTCTGCCGTTTTTATAGGTCGTAAGTGCACTTCAAAGATCTCTTTTCGCTCTCGGATATCCGGTAAGTCGACATAGATCTGTCGGTCGAATCGTCCGGCTCGCATTAAGGCTTTATCTAAAACATCGGCCCGGTTTGTCGCAGCCAATACGATCACATTCGTATTCGTTCCGAATCCGTCCATTTCGGTGAGTAGTTGATTTAAAGTATTCTCACGTTCATCATTAGAACCGGTAAAATTATTTTTTCCTCTTGCCCTTCCGATCGCATCGATCTCATCAATAAAAATTATGGCAGGAGATTTGTCCTTTGCCTGTTTAAAGAGGTCACGTACTCTTGAGGCACCAACCCCAACAAACATTTCTACAAAATCTGATCCTGATAACGAGAAGAAAGGAACTTTAGCTTCCCCTGCAACGGCCTTTGCTAATAATGTTTTACCCGTACCTGGAGGTCCGACTAAGAGAGCCCCCTTTGGGATCTTACCTCCTAGAGAGGTGTATTTATCAGGATGTTTCAGGAATTCCACGATCTCCTGGACTTCTTCCTTTGCCCCTTCGAGACCGGCTACATCCTTGAACGATGTGCGTGTATCTGTTTTCTCATCAAAAAGTTTTGCTTTGGATTTCCCGATATTAAATATCTGTCCGCCTGCACCTCCACCGGCACCTCCGGACATCCTTCGCATCAGGTAGATCCAAATACCTATGATCACTACAAATGGCAACATGGATAAAAGGATATCCATGAAGACATTGGATTCCTTGTCAAATTCAACAATGGTATCCAGGTTGTTATCCTTTTTGATCTCACTGATATCATTCTGGAAGATCTGTAAGTCGCCAATATTTAAGACATATTGTGGAATGGGTGTAGCACTAGGGAATAAAGGAGGTTTGGCTACATCCTTATGCACATCTTTAGCCAGGGCTTCATCCGAGAGAAATACTTTGGCCTGATTCGTATTGGTAATGATCAGGATCTTAGTAATGTCTCCATTTCTCAAGTACTCCTGTAACTCAGAAGTAGTGGTCTTTTTTGTCGCAGAGATACTATCACTGCCCAAAAACTGGAAGCCTATGATCAAGATGGCTATAAGACCATATATCCACCAGGCATTAAATCTGGGTTTTTTTTGTGGTGTTTTGTTGTCTTTTGCCATTTAATTATACATTATAACTACGTTCTACCAAAGTAACTTTGGCATCGCCCCACAACGCTTCAATATCGTAAAATTCGCGTGTGTGCTTTTGAAATACATGAACAACGACATTCACATAATCCAGTAAGACCCATTCTGCATTATCCGAGCCTTCTACATGCCATGGTTTGTCATGAATAGCTTTGCTAACTGTCTTTTGGATTGAATTTACTATAGCGTTTACGTGCGTATTGGAAGTTCCGTTGCAAATTATAAAGTAGTCACAAACGGTATTTTCTATTTCTCTTAGGTCCAGTATGTTTATATCAACTCCTTTTACTTCGTCGATTCCATTTATGATCAAGGATATCAACTCATCAGCACTCGCTTTCGTTTTCTGCATTCAATGGGATTAGTTTATACAAAGTTATTATTTTTTTAATTTCACGGCCATTGTTTCTAACATAACGTTGGACATGTCAAAACGTTGTACAATATGGTTATAATCAAACTTGATGCCATCGGATCGACCAATGATTATTTAAAAGATTTGGCTCAGGAAAAACCTTTGTCTGATTATACCATAGTCAGCACAAGAAATCAGACAGAAGGCAAGGGACAGCGACGAAATAATTGGACTTCTGAAGCAGGTAAAAACCTAACAATCAGCATTTTAAAATTGAATACTACGTTAAAATCTGAAGACCAATTTCGGATAAGTATACATGTCGGCCTGGCATTAATCCACACCCTGGATCAGTATGGGATACCCGATCTGGCACTTAAATGGCCTAACGACATTATGTCAGGCCAACGGAAGATCTGTGGAATACTCATTGAAAATAAACTGAGGGGCCAGAAAATTGTTCATTCCGTAATTGGAATAGGACTTAATGTGAACCAGGAATCTTTTCCGGGTCTGCCCAATGCTGTTTCCATGAAGCAGATCATTGGAGAGGAGGTTGACTTAGATACGCTGTTACTGGAAATTCGCGAATCCTTACAAAGGGAATTCAAAGCAAATGAACAGCAAAAATGGAAGCTTCTCCGGGATCGTTATGAAAACATCTTATTTCAGGCAGGCAACTGGGTGGAATTCAAAGAAGATGGAATAAGTTTGATGGGTTTACTAAAAGGAATCACCCAAACAGGGCAATTGAATATAACCTTAGAGGATGGTAATATGAGGTCGTTAAGCCAGGGAGAGTTGCAATGGCTTCTGTAAGTTCCAAAACGCGATCAGCTGAACTTTTGTAGATTATCAGCCATCGTATTGATCAGGTTGGTAATGGGTGATTTAATCATCATTTCCATCATCATATTGAAATCCCCCTTAAAGTCAAACGTCACTTCGCTGCTCGAGTCATCAATAGCATCGATCTGCGCTGCTATATGGAATGTATAGGCTTCACGGGCCGATTCCAATACGATCCTTGAAGGCGGTTCACACTCACCTCGTATCAGGTAAATTTTAGGCATTCCTTTAAGAACAAAATACAAAGAATCTTCGCCTGTAATTTTGAATTCTTTCAGATCCTCAGGCATCAATTTCTCAATATTCGGCAGCTCATTTAAGAGATCATAGACCTCTTGCGGGCTTTTCCTTATTGTTTGTTTAGGTGCCGTGATTTCCATAGTAGATCTATTTCCAGGTTTCCGGTTGTGTACGCCAATCCTTTAGAGTTTCTAGCTGGCCATCTGAAATATGGCCTTTTTTTAGGGCAATATCGATCAGGTGCTCATAATCGGAAAGTGTATTCAGGGTGATTTCCGCCTTTTTAAAATTAGCCTGGGCTATAGGAAAGCCATAGGTGAAGATAGCAACCATTCCCTGCACATATGCTCCGGCTTCTTTTAAGGCTTTTACGGCATTCAAGCTGCTCGTACCTGTACTGATAAGGTCTTCAATTACAACTACATGGGCGTTTGGCTCCAGCATACCTTCAACTTGATTTTGTCTACCATGTTCTTTTGCCTTTGGCCTTACATAGACAAAGGGAAGACCCATATACTCCGCCACTAACATACCAATGCCGATAGCACCTGTAGCCACCCCGGCGATCACATTAGGTTTGCCATAAAGTGCTTCTACCTGTTTACTCATTTCTTCGCGTATATAGTTGCGAATTGAGGGATAAGAGAGGATGATCCGGTTATCGCAATAGATGGGTGAATTCCATCCGGAAGCCCATGTAAACGGATTTTCGGGTCTCAGTTTAATTGCATTAATTTGTAAGAGGAGTTCTGCTGTGCGTGAAGCGGCTTCCGAATCAAAAATCATGTCGCAAATGTATAAAGTTTTCGTAAAAGATGCGCTCCTCATTCTCACTAGCGATCTTTCTGACACCAATCACCAGGACTACTTTATGCTTAATGGGAATGCCATTCAAACGGCCATAGATGCCCTGGCAACCAAGAAACTGAAACTAGCTTACATCTACCACCCCAACCACGAAGAGATCCTGAAAAAATTCACTAAAAAAATTCCCTTGCAAGTAGCGGCCGGTGGGGTGGTTACCAATAAAAAAGGAAAAGTACTTTTCATCTTTCGGAATAATAAGTGGGACATTCCCAAAGGAAAATTACACAAAGGAGAAACCCTCGAAGAAGCTGCACTTAGGGAGGTTGAAGAAGAAACAGGTGTTAAGGGATTAAAATTAGAAAACCACCTAAAGACTACTTACCATATTTTCAAGAGCGGGGGCACTTATAAGCTAAAAGAAGTGCATTGGTACGCTATGAAAACGTCCTATGAAGGCAAATTAAAAGGACAAAAAAACGAAGGTATTGCCAAGGTGAAATGGATGGGTCCCAAGAAGATCCAAAAGGCACTTGAGAATTCTTATGTGAATATTCGGATGTTGTTTGGCTATGCCTAGATTACTACCCACTACTGAGCTCTGGGCACTCTGTAAACAGGATATTGGCGGTGTGCTTTTTCATAATGATCTGTACGTTCATAGATCCATCTTAATTGGGCATAGGCATTATTCCTAAAAGCATCATCTTCTTCCTTCTTTTGTTCAAAGGATCTAGCGATACTATCATTGGCCTGCAAGAATTCAAGAGCGAGATCTTCAAAAACATAGGGCGAAAAACCTTCTTTCTGCTGGAGGATGGCATCAAAGAAATTCCAGTTAAAGAAGGAGTCATTTGCTCCGGGTTCCAGTGTTTCCAACAGGTACCTAATACCTGCTTGATCTGCCGGGATAAAATGATCCCCTGCCTGAATCTCAATATGTTGTAACCCGGGAATAACCCTGGTATTATAATGCGGATAGTGGCCTTCATAGGCAGAGGAATACGTGCCAAAAGAATTAATAGAATACACCTCCAGCTCCATGAGCGTATCCTTATCGATTAACTGAGATTCTATGCCATTTGTACTCATTAATTCCAGAATATGTTCCCATCCTTTGGGTACTATGTAACCCTTGGGGATTGCGATTGAATCTACAGCTTTATAACCATCGTAAAAGGCCACATATGTAGTATAGGGTTTTGTACGGTCATATTTTAGCCGATCCAGTCCTGTAACAGCACTTGTAACCCTTTCAGATTCATATCCTTTGAAGTTTAGTCGGGAGATCTTTGTGCTATCCAGTGCCCAACGGATAGGGTAGTGGGATTTTGACTGCACCATGTCTCGCATTTTTAGTCGCAACTCTTTGATGGTGTCGTTATGCTGGTCTGACAGTGCTATAGCCTGTCTCAATACTTCATACGTTCCCCAAACCCTTTTTGGGTAGGGTTTGAGCATATGGGTCTCTA
>Ga0265309_10000759_pt1 | contig 13415 bp, 13 predicted proteins | sample Helome_FD_192492 | JGI IMG/M metagenome (GOLD analysis project Ga0265309, IMG submission 192492) | Marine sediment microbial communities from subtidal zone of North Sea - Hel_20160524 (Illumina Assembly) | ecosystem: Environmental > Aquatic > Marine > Subtidal zone > Sediment ...
CCTGAAATGGAAAAGATATTTACAGGGGAAGAGGCTAAGGCCTATTTTGAAGATTTTGGCTTGGCTTATGATTTTCCGCTCCAGGTCAAATTTGCGACACATATCGCCGCAGATGCTATGGTCAGTAACATCAACAAGACGTTGTTGCTAAAAAGGAATGCGATGTTTAGCAAAAATCAGCTGCTCACGCTTGCCAACCATGAAATAGGGGTACACCTGGTCACCACATTTAATGGACTGGAACAACCCCTAAAAATATTTGCCAATGGCTTTCCTAAGAATGTAGAGACGCAGGAAGGTCTTTCTGTACTGAGCGAATACAAGAGTGGCGCTCTGACATTGAAGAGACTTAAAGAATTAGCTTATAGGGTTTTAGCATCTGATGGTTTAAGCAAAGGTTACGATTTCAGAACTACTTATGACATGATTCACAATCAGTATAAACTAAATCGAAATGATGCGTTCAGTATCACCTTAAGAGCTCATCGTGGAGGTGGTTTTACAAAAGACAGGCTTTATCTCAGTGGATTAAAAAAGGTATATGATATGTACACCTCAGGTGCACCCCTGGATCTCTTGTTGACCGGAAAAGTTTCGATCGACTATTTAGACAGCATTCAATATTTAAAAGAAATAGGCTTGCTTGCCCCATTAATTCATAGGAATCACGCCTTTGAACAAGATAGGAATACCAATAAAACGCTTGATTTTATTCTTCGGAATCTGAGTTGATCTCCTCAAGGAACTTCATCTGGATCTCTGCCGTAGGGATCATACACCTGTCTTGCTTACCATACCATTTATAGCGATTTTTGGCCACCCAATCATATATAGGATCTCTTAAGAAGGCAGGTATGAGCTGAAGCAGGAAGAGCAAGCGGTAGATGCCACCAAAAGCCCTTCCTATTTTTAAGACGGCTGTTGATTTGGTAGAATGTCCTGAGAATGGCTGGATCAAGACGATGGTATCCATCTCACCGGGATTCAGATTGTGTTCTTGCAATAATTGTTGTCCTATTTTGCTCTCTAAAGGAGCAAATCGAAAGGTATCATTCTTATCTCTCTTGATGACCCACTGCACGAGTCGATTACAAAGATTACAGACACCATCGAAAAGAATGATCAGTTTCTGCTGTTTCATTTGGGGTTACTATTTTCGTTGAACAAGTTCTAATTGATCAACACTCACATTAGTTGTAAAGCGACCGTAATTCACTACGGCCTTATTTTTTTCAAGACTATCAATGCTGCCAACGGCTTTGCCCTCGAGCATACGCACCCGATCCCCAATTTTGAAGTCTGGCCTTGGCTTGGGCTTAGGTTTAACCGGCTTAGTTTTAGCTTTTTCTTTGCGGATAACCTGAATTTCTTTCTCAATGGCCTTGGCAACTTCCTTCTTGTTAACTGCTTTCTTTGGCTTGGTTTGCATTGTTTTTTTAGCACGCTTACTGTTTTCCGTTTCGATCAGGTGCAGCAATTCGGAAACCACTTGTCTTTTTTTCTTGTGTTTATAGTAGTTAGAGGCGATATGATCTACTTTATCCCCTAACAATATCATGCGTTGATTGTGATCGTACAATTCCTGGTAGCTTTCCAATTTGGCCTTTAATTTGGCATTAAGGGTATTTAACTTTTGCGACTCTTCCCGTGCCTTAGCTTCCTCTTTCTGCATCTGCGAGCCGGTTCTCACCATTTTGTTCCGCTCTTTTTGCATCTTGGCAATCGTAGCGTCAAACCGTACTTTACCGCGCTCAATTTTTTTCTTTGCCTTATTGATCAAACTGTAAGGGATCCCGATCTGTTGGGCAACTTCAAATGTGAAAGAACTTCCTGGCTGTCCTGTTTGTAATTGGAATGTTGGCTGGAGGGTGCGCGAGTTAAATAACATATTGGCATTGGTAGCATGAGGCAACTCATCAGCTAACAGCTTCAAATTTGCGTAATGCGTAGTGATTACCCCATAGGATCCTTTGTCGTAAAATACTTCTAAGCAAGCCTCTGCCAACGCACCTCCCAGCTCAGGATCACTACCTGTTCCAAATTCATCGATCAGAAATAAGGTATTCCGGTTGCATTTTTGCAGGAAGCTCTTCATGTTTTGGAGCCTGTAACTGTAGGTGCTAAGGTGATTTTCAATGGATTGATTATCTCCAATATCGCTTAGGATATTGCTAAAGAAGCACAAAGAACTCTCTTTGTCTACTGGGATCAGCATGCCGCTTTGCAGCATGAGTTGTAAGAGCCCGATCGTTTTCAGCGTAATACTCTTACCACCTGCATTAGGTCCGGATATCACCAGGATCCTGTTCTCCGAATGAAATTCTAAGGATTGAGGCCAGGTCTTTTCCTTTTTCTGTTTGTTGCTCAGATAGAGCAGGGGATGGTACGCATCTTTTAGCCATAGCCTTTTTTCGTCATTGATTTGAGGCAAGATCGCATTGAGCTCTTTTGCATATTTGGCTTTTGCGCTGCAGACATCCATTTGTGTTAAGTAGGCTACATACTGAACAATGAGGGGTGTCAATGGCCTGATGAATTCTGTCAACTCTTTCAGAATTCGCCTTATCTCTTCCTGTTCATCAAAAATGAGATTATTCAGAGCGCGGCTGTGTTGCATAACGGCATCCGGCTCAATAAATACAATACTTCCTGTCCTTGAGGAGCCTAAAACACTCCCTTTGACTTTTTTCCGATACATGGCCTTGACCGCCAGTACACGCTTAGAATCTACTGTCGACTCACGAATCTCATCGAGGTAATCCTGGGCCTTATACCTGCTTAGGGCCGAGGCAAAACTCTGGTTGAGTTTTACACGTACATTTTGAATCTCCTTGCGGATCTCCTTTAATTCCGGAGATGCATCGTCCCGTATCTCTCCAAAGCGATCAATGACCTTTTTTATCTCATCGATTATAAACTTGGAGTCCTCGATCTTTACCGTTTCTTCCGCCCACAGCGGAAATATCAGCTTTTGCTTTTTAAAGAATTTTCGATGCAAGGTTCCAGATCGGCAAATACCTAGGATCCGGCGAAATCCATCAATCTCAAGGGAGGTGTTTTCAATGCCCAACATCTTGATTTCATTGTCAATAGGGTCAAAACCGTGGTTTGGAATGACTGTATCAAGCTCAAAAGAATCCAGGTATTCCTTAGTTTTCCCAAGGGCGTTTAGGATGAGCCCTTCTTCCTTGATGGGAACGATCTTAACAGTAGCGTTAGCGCCGGCTTCGGTGATACAATGAGCTGCCAGCTGCTCTAAGACTACCGGAAACTCTAAATCGGTAAGTGTTTTCGCAGGTATATGCATGATTACTATTGGGCCCGTAAAGGTAGGAATTATGGGCGATTTCTTAAAAAATGTACACTAATTACGTCGAGGTAGTTGGTATTGGGATCATTATATGAACAGAATGGTTGCGTTGACAACATTTATAGTGGTTTAGAACAATATTCGGGCAGAATAAACGTGTAAATAATAGAAATATATGGTGATGCCTTTAAAGGCGTCATAAGAAATCAGAATAAGCATGACACGCAGTCTACAATTTATCTCGGGACTACTAGTTGCAGGGTTATTATCCTCTTGTGGGGCGACTAGTAATTTAGAAGTTACGGCTTTGGAACCAGCCGCCATTAACCTTGAAGATGAGATGAGCTGTATCGGGATCATCAATAGCAGCAATCCTGAAGCTGCTGAAAATTCCAAGGATAACATTACATCTTACTTGAATCGAGAAGATAGTCGCTTAGCAGAAAGTGGTGTAAATGCGGCCCTGAATGGACTTAAGGAAACGCTTGAGGCAGATGCTAGATTTGATGAAATAGTCTTAATACCGGAAACACCGCAGGTTTTAATCGGGTTAGGAACAGAACCTAAGCAAGTGGCATGGCAGAGTATTGCTGATCTTTGTGAAAAACATGAGGTAGATGCCATTTTTGCCCTTGCTAATTACGAAACGGATACAGAAGTCAAGCTAAAAAAGACATCCTATTTGGCTTTGGACCTGATACGCGTTGAAAATAAAGTTCGCGGTCACGAGCTCACTGTTGAGACATTGATCGAGAATGGTTGGCGGATCTATGAACCAAAGAGTCAGAAAATATTGGATGAATTTTCCTCTCGAGAAGAAATTATATCAATAGGGCAGGGAAAAACACCAGTTCGCGCCCTAGAGGATTTAGGCTCCCGATATGATGATGTTGTATATCAGGGTAAAATGAGTGGCACGTATTACGGTTCTCGCCTGAAACCCATGGAGAAAAAGATTCCACGCATATACTTCATCAAAGGTTCACCTCTTTTAGAGGAGGCACAAGAGCACGCTTTAAATGAGGATTGGGATAAAGTAAAACTTCTTTGGGAAAAGGAAGTAAATAACCCAAAAGATCGTATTAGGCAAAGAGCTTGTCACAATCTGGCCGTATGGTTTGAATATAATGGCCAGTTAAAGGAAGCTATTGTTTGGGCGACAAAGGCTCATGGATTGGGCAAGAATAAGACAACTAAAGGCTATCTCGATAGCTTGCTTCAGCGAGAGAGCCAAGAGGAAATAGTTCAAAATCAATTGGCTCAGACTCAATATTCCGATTGAAGTGAAGTATTTGTCCTGGGTGTGTAAATCGGTTATTTTTACCCCAGATTTATTACATGCATGGATGTTCGCATAGACCCTAGCTGGAAATCCCATTTATCGACTGAGTTTGCCGAGGATTATTTTATAGACCTCGTACAATTCGTCAAAACAGAATACCAATCACAGCGTTGTTTTCCACCTGGAAAAGAAATATTCGCTGCCTTTGAACATTCTCCTTTTGATAAGACCAAGATCGTGATCATTGGGCAAGATCCCTATCACGGACCTGGTCAGGCACATGGCTTGTGTTTTTCTGTACGGGATGGGATCCCTTTTCCACCTTCCCTGATCAATATTTTTAAAGAAGTAGCATCGGATATGCATGTGCCTTATCCTCAAAGTGGCAATTTGGAGCGATGGGCAAAACAAGGAGTATTGTTGCTGAATGCGACACTCACTGTGAGAGCCCACCAGGCCGGTAGCCACCAAGGCAAGGGCTGGGAGCGCTTTACCGACGCCGTGATCAGCACCTTGTCCACTGAAAAAAAGGGAATAGTATTCTTACTCTGGGGCGGTTATGCTAAGAAAAAAGCTTCCCTGATCGATGCCGATAAGCATTATATTCTCACTTCGGGCCATCCTTCTCCTTTAAGTGCTAACAGGGGCCTATGGTTTGGCAATACCCATTTTAGTAAGACAAATGAGATCCTATCACAGAATGGGGATACAGGTATAGATTGGTAAATACTAGGTGCACTTTAAAATCGATAATCGGCCTTGAGGAAAAAGTAGCGCGGCAACAATCGGAAGTTGGAACTATTAAAACCTGTTTCGTTGATGGTGTAATTACGAAATGAATCTGTATCCCAAATATTAAATGCTAAGAAATGTAATGTGAGTTTATTTGGGATTACTTTATATCGGGTCTCAAGGTCTGAGAAATAAAAGGAATTATCCGAGGACAAGCTGCCAAAATAATAGCGTTCATTCTTCAAGGATATATTAAAGTTCGCACTGGGTTGCCAAATAAGATCCAGGAAGGAGCTATTGTCAAGGTTTACGGACTCGGTTCCCGAATTTACAACGCTGCGCACCCATTCCGTGCCGATATTGAAATCAAGAGATGAGGTCAGAATACTTTTGAATTCCCCGCCATAGGTAAAAGACTCAATATTGAGCGACCTGAGGTCAGAATTATTGATAATGTTTTCATACTCATTCTTATTATAGCTGAGTTTCAAACGAATACTCGAGGATAGCTTTTTAAGATATTGATTCATGTTCACAGAAGCCCCAACAAACTGTTTACCATCTAAAAGTATTTGTTCTGACAGGCTGTAGTTGGAGTCAACTAGACTATTAGTGCTCAAATATTCTTTGTTGCTATTTAGGAAGAAGGAAGCATTTAGGGAGAATGCATCGGCCCAACCCCCATAATTCAACCCAGTGAACCAATAGCTACCAGGTAACAGCTGAAAAGTAGAGTAACCCCGACCAAAATGTCGGTAGCTTGTCAAAATAAAACCAAGTCGCTGGTCTCTGGCAGGTGTTGGACTGGAATCGTACTTATAACTGGCGATAAAATTGAGTTTCTTATTTGGGAGCCAGATAAATCCTAATCGTGGAACAAGAACGAAGGGGGTATCTTTTGATTCTGTACCTGCTTCTTCCTTTATATTAGAGTATTGATGAAGAGCAAGATCCGTTTTTAGTTGAAATTTCCTAAAGGAATATTTATATCTCACTTTGGCATAAAAATCGTCTAATTTAATTTTGAGACGATTGGCAAAATCACCACCTACAAGCTGAAAATCACCATTGTTTTCTCGCAAGAGCAAATCCGACTCAAGTTGTTGATTCCGAGAGCTCATTCCAGCACTGAACTCTAAATAATTCCTGGGCCTGTTCACTATATAGGTGCCTTCCAGGCCGGCAAAATTGAGTTTATTGAAGTTATTTTGTTGTACCCCCTCAATGTTTCTTTGGGCAGGGAATAATTCCTGGTAGAGAAAGGTATTCACATCATAACGTTCGGGTTTTTCATCATAGATATACCTTCCTGTCAACTGGAACGCATCTTTATCCGCAATTCTGCGTGAGTATGTCATCCTCTGATCCGTAAATTTGGTTTCAACGCTTGCCTCTTCCTGTATGGCTGTTGAATTGAAAAGGAGGGAGGTGCGATCCCGAAAATCTCCTTTATTAAACCGACCTATATAGTCCAGCCTGTCGTCTTTTCCTAAGGTAATCAGCGCATCCAATTTGGCATAGCCCACTTGGGTGTACTTACGGAGCTCATACAATTCGGTATTGATAAAAGTAATTGGCGGTACATCAAATTGATAAATGCTTTCAGACAAATAAGAATTTTCATCCGAAGTGAAATATCCCATGGCTTTTAATTTGACCTTTTTGCCGGGATTGAAAATACTATTGAAGGAAACCAGTTCTGCATCATTGAATTTGTACTGCGACTGTTTAAGGTTGGGAGTGGGCATAGTGATCCCCAGATAACGATCAGCACTTTCCCCATCTCCTACAAAAGTGGCTGCGGTGAAGATATCTGGATACACTAGCTGGTAAATATCCCCTGTAGCATCAATGCCCCTGTTGTTGGCGTTGGCAAAGAGGTAGTACTTGCTTTTTTCCTGAAAGGAGATCAAGTTAATCTTGGCTTCGTAAAATTTTTCAGTACCGGTTCCCAAGCTTGTATTTCCGAAGAGGGTAGATTTCTGATCTTCTTTTAATGTGAGGTTCAGGGCTACTTTGTCACTGTCCTGGATGTTCTTTAATAGTGGATTATCAGAGAAATGCTCTAAAATTTCTACTTTATCTATAACACCTGCATTCAGGTTTTTGGTCAGGAGTTTATAGCCCTTCTCAAATAAGTCGTCTCCCTCTACTAAAACCTTCTCAACTGGTTTTCCCTGTACACTGATGGACCCGTCATTGGAGACCTCAATGCCCGGAAGCTTCCTTAAGATATCTTCGGCCACTTCCTCTGTACCATCGACAAAGACTTTGGTGTTTATGGAGATGGTGTCTTCTTTTATAAGGATAGGAAGCTCAGCATTAATTTCAACTTCGGATAGTTCAAAGACCTTAGGTGTTAGCGTGAAATCCTGCTGTATAGGCTTATCGGTAGGCGAACTGACTACAATAGGCCGATCCTGACTTTTAAAGCCCATTCCCTGATGGGTAAGTAAATATTCACCGACCCTCGTGATCGTGAGCTCGTAGTAGCCATCCTCATTACTATATGTATACGCGACGACATTATCTTTATCTCTTGGTCTCAATAAAACGGCAATTCCAGGAGTCGGATTCGAATCCGGATCCGTGAGCGTGCCACTCAGCTTTACCTGAGCAACTCCTTCTTGAATAAACAGGAAGCTAAGAATGAGGAGTAGTGAATGTCGTAAGTGGGATCTCATCAATTGGAAATCAATTAAACTCCCGTTCAAGTTGATCTTGTTTAATACCGTCAATTGACATATTTAATTCCCTTGGAAACCTTAGCTTCATTTTTTTGACGAGTTCCTCTCCTAGTTTACTTTGGATTTCAGCGTATTCTTCGATACTAATGATCTTACCCGTTTGTAAGGCGCTGAGGTAGGGGGTAAGATCTTTGTCGGTTCGACTTAATTTTTTGAAATAGGCCTGCAGCATGCCCTCCTTGTCCTTTACTTCCATAACAAGGCCGGGTAAGCCATGAAACTTCCATGGTCCATAGAAAATTGGAATTTCCGGGGTATACCATACTTCATAAGTACGCCCGCGAAAAGTACAGCTAGCTTTGTTGCCGATGAATTTGCCTATGGTCTTTGTCTCGGGATGAAGCTCCCAGGCAATTGCTGTTCTTTTCTCTTTTACTATATGTACTTCATCTAAACCAACAGAACGTGTACGTATTGAATCCTTTTTTTTTGAATAGTAATTAATGGTTCCGATCGAATCTGATAATTCAATCGTAAATTTCAGTAGATTTTCTGCGGTTTCATTTTCTTCAACTTTGCTAATGGTATCGTTCCATATGAAAAGAGAAAAATCATTAGCCACAAACAACTCTGAACTCTTCTTAGACAAAGTAAACCCAGTGATATAAAGATCATAGTCGATCTTTAAATATTGTTCTTGAGACATTACCGGATATATGTATAAAAGGCAAATCAAGAAGCTGAAATATGTACTCATATAGTTGAATTTAAGCAGTAAGACCTTTTTAAAAGCCTTACTGCTTTCTATATTACTGAATTCCTGCCTTCAGCTGTGCAATGGTTCTTTTTGCCACAGCAGCCACATCGGCACAGGGGATATCACTGACCGTTGCGGAAACTTCAATAAAATTTGAATCTACACCAACCCGTACCTTTACCGTAATTGAAACTGTACAGAATTCATCTACAAGGCTAATGGATGATAGTAAATCAAATGTATTGTGAGCGAATAACTCTTCTGAAGTTCTAAATCCGTGTTCTATGGTTATCACGCTGGATTCGGTCTCAATTTCTATCTGAAGATAATTGGCATAATCCTCAAAATCTGGCAACTCTTTACTTGCGTATCCGCTCAATGTAAATGACAAAGCCATTACCACTAGTACTATTTTATTGTAAATCTTCATTGATACTATTTTAAAATTATTTTTTATTTAATTCCTCTAAGTGCCCGTATGGCTGCTCTTACCTTGACTGCCAACCTGGAATCGCAAGGTCCTGTCACACTTAGTTCAAAATAAACAGCAACGCCATCGACAAATGCATACCCATGTGTGGTGACCGTACAATCGTCTCCGGCTCTTATGTTTTCTACGGTAGTAACCAGGTCATAGGTCTTTTCAGGTTGGGCATATGAATTATCCCTAGTCAGCCCACTTTCCAGGGAATTCCCTGAAATGGTTAGTAAGGAGATAAGTGTAATACCTATTAAAGCTATTTTACTCATATTATTTAGTCTATTGTTACCTACTCTTTCCAGGCTTTTCGGATTCCGCCTTTGTTCTGTTCATATTGCGCACCTATGAAGGGGAACATGGCGAATATATCTGCCAAGGCTGCAGCAAGCCTGCAGCAACTTATATTCTAATGAAATATTGTACAGAAATTGCTAAAAAGGGTGTTTGACATCATTTTTTGGGGGTTACACAACATAGTTTTTCATCCGCATAGCTCTTTATCTACTTTAGTTCCGGAATTAACATCAAAAACTAATTAACTAATACTAAGAGCCCTTTTTCCCCAGAACACCAAAAGAGGCATCGATCTTAACCAAATAACACTCAAATGGATTTACAAAAAAAAGATGATTCTATTCTCGTTAGCAATTATATCGAAGGTGATGAGAGATCACTGGAAATACTGATCAACCGACACAACCAAAGAATTACCAGTTTTATCTATTCTAAAGTTTTAGATCGCGACATTGCCGAGGATATTTTCCAGGACACCTTTATAAAGGTTATTAAAACCCTTAAAAAAGGTTCGTATAATGAAGAAGGTAAATTCCTTCCCTGGGTGATGCGTATCGCACACAACCTTATTATTGATTACTTCAGGAAGAACAGAAGAATGCCCAAGTTTGAAAGCAGTGATGATTTTAACATCTTCTCCGTGATCTCCGATAATAAACTCAATGCAGAGAGTCAGATCATTAAGAATCAGATCGATAGTGATCTGGGTATTTTGATCGATGAGTTACCTGAAGATCAGAAGGAAGTATTACTTATGCGTATTTACCGGGATATGAGCTTTAAAGAGATATCAGAAAATACAGGTGTAAGTATCAATACGGCCTTAGGAAGAATGCGTTATGCATTGATAAACTTACGTAAGATCATTGAGAAAAATAATATTGTTCTGACCAATTAAAAACGATTCCCCGGAGTAAACAATAATTCCATTTTAGTTGCGTTATTCTTACATAAACTAGTATGAAAACGCATGGAAAAAATTTACTCAGAAGAACAGAACGCTTGCGAAATTTGGGAAGTTAGTAAAGAGAAGATAGACTTTTTGATCGCCTTTTCACAGTCCCTGAGAATAACAAGATATCAACAGTTTCAATTTGAAACGCACTTGAACTAAAACAAACGGCCCGCTACTTGCGGGCCTTTTTTATTGTCCATCCTTCCTTAATTACCGATTTCCTTCCCACCGTATTTGTGATCACATCCTTCTCGATGTCCCAGCCACGGGCAGGGCTATACTGTCTTCCATACCAGATGATCTGCAAGTGCAACGTATTCCATAATTCTCTAGGAAAGAGTCGCTTAGCATCTTTTTCTGTTTGAATTACATTTTTTCCATTTGTCAAACCCCAGCGATACATGAGTCTGTGTATATGTGTGTCTACAGGAAATGCCGGGATACCAAAAGCTTGTGAAACGACTACACTGGCGGTTTTATGGCCTACCCCTGGCAATTCTTCTAATAACATCATGCTTTCAGGTACCTGCCCCTTGTATTTTTCAAGTAAAATTGCGGATAAGGTGTGAATGGCTTTAGCTTTAGTGGGGGATAGCCCTACGGGCTTGATGATCTCCCTGATCTCTTCTACGCTGAGTTTTACCATTTCCCAAGGGGTAGATGCACGATTAAATAGGGGGGGGGTGACCTGATTTACACGAACATCCGTACTTTGCGCAGAGAGAAGTACGGCGATCAGCAGGGTATATGGGTCTTTATGATCTAAAGGGATCGGGATCTCAGGATATAATTGCTCCAAAGTGTTAATAATAAACTGAATCTTTTCTTTTTTCGTCATATTTGTTTAACTTTATAAAAAAATAATTAAACAATTATAGTAAATGAATACTTTGAATGTTGGAGATGTCGTTCCTGATTTTACTGTCCATGACGAACAAGGTAACCAGGTTCGCCTAAGCGATTACAAAGGAAAGAAACTTATTGTATTTTTCTATCCTCGAGCCAATACACCAGGATGTACGGCAGAAGCCTGTAATTTACGTGATCATTATAAAGAGATCCTCAATAAGGGCTATTCAATTTTAGGCGTAAGTGCAGACAACCAACGCAAACAGTCTAATTTCAAGAATAAATATGAGTTTCCATTCCCATTACTGGCAGATACCGAGCATGAAGTTATTAATGCCTTTGGCGTCTGGGGTCCTAAGAAATTTATGGGTCGCTCATTTGATGGGACCCATCGGAAGACTTTCATATTAGATGAAGATGGTGTTGTTGTACAGCGGATCGATAAGGTGAAAACGAGAGATCATGCTGCCCAGTTAGAATTGGACTAGCTTTTTTCTTCAGATTGCGCCTCAGGCTCTAATGATTCGGCAGTTTTAAACAGATCGTTCTTAGTAATCAATTCGGCTACACCTTCGGGAAGCATTTCTTGCCAGCCTTCTTCTCCAGCTGCGATCCGCCTAAGCACATCCCTTGAAAAGATATGGAGTATATCCGGGTCATAGTCAATAATATCCATCACCTTCCCGTTGTATTTGAAGAACTTATATAACTCTTTCATCCTCGGGTGAACCTTAATATTGTTCGAGGTCAGGATCTGCCCGGTATTCTTATCCTTCATAGGATAGAGATATACTTTTAGATTTTTGAAAAAGAGTTTACCAAAGGCCTCCAGAATACCTCCGCTCAAGTGTCGGTAGTACTTTTCATCGAATACATCTATGAGGTTGCTAACGCCCATGGTAAGGCCTAAACGGGCTTTAGTATAGTTATTATAATACTCAACCAATTTGTAGTACTCCTGGAATTTTGAGATCATTACCGTACCCCCGAGGGAGCATAATAATTGGGCCCGATCCATAAAATCGCGTTCATCAATCTCTCCGGATGCCTTCAAATTTGCCAGCGTGATCTCAAAGATCACGATGGTTTTTTCTTCTTCCACGGTCTGCTCGCGGATAAAAATATCATAGGATTTCTGGAACATGTCCATGTTCACCTTGGTCACCGGTCTGAAACTACCGCGAAGCGTTAGGATATTCTTTTTATAGAGCACGGTTGCAGGAAGTAAGTTGTTCCCATCCGGCCCAAACATCACTGCATCGGTCATGTCATTCCGGATAAGCTGCAAGCTCATCAGGCGATTATCTACGTTTTTAAAATTCGGTCCTGAAAAGTTGACCATATCTATTTCGACAGTATCACGATCGATATGATCATACAGGTATTTTAAAAATTTTCTCGGCTTATGGTACTTAAAAAAGGCACCATAGATTAGGTTCACGCCAACAACACCAAGTGTCTCCTGTTGCAGTCGGGCCTCCGTTTGTTTAAAACGGACATGCATGACAATTTCGTTATATTCTGTTTGACCGGGATCTAATTGAAATTGCATCCCGATCCAGCCATGGCCTTTGTAGCGTTTCGAGAAATCAATAGTAGCTACGGTATTGGCATAGGTAAAAAAGAGGCGTTCCGGATGTTCTGATCGGTCCAGACGTTCTTCTATTAACCCCATTTCATAATCCAGCATCTTCTTCAACCGGGGTTGGGTCACATAACGGCCGTCCTTTTCAATACCATAAATGGCATCGCTAAACTGCTTATCATAAGCACTCATCGCTTTTGCAATGGTTCCTGATGCCCCACCTGCTCTGAAAAAATGACGCGCTGTCTCTTGTCCTGCCCCAATTTCGGCGAATGTTCCGTAAATATCCGGATTCAAATTAATTCGCAAAGTTTTGGCTTTGATCGAAGGAATATTTTCGAAAGCGAGGTCTTTCTTAGGTTGTGAAGCCATTAGCAATTATTTGCCCTACAAAGGTATAAAGTTTGAACGATTGGTTAGTAATTATATTATAAATTTGAGGCAAAAGAAATCGGGCTTGAGAATCATTTTTTTAGGTACAGG
>Ga0265309_10000760_pt1 | contig 13415 bp, 10 predicted proteins | sample Helome_FD_192492 | JGI IMG/M metagenome (GOLD analysis project Ga0265309, IMG submission 192492) | Marine sediment microbial communities from subtidal zone of North Sea - Hel_20160524 (Illumina Assembly) | ecosystem: Environmental > Aquatic > Marine > Subtidal zone > Sediment ...
TATTGGTAATAATGGCGAGCGTAACGTAGCGTTCGACTGCAATCGCGACACCGACGGCGAATACAATCAGTATCGGATACATGAATACGCCACCCGATGCGAAGAAACCTACAATCGAATAGAAAAAGTCCATTTCGAGATCCTCATTTTGCAAACGGTCCTGAGTCAGTCTCAGAACTGACCCAAGAATAGTGGTCGATCACCGTCGAAAATGTGACGCAGCGCACGTTCAGACCTTATGTCCGGTGATGAAAGGCCTTAGCTAGACGTAGCTCACAGGAAGGAGGCCTTGTGACGCGTCGATCGAGCGGGAAACGGGCTCATTCCGACTTCTGGGTCCGCTGTTCGCCAGCCCGAATCTCATAGAAGCTCAGCTCGCGCAGGAAAACTTCCTTGTCCACTGGCCGGGCGCGGTCGTCCAGCGTGTCCGAGAGGCTGATGTCGTCACCGAGTTCGGACGACTTCCACGGGATGATGACGAGCGACTTCGGCGCCTCCTCATTGCCGAGAATCGACATGCCGGACATGGTCTTCGGCTTTTCAATCCCATCGCCCCGCTCTTCCGACGCAGGTGCGGTATCGTCCGCCGGGGTGTCGGTCGCCGAATTCTCGCTTTTGGCAGCGAAGCTAGCGAGCAGTAACATTATGCCAATCACAGGATACCTCGGCATTTTCACTCTCCCTGTCCCATTCGGTTGCGGATGTCCGTTATCCACATCGACGCCTCGTCATCGCTCGTTACCGTCGCCATGTATGCTTCGTAGTTCTTCAGTGCACAGCTCAGATCCGCCAAATAGAGGTCGCAAAGAATCGCCAGATTGCGGCGAGCAAAATGGTAGCCGGGATAGATCGTGAGCGCGGCCTCGTAGCTACGCTTCGCCTCGTCGAACCGACCCGTCTTGCGGTACACGATTCCAAGTTCATTGTGCGCGATAGGATGGTTCGGATTCGACTCGAGTGCGAGCGACAGATTTTTCTCGGCAGCATCGAGATTGCCTGCAAGGTGATAAGCGATTCCGAGATCAACGCGCGGCGCGGCCAGCCAGGGCGACACCTCGACGATCGCCTTCAGTATCTCTATTCCTTGCTCGAGCTCGCCCCTCTCCATAGACTGGATTGCCCTGTCATAGTCAACGCGAACGTCGCTGCTAATTCGTGCCTTCTCTGTGATCGTGAACCCGACTGCTTCCTGAATTTCGATCTGTGCCGGCGGCGTGCGTGGCGACTGCGATGTGGCACACGCCGCAATGAGGAGCGGCGACAACAATAACGCGACGCGGCGCACCGTCTTTTGAAGTATCGCTGGAAAGAACGTACCCATGAGTGCTCCCATCATGACCTAGTTCCGCTCAGTTTCCGGACCAACGGACAAACGTGCAGACGCTTCCACAGATTGTTCCGATTTGGCCGAGTTGTTGGCATCGGCATCTTCGTCTTCGTCGATACCAATTGGTGGTGCGATCGGCATGCGGTACGCGTAAATATCAATCGAACCCATGAAACCGCCGCTGATTTCGTTCTTCGCGTATCGTCCGGGCATTAGCACCGCTAACTGACTCAGGCTCTTTTGTACCCAGGGGTTATAGATTCCGCCGGCAAGCAGCTCGAAATTCTCCTCATGCACCTGGATAGCCCGTTCCTCAAACGGATATGCTTCTTCCTCGATCACGAGTTCATAATCGACTTTCTCGGCTTCGCTCAGCCCTTCTGGACGCTCGGATTCCAACAGCGCTACGCTGAAGTCCATGTATATCTCGGCGATATAGAACGTTGCTGCTGCGGTGACTTCGGCAACCTCATAGGCAACGAGACTCTCGAAGGCCTCCATGGCAACGTCCATGCGCTGTTGCTTCGCCTCGAGACTCTCTTCGAATGGCTGGACCAGTTCGAGGCTCGCGAATTTCTCATAGCTCTGCTCGGCAATCACGAGAGCGGCCCTGGCCGCGAGGTACCTGCTCCGATCCGTTCGTTCTGCCCCGGCGTCACGATCTGCGGCGACGATCTCGTTCAGCTGCTTGTGATATCGCACGTAGTCGAGTTCACCTTTGAAAATCTCGGCAAGCCGGGTCCGGGTTTCCATCGCGATGTCGAGGGGCCGCGGGTACTGGGCAACGTATTGCTCGTAAACGCGAATCGCGTCTTCCAGGACATTGACCTCGTCGTACAGCTCGCCAGCGGTCAACAGAGCCTCGCGACCGAGCTCAGCATCCGTTGCCTCAGCAGCGATTCGCTCGTGTTCCGCCGCTGAACGCTCGACCTGGCCGTCTTCACGATAAATGTGAGCAAGCTGTTTCGTCGCTTCCGAATTCAGTTCGTGTTCCGGATGCGTGACTCTGAATTCTTCAAGGACGTCGGAGGCCGAACCCCAGTCCTGCAGCTTGATGAGAGCAGCAGCTGCATCGTATTCGGCGGCACTGCGAATGGCCGAAGTGGGGGCGACACTCTTGATTCTCAGGAAGTGATCCGCCGCAGCGCGAAAATCTTCGAGGAGGTTCGACTGCTCACCCTGCTTGTATATCGCAGCCGCCAGCCCGTCGACGACAGCCGGTCGTGACTCGTCATCATCCGGTGTCAGCGCAAGCAGGTTCATGTACGCATGCTCGGCGTTCTGATATTCCGTGAGGTCGATCGAGGAATGCGCTATGACGGCCCAGGCAGACCGTAACAGGCCTGGGTCCGTACCCGGATAGCGGTCGATAAGCTTTTGTGCTGATTCGATAGCAACATGAAAGTCTTTCATCTCATAGAGGTCATCAGCGGCCGCGCCGAGAACAATCGGCGCCTGCTCATGCTCCGGGAAAGTCCCGGCGAATCTGAGTGAGCTCGTTACAGTCGATCTTTTTACGTCGAGCGCTCTGGCGCCTGTTGCGCGCTCGAGGTCCTGGCGATAGGCGAAGACTGCGGCATAACCAGCCCCTGAAGACTGCTCATGCGCAGCATATTCGTAGGCCGTGCGCTCGTACTCGACGGCTGCCTTGCCAAAGTCCTCGTTCTCCAGCAGCAGGTCCGCCAGCTGATAATTGACCTGCGGAGAACCGTCATCCTTTGGAAACGAACGCAGGAACTGCCGGTACCAGCGCTCTGCCTCACCGAAGTTGACTGGTCGCTCCTCAGCAAAGGCCGGTTCCTGGTAGAGCGCGTGATAGTGACCGGCCAGGTCCGTCAGATTGACCTTGAGAAAGCCAACGACATCTGCCGAACTTCCGACGTCGAAATAGTCCCAGTAATCCGAGCCCAGCGCGTAATCCGTTGCAAACTGCTTCTTCGATTCCACGACGAGCAGAGGGAATCCGGCCTCACCGTAGATTTCAACGATGCGCATGCTGAAGTGCGGCGATATCTTGTGAAACCGATTGAGCTTGATGAAGGACCGATATACCGATGCGGCGTCGTCATAACGCAGCTTCGAGAAATAGAATTCGCCCAGATTGCCGTAGATCTTGTCGGCATAGCTACGATGCCCGTTCGTCGAGAAGTAGTTATCCACGACCTCGGGTCCACCCAGGTTGGAAAAGCTGAGGCTGATTACACGAAAAGTATCGGTTATACGATGCTCGTCCTCTTCGTCATAGTCGGCGTCAAAGTCGTAGCCGATCGAGTGGCGATAATCCAGCATCGCCATGTAGTTGTGCAGGGCCTCTTCGTAGAGTTCCTGCTTGTACAAGGTCCAACCCAGTTTGTACAAGGCCAGCTCATAGTAGGACGACGTCGTGCCCATGCCGATAATCGCGCCGTAGGCATCTTCTGCGTCAAGGTATTTCTTCCGGACGAAGAAATACTCGCCGCGTCGGAAGTGGACCTCATCGACATACTTCGAGTATGGAAACCTGGCAACGAGGCGGTCCATTACGGCCATGGCCTCGTCGGGCTGCCCGATTTCATCGTAGGCGCGTGACATCTGATAGAGCACTTTGTCGTTGCGCTCGTAGTTGGGGTACTTCTCCAGAATTTCCTGATACGTCTTGATCGCTTCACGTGGCCCCGCGGGCACCGTTCCGGACTCTGCGCCCGGCAGCTCGTGGTCGAATTGCGGGGTTGCTGTCAGCAGCTCCTCCCGCTGCGTCGCTCTCTGCTCGAAATCCTGTTCGGATTCCGTTGGCTCTGCCGGACCGGTAGAACGTGTCACGGGCGTTACCAGACCGTCTCGAGAAGCACCTTCGGGCGCTGCCATCTCGACAATGTCCCCGGTACCGATGACGCCGTACGCCTGTTCGATCTGCAGGTCGGCAAGGCGCCGCATGGCTTCGGGCGTACGGGCGCTTTCAGGGGTCTCGGCGAGATAACGACGATAACTCTCGGCCGCCCGCTCGAGCCCGTCTTCGAGATAGACCTCTTCTACATCCGCTTCAACGGTTTGCAGCTCGGCGAGCGTACCGTGATTGCTGCTCGTCGCGCAGGCGGCGAGTCCTGCGCAGGCAGACAGAAGAATGACCGAACGCAGCCGCATCATGGCTCATCCGCCTTCGCCTGGGCCTGCGTGGCGCGATCGTAGCTGTCCGCCAGGGCAAAACGTGCTTTGTCGCCGTAGTTCTCGAGGCGACCACGGCGCGCTGCCAGCTCGTCGATCGCTACGATCTCGAGCAGGTGCCCCTGCCGCGTCATCAGTCGGTCGATCTTGTCGACAGACGCCTGCACCTGCGCGCGCAGCTGCTTGATCGGCTGTTCGTAGCCCGCGAAACTGTGCGTTGCAGCCTGTCGCGTGCGGACGTATTGATCGTACTTTGCCTGCACGACTGACATTGCATCGTCGAGCCCGCGCAAGTTCCGGTCGAATTCGGTCAGACGATCGTGAAATTCTGTTTCGAGCGTCCAGCTCAGCAAGCCCTTGAGGCGCTTGAGACGTAGCATTGACGACCTGGCGTACCCCGACTCGGAGCCGTGCAGCCGTGCCTCGATGTGTTCGATCCGCTTGAGGATGGCCTGCTCCTCGCGAGTCGCAAAAAACTTCGGTTGCGGCTTTGTGAGCATGTCATCGCGCCGCTGCACGAGCATCTTGTGCTGTTCGATACGCAAACGCAGTCTTGAATCGAGCTCACGAAACTCCGTGTCCACCGCAGGCAGCAGCGGTTCATAATGGTCATGGCGGATGTCCACCATTTCATCGAATGAATCAAAGCCCTTCTGCCACGTCAGCAGCTTGCGGCGCAGGTCAGCGAGATCCAGGTAGTTTTGCAGCCCGGTCTGAAAATCGTGCGAGGCGAGCAACTCCATCAGGTAGTATGTCTCCGGCGCCTCGGGCAGCGAGCGCAGCCGGATTACCCAGTCCTTGTCTTTGCGGATCTCCTCGCGAACCAGCGCTTCGAGGAATTTGCCTTCCCTGATGCTTTCTATTGACACGTTGATCTTGTCGACTTCAGCGCTGAATGCATCCAGTGCACGCCCGTAGAATATGGCGGCGCGACCATGCACGTTCAGTTTTCCATACGCGTACGGAAGCGCGAGCATGGCCTCCTGCGTCGCCCGATCGGTAACTTCACGGTCAGCCAGTATTTTCCACGGTACGACAGCCCGGTCGAAGCTTTCGACGGACAGATTTGCCCACCCCGCACTGAGCAGGGCCTGATTGGAGAACGGCCCGTCCAGGCGCACACGATTCAGAAAAGGTATGGCCTTGTCGTATTCCTGGTCCTCGAGAAAGATCGTACCGAGCACGAGATTGGACTTGTCCCGGATAGCGAGTTCGGCGGGGTCGTTGGTCGCAACCTGGCCGGCTCGCTCCAGTTGCTCAAGCGCCGCTTGCCGCTGACCGTCCTGCAAGTATGCGATGCCGAGATTGTAGGCGGCAAAAGCACCGAAACTCTCCGAGCCCTGCAGCTTTTTCAGAACCTCTACCGAATCTGCGGGGCGCCCTTCGGCAAGATAGATATTTGCGCGCAAGAACTCGATATCGTCACGAATTGATTCGGGAATTTTCCCGTCAATACGTGCCAGTGCACGCATCGCATTCTCGATCTGGTTTTTCTGAAAATGAATCCGGGCCAGTCTGAAAGCAGCATCGTTACGCACAGTCTCGTCGACAGCACCTTCGAGGACCGCCTTGATCGCGCGGCCGGCGCGGTGGTGCATTCTGTAACGCAGCTCGAAATCGCCGAGCGAGAACTCAGCGTCGTCAATATGGTAATAGAGCGAGTCGAGCTCGGGCTCGTCAATCTCGTCGTGTTGTTTTACTTCGGTATCAAGGCGTTCCAGCGCTTCGAAGAAGTAACCCTGATGCGCATAGTAGAGCGCCTCGCCAAAATACAGGTCCTTCAGCTCGTCGCCTCGGACAGGGCTCGTCGCCAGGCAAACGATCAGCAGGAGCCCGACTACTGAGAGCGGTGCTCGACGCATGGTCTACCAGTCTCCGACCTGGATTCCGCTCGCGCCAAACCCTGGTCCGGCGAGGGTGATGCCAAGTGATTTCGGTTTTACGCCTTTGTCGAAAGAGAAACTGTCGGACGCGCTGAAATCCTTGCCACTACTCAGCTTGCCCAGCATGGTTACACGGAGCTCGTGATTGCCGGTAACGATGTTGCCGGTGTAGATGCGCTGTACGCCGCCTTTTTGTAGCGCTTCGAGTTCCTGGAAGCTGTATATGTGATGCGTAGCCATGTCGCCGTCGATCTCTATCTTGACAGCGTCGAGCCGAAAATCTTCTTCTTCGGCAAAAGCGACGAAGACCGCGACCTGCGTATCGGATGGATACAGCAGGCGCTCCTCGAGGTTGCTGAGTTCCGAGGCAATGTTCAGCACATCGGATTTGATTTCCTGAACCTGGCCATCAAGGCTGCGCAGTTCGTCGCCGGAAATGTCCTGCGCATTGACCGAAACAGCCATGACAGTAGTCACCGCTACCAACACGGTCGTGCGTATTAGTCTCGACATCTCCAAATTCCTTTTTTATTTACATAATCCGTTTGCAACTGCCCGCAGCATTTCGCCTTACGACAACGGTGAGGACAGCCGTTAGTGTTGAGTAATTGTTTTGCTTTATCTGTGAACTACGACACAAATCGACGGGGCTGCGAAACCATAGTATTGAGCCATCCGCCCATGGATGGACCTGGATACGATGCTGCAGAACTTCGCACTTTCGATTTACGGCGCCTTTGTTATGCCCGGGGACATTATTTTGATGATGATCGGCGTCGCAGAAAGTGCCCGGTCAGCCTCGATGCTGTTTATCATTTCCCTGACCGTGTGGTCTCTGATGGCCGTTGCCGGTTTGATCGCGCTCAACCTCGGTAAGGACACCGCGAGATTTATTGGCGCGATGTTCAGAACGACGCTGTATCGCATGTCACTCGCTGTCGGCAATTACAAAACGAAGTTGATCCTCAAACTCCGCGAATGGTTTCCAAAAAGGGCGGCCCGAAACGTGAATGCAGTTCCGATGGTCGAATTCGATGATATTGACCTCGCCGTCCTGCGCACCGCAGCGGCTCGCGGCCCGGGTTTCACGACGTCAGCCCCCGAAATCGCGGAGCAACTCACATTGCGCCCCGCGCAGATCCAGCGCAGCCTCGAAAAGCTCAGCCACAACAAGATGCTCGAAACCACGATTGGCTCGACTGACGGCTTTGACAATTTTCGTGTAAGCCAGATGGGAAGCGCCTTTGCGTTGAACTGGTCACGACAGCGAGCAAGCGCTTAGATCCAGCCCAGACCAGCTTGCCTGGCCTGTCCAGCCCACGTAATTCAGCAAGAGCACCATCGATACGCTCCAATTACTCGATCTTCCGACGCGATCATGCCAACACCATGTATGATGGCCCTCGCTGCGTGCTCTTGATTGGCACATCGACAGCAAAAAAACAAACACTCAAAAAAACTAGGAGCGTCCCCATGAACTCAAAACTGATAGCTGTATTAGCCGTCGCGTTATTTGCGGCCTTAGGCAGCAATGCCGTATCGGCCCAGGATCACGATCGCGGTTGGGAAACCGGCAATATCGTTCAGGTTACCAACGTGCACATTAAGGACGGCATGTTCAATGCATATATCAATGATTTGAATAATGTCTGGCGCAAGTTTCTTGAAGAGCAGATGAAAGATGGCTCGGTCATCGACTACGGGATGTACTCGAACCCGAATTCCCGCAAAGGCGAACCCGACCTGATTCTGACTATCACCTATGCGAATTGGGCTGCATTCGACCGCAGTGTCGAGTACTTCGAAGAGATCGGCTCGAAGGTGCTTGGCTCGCCCGAGGAAATGCGAGAAGCGAACATCGATCGAGGCGCATTGCGTGAGATTGGCAGCACAACCGTCTTGCAACAAATCAAGTTCAAAGACTAGTCTGCAGTTTTATCTTGTTAGCAGAAACGCCCAGGCACCTGACCATCAGGTGCCTGGGCGGCTGTAATCGGCTGGTCTACAAGCCTGTCCAAACAGGCGGATTCCAACGCATCAACACGTTCGTATTCCCTAAAAGTCGAGTTGCGTCCGAAGGTAAAAATAACGGCCGTTCATCCCGATCCCCGACAGCACATCGTATGGCAGATGGCCGAAATAATTGATGTCGTCGCTCGAAAGATCGGGATACTCGTCAGTCAGGTTGTCGGCGCCAAGCGCTACCGCCCAGTTGTCGGAGACCTTTAGCTCAAATTCCGCATCCACGGACCAGACCGACCCGTAAGTCTGCGTCGGCTCGAACCCTCCGCCGAAATCGAACACCCGCGTAGTATCGCCATACTGCGTCAACCGCAGCAGCGTTGACATACGATCAACTACCCAGTTGCCGGAGATAATCAGTTTGTCCTCCGGCGGTTTGCCTTCGATCGTGTTCAAGTCTTCAACGCCAAGCACACTCGGGTTCTTGACGTCTGTTTCAGAATTGTTGTACGAGACACGCCAGTCAATAGCACCCTGACCGACTTCAATCACACCCTCAGCGACAATATCGAATCCCGTCGTCTCCGTATCGACCAGATTGGAGAAATAGAGGACATTGTTTGTGGCATTAAGGAGAAATATTCGATCATCGACGTCGATCTGAAAATAATCGACGGTCAGGTCGACAGCGTCCCCCAATTTCGCGACGAAGCCGATGCTAAAGTTTGTTGATTCCTCTTCTTCCAGCGGCACGGCCCCTTCCGCGACGGCATCCGGGTTAGACACGGGTAGAATCCGAAACCGCTCCAGCATGCCGCCGCTACCGAAGTCTGTAAAAAACCCCTCGTAGCCGGTCTGCGCCAGCGACGGCGCACGAACACTCGTACCTACGGCACCACGTAGTGCAAAGCTGTCCGATATATCAAATCTTGCCGACACTTTTCCAGTCAGCGCATCGCCGAAGTCGTCGTAGTCCTCGTAGCGGGCTGCGACACCAACGCTGAACTGATCGGAAACGCTTGCCTCCAGATCGACGTATGCCGCGATTACGGTTCGATCGACATCAGCCTCGCTACCGGCCGGCAGCCCGGGGCCGGCCTGCGCGCCAAAAGTAAACGTGGGAAAAAGCGGGCCGACTTCGTAAGATTCAAGGTCGCCGGCGCTGGTTTCATAGTCTTCCCAGCGAATTTCGGCACCGTAGGCAAACGTCAAAGGCGAACTGAGACCGCCAACCTCGAATTCTCTGATGACGTCAGCATTGAGCGTCATCTGCGTGAACTCAAACCCACCGAGATCAAACGAGGTCGGGCTGGTCGCCCCGAGCGATGGGTTTGCGGAGTTTATTACGCCAGAATCGAAGTCATTATTACCGATCGTCAGGCTGAGATCCCAGTCGGAATCGAAATTCGTACCCCGAAGTCCTGCAGAAAAAGAGGTATCCGTATTGTCACCGGTAGTTATTGGCCGGAAGCCATTCGGATGGACGGCAACGTTGCTGTTGTAGGCGTTCGGGTAGCGAAAGAAACCGGTACCGTCGGTCTCGCGGTTGGAATACCGGCCGAAGGAATAGAACTCGCGCTCGCCGACCGGAATCGTGGTGTTATAAAAGACATAGATGTCGTCAGCCCCGCCGTCGCCGGGCGCGAAGACGCGCGCGGGATTCAGCGCCTGATTGGCCGGCGTATCTTCTTCGAAGAATGGCAAAACACCGATGCCGGCCCGGTTGGTCGCGTCGCGAGTGCGATACTCACCGCCAATTCGCAAGCTGCCACCGTCGCCGACTTCGAAGCCGTAGTCCGCAGCAACCGAGAACGTGTCCCCGTCATCGATATCGCGGCCCGTCGGCTCGAAATCGGTTTTGTGCTGACCATACGACGCCGTTACCGTACCGCCCTCGGCTGCGTCCTTCAGGACGATGTTGATTACGCCCGCAATCGCATCCGAGCCGTACTGCGCCCCGGCGCCATCTCTGAGGATTTCGATTCGCTCGATGGCAATCAGCGGAATTGTGTTGAAATCGAACGGGTTCGTGCCCAGCCCGATCGCCGACTCCACAGCGACGACCGAGGCCGTGTGCTGGCGCTTGCCGTTTACGAGAACCAGTGTGTGATCGGGACTCATGCCGCGCAATTGCGCGGCCCGCACATGATCGGCCGCGCCCGAATTCGACTGGCGCGGAAAGCTGAATGATGGCGCCAACGCCTGCAAGAGTTCACCGAGTTCACCACCAAAGGAGTGTGCTGCGGCGATATCCTCGGCACTTATGAGGTCGACCGGGACGGCAGTCGCGAGCGGGTCACGTCCTTCGCCACGGCTACCGACGACCACGACTTCTTCAGTGACTTCCTCCTGTGCCAGTGCGCTGCCGTTTGTCAGCGATACGGCTGCGGCCGAGGCTATGATCAGAATTGCGTGCTTGCTTGGTCGGTTCATTTTTCTATCCTTATGTTCCAGCTGGCACCGGATTGAATGTCGAATGTTTCGGAATAGTTGCCCTGGTTTATCGCCAGGGACACGTTGTTGAGGCTGTTCAGATAGAGCAGCGGTTTACCGACCGGCACGCGGCCGAATGTCGGGTAATACGGCAGTGTCTGCGTCAGAACAATGTTGTCGCCGTTAGAGACTTCAATACTGACTTCATCGCCAGGACTCACGCCCAGGCCCTTAAAGGTTTCGCGATCGATGTTAGTCCAGATGTTGCCGAATTGCGGGTCGAGTATTTCGATATTGCCGTACACTCGCCCTTGATCGATGCGCGCTTTCTGATAAGGAATCGACCGTACTTCTGCCGGGAGTTCGCGGCCGACTTCTTCAAAAGTAATGACCCCGGCTGCCAGCCGGGCGCCAGTGTAAGCGTAGACGTCGCGGCCGTGGAAGGTATAAGACTTGTCCGAGTTGGCGAGGCGATTGATCGCTTCGTCAATTTGCCGAACGGCCTCGACGCCGAGTTTTTCTGCCACGGCGGTCAGGCTGCCATTATCCGGCGAAACGAAGTAGTGGCCGGACCGGGTCTTCAGCACCACCGATTTACGCTCGGTACCGACACCGGGGTCGACGACCGACACGAACACCGTTCCTTCGGGCCAATACTCGGCAACCTGGACTAGGCGCAGCGAGGCTTCCCAGATGTTGAAGGTGGGCACTTCGTGCGTCAGGTCGTAGATTTCGAGTTCCGGGGAAACGCTGACGGCGACGCCCTTCATCGATGCAACGGCGGAGTCCTTGACGCCAAAATCCGACTGCAATACCAGAGCCTCGGCTGACCATGTTGCCGCCGGAGAAATCGCGGCCGCGGCAAGCAATGCCGTCCATTTCTTCATACACTGTCCCCCTTGCGTGCCGGACTGTTGCTCGATGACCCGTCTTTGTGGTCCACACCCGTTCCGGTCAATGATATCTTGATACGGCGGAGACTTGCATTCAATGTTCCGGGCACTCAGACAGCTGCTGTTTTGTTATTTGATTATAGCTATTGCAGCTAACGCTGCCGATGACGACTCGCGGCGAGCGCTGGTGCTGCTGTCCGACTTTGGCACGACGGAACGCTTCGTGGCGAGCATGAAAGGCGTCGCCCTGAGCATCGAGCCCGACCTGCAGGTTCACGATCTGACCCACCATGTCGAGCCATTCAATATCTGGCAAGCCTCTTACATGCTGGCCGGCACCATCGACTACTGGCCTGAAGGGACCGTATTCGTGTCGGTCGTCGACCCCGGTGTAGGCACGGACCGCCGCTCCGTAGTGGCGAAGACGAAAACCGGTCACTATGTCGTCACGCCGGACAACGGCAGCCTGACGCTCGTCGCGGACACACAGGGCATCGTCGAGATGCGGCAGATCGACGAAACGATCAATCGGCGGCCCGGCTCCGAAAGTTCACATACGTTTCATGGCCGGGATGTCTATGCCTACACTGGCGCCCGGCTGGCAGCTGCAGTGATCCGATTCGAAGCGGTTGGTCCGCTTCTCGAGCCGACCGTCGTAAGATTGAAATACCAACAGCCGACGAAACTCGATGACAGCACGATCGTTGGCAACATTACGCACATCGAATTACCGTTCGGCAACATCGTCACTAACATCCCAAGGTCTCTCGTCGACTCACTGAACCTGTCCCCGGCAAACAGCTCTATGGTTCTCGTCGAAATACTGCACAACGGCGAATCGGTTTTCCGGCAAGAAATTGCTTACGCGCGTTCCTTCGGATATGTCGATGAAGGGCAACCCCTGCTCTACCCGGACTCGTTGCAGACGATCGGCCTGGCTGTCAACAGTGGCAACTTCGCGCGTCAGTTCGGCGTGATGGCGGGCGCTGACTGGACCATCCGCATTGGCAAGCCTTCCGTGCATGATTAGGGGATACTGGCCTTTGTTGCGCTCCCGATCCCCTTTCAGCGACCTTTTTGCCTGCCACTGTCGCATCAAGTAGTCTATTGCCGACCTGATGGGCGCACTCATTGAGTGGTCGGCCCTATTCCCGATGAGGGCAACAAGGGACATGGTAACAAAAGCAATAATGCCACTGAATATGCCAACGGGACTCGCAATGGTCGCGGTCTCTCTATTCGGATTATTGCTCGCGGACTCCACGCACGCCCAGGCAACTGATGACGACGAGGTGCTCGGAGAAATTATCGTCACAGGATCGCGCATTGCCCGGCGCGACTTTTCTTCGCCCAGTCCGATCTCGACGATTGACAGGACAGCGCTCGACGCTGCAGCGCAGCCGACGCTCGAAGAGACTCTCAATCAGATGCCGCAGATCACACCGGACTTCGAGCGAACTTCGAATAACCCGGGAGACGGCACCGCGCGAATCAATCTCCGCGGTCTTGGTTCAAATCGCACCCTTGTGCTACTGAACGGACGGCGGCTTGCACCGTCCGGCGTCAACACGGCTGTCGATGTCAATAACCTGCCGCAGGCACTTGTCGAACGGGTGGAGATAATTACGGGTGGCGCAACCACGGTTTATGGTTCCGATGCCGTTGCCGGTGTCGTCAATTTCGTTACCCGGGACGACTTCGATGGTGTCGGCATCGACGCAACGACCTACACAACGGAGCAAGGCGACGGGCAGATCAACGATATCAACCTGTCGT
>Ga0265309_10000764_pt1 | contig 13389 bp, 15 predicted proteins | sample Helome_FD_192492 | JGI IMG/M metagenome (GOLD analysis project Ga0265309, IMG submission 192492) | Marine sediment microbial communities from subtidal zone of North Sea - Hel_20160524 (Illumina Assembly) | ecosystem: Environmental > Aquatic > Marine > Subtidal zone > Sediment ...
TAAGACCAAGAAAAAGGTCGCCAAGCGCAAGGCTAAGAAGAAAGTAGCCAAGCGCAAGACCAAGAAGAAAGCGAAAAAGAAAGTCGCTAAACGTAAAACGAAGAAGAAGGCCAAACGCAAGGCTAAAAAGAAAGTAGCCAAGCGCAAGACCAAGAAAAAGGCGAAAAGGAAGGTCGCTAAACGTAAAACGAAGAAGAAGGCCAAACGCAAGGCTAAAAAGAAAGTAGCCAAGCGTAAGACGAAGAAAAAGGCGAAAAGGAAGGTCGCCAAGCGTAAGACCAAGAAAAAGGCGAAAAGGAAAGTCGCCAAACGCAAGGCTAAGAAGAAAACAGCCAAGCGTAAGACCAAGAAAAAAGCTACCCGGCGGAAAGCCAGCAAGAAAAAGGCAACCCGCAGAAGGAGACGGTAGCTAGCAACAGCTTCGGGAGAGGCCTTCTTCCAAAGCACGCAAAAGAGCCCGCCTCGGCGGGCTCTTTTCGTTTCGAGAACTGTGCACTGGTCGTATGTGCATTCGGCAGGGTTTTTACTATAGTACGACCCTATGGATGCATCGCAGAAAAAGCAGGCCGCCGCCGAGGCCGCGGTTCAGTTTATTGAACCCGGCACCAGGCTGGGCGTCGGCACGGGCTCGACGGTGAATTTCCTGATCGACATGCTGCCCCAGGTTCGTGATCACATTGACCGGGTCGTGTCGAGCTCGAAGGCCTCGACTGCACTTCTCGAGAAAGCCGGATTCGATGTCGAGACTCTTAACGAAGTTGGCGACCTCGACCTCTACATCGACGGCGCTGATGAGAGCAACAAGCGCCTGCAACTCATCAAAGGCGGCGGCGGTGCGCTAACGCGTGAGAAAGTGCTTGCCGGTGCAGCACGTCGGTTTGTCTGCATCGTCGACAACTCGAAACTGGTCGGCATGCTGGGCGCGTTTCCATTGCCTATCGAGGTCCTGCCAATGGCCCAGGAGTTCGTCGCGCGGCGACTCGTCAAGATGCGCAGCCAGCCGATCTGGCGCGAGGGCTTCGTTACCGATAACGGCAATCATATTCTCGACGTGCATGACCTCCAGATTCCCAATCCGCTCGAAATGGAAGCACGAATCAATCGAATTCCGGGCGTAGTCACGGTCGGGATTTTTGCCGATCGCCCGGCCGATATTCTGTTGATCGCAGACGACGGCGGCGTCAGGGAGATGCGGGTCTGACGAAGATTCATCGCAGTTACCGACTGTCCCTCTAGAGAGGGATTGACTCGCGCCTTCGGCGCTCACCCTCCGGGCGCACTTCGTGCGTCTTCCCTCTCCCCCAGCCAAAAAAATAAAGGGCCCTAAACGGGCCCTTTTTTTTGGCTGGGGGAGAGGGATTCGAACCCCCGTTGGCGGAGTCAGAGTCCGCAGTCCTACCGCTAGACGATCCCCCAATAAGAAGCGATCGCGTTCTGTTAGCGCTTCGAGTACTGCGTAGCGCGGCGTGCCTTTCTCAGGCCCACCTTCTTGCGCTCGACCTCGCGGGCATCGCGCGTCACGAATCCTGCCTGGCGCAGGCCCGGGCGCAGAGACTCGTCATAAGCCATGAGCGCGCGCGTCAATCCGTGCCGAATCGCGCCGGCCTGGCCTGTCGTACCGCCACCCTTGACGGTTACATTGACGTTGAATCTTTCCGTCAGCTGCGTCAGCTCGAGTGGCTGTCGAACAATCATCTGCGCCGTTTTGCGGCCGAAAAAGGTGTCCAGCGGGCGCTTGTTGACCGTGATATCACCATTGCCAGGCATCAGGAAGACGCGAGCCGTTGATGTCTTGCGACGGCCAGTACCGTAAAAAAATGAATCACTCATAATCTGTTCTCAGTGCCTTGGACCGGGGCCTCAGGCATTCACTTCCAGTGGAATGGGTTGCTGTGCTTCATGGGTGTGCTCGGGACCTGCAAATACACGCAGCTTGCCGAGCATTTTGCGGCCCAGCGGGCCACGAGGCAGCATGCCCTTGACGGCATGTTCAATGGCGCGCTCGGGCGCCTCGTCGAGCAGTTTCTCGAGCGAGATCGATTTCAGGTTGCCGATGTAGCCCGTGTGATGGTGATACATCTTGTCCTGCAATTTGTTTCCGGTCACGCGGACTTTCTTGGCGTTGATGACCACGATGTAGTCACCGGTGTCTACGTGCGGCGTGTATTCCGGCTTGTGCTTGCCACGCAGGCGGTGCGCGATCTCGGTTGACAGTCGACCGAGCGTCTTGCCCGTCGCATCGACAACGTACCAATCGCGGCGAACCTCTGCCGGCTTCGCAGAAAACGTCTTCATAATCCTGGTTCCGTTTAAGGGTCTTGTTCTTTCGGGTGCCTGAGTCAATCGGCCCCGCCTGCCATCCGCGCACGCAATATCATTCGCTGGATTGGCGAAAGGCGCGAAATTCTACTTGAGGCCCCGCCCTAATGCAATCCGTAGGGGCGTTTTTTCTGTAAAAAAGGCCCTCGACAAGGAGGCCTTTTTTCGCTTATATTTCAATGGCTTGAAATTTCACCCGTGGTTTGTACCGAAAAGCGGTCCCTCAGAACGCATATTCGAGCGACAAGGCCGAGTAAGTGTCCTTCTTTTCGATCCCGGCGAGCACATCGCTATTGTGTTTGATCGCGTACGAAGCAACCAGCGCCAGGTCGCCAATGAGCTTCGCCGTCACCTTCGATATCGACTCCGAATAGGTGTTGTCAGAGCCCACCTCGGTGGTCAGGTCCTGGCTGAAGAGCGCCGTCTCGCTCAAGGTCCACACGTAGTAGAGGCCACCGTTGAACACCGCCTCGTCCTCCTCCGTGCCGTCCTGGCGCTCCGATTGCCTCGCACCTGCGCCTACTTCGGCATTCAGCGAATGCCGGTCAGTATTGATCAGGCGGCGACCGTAACCGACCACCTCCGAGACCTGATTGTCGTAACCGCTGAAGCGGTCCTTGCGGTAGTCCACCCTGCCGAACAGGAAATCCTTGTCGGTGAGGTTGCGCTCGCTCTTGAAACTGAAGTCATAAGTTTCCGCAGTCGTCGAGTCTTCTTCCGAGGAGTTGATGGCCTTGAAAGTGGCCGTGTGCTGCCATTTGCCGATTTCGTAGCCCAGCACGATACCCGTATTGAGTGTCGAGTTTTCAGTGTTGCCCGACGTCGCGAGGTAGCCGAGCGTGGCGCTCCCCGACCAGGGGCCCTCTTCCTCCTCCTGGGCCAGCAACGAGAACGGCATGACGAGCGCCGCGGCGACCAGTGCCAATCGAAGTTTCATGGATCTTCTCCTGAATGATATGAGCTTATGCGTCCAAAAAGGCTGCGGAGTATACCGCCATGGCGAAGCGTTTCGCTATAATCGGACTGTGAACAATCGTGAACTCTCCCGTGTCGACCGCCTGCTCGCGAGCGCAAGCAACGCGCTCAGAACTGTGGCATCGCCGGCAGGCCGCCCGGCCCGCGACAATCCCGCCGGAGCTATTGCCGACACCAGGCTGACGTCAGCGCAGAAATCGCATGCAGCCGGTCTCATGCGCGTCAACCACGCAGGCGAAATCGCTGCGCAGGCCCTGTACCAGGGGCACGCAACCGTCGCCCGTGACAAGACAATCGAGCAGCAAATGCAGCATGCGGCCGACGAGGAATTCGACCATCTCGCCTGGTGCGAGCAGCGCCTCGAGGAACTCGGGGAATCGCCGAGCAAGCTGGCGCCGGTCTGGTACGCGGGTGCGTTTGCGATCGGCGCGGCCAGCGGCATTCTCGGCGACAGATGGAGCCTTGGTTTCATCGCCGAGACCGAGCGACAGGTGTGTGCGCATCTCGAGAGTCACCTGGACGGGCTGCCCGAGGAAGACGTGAAGAGCCGGGCGATCGTCGAGACCATGCGCGACGAGGAACAGGAGCACGGTGAAAACGCGATCAATGCCGGAGCGGCCGAATTGCCGGAGATGGTCAAAAAGCTGATGCAATTGACCGCAAAAGTCATGACGAAAACGGCGTATCGGGTCTGACAGTACTGAATACTCGATAAAACGCGCTAAAACACGGACTTAGCTTGCCCTGACAGGCAAACTGTATTAAAAGAGGATCGCAACAGGGGCGAGGATCCAGCAATGCAGACAACAGCCAAGAACTTGAGCGATGTACCGGCGATTAACCGGTTTCTGAGTTATTGCCGCGTACGCACTGTGCCGCAAAAAACCGTGATGATTCACGCCGGCGATCTGCCCGACGTGCTCTACTACATTGTCGACGGTTCGGTCGAAGTCATGATTGAGGACGAGGACGGCAATGAAATGGTGCTGGCCTACCTCAACAAGGGACAGTTCTTCGGCGAGATGGGGCTATTTTACGAGCAGCCCACGCGCAGCGCCTGGGTTCGCACGCGTACCGAATGCGAAATCGCTGAAATGACCTATCCGCGCTTCCGCCAGATTGCCAGCGAAAGCCCGGGGCTCGTGTTCGAACTCGCAACGCAGCTCGCAACGCGCCTCGATCGCACCAACCGCAAGCTCGGCGACCTGGCATTCGTCGACGTGACAGGCCGTGTCGCACACGCGATCATGGATCTTTGCAACGAGCCTGACGCCATGACTCATCCCGACGGTATGCAGATCAAGGTCAGCCGCCAGGAACTGAGCCGGCTTGTCGGCTGCTCGCGCGAAATGGCCGGGCGAGTGCTCAAGGTTCTTGAAGAGCAGGGGCTGGTCTCGGCCAGCGGCAAAACGATCGTCGTCTACGGCGCGCGACCGAACAGAAACCTCTAGGTCGCCTTTGCGATCTCCGACTTCATCGCAGCGATCGTCGCTGCATAGTCGTCGCTGCCAAAGATCGCCGAACCGGCAACAAACGTATCCGCGCCAGCCGCGGCAATTTCGCCAATGTTGTCGACTTTGACGCCACCGTCGATCTCGAGCCGGATCTCCCGCCCGCTATCATCGATGATCCGCCTTGCCTGGCGCAGCTTGGCGAGCGCCGAAGGTATGAATTTCTGCCCGCCAAACCCAGGGTTCACCGACATGAGCAGCACCATGTCGACTTTATCGATCACGAAGTCGAGCCAGTCGAGGGGCGTGGCCGGGTTGAAGACGAGACCGGCCTTGCAGCCCTGCTCGTGAATCAGGCCCAGCGAGCGGTCCACGTGCTGGCTGGCCTCCGGGTGAAACGTGATGTAGCTGGCACCGGCCTTTGCGAAGTCAGGAATGATGCGATCCACAGGTTCAACCATAAGGTGCACGTCGATCGGCGCGTCGATGCCGTAACTGCGTAGCGCGTCGCAGATCATCGGGCCTATCGTCAGGTTGGGTACAAAGTGATTGTCCATGACATCGAAGTGAACGATCTCAGCACCCGCGTCGAGTACAGCCTTGACGTCATCACCCAGGCGCGCGAAATCAGCCGAAAGAATCGAGGGAGCAATTAGTGGAGTCACGGCAGTTCCTTTTGGTCTTGTTCAAAGTACATCACAGATTCACGACGGGGCAGATCAACGAATCGAACGCCTCGCCTTGAGCATTTCGTAAGCCCCGCGCACCTCGCGTGTACGCCGCTCCGCCTCGGCGATCGCAGCCGCATCGGGATTGCTACCGGCGATCTTGTCGGGGTGGCTACGATTCATGAGGCGACGATAGGCCTTCTTGATTTCTTCGTTAGTCGCGTCCGGAGACATGCCCAGCGCTTTGTAAGCACGAGTCACCCGGGCGGCATCGGCGTTGCCCGCTGGTGAACGCTTGAATCCCTTTTGAGCACGAATCATGGCCTCGAGCTGGGCCAGCTCTACGCGCCCGATATCGAGCTCATTACAAACTGTCCAGATCAGCGCACGCTCTTCTTTCTTCAGGGAGTCCTTGGCCAGCACAACCTCGAGCAGCAGGCGCACGAACATCGTGCGCTTGCCAGCGCTGCGCGCGCTGACGCGACGTGCTTCACGTACCGTTTGCAGCAGCGGAAAGCCCGGTCGCTTGCCGTCGTCGAACCAGCCGATGGCACGCCTGACATGCGCCGGGCTCAGCCCGAGCCGGTGCATGACCATGCGAGCGGATCGTATTTCGTCTTCGGAGACTCGGCCATCAATCTTGGCAAGATGCCCCATGGTCAGGAACAGGGCCCGGACGAAATCCTCCGATACCCTGCCGATATCGGCGCCCTGCTTTTCGAAATCCCGGTAGCGCGCGGCGAAGCCGCGGTCAAACTGGTGACCCAAAAACAGCCCGGCGATAGCGAGCCAGGGCTTGAGCGTCGCGAGCCCGGCCACGGTGCCTATGATCTTGCCCCAATACAATGCTGATTCCCGCCACCGGGCACTCAAGAGAAACCCAATCCTAACCCGAGCGCGCGGGCTTTCCTATGCTCCGTGCTTGCCTGCTTGTGATCGAAAGGCCATCATCCGGTTGCACCACCTAGCAGGAGAGCGCCCCCTGATGAGCACAGTCGACGTGTTATACGAGTCATCCATTCCGGAGCTGCCACTGATTGGCCGCGGCAAGGTTCGGGACATTTACAGCGTCGATGAGAATCACCTGCTCATCGTGACGACAGATCGACTGTCGGCCTATGACGTGGTGTTGCCGGACCCCGTTCCGGGCAAGGGAGAGGTACTCACGAAGATCTCCCTGTTCTGGTTCAGGATGATGTCCGACATTATCGACAACCAGCTGACCGATCTGGTCGTCAACGACGTCGTGCAAGACGACAAAGCCCGTGAACAGTTGAAAAATCGCGCGCTCGTAGTGAAGCGTCTCAAACCGCTGCCTATCGAAGCCGTGGTGCGCGGCTACCTGATTGGCTCAGGTTGGCGTGACTACCAGCAGACTGGAAAGCTGTGCGGTATCGACCTGCCCGAAGGGCTCAGGCAGGCCGAGAAATTGCCGCGCACATTATTCACACCCTCGAGTAAAGCCGAGTCCGGCCAGCACGATGAAAACATCAGCTTCGACGAGGTTATCGGGCTGATCGGCGAAAAGCTCGCGAATCGGGTTCGTGAGGTCGCAATCGAAATTTACGAGCGCGCCGCTGCCTACGCCCTGCAGCGCGGCATTATCATCGCCGATACCAAGTTCGAGTTCGGCCTTGATGACGAGGGTCGCCTGTACATCATTGACGAGGCGCTGACGCCTGACTCGTCGCGTTTCTGGCCCGTGGATGGCTACGAGGTAGGCAGCAGCCCACCGAGTTTCGACAAACAGTTCGTACGTGATTACCTGGACACGCTCGACTGGGACAAGACGGTGCCGGGGCCCGAATTGCCGGCCGATGTGCTGAAAAGCACCGGCGAGAAATATCGTGAAGCACTCGAGCGCATGACTCGTTCCTAGGCGTACAATACGCACTATGATCCGCGGGCTCGGCAAGAAGATCGACGATCTCGTCTGGGGCGAGAAGCTGCAGGAGTACGGCCTGGCCGGGCGCATCCTGACTGCCGTCATGCAGAACCTGTATGCGGTCCTGCGCGACATATTTTCCGGGCAACTGACGCTGCGCTCGATGAGCCTGGTGTACACGACCCTGCTCTCGGTCGTGCCGCTGATAGCGTTCAGCTTCGCAGTCCTCAAGGGGCTCGGCGTTGCCCAGGAACTTGAGAAGCGCCTCGTCACGATTCTTGAACCACTCGGCCAGAGAGGCGAAGAGATCACTATCCAGATAATGACGCTGGTCGAAAACGTCAATGGCAGCGTGCTCGGTGGCCTCGGGCTCGCGTTCTTCATCTATACGGCCATATCGATGGTGGAGAAAATCGAGGAGAGTTTTAACTACGTCTGGTACGTCTCAAAGCCGCGCAGTTTTGCACGTCGATTCACCGAGTACATGCTCGTTTTGCTCATCGGCCCCGTCGTGATCGTGATCCTGCTGGGCGCATTGGCATCGTTGCAGAACGAGGCATTCGTGCAATGGATCGCGAATAACGCGCTGCTGGGACCGATGTTTACCGTGACCAACAAGCTAACGCCCTACCTGCTCGTGACCGGCGTTTTCACGTTCCTGTACAAGTTCATGCCCAATACCAACGTGCACTTTCTTTCGGCGCTGGTTGGTGGCGTCGCGGGCGGTTTCCTGTGGGCGACAGCCGGCGTAATCTTCGCGGCATTCCTCGCAAACACGACCAACATACAGGCGATCTACGCGAGTTTCGCCATCGCTATTTTCGCCCTGATCTGGCTCTACCTGAACTGGCTGATCCTGCTGATCGGCGCGCAACTGGCATTTTATTTTCAGAACCCGGCTTACCTGCGCATCGGTCGACGTGAGCCGCGCCTGTCCAACGCCATGCGCGAGCGCCTGGCGCTGAACACCATGTTGCTCGTGGGCGACGCGTTCCGGGATTCGGCCAAGCACATCGACCTGCGCGAGCTCGCCAGGCAGCTGCGGATTCCATCAATTACGATTGCCCCGATAATCGCGAGTCTCGAAGCAAATGGCCTGCTGACGACCAACGAAAAAGACGACCTCCTGCCCGGTCGCGAGTTGACTCACATCTCGCTTGGCGACGTTTTCGACGTGGTGCGAGTGGACGGTGAAACGGGTTCGCACGAGGACCCTAAATGGAATTCACACGTCGAAAAACTGGGCTCGAATATCGATGAGGCAATCAGGAACACGCTGTCCAATCGTTCGCTTGCGGATTTCATCGACGCCGTCGAACAGGCCTGATCACGCCCCGGCGATAGTCATTTCTCCTACCAGCAGGGACCCGCAGCGAATCCCGCTGCGCTCGTCCTGATCGTTGCCAATCGCCTCTATGCGTTGATACAGGTCGCGCAGATTGCCCGCGATCGTGATCTCGTGCACAGGATACTGGATCTCGCCATTCTCGACCCACTGCCCAACCGCGCCACGTGAATAGTCGCCCGTCACGATATTGACGCCCTGGCCGATGAGCTCTTCGACAACGAGTCCCGTGCCCATTTTCCGGATAAGCGACTCCTTGTCGTTGTCTCCGCCCGGCACAATCAGGTTCTGTGTGCCACCCGCATTTGCGGTCGTTTCAAGTCCCAATCGACGAGCGGAGTAACTCGACAGTACGTATCCCTCGAGTACGCCGTCGCTGACAATATCGCGATCATAGGTCGAGACGCCTTCGCCGTCGTAGGGCGCACTTGCCATGCCCTTCGGCAAATGCGGGCGTTCCTGGATATTGACAAACTCCGGAAACAGCTTTTCGCCAGCAGCCTCGAGCAAGAACGAAGACCGCCGATATTGAGCACCGCCAGCGACTGCCCCGATTGCATGCCCGAGAAAGCCACGCGCGAGCTCCGGGACGTAGAGAACGGGCGCGCGTGTCGTTGCGATCTTGCGTGCCCCGAGTCGACTGATGACTCGCGTTGCCGCCGTACGCCCTACCGACGCGGGATCGTCAAGATCCAGCGGATCACGGGCAGCCGTGTAGTAGTAATCGCGCTGCATGACGCCGTCGGACTCGCCCAGGACGATACAGGTAATGCTGTGACTCGTGCGTGAGAAACTGCCGACGAACCCGTGCGTGTTGCCATAGGCGCGAGTACCGCGGTTCGTGGACACGGTCGCACCTTCCGAATTGCTGACGCGCTTGTCGTGTTGCAGGGCCGCGGCTTCCGACTCGATCGCAAGTGCAATTGCGCCCTGCGCTTCGATGTCCCAGGGGTGGTCGAGGTCGAGGTCCCTGATGTCGCTGCACATAAGCGCCGCGTCGGCCAGGCCCGCATACTTGTCGCTCGCCGTCACATCGGCGAAGCTGCAGGCTTTGGCGACGGCCTCTCGAATAGCCGTCGATGAAATGTCCGACGTGCTGGCGCTACCCTTGCGTGAATCCCTGTAGACCGTGATGCCGATACCGCGATCACTCGTGTACTCCAGGTTCTCGACGTCGCCCAGCCTCGCCGTAGCAGCGAGCCCCTTATCGTGCGTCACGGCGACTTCGGCCTGGTCAACGCCGAGCCGTTTCGCCTCATCCAGCGCAAGAGAAACGAGATTCTCGAGTTCCGTCCGTCCGGGCGCTGCGCGCTTTGCAAGTTTGCTCATGCTATTGACTACCCTCATGATGCCCTGCGCATCTGCCGGCACATGTTAGACTCCGGCCGCTGTTGCAAGACTGACTGCGGGAGTACTTTAGCCGGTGACGGATTCAAAGCCCAGCAAAAGCGCGAGAAAACGCGAGTACCTGGCGTTGCAGAAACTCGGCGAGGAACTGCTCACGCTGCGCGAGTCCGAGCTTCTCGACATTGCGCTGGATGAGGACCTGCTCGAGGCCGTGCTCGAAGCACGCCAGATCAGGTCACATGGCGCGCTGCGGCGGCAGAAACAATATATCGGCAAGCTAATGCGACATATCGATCCCGAGCCGCTGCGCGCCGCACTGGCACGGCTGCGTCGCTAAACGGTGATAGAATTCGGAACATGAGTATCGACGTCGGAATTATCATGGGATCCCGCTCCGACTGGGAGACGATGCGGCATGCAAGCGAAACGCTCGCTGAGCTGGGCGTCTCCTTCGAGGTGCGCGTCGTGTCGGCGCATCGCACGCCGGATCTCCTCTTCGAGTACGCCGGGTCGGCCGTCGATCGCGGGCTCAAGGTGATTATCGCCGGCGCCGGCGGCGCCGCTCACCTGCCGGGGATGACGGCGTCCAAAACGCGATTACCGGTTCTTGGCGTGCCGGTGAAGTCAAAAGCACTTAGCGGAATGGACTCCCTGCTGTCGATCGCGCAGATGCCCGCGGGCATACCCGTTGGCAGCATGGCAATAGGTCGCGCAGGCGCAGTAAACGCTGCCTTGCTTGCGGCCGCCGTCCTTGCCAATGACGACGCGGAAATCGCTGCGTCACTCGACGCCTATCGCAAGAACCAGACCGACAAGGTACTGGCTGACAGCGATCCGACGCAGTAAGGACATGCGTATCGGCATAATCGGTGCCGGGCAACTCGGCCAGATGCTCGGATTTGCGGCAAGTGACCTGGATGCCGACTGTTGTTTCCTGGACCCCTCCGTTGCGCCGCCGGCCGCCGCCTGTGGGGAAGTCATCCAGCGTCCTTTCGATGACGCCGACGCGCTCGCGCGCATGGCCGATAGTTGTGATGTGATTACCTATGAATTCGAAAACGTCCCGGTTACGGCCCTGCAACGCATCGTCGACCGTGTGCCAGTCTACCCGCCGCCCGAAGCCCTGCGCGTTGCCCAGGACCGCCTCGATGAGAAACGCCTGTTCGACGAGCTCGGCATTCCCCTGCCACCGTATCACGCGATCGACTCGCGCGAGGATATGGAAGACGCGGCGGCGAAGCTCGGCCTGCCCATGGTCGTCAAATCGAGACGCCTTGGCTATGACGGCAAGGGCCAGTTCATCGTCAGGAGCGCCGATGATGTGGCTCCTGCCTGGAATGCGCTCGGCGGGCAGGCATTGATTGCCGAACAGTGGGTGCCGTTTGACTTCGAGGTATCGACGATCGGCGTACGCGACGCGGCCGGCGACGTGCGAATCTACCCGTTGACACGCAACGTGCACAAGGACGGCATCCTCCGCACTTCCTGTTCTCCCGTCGACGAATCGCCACTGTCCGACAAGGCGAGCGAGTATATGCATCGCCTGCTCGAACACCTGGACTATGTCGGCGTGCTGGCCCTGGAGCTGTTTGTCAGGGGCAACAACCTTCTGGCCAATGAATTCGCGCCGCGGGTTCACAACTCGGGCCACTGGACGATAGAGGGCGCGGTGACGAGCCAGTTCGAGAACCACCTGCGGGCTGTGGCTGGCCTTCCGCTGGGCGCCACCGACAGTTGCGTTCACGCGGGCATGATCAACCTGATTGGCGAAATACCCGACGCGGCACGCGAGCTGGAACATGGCCGCCTGCACGATTATGGAAAGGAACCGCGCCCCGGCCGTAAGCTCGGCCATATTACGGTGGTCGCCGATACTGCCGACGAGCGCGACGCGCTGATCGGGAAAATCAGCCGAACTGTGACCTGATCGACGACAGCGAGTGAGAACGCAGCGTAGCCCGGCGACCGAAAAAGCAGGTAAACTGGACTGACATGTCGTATTTGCAGCATTTCCAACTGACCGATCAGCCGTTCAGGCTCACCCCTGATCCAGAGTACATCTACTGGAGCAAGCAGCATGCGCGCGCGAAGGCCTACATGGAGTCGACGATCTGGCTCGCGGACGGCTTCGTCGTCATCACGGGCGAGATTGGATCGGGCAAGACCACGCTGCTGCAGTCCTTTCTGTCGGAACTCGAGGACGACGTGATCTATGCCGTGGTTTCGCAGACCCAGCTGACACCCACCCAGTTTCTGCAGGCGGTGCTGACCGAGTTCGGCTTCAAGCCGTTCAACAAGCGCAAGGTGGAACTGCTCGACATGCTCAATATGTTCCTGATTGAGCAGTATTCGAACGGCAAGAAAGTCGTGCTGATTGTCGACGAAGCACAGAACCTGACGCACAAGGTGCTCGAGGAAATCCGGATGCTGTCGGGCATCGAGACTCACAAGGAAAAAGTGCTGCGCATCATTCTCGCGGGGCAGCCAGAGCTCAAGGAGACTCTGGATTCGGCAGGCATGAAACAGCTGCTGCAGCGCGTGCGCCTGCGCTTCCACCTGAGGTCGCTGGACAGCCGCGAACTGTGCGAGTACATCGAGCATCGACTGACTATCGCCGGTCGCGAGAGCGCAGGACTGTTCGCCGAGGAAACGTTTGACCTCATCCATCAATATACAGGCGGCGTGCCGCGCCTCATTAACACGCTTTGCGATACCTCGCTGCTATGCGCATTCGCCGATGAAAAGCACGTCGTCGAGGAAGCGGATGTGCGTGCCGCAGTTGAAGAGCTCGACTGGCAGGTACACGAGAGCGATACGGGTCTTCACGAGAAGCTGCAACAGATTCAGCATCGCCAGCCGTCCAATCCGCACGTAACGCGCATCGAGGTCCGGTCCGATGGCGAACTTATCGACGAGCACACCTTTCCGGTGGGCCGTATTATTGTCGGTCGCTCACCTGACAACGAGATTTACATCAGGAGCAAGTTCGTCAGCCGTCACCATGCGCAGCTCCTGAGCGATGCAAACGGCTGCATCATCGAGGATCTCAACAGCACCAACGGCGTGTTTCTGGGCGAAAGGCAGGTCAAGAAATATCACTTGCGTGATGGCGACCGGATCTCGCTCGGCGTGCACGAGCTCGTGTACCACGACCTGCGCCAGTCGAGCGTAGACGAACCCGCCGAAGACCAGCTCGATGATTCTGACGACCAGGAAGCGGTGATCAGCGAGCAGAGTTCGTCCGGCTAGTAATCCTGCCGCTGTCCCGCGCGACGATCGGTCTCACGATAGTCTCGACGCTTCAATAACACGACCAGCCCGGCGACAAGGCACAACAGACCGACGACGAAGCAAATTGTCGGCCAGTACCAGTGATTGAGATACATCGAGGCGCCCAGC
>Ga0265309_10000765_pt1 | contig 13382 bp, 18 predicted proteins | sample Helome_FD_192492 | JGI IMG/M metagenome (GOLD analysis project Ga0265309, IMG submission 192492) | Marine sediment microbial communities from subtidal zone of North Sea - Hel_20160524 (Illumina Assembly) | ecosystem: Environmental > Aquatic > Marine > Subtidal zone > Sediment ...
CCGGATCATTCGGACGATTCGGGAATCGATCGAAGCCGCCATGCCCGATTCCCGTTGCCTTCGCCAATATCAGCGACTGGCCATTGGAATCAATCGCCGCGAAAGCGCGGAACATGTCAAAATCAGCGGCTCCAGGCGGGTCGTTCGGAAATCCCCAGCCGCTTAAAAGTGGCAGCGGTGTCGGTCCAACGTGACAGCCGCTACAAATTTGCGGATTGGCAGTAGCCATCAACGGGTAGATCGTGTTAACGAATTCCGTGACCATCGCAGAGCACATTTCCGCGGCGAAGGCATTGATAGTGACGACCTGGGTATCGGTCGCCGTATTACCGCTGGCATCTGTCGCCGTCCACACGACCGTGGTATTACCGGTCGGAAATCCGTTTGCCGGCGCATTGTTACTGGCGACCGGATTCGGATCGATCAGATCGCTGAACACCGGTGCACCAAGATTGACGTTGGTATTGCCAAGACCCTGTCCCTGGTCGGCCGTTACGTCAGCCGGCGCGGTAATCGAGGGCGCCACCGTGTCTGTAATCGTGATCACCTGGGTCGCGGAGGCAGACACCATGAGGGCGTCGACGGCCATCCAGGTCACCGTGGTCTCGCCCACGGGAAACCCGCCCGCTGGCGCATCATTGGTAATGGTATACGGCGCATCGCCACCAATGGCGACTGCCGTGCCCAGGTTGGCCACCGGGGTCAATGCTGCCGTCGCCTCCATCGTAATCGGAGCCGGCGGGGTCAGGGACATTGCGCCGTTGATTGTGACCAGTTGGGTGTCGGTCGCCGTGTTACCGCTGGCGTCAGTCGCCGTCCACACGACCGTGGTATTACCGACTGGAAAACCGTTTGCAGGCGCATCATTGCTGAAGGCAGGATTCGGGTCGGCAAGGTCGCTGACGGTCGGTGTGCCGAGATTAACGTTGGTATTGCCAGGCCCCGGACCTTGATTGGCGGCCACGTTTGCCGGCGCGGTAATCGAGGGTGCAGTGGTGTCGGTGATCGTGATCGTCTGGGTTGCGGTGACTGATGCCATGGCGGCATCGACGGCGGTCCAGATCACCGTAGTCGTACCAACAGGAAAACCGCCTGCTGGTTCATTATTCGTGATGGTAAACGGCGCAACACCGCCGTTAGCTATTGCCATACCAAGCAATACCGGGGTTGCCTGAGCCGTGGCCTCCATCGTAATCGCAGCCGGCGGGGTTAGTGTCAATCCTCCGGGTGTCATCGGCGACACTGTAACCATCTGCGTTGCGAGCGCTATATTGCCGCTAGCATCTGTTCCCATCCAGGTAACCATCGTTGTACCTTGTGGAAAGCCGTTTGCCGGACTGTTATTGGAAATATTCGGGTTCGGATCAACCAGATCGGTAATCGTTGCCGTACCCAGGTTAATAACAGTTGTGGTTGCGGTTGACGCTACCTGCATGCTTGGCGGCACAGAAATATCCGGTGGGGTCGTATCAGACATCATGATCATTTGCTCAGCGCTTGCTTCGGCTCCTGCACCATCGACGACGGTCCAGGTCACCGTTGTCGCGCCAAGCGGGAAACCATTCCCGGGTGAGTCATGGCTAAAGCTATATGCTCCCGCACCGCCTGACGCACTTGCCTGACCAGGAGAAACGTTTGTCAATGTGCCCGTTGCTTCGGATTGTCTATCGGCCGGAGGAGCTATCTTTAATGCAGTCGAAGGAGGGCCGCCTCCGATTTGTGAACTTGATTTGTTGCTGTCATCTGGTGCACAAGCTGTAACAGCCAGCACTGTAAGAATAGAGAATACCGTTAATCTTAATATGTTAGCGAATCGCACAATGTCCATCTGCTGACTCTCCTGGTTATGCCGCGTTAAATTATTCTCATCCCTTTCCAGCTCGATAAAAACCGTAATAATTCACGAAGTAATTTACTTACTTCAAGGCTTAATTATTCGCGATAGCTTAATTAAAGACATTCGCAGGGGGCAACAGTCGGTAAGCGTTATCCGATAAAATGCTGCTTATTGCCGACAAGACGTACCATTTTCCCGATGAACTGCAAGTTGGCGTTTCAATAAAAGCTGCAATTGGGGCCAGATCAAAGTGACTTTTCTGCGGTTATAGCCTCGGCCCCTGCCGGATCAGAAATCGCGCAATGTTGCGTTAGCCTTTTTTAGAGGCAATATGACGAAAAAAATAGTTAAAGGAGCTAAACCGATGATGCGAGTGGCATACCCTAAATTACGCAGAAACACAAAAGTGTGGGGCGGATCACCATTAACTAAGATCGGTAAGTACTGTAACCTTGCACCGAATTACCAGAACGATTATTAAAATAAATCATGAATCTTCCAGACAACACGCACAGTAAAATAATCGGTTACATCTTGTGGATTTTTGGATTTATAGGCGCACACCGATTTTATTTTGGCCGCCCCGTGTCTGGTACCATTTACTTTTTTACACTGGGCATTTTTCTAATTGGCTGGATCGTCGACCTGTTTTTGATTCCGGGGATGGATAGAACAGCTGACATCAAATATTCCAGTGGTAACAAGGACTACACCGTTAGTTGGATATTACTGACTTTCCTGGGGATCTTTGGCATTCACAGATTCTATCTTGGTAAATGGATTTCCGGTTTGATTTGGCTATTAACCGGGGGGCTCTTTCTACTAGGATTACTTTATGACTTATGGACACTCAATGATCAAATAGACGAAGTCAATCGAGGTGAGGTCTAGAAACAATCAGAAACCCCGGTGGATGGAGTTGTATCACCTGACTGGTGCATGCAGTCGAACTTTCACAAACTATACTCGTGCCGGACTCTGAGCTTAGGTGCCAGTTTAAAAACAATTCTAGCGGAGACATAACATGATTCAATCAACTACTCCCAGTATTCAGGGAAAGAACATCTTAAGCTATCACGGAGTGGTAACGGGAGAAGCTATTCTAGGCGCAAATATTTTCAAGGATTTTTTTGCGAGTATTCGCGATATTGTCGGTGGGCGGTCAGCCGCGTACGAACAGGAACTAAGTAAGGCAAGGATCATAGCGTTCAAGGAAATGTCCCAACAGGCTGCGGAATTAGGGGCGAATGGAATTGTTGGAATAGATATTGATTATGAAACTGTCGGCGCCAAAGGCGGCATGCTGATGGTAAGCGTAAGTGGTACGGCGGTGGTCATTAGCTAACCCGTAATGTTTCATTTAACAAGCACATGCCACAGTACCCGACTAAAGCAGGGTTGGCATGTGATCGGTAGATGGCTATGAAGCAATCTATTGTTGGATACCATAAAGATGAAGAGAACCAGTGGGTTGCGGAATTGGCATGTGGGCACAATCAACATGTCCGCAATGATCCACCGCTGGTCAGCAGACCCTGGGTTGAATCAGAGCTCGGCAGGGAATCCATGTTAGGTTATAAACTGGATTGTAAAAAATGTGATTCGGATTTACCCGTAGACAACAAGTGAAAAAGGAGAATTGTAAATGACTCAATACGTTATTGTTTATCTAGGCGGCGATCAGCCATCTAGTCCCGAGGAAGGCAAGCAACATTTTTCGAAATATATGGAGTGGTTATCGTCGTTGGGCGACTCGGTGGTTAGTCCCGCTAACCCGCTTAAGAATACGAGCACGGTTAACACTGACGGCACTGTTACCACTGGGGGCACAACGACAATGTCCGGTTACACTATAATAGAAGCGGATTCTATGGAGGCGGCATTGACGATGGCAAAGGCTTGCCCTTTTCTAGATATCGGCGGATCACTTGAGGTATCGGAGCTGGTTGAGATGCCGGGCCAAAATTAAATACGACAACCGCATTTACCTGGACCCCGAAAAGGCACCGCTTGCGTTCTTTGCATTTGGCGTCCGGTGATGTGAAGTTTCAGGATAAATACTTCGTGGGAAAGAAGCTGAACACAGGACGAAACCCCAGCACCAAAGAGTTGCTCGAAGCTGAGCGGGTATTGAGCCTTCACCCACTCCAGAGAAAAACTCACCCATCGGCTATTCCAGCAGAGGTGAGTAAACTCGACCATATTAATACCTATGGTTCATTGCCCGAGTATTATGTTGACCAGCCATTCACCTGTCGGCAATGTGGCAAACATGAAATATGGAAGGCCAGGGATCAAAAATGGTATTACGAAGAAGCAAAGGGTCATATTGACGCAATTGCTGTTGAGTGCCATGCATGTCGAAGTCGAAACAAAGAGGGGCATCATTTGAAATGAATTGCTACCTGCCTGGGCGCTAAACGTTTTGATAACTCTACCTACCATTCTGCTCATTTCCGCAACAATAATTTTCCTTGTCGCCGAACGTATTTTTCCTGGAAGACCATTACCCCATTCAGCGGGTTGGTATTTACGTTGCCTGTCAATAAACTTTGTGCAACTTGGAATTACTCTCTTGTTTGGCGGATTGTGGCTGGAGTGGCTTGGAGGAGAATCGTTTTTTAACTTAGCCCAACTGGCATCTCCCTGGGCAGAGGGTTTTATTGGTTGGTTTATAGGAACATTTGTATTTTATTGGTGGCATCGGCTCAGGCATCAAAACAGGTTTTGGCAAGTTTTCCATCAGATTCATCATTCCGCTTCACGTATCGAAGTACTTACCTCGTTTTATAAGCACCCGGTCGAGATTTTCGTAAATTCATTTCTAGCCGCAGTCATACTCTTTCCGTTACTCGGTGTCTCGTTAATGGCGAGTTTTTGGTATAACTTTTTCGCAGCAACAGGCGAGTACTTCTACCATGCAAATTTAAAGTCGCCGAATTGGATAAGATATTTTATCCAAACACCTGAATTACATTCTGTGCATCATCAATATGATGTACATAAATATAATTTCAGTGACATACCGATTTGGGATCGCCTATTCGGTACTTACAAGGACTCCATATCATTTACGGAAAGATGTGGATTTCCTGATGGCGCGGAACAGAGAATAGGCGAAATGTTACTATTCAAAGATGTCTATGAGAATGAAAATATATGATTAAACCCAAAGCAATTGATCACATCGTTTTGCGCACCGATCGATATCAGGACCTCATAGATTTTTACTGTAATGTGCTGGGTTGTGTCCTCGAACGGACTACATCCGAAGAATTTGGCCTCACCCAACTTAGAGCAGGCAGTGCGTTGATCGATATTGTCGACGTTAACGGGAAACTGGGTATATCCGGCGGACCCCCACCACGGGAAACAGGAAACAATGTTGATCACTTTTGTCTGCAAATAGAGCCATTTGAAGAGCACGAATTGCAAGCCTATCTGAAAGGCTGCGGTGTCGAGGTTGGTGAGTTTCAGGATAGATACGGGGCGCAAGGCATGGGCCGTTCGATCTACCTGAAGGATATAGCAGGCAACAATATAGAGCTACGCTCTGTTGTACAAAAAAGCACTTAACAAGAGCTGGCGATTAATAGAACGTTTTAGAGTTCAGTCAAATGCTTAACATCTATGAACATACTTAAATACACGGCATTCCTGTTTTTGGGTTTTTCGTTTGCAGGCTTTTTGTGGATGGCCTGGCTTTTAATTGTGACTCCGACCTCCAGTTTCGATACACAGGGGCCAGGCCTGGTGGGTGCGTTTGTTATGTTTGCCGCTCAAATACTAGGCTTCGTCGGTATATTTTTGTTCGCAGTGTGGATTGCAATTTCATCATACCGGGGTTCAAGGAAAAATGATGATAAAATACAGCCTGCCAGGAAATCGAAATGAATTTCTTATTTGAAAGCGGCAAATAACAGGCGTTTTCAGTTGCACAGCGCACTCGGTCCGGGCAATTATCTACTAAGCCGATCATCAAACAATGCGGCTAAGAAAATTGGGAAGCTGAAGTTATGAACTTACAGGCACCAAGAGATACTGAAGGATACTTGATAAATCCTGGTGACTGGAGTGAGGAAATTGCCATTGAACTCGCGACCGAAGAAGGTATTGAATTAAACGACATTTACTGGTCGGTACTAAAGTTTATGAGGGAGTATTACGACGAGCATAATATTGCCCCGGATGTTCGTCACTTAATCAAGTACCTGGCAGATCAAAATCAATGCGAAAAAAGACAAGCAAAAACGCTTGTTTTCGAATTGTTCCCATACGGATATGTTAAACAGGCCTGTAAAATTGCCGGCATGAAAAGACCACGCGCATGGAGCACAGGCTAAAAGTTATTTGTCCGACACCGGCATACGGGCTGAGCAACTGTCCGGTAAAGCTTGCGCATTCGGATGAGACCTTAGGACTCTTGCAGTCAGAACCGAAGTGCGATGAGGAGCAGTCATGAAGAAAATTAAAGATGAAAAAGAAATGCTCAAAAAAGCAATTATCGAGGGCATTAAGTACGGGGAAAAAAGAGGCGTGGTCGAATTCGAGCCCACCGATTCGGCAACCGAAAAAATTGAGTATATATATCGGCTGCTGGTGCACGATAAAGTAATCCAGCCTATTCCCCAGGACCAAATTTCACAAAAATCCATGATGCATAAACTGGCAATATGGGCTTCGAAATTAGAATAGGCTTTTGGCCGCGCGTATAAAGTCGTATGAAAAATTTTACCCTCAGAACCTTTCAGCCTGACGACGAACCTGACGTTATTAATCTATGGCGTCAGTGTGGGCTTATCGTCCCCTGGAACAATCCCAGGACTGATATTCAGAGGAAACTTTCAACTTCTCCTGACTTGTTTTATGTCGGATTACTCGATGACGAACTGATCGCAAGCTGCATGGCGGGGTATGATGGTCATCGCGGCTGGATTTACTTTCTCGCGGTGAAAAGCGACTATCAACGCAAAGGCTTTGCCTCAATGGTGATAGATCACGCCGAATCAGAATTGATTAAGCTGGGTTGCCCAAAGGTAGAGCTAATGGTCAGAAAGACTAACGAGAATGTTATTTCGTTTTACCAGAGTGCTGGCTATGACATTGATCCGGTAATGGTACTGAGCAAGCGATTGACAGAAGATGAACCGCATGACCACTAACAGCGACAAGGTAATCAGGTCCGTACAAAACTGGGTGGAATCTTTTGTTGTGGATTTGAATCTATGCCCGTTTGCCAAGGGCGTGCTGGCAGATAACCGGGTGCGCTTTGCCGTGACTGGTGCAGCGACTGAAGAGAAATTACTAAGCGCATTGCAGGCCGAACTGGAACTGCTCAATAACGACCCCTCGATTGAAACCACGCTGCTGATTCACCCCGGAGTTCTGCAAGACTTTTATGATTACAACCAGTTTCTGGATAGTGCCGATCAATTACTGCTGCAAATGAATCTGGAGGGCATCTACCAGGTAGCGAGCTTCCATCCCGACTACCAGTTTGGCGGCACCGACCCGGATGATGTGGAAAACTATACGAACCGATCACCCTATCCTGTTTTACATCTTATTCGAGAAGAAAGTCTCGAGCGAGCCCTTGCCGAATTTCCCGATGCAGATCAAATCCCGGCGCGTAACATTGCGTTGATGAAGAGCCTGGGCCAGGACAAGTTAGCCGTTTTAACGCAGGTATGTCCTGGCGGTGAAGAGTCATAATGATTGGTAATAAGCACTGGATGATCGCGCGGAAACTTTAGCCGATTATTCATCATCCTTGATAACGAAGAGATATTGGAGAAAAAAATGGCAAACGAAGGCTATCATGAACCCATTGGCGAACTAACAGATGAAACCAGGGATATGCACAGAGCAATAACATCACTGATGGAAGAGCTGGAAGCAGTTGACTGGTATAACCAACGCGTTGATGCCTGTAAAAACAAGGAACTCAAAGCAATTCTTGCGCACAACCGCGACGAGGAAAAAGAGCATGCGGCAATGGTGCTTGAATGGATTCGCCGCCAGGACGCAACTTTCGATAAAGAGCTTAAAGACTTCCTGTTCACCGAGGATGAAATTGCTCACGGATAATACCTGACCGACAAAAGATTAGGGGCAACGGCAGCTCGAATAACCTTTGTCTTAAAACCGCTAACGCGAGGGAAATCGTCATGTTCGATAAAGACAAGTTTATCCAGGATTGCATCGCTGCAGTCCCGGGGGGTCAGCCAGCGATGCGAGAAGTCGTCGCCGAGGCAGTGTCTGACGGTGCCGGCATTGTGGTGGAACTCGGTGAGCCGGAACACGCGGGTATCACCCCGCTTTACCGGTCGCCCGAACTCACAATCCTCAATTTTGCCTGGGCACCGTGCATGAGCCTGATGCCACATAACCACCAGATGTATGCAGTCATCGGAATCTATTCGGGTAGAGAAGACAACGTATTCTGGCGTAGAACGGATGTCGGCATCGAGGCCGCTGGCGCAAAGTCTCTCGGTAACGGCGACGTAGCGACACTCGGTCGTAACATAATCCATTCTGTTCTTAATCCGATTGGCAAAATGACAACCGCCATCCACGTTTACGGCGGTGATTTTTTTGAACCGGATGAGCCAAGAAGTGAGTGGGATCACGAGACTTTGGCAGAACAGCCATGGGATATCGACAGGGTTAGATCGCTGTTTCAGGAAGCAGAAAAGAGGTTTAATGCCGCGAAAGGCTGAATTCATCCATTTATGCGCTCAAATCCGGGGCATAAGTGGGCGCTTTAATCGCCATAAGGACGGATCATGTTTTCGATAGAGTCGTGCAAGCTTCCAGAAGAAGCGCTGCTGAACAGCTACTCTAATAGTGGTGCCTACACGGATTGTTATCGTACCGAATTCCCCGGAGCCGTGACCCATGTGCAGTATGTCTGCGCTTTCTACACCACTTTCCTGTTCAGGTTAGAACGTATGATTTTAAGCTGGCTTATATCAAAACCTTCATCTGACGACGAGGCCAGACAGCTAGCGCAAGGTTCAACCAACCTGTTTGCCGCCTGGCAAGTGGAAAGTAGATGCGAAAACCAGTTGTTACTGTCCGATTTCCGCGGTCGCACCAGATCCTGGCTCATGGTACTTCCCGTTGACCACGGCAGTGACAAAGGGACATATTTATATTTTGGTTCTGCGATCACTACCGTGCAGAATCCAGGTACCGGCAGGATAACCCTGGGGAGTGGATTTCGCGCCTTGCTCGGTTTTCACAAAATCTACTCGCGGCTGCTCTTGTACTCGGCTAGATTACGGTTAACCGCGCAATCATAGAGGGCGTGATCCGCGACCCACTGAATTGTTATCCAGGTATTGCCAGTAGAAGGCGCTAAAATTTGATTGATGGCTATGACTAAGCGAAACTAGTGCTGCCCAGATTGATCCAGGAATAAATCCTATGTTAGCGAGTACTCGAAAAATTTACGGGCTATCGAATGACACGCGCAAATCCAGCCGGTTAAAACCGGATCGGTCATGATTTCCCTGGTCTCAGACAGTCTCGTACTAGTAGGAATCCTTATCCTGCTTGGGTCTCTGATGACCGTCAAAAAAATCATACGCCGTTTGCCGCTGGGCGGCTCGCGCACTAGTTGGTACGCGATGTCTGGCTTGATAATCCTTTTTGTTATCGGTTATCTCGGTTATCTCATTGCCTTCAGGGGCCAACACGCAAGTACACTGGATTTGATTGTTCCCGGAATTTTCTTTTTCGGGGCCTGTTTTGTTTGGCTTTCTTCAATTCTTGCATTGCAAACCGCTATGGACGTCATGCGCATCACCGTATTGGAGCATGAATCATTCACCGATCCCTTAACCGGCGTATATAACCGCCGCTTTATGGAACAACACCTGATTAAAGAGGTTTCTAAGGCACGGCGATACAAGTTTGATCTTGCCGTATTGTTACTGGACCTCGACTACTTCAAACGCATCAACGATGAATATGGTCACCAGGCCGGCGATCAACTACTAGTTGAAATTGGAAACCTGGTTAACGAGCAGCTGCGGGATTCGGACATTCTGTCTCGTTACGGCGGTGAGGAATTTTTGATTATTGCCCCTAATACGACTCCGGCGGCTGCCACCCTACTGGCTGAACGGCTGCGTGGGCATATTCAGTCCCATCGCTTTCTAAGGGAATTTAAAGCGGCCCGGGAAATCGAGATCCGTTTAACCGTCAGCATCGGGGTAGCCAATTTTGGTGAGATACTCACCAGTGAAGAAGCCCTGATTCGTGCGGCCGACAAAAATCTCTACCGGGCCAAGGAAAAGGGCCGTAATTGCGTTATCGACGCGGAGACAATTACCTCGTGACAGGTGCAGTCTGAGAGTCGGGAAGTTACAACTATGCAAGTCAACATGACAACATCGCCTGAATCAGTTCGCATCGTGTCCTGGAATATCCGTGCCGGCAGCGGCAAACGTGCAACCGGGGTACTGGCACAATTGCTTGAATGGCAGCCTGAAATTATCGGGCTAAGCGAATTTCGCGGTACCAGTGCAAGTCAGTGGCTGGCATCCGAACTAAACGCAGCCGGATATTGCTACCAGCTGAGCAGTATTAACTCGAGACTGCCCGCTAAGAACGCACTCCTGTTGGCCAGCAGATATCCTCTGCAAGCGATCAAGGCAACGGGAATGCCACGTGTTCGCGAGCGCTGGCTGATGGGCGTTGTTGATACCCAACCCGCATTGACGCTCGGTTTGATGCATGTCCCGAACTACACTGCGCCCGACCTGAAATATCCATTTCTGACTTCACTATTGAAGATGGTCAAAAAATGGAACCGAGGGCCGGGGCTCTTAATGGGAGACACTAATTGCGGTAAGCGCGGCCTCGACGAGGAAAAGCCACAGGGTCCCAGGTTTCAACGCGAACATGACTGGATCGTCGGCATGGAGCAGCGCGGCTTTGCAGATGCTTTTCGCCACCTTCACGGGGATCGCCGCGAGTACACCTGGTATTCCCACCGTAATAACGGGTTTCGACTCGACCACGCTTTTTGTAGCCCACAGCTAGTGTCTGCGGTGACCGGCCTGCGGCACGCCTGGGGACATGACCCGGGGCAACCGGACCGTCGCGATTCCCTGAGCGATCACGCGGCCGTTATTATCGAGTTCGCTACCGCTAATATATAGCCGTCCCAACTCTGTTGGCATTTCATATGACAATGCGTAATCATCGGAGATCGGTATTTTCAGGAATCCCGAACGTTTATCCAGATCAGGTAAAGACAGGAGCTAAACGACCATGCTGGAACTTCGCCCCAATTGTGAACTATGCGATAAAGACTTACCCCCTGCATCAACAGAAGCCTGCATTTGTTCCTATGAATGCACCTTCTGTTCCGAATGTGTCGAAAGCTTGCTCCAAAACGTATGCCCAAACTGTGGTGGCGGTTTTGTCAAGCGCCCGATAAGGCCCGGTACCGAGCGCCGCACAGGTACCGGCCTGACTCATCACCCGGCGTCAATCAATCGCGTTTACATAAAATATAGCCGCGAAGAAATCAGCCAATTTGTGAGCACGCTAAAAGACATCTCACCGGAGCGGCGCTGATGTCAGGGCGTGACCCGGATAAAACCGCGCTATTGATAATCGACGTACAAAAGGGCCTGGATGAACCATCGCTGGGGCTGCGGAACTATTAGGGGAAATTCAATCATGATCAAACTGGAGAATAACGGTGAATAAAACCGGCGGTTGTCAATGCGGCAGCATTAAATACGAATTAACTGGCATGCCGAAAATGCTCTATATCTGCCATTGCAAGGACTGCCAGAAACAGTCCTCGAGTGCCTTTGGCATGTCGTTGAGGATGGATCCTCATGACATCACTTTCATACAGGGGGAGGATCGCTTAAAGACCTGGGATACCCGGGGCGAAGACGGCGCGATCAAGCGCTGCTCCTTTTGTCCCGACTGCGGTACTCGCATCCTGCACGGTTCCGAAAATCCTGATGAGCCGATCAGCGTCAAGGCAGGTTCACTGGACGATACCAGCTGGCTGGATCCGGTCGCGCATATCTGGTTACAAAGCGCACAACCCTGGGTAGCCATTGATCGCGATCACTACCGGTGTTTCGACCGGGAACCCGAAGATGAGAACGCACTGAGCAAACGATGGCAATCACAGAACCCGATGAACTGACATTGCAGCCTGTTATAACTAAGGACCATTGCTGTAGCGATAAGTGCAGCTAAAGCAATTTTTACTAACGCAGGGTATCATCGACAACGAATCTCTGGCTTAAGGAACAGCGCCATGGCTACGATCAAACTACTCGGGCTCAGAATCAGCGTTTACACCCGCATCGCGCGGATGGCGCTCGAGGAAAAAAGTGTCGATTACGAGCTCGAGGAGGTAGATATATTTGCCGATACGGGACCTCCCGAAGAATACCTTGCGCACAATCCGTTCGGTACTATTCCATGTCTGATGCATGGTGAATTCTACCTATACGAAACCGGTGCAATTACCCGCTATATCGACGAAACCTTTCCCGGTGTGGCATTACAGCCGTCAGTTTCGTCACGCCGTGCTCGCATGAATCAAATCGTTAGCATTCTTGATGCCTATACCTATCGGCCGATGGTCTGGGATGTTTACGTGCAGCGTATTGTCGTGCCCAGTGGCGGTGGCCAGCCAGACGAAAGCCTGGTAGCAGCGGCTTTGCCAAACTTGCAAAAAGTCCTCCAGCAGCTTGAACTCTTACAGGATGAATACGAGTTCCTGACTGGTGATTCAGTATCGCTTGCAGACCTGCATGCCTACCCGATGCTGCGCTACTTTAGGGAAACCCCGGAAGGCTCCTCAATGCTGGCGTCGTACCCCGGACTGGAACAATGGATGCAACAAATGCAGGCAAGACCAAGCGCACGCGCGACGAGTTTTCACTCGACTGGCGAAGCCGAAGACGGCTTTTGATAAGGTTATTGAGAAGCGACCGATGCTCACCGCTGAAGAAGATGAATCCGCTTATCGAGTCCAGTACAGGAGCTATGTGATTTCGCTGATACTTCTGTGTATTCCGCCATTAATATTATTCGAGCTCGGCCCCAACCTACTGGACAACACGATAAAAACCGGAGAGCTGGTTGGCCTGTTGATCGGCATACTGCTGCCATTACTGGGAGCTTATTATTTCCTCGAGTTTGCAAGCTTTACCTTTTCCAGGTCCGACGACCTGTTTCACTGGCACTGGCGTAACCTGTTTAGAAACAAGTCCGGCAAGGTACCGCTGAATTGTATCGTCAAGGTCCGGCGCGACGCGATGGAATCCAGTGACTCGAATGGTTTGCAATATACCTACCGGCTGGTCGTGATACTGGACGATGGCACGATCATACCCTTAACGCGAGGTTATTCAGGCCTGCATGACAGGAAACTGGATCAAATCGTGGATCAAATTCGCGATTATATCGGGCATAGCAGCGCGATGCACTGATGGCTCTAATAGACGCCAGGCAAAACATGACTTACTACATTGTTAAAATTGTTATCTCGGCAATA
>Ga0265309_10000766_pt1 | contig 13381 bp, 16 predicted proteins | sample Helome_FD_192492 | JGI IMG/M metagenome (GOLD analysis project Ga0265309, IMG submission 192492) | Marine sediment microbial communities from subtidal zone of North Sea - Hel_20160524 (Illumina Assembly) | ecosystem: Environmental > Aquatic > Marine > Subtidal zone > Sediment ...
TTTTGGTTTTTTCTACTGTTGCTTGATCTTGAGCCGTATTTATATCATTCTCCATATCTGCAGATACTTTTTCACTTGCCTCTTGCATTGATTGTGACTGAAACCAATGGATCTGAGCTTCTTTAGTCACATAAAATGCGAGGACACCAGCAACAACCATCATCACAAGTATCTCAGAAACACTTTCAGACTTTTCTTTTAATTTGTCGGCCATTAATAAATTTTTGAGACTCTAATACTGTACTGTTATATAAAATAGTACATAAGATCACATTTATTATCTGTGATAAATATCATAATTCTTCCAACAATCAGTCAATCGTTCTACACTCTGACCAGGATAAGAAATAAAAATCTACGAATGTCTGCTTTTGGCACAACGCAGACATACATAATTTTCTTTCTGGGAAAGTTTTTGCGCTAAAAAAATAAATGAATATTCTGAGAAAGTGTATAAATATAAAGCTATTAATTGTATTTATATTTTTATCTACACCAGCCTTCGCTGAATGGATACGGATTAACTCCAGTCCGCCTATTCATGATTATGTCAATCCTGAGACTATTGAGAGGAATGGAAACCTGATCACGTTAGAGCAGCTTACTGATTTCGATAGGCCATTGTTTTATTATAGTGGTGGTTTACCAGTTTTATCATCACACGGTATATACGAATATAACTGTAAGCAAAATAAATATCGTATGCTAAAACTTGATTATTATAGTAAGAACAAAGGATATGGAGAAAAGATTGGAGGAGTAAATTTATCTTTTTCTTTCTGGGATAATATACCGAATAAAGATCATCTTTTTTTTAAATTTGCGTGCAAGGGTATCAGATGAAGAAACTAATATTATTCCTATTATTCGTAGCAACACCAATCTCAGCTATAGCAACACCAGTCTCAGCTAATTGGGTTCGTATTGGGGCAAATAGATCAGGATCAGTCCATTATTTAGATACTGCATCTATTGTTAAATCCGGTAATAAAATTAAAGCGTCCGGATTAGTAAACTATAAGGCGCACAATAGCAAGGAACAAAAGAAGCTGGATACAAAGATGGGAATGAGATCACAGAGCTATCATGTTGAATTTGATTGTAAAGAACTAAAAAGCCGATTAGCTTCGAATGGCATTCTAAGCTTTTCTGAATTTATGGGAAAGGGTAGTATAAAAAATCATTATCACAGAAAAGCCAAAAATAGAATATGGATGCCAACCAAACACAATACTTTACAATATAGTATGCAGAAATATCTCTGTAAAAGAAGAAAATGACAAGTAGTATTATGCTTATTCCAATTTTGCAGTGCACGTAAACAACGATTATTTTTTCTCTGAAGGTTAACTCTGTCTCTGACCCGCTTTTGGCACAAAGCAGACATTCACTTAGAATCTGGGCGGCGGGAATCGAACTATAGCTGGTAACCATTGCTACAGGCCAATATAGATTTATCTAATATGAACGCTATTGAACTACCTTAGATATTAATGTCCTCCTCTGGCACAAAGTAGACATTCAAATCAATGAGAAATAGGCTATACAATATTTTTCTTTTTATCAAATTAAAAATTTATCTATTTTGTATATGTATCTGTGACAAAAATTTATGAAGTAAGCTTAACTGCTTTACGTGCACGACGAGAAAGCATATTTAGTCCTTCAATTAGTGCAGAGAATGCCATGGCTGAATAGATGTAGCCTTTCGGTACATAAGCACCAAAACCCTCGGCGATCAGAGTTGTACCAATCAACAAAAGAAAACCGAGCGCCAGCATAACTATTGTCGGATTAGCATGAATAAAGTTTGCCAGGGGGTCTGCAGCAAGCAACATCATTCCTACTGCAATAATGACAGCAATTACCATAATTGGAATATGCTCGGTCATACCCACAGCAGTTACGATACTATCTATAGAAAAAACCAGGTCCAGAAGAAGAATTTGCCCGATAACTGCAGTAACACTGGTCGTTGTTACTGACGGATTCAGTCTGTCCGGACCAGGATCAGGATCAACTGAATTATGTATTTCTGTGGTTGCTTTCCAGACTAAAAATAACCCTCCGGAAATTAGTATCAGATCTCGCCACGAGAATGCATGACTAAAAATCTCAAAAATCGGATTAGTGAGCTTAATAATCGCAGCTATTGTTGCAAGTAATACTAATCTGAGAACTAATGCTGCAGAAATTCCTATCCGTCTGGCTTTTGCTCGCTGATTTTCAGGAAGCTTATTTGACAACACAGAAATAAAAATAAGGTTATCAATACCAAGGACTACTTCCATTACAGCAAGTGTCGCTAAAGCTACCCAGGCTGTCGGATCACTTAGGAGCTCCAATATATAATCCATCTGCTTTTCTTTATAGTAGTATTAAAATTAGTTATTGTAATATATTGTCATTATTAATCCTTATATCCTGCCAGGATTCCCTAATGGACCTATCTAATTGAATGTCTGTATTGCTACATAGCGGACACTCTGATCGTCCTCCCGTTACAAATGTTTGGTTATCATATTAGCTGCAACAGCTATTATGATTACAGTTCTCTTGAATTGGAGGACAAGGAATAGAGCCAAACGAGCAATACACACAACAATCACCTGGTTTAGGTTTTAATACAGTATGACACTCCTCACATTCATAGAACCACTGACAAGCATCTGTTGACATTGTCTCAGTCTTTGAATGTTTGCACTTTGGACAGGTTAACGTTGATTCTAAAATGACTTTACCCATTTCTTGATTCTATCCAAAGAATTGAAGTATTTACAATTATAAAAACATTCAATTATTAAATGGATATAATTGTTTCTTACAGCACAAAGGCCAAATACCTTTAAAATATTTAGTAAGTGTCTGCTTCTGGAACAAAGTAGGCACTTAATTGGCGGCGGGAATCGAACTCATATAAGATAATACTTTACTAATCATGGTATTAGACAGGAAATAACTACTCTGATCTTCTTAAAATACGCCCATCCCTACTCTCCCAAAATCACTGGCTGTTACCGGATCTTATCGGAAGCTATTTTTAATGTCTGCCTTGTGCCACAGTCTGGGCAGTCAAAACCATTTATCTAAAATTCAAGATACGATAAAACAGGAAACCATATCCAGAGGAGCTGTTAAGATGTCGAATCATTCTGTTTCAGTATCTTGAGCGATGTTCGCATTCGCTCGTATCCAAGCTCAATAAGTTCATGAGCGCGTTCGAAGTTGAAAAAACTGGCAGAATTTCGTGGTAATTGGACTATTATTTCTGGTGTATAAATTGATAATTGATGTCGTGCAAGACTCACTTGCATAGCATCCATTGCTTCCATAGCAATGCCAAGCATGTCATGATTCCCTGATTTAGTACTACCTGTTGGTAACAGGTTTTCAATAAAAGTAGAGATAGCTCTCCTAAACTTGTCTTCCACTTCATCGCCTGCTTGGCTCAATGTCTGAATAGTAACAGATGAGGTTTGCAAATCTTTATTCAGAGCGCTGTCACTTCTCCCATTTACATCTACAGCGACTGTTAGATCCGTTTCATTATTAAGAGTAGGAGCAATCGGGAGCGGATTAAGCACGCCTCCATCGATCAGTAACTTATTACCAATAGTTACTGGTGCAAAAACTAATGGCACAGCAATTGATGCACGTATTGCAGAGAATAAAGGACCTTTATTTAACCAGACTTCGCGTTTGCTTTTGAGATCTGAGGCCACCGCCGTAAAACCTATCGGTAATTCTTCAATGACATGCTCTCCAATCAAATCCCGTAATGCATCTATGATTCGTTCACCTTTGAATAAACCACCATGTCCCCATCCGAAATCAAGTAGTTGTACTATATCCTTGCGGCGTAATGCTTTCACCCAGGTTGCATAGTCATCAAGCTTACCGGCAGCATGTATACCCCCAATTAAAGCACCCATCGACGAACCCGAGATGTAGCGGATTTCGTATCCTTCTTCTTCAAGGCATTGAATGGCACCAATATGTGCGAGACCACGTGCACCTCCACTACTTAGCACTAAGGATATTTTCTTTGTAGTCATACGATGATTGTAACATTCGCGCATAACCAACTTTCATCTAAAGTGTCAAAGGAATTTTGGCTGCGTAATTAATTTGAATAATTTAATATTGATTGATGTCCACTTTTGGTACAAAGCAGTTTAGAGTATCAATCACCTACGCCAGAGACGTAAACGTCTACTTTTGGTACAAGGCAGACGGACATGTAATGCCGAAGATTATTTCAGATGAAAATTACCGGAAAGTACGACCTAATAAATATGCAATATCACTCCGATGCAAGCGTTATGTTTTTACCAGCACAGAAAGCGTGCCAGCAAGTCCCTGAACTACTCTAGCCATCTGGGTATAGTTTATCTTCTCAGGTGTGTCAGTTGCTCGATGATAGTGCTGATAACGATAAAATGCTGTATCAGTTACCATCATCGCCTGGTAGCCTTGATGCCAGAATGAGATTTGATCACTCCAGGCAACTCCTGGCACGATAGCAGGACTTGCAAGCGTTTCGAATGGAAAATCTGAGCTTGCAGCAAAAGCCTGCGAAAATTCTTTTAGTGTTCGGCGTGATTTAAGGTTAGAAACGAAACCGATGAAATTACCTTGATCCGGATAAAACCATCGCATAAATGGTGGATAATTCTGGCTACCTTGCTGATCATTGTAGCAACCAAGCATCTCAAATGAGATCATCATACGGATGTCATCATCCCGCTCACGCGCAGCACGAGCATAAACCTTGCTTCCCATTTCACCAAAATAGAAAAAGGGAGATTCTTCATTCACAAATGCAACTAGCCGTAGCGTACGTTCAGGTTTTATCCCATCAAGAAGCCGAGCGACCTCAAGCAATGCTGCGATGCCAGAAGCGTTGTCATTTGCCCCGGGGCTCCCTCTCACACTGTCATAGTGCGCGCCGGCGAGCACAATCTCATTTGCACGATCGCCGCCAAGTATTTCAATCACAAGGTTCTCGCTCCATACGTTTTTTGCGTTATATCCCTGGACATAGACTTTGTAGCCAAACTGACACCAGGTATCACGAATATAGTCAGCAGCGGCGTGAAGTGCTTCTGGTCGCCATACGTTGCGCTCACCTATTTCACTTGCAAGCTTCTCGACATGCACTTGTAGGCGTTTTTCGAGCAATGGGTTCATGATAGAAAGTATACGCTCTGTGTTAAAAAGACAAACCTGTTGAAGCGGGTAAATAAACTGCTTATGAGTATTCGCTTTTGGCACAAAGCAGACCTTAAATAACTTATATCTTAATAATATAATTAGTTTGTATCTTTAAGTTTCTTACGTTCACGCTTGTATTCATCATAATTGAGAGTTGGTCCACTTGATTCCTCTGGTGGTATTGATCTGACAGTCCTGTTTCTATCTTCAATACCTTCATAGAAATTCCGAGAGATTTCTTGTGTAGTACAACTACAAAGAAATCCTAATAATAGAATGAAATATAGAATCACTCTCATATATTAATAATATATGCTAAAAAATTAATTTAGGATTGTGGATACAACAATATAGTTGTATCCGTTTGATTATTTATTACAGTCTTTTTCCATGTGAACAAGATTGTATGTAATGGCAGAAATTATTGCTCCTTGTGGGTCCTGAATTACACAGAATCGTCCCACATCCGGTATGTCCTGTGGCGGCATACATATTGTGCCGCCAAGTTATTCTGTAGTCTTAGCAACCTCATCAACATTATCTACAGTAACGTATGTGCCCCATTTAGGAGACATGCCTTCAGCTTCATTTGGTATCATCATCATTCCACCTACATCTTTGCCTCCTGCTTTAACCATTGTGTATGTCATTCCTTCCATAGGCAAATCTCTAGTCTCCCAACCAAACAGTTTCGAGTAGAAAATCTTTGCGGCTTCAACATCTTTAGTCATTAATTCACTCCAACTAAATGCTCCATGATGTTTATATTGTTCGTCCATAATCATTCCTCCTCATTCGTTGATCAAAGTATTGTCTTGGTTATAACTAAATGCTAAATATTGTGACAAATTACCATAATTTATGTTTAACAAAAAATGGTAGTTTTTAACGTAAAAAGTAAATTATTTTTGCTGACTAATGTGAAAAATTACCATTTCTTATACATTATAAAAAGTGACGATTTTTAATTGGAAAAAATTCCTTTGGATCCAAAGAGAAACAAAAGTTATTTAATAATGCTAAAAATAGTAGTATCCGGCATAAAAAATGCTTTATTTAAATAATAAAAAAATAAAAATCATTATTTCAGTCAGGCATTAACCAGAACAGAAGCTATCAAATTTAATTATTAAATAGAATTTCCTTCTATATGTGCTATGAATAAAATATTATATGATCGTCAAGGCCAGGCAATAAGAAAAGGAGATACCGTTAAGCTGATAGATATGCCATTAGAATTATTTCTAGGGCTTACTGAATCAGAACAGAAGACACTTAGAACCGCGATTGGTAAAACACATTTGATTCAGAATACTAACCAACATGGAAGATTAAAGTTAGAGTTCTACGATGCGAAAGGTATCCCCTATATTATTTTTATACGTCCAGCTTGTGTAACAAGGATACCCGGCTAACTTAACCAGAAAATATTGATACTTAAAGTAATAACCAGGATATGAATGTCCGCTTTGGCACAAAGCAAACATTCAGTTCCGATTCCCATACAAAAAAGGGTTGCTACCAGAAGGATTTGAGCTAACGCACCTGATGTAATGTAATCTGTTGAAATGGAATTTCCCAGTGGTTCTCATTACAAATATTTGCGAATGAATAAATCATGGTTCTTTCTACTTCTTCATATAAATGAGCAGCCGAACCTTTTAAAAACACTTCGTACTCAAAATCCAATGATGAATTATTGGGTAAAAAGAAATCAACTATGACACGAACAAGATTATCTTCACCAACAACCTTTATAAGATCCCGGCGGAAAGCCTCCGTCATCTTCTTTGGGACTGCCGTAGTACATTCAGCCTGATATTTATAATCGATACCGAATACCATCTGGATACGATAGCCATGCGATAGATTCATTGGATTAAGTGCTAAAAAATTTGCAGCTGTATATGTAATCTGATTTCCACCAAATAAACGAACCTGAACCATTTCTGGGCTTTGGTAAATTATCTGTCCTACAGTAGTGTCATCCATTTTCACCCATTCCCCCTCACTGGTAGGGAACCACTCTTCATTTTTTGCTGCAGGACGTGATACCAAGCCTACCATTTGTCTCAATGGCAAGTGCATGCTACCCCCACTCAAATCAGGATTAACTAAATGAGTATAAAAGTGTAAATGCTGAACTTTCCAGGGGATGCCGCTCATAACTAGTCTCTCCCCTTCCCTTACTGAACCAAGATTGAGCAAGATCATGAGTTGCTCTATCATAGTAGGTAATGTTTTGATAAGCCCCCAGCCGATAGCTACTAGGAACAAGACGGCTATGCCAAGTAGTAACCAATCATTGCGTAAATTAAAAATAAATAGCATGGCTAATATGGAAGCAATAATAGTTGACACATGAAAGGTCAGTTCAGATAGCCGATCAAAGGTAGATGTTTTATGATTCTTTCGCTTTGATTGTATTTTCTTAACCAGAAAATATAAAAAACGAAGAAGAAGAAATACTATAAAAAATGTAAAGATGCCAAGTACGAAATTAATTCCTCTGTTCTTAAAAAAATTAGTAAATACCTCACCTACCGAAGACAGTGTAGATTCCTTTGACTGAGTTTTAGCTTCCAGCTGGTGAGATAAAATCTCTTCATCATTATTGATATTTTCTAACTCTTCTTTCCAATCACTCAGCATTACTCCAAGGGAGTCCTTTACCGATTTCTCTTTAGCCTTATTTAATAAATTAGTTAAATTGTTAGTTGCAGTACTCGCAATTTCCTTACGTAGTTTTGCTTCCTCAATCTCTTGCTTAAGTTCCTCGATTTCTCTCGAATCCTGTGTAACCGAATTGAGAGAATGAACCATTGGCTGCAAAAGCTTTTGAATTTCTTCAGCGAAATTAAATTTGGCAGGAACCTTATTACGATAATCTTTAATATCAGCGCCTGTTGCAAGAGATTCCATCTTCAGTCTTAGTTCTTTCCTTTCACTCTGGACTTCACTGATTTCACTTGATTTTTCTTTTGCTTCTTCACCTTTAAGTTTATCCAGCTCTTTAGATAGTTTTTTAATCTCGGCATCTTTTACCTGCAAACTTTTAATTAATAATTTTAAGTTGAGGAGTTTTGCTGAATGCCTGTCTTTAATTTCCTTTCCTGAAGTATCTGTCTGCTGAAGTTTTTGTGGAATTTCTTGTTTGATCTGCTGACCACCGATTTCCGTAGTATTCTTTGTATCTGCCATTACAGAAAAAGGCAAAACCATAGGAAAAGCCAGTAGGGATATATAACAGTATGTTTTAATCTTTAGCATTTCTAATTTACCTATCTACAGGAGTATCTTTATTTAAACCAAACATAAACTTCCTTGATTCAGGGCAATATATTAAAATTAAATGGGCGTTGATTCCTGATATTAATTAGTAATAGAGATCATATAGTAGTTTTACTACTAGTTGCTTAATTACCAACTCAGAAATACCTCTAACTGGTTTGCTCTTCATTGCCAGCAAGTCTACTCGATTGTATAGTAAATTAATTTACTTAATTTTTTTATTTTTTACAAATACATAACTCTAAATCAGCAGATAGCTTTACTCATCCGGATAAAAAGTAGAGCAACATGAAAGAGTTCACAATTATTAGTAAGTTTTATAGTGACTACTATACAAGCAAATAATATAAATAAATCGCACACAAAAAGACAAAGCATAGTAGTCAATGATCTTATGCAGAAGAACTATGTCTATCTCCTTACTGAACCAATTGGCGAGAATTTCAATCCTGGATTTCACCCTGAACTAACGCCGAAGGAAATGCTCAGGCTTGGTGTTTTTGGTGGAAAATATATGACAGATTGTACTGCCGAATTTCCGATATCATGGTTTAAGGATGCAAAACTCTGTTCTAAAACTCATGATCCTAATTTGAACTACTTTGGTGTCAATGCTTCTCAACCCCTATCTCTATGGCGAGAAAAAGGATGGATATGTGATGAAGATCCCCGTGGCTGGTTTCAATGGTATTGTAGATATTTTATGGGGCGAAGATTTCCTGATGATGAACGTCAAATCAAACGATGGCGAGCGATACGTAGACACGTCGCACAGATTAGGCAGAACTGCAACAAAGGAGACATCAACTGTCGACGGAAGCAAAGGCAGGCATTACTTCACTGGAGCTATGATTCACGAATATTCTGAGGCGGCGGGAATCGAACTGTAACCCATAAACACTTTAATAATTAATATATTAGACGGGAAGTATATACTCTGATTTTATAAAAATACCCCCATCACTACTCCCAAAATCACTGGCTATTACTGGATCTTATTGGAAGCTAAATATGAATTTTCATTTTTGTACATAGAGATTTTCTCTCAACGCACGCCTGGATGCCCGATCAACCAAACCAAATAATCTGTCAGTCTTATCTTTCTTGCCAGATGCCTGATGGCCTACTACCTTAACAAACTTACAATTTAACCCAGAAATCATTCGGTAAAATTCCTGGTATAGTTCATAATTATTCAGTCGTTTGTTTTTACCAGAGAAATAATTATTTTGCTCAAGACGGTTACGCCTCCCTGGCAGACTAATAATATTTTGAGAATCTGTATAAACCGTAAAAACTATATCGCTTCTGTTAGTCAAAGAGACTGTTTCACCTAGTGCCCATAACAAGGTTTGCAATTCTAATTTAGTCGAGCTAGTTTGCATAAAACGCTTCACCTTCACCGTATCTTTAAGCGAGTCTATAGGCTCGTTCAGGTCAGATACTACGCAGTAAGCGCCATACCCAACCTTTAACTGAGTGTTAACACTACCATCAGTAAAAACCTGCAAGTGAAGCATTTTTTTAAAATCCGTTCAAACTTAAATTTCACTTAGAAAGTTATATCGCATTCGGAACAAAGTAGACACACAATCTTGGGCGGCGAGAAACTTTCTCTAAATTTTCCTTTAATATTTTGTTTTTCGAGTCAGCACATATATTAGCATTCTCTTGATAGCATTCTCTTGACTTTTAGTCACAATTGGAGTAATTAAGAGACTGGTATTTGTTTCAAAGCTTTTGCAGTACTGCTATTCTGTGTTATTCCGTGTTATTCCCTGTGAATCCGTGTGTATCCGTGTAAGTCAGTGTAAAAACTTAGATTCAGATAGTTTTTCGGGGTTTTCCCGTTATTTTTAAAAAGGAAGTAATCACATGGCAACAGGTACAGTTAAATGGTTTAACGATGCAAAAGGTTTTGGATTTGTTACACCTGATGATGGTGGTGAAGATTTGTTCGCGCACTTTTCTGCAATTAATATGGATGGTTTTAAAACACTGACCGAAGGTCAGCAAATTACCTTTGACGTAACAGAAGGTCAAAAGGGTAAGCAGGCATCGAATATACAGACTCCTTAATTGGCTTTTTGATTTGATAAAAGGCCCAGCATTTTGTGCTGGGCCTCTTGTTTGATGGAAGAGTTTATGTAGATAAGCTGATTCATTCTATTTTTACCTTTCTAAAACTCCATCAATGCCAATAAACTACCACCTTGATACAAAGCAGGAACTCAAATTTCCTTGTAATGATAAAATAAATACCAGGTAGATCAGTAAACAAATTATAAAAAGAATAAGCGAATTATCAGAAAAGTATCTATCTAAAATCAAGAGAAAAACTTTCACTGAGCTTTCTCAATTAGAAGGTTACAAAGAACAGAAGATAGTCGAAAATGAGAATTCATGTACTATGACAATTTTGAAGGATGCAATAAATGATAGAGAGGTACGCGTTGTCATCCAAATATACTGCCATTGGATATTAGGTACTGGCAACATGTATGCAGATAGATTTAGAAAAAATAGCGAAGGCAAGATAATCAACTTAACAGAAGAAGAGCTTTACGATTTTATATAGTGTGAACTCTACAAATTTTGAATTCCCATTTTTAATACAATCACATCGTAGCTACAGCATTAAGTTTTTGTAGGGCCATTGTTTGTCTTATTAGCTGTAATAATACAAGCGAGTTCACCAGATCCCTTACAAGCATAATTTTGCCACTGTAGAGGGCGAAGATTATTTAATTCATCTGAAGCTACGTGGTCTACAAATTTAATATGGTCAATTTCCCATCCGTACTGGGAACTTCTATTACTATAGTGTGAAAAATACATCCATGCACCGCATTCATCTTTTCTGTATTCATCCGGATTGTTGCTTCCAGTAATTTGTCCTTTTGCCCAAACCTTACTAATTAATTTTTCATCAATCGACATAATGAAGTTCCCTTTTTTAAACACTTAAAATTAGCCTCTAGTCTTTATGCAGATTAGCTACTGAGCTATATCACAATCATCTTCCTGGTATTTCTTTAAGTTTCATCATTAAACTCACTTAGAGTCAGTTATCTGCCTCTACTATTTGAACCGGTACTTCGTGTACGAGCTGCCCCCCTATTTCTCGATTTATCATTCGTTCCTGCACTTGGTGAGTGTCGTGTAAGAAATCCGAAATATTCTGTTGAGTGCTTCTTAGATGCTGCAACCTTTTTTACGGCAGATACGGCAACCTTCTTTTTGGCAGTTGCTTTAGCTCTTTTTTGTGCTTTATTTAATTTTTTTGCTGCAATCATAAAAATTTTCCTAATTAAAAGATAAAGACACATAATATAGACTTATGGTTCAACAAAATGTGCCCACTAGAAGAGTCTTACAATAAAGGTAATGCCCTAGAAAAAATGTCAACTGAATAACCTAACACGTTACTGGTGTCAGCACACTATTCATTTTGCATTTGGAGAAGATTTATCATCCCTTTATGAGAGACTATCTGATACTCGAAGGAAATATGATTTTTACTAGCCCATAGGTGAGCCATATTTTGATGACCGAACGTCCGCTTTTGGCACAATACAGTCATTCACCCAGAATCGGGCATCGGGAATCGAATAACGACCTTCATCCCATACTATAAGCCAATCTACGTTTTTCATATTTTCAAGATACCAACAGATATACCATTAAATTTACTGTTTTTAATTGAATGCAATAGGACGGCTATAGACACGAATGTCCGCTTTTGGAACAAAGGGGACGTTCATTAGACAACTGTTAAACACTAATAGAATGCATTATTTTTTAGGATAATGAATATCAAAAGGTCGCGAATATTTTAAATAGAAAATACACGGTTCCTTGTCTCCACAAATCAATGCATGAGGCGGGGCATTTCCCGGAAAGCTAATATAAGATGGGCCATCAAATTTTGTTTTTTCACCGTTAAAAGAAATTAATGTAAATGCTCCTTGTATCCATACATAGAGTTCATCACTGGTATGAGTATGACTGGGCACGACATAACCTGCTGGCAGTCTTACAATTGACTCACTTCCTGCTTTATCCAGATCTCCCCGCATTACTGCAATCTGTGCGCCAACAGGCAAACCTTCCACTTCAAGTGGAGACCAAACTATTTTAGTAATATCTACAATGGTCTGATCACTTCCATAAGACAGATGATGTGCATTACCGTGCGAATTCAGGAAAATTCCGAATAAAACTAGCATTTGAAGTAGATTCCTAAATTTAGATAGTTTGAATATATTCATTTCTGTTTTCTCCTAATCTACCTGATTACGCAATCTATAATACTCCGAATCTTGCTTATAAAATTGATAGTCAGTGAATATCTGCTTTGTGCCAAAAGCGGACGTTCAAAATAAATCAGACTCTTGTAATCATTTTTGTCACGATATTGTAATGAATCTGCTATCAAAGTGTAATGCAATCCTGATCTAATATGCTCTACAAAATTCAGGAGAAATATAAGCTATTTCTATGTTAAATTCATTTGCTTCATGAAGTGACTCATCACTTTTTTTATCTAAAAGTTTCGAAAGGATAGGATTCCAACTATGTCGGCCAGCTACACCAATATGTTGTATGCTTCCCATATTCGTAGCCTTAACGAGATCCAATATTTCATTATAAAGTTCATTTGATTGAATAATATTCAATTGAGAAAATTCGGAGAAAAAGGGGGGATTCATGCGCCGTCGGGACTTTCTAAAGAATAGTGCGGGTATGGCCGGAGCAATTGGTTTAACCAGCTTTGAAATCGAATTTTGTGGATTTTTGCGAAAAGCCATTGCCGAAGATCGTGGATTGAAGCGAAATCTGATGTTCGCTTTCAATAGCATGCACGATGCTGGAA
>Ga0265309_10000768_pt1 | contig 13364 bp, 10 predicted proteins | sample Helome_FD_192492 | JGI IMG/M metagenome (GOLD analysis project Ga0265309, IMG submission 192492) | Marine sediment microbial communities from subtidal zone of North Sea - Hel_20160524 (Illumina Assembly) | ecosystem: Environmental > Aquatic > Marine > Subtidal zone > Sediment ...
CACCGTGGCGGCGTCCAAACCCTGCTTTAACGTGGCGTTGCGCTGTTGCAGCGCCCGCCGGAATTTCCGCCACCCGGGCAGGAACTCATGTTTCACGTGAAACACTCCCCAGTCGAGGTAGCGGCGCCGCTCCCCGGGTCCGCCCTGGACCAGGATATGCACGGCGGGATCGATAAGCTGCACGGGTAGTCGCTCCGCCAGTTCGGCCACCGAGGCCCCGCCCCGACCATCTATGCGGAGCTCCGTTGCCCCGGGTGTAATCCGCAGACCCAGCTTCCCCGGAGGATCCTGGGTCTCGCCATAAATGATGGCCTCCCCCTGCCCCGATGCGATGAGCCCACTGAGCTGCGGCGACCGAAAGCTGCGGCCGCGACCCAGGCAGTAAATAGCTTCCAGGAGGCTGGTCTTGCCGGCGCCATTATGGCCGACCACCACATTCAGATCAGGATGCGCTTCCAACTCGGCGCTGGCGATGCACCGAAACGAGGTCAATCGCAATCGAGCCAGGGACACGCCGATGGGCCCCGCCGCGGCCCGGCAATCAGAGCCGCATGGGCATGACGACGTAGCGGGCGCTATCCTCGCCCGGGGCCTGGATCAGACAGCTGCTGTTCGCGTCCACAAAGCCTAGCTCGACGTCTTCTGTGCCTACTGCGCCTAGCGCGTCCAGCAAGTAATTGACGTTGAAGCCGATCTCCATACCATCGCCGTCGTACTCTACCTCGAGCTCGTCCTGGGCTTCTTCCTGGTCCGGGTTATTGGCCTGGATCTTGACCTTGTTTGGGGCGAGTTCCAGGCGGATCCCACGATATTTCTCGTTCGACAGAATCGCCGCCCGCTGTAAAGCGTGGCGCAGCGATTCCCGACCGGCTCGCAGCCGATTCGTCGCTTTCGCCGGAATCACCCGCTCGTAATCCGGAAAACGCCCGTCGATGAGTTTCGACGTGAATTGAATATTCCCAACCACCGCGCGGATGTGATTACTGCCAATGGCCAGCTCGATCTCCTCGCCCTCACCCAGAAGTCGCTGCAGTTCCAGCACACCTTTGCGGGGAATAATCACCTGCTGGGCTTTTTCCCCCGCGTCTGCCGAGCCGACCTCACAGATGGCCAGTCGGTGACCGTCAGTTGCCACCGCCCGGACTATTCCACCACCCGTTTCCAGTAACAGGCCGTTGAGGTAATAGCGCACGTCTTGCTGCGCCATAGCAAACTGGGTCTTGTCGAGCAATTGCCGGGTATCTTCCTGGGTCAGCCGCAGCACCCGGTCCGCCTGGATGTCTTCAATGACCGGAAAGTCGGCGGCCGGTAGTGTCGACAACACGAACCGGCTGCGCCCGGAACGGACCGTTAAGCGATCACCGTCCAGGTGCAACTTCACCACCGCGTCGTCAGGCAATGCCCGGCAAATGTCCAGCAGCTTGCGCCCTGGTACGGTGATTTCACCGTCCGCAGACAGGTCATCCGGCGTCGAGCTTGCGACCAGCTCCACTTCCAGGTCGGTGGCCGTCACGGTCAGCGACTGGTTCCTGGCAACGAGCAACACGTTGGACAGTATCGGCATGGTCTGGCGCCTTTCGACGACGCCGATCACCGCCTGCAGTGGCCTGAGTAAAGATTCCCGGGAGGTGGCTAGTTTCATGTCTGCGACCCGCTAATAATTAATCTTAGAGACTTATATAAAGACTTATTGTTGTTATTAAGGCTTGGTCCATCTGGGGATGAAGCAGATAAAATTAATATAAATCAATAATTTATCTTTTTTATACCCTGTGTGGGCATGGCCTGAATCAGCGCCGGCAACCGGTGGATAAGTTGTGGGGCCACGGACCCCCTGAAGTTATCCACACGTTTTGCCCTTGCCTGTAGACTGCCCGACCCACTGGTTATCCCACTACCGCTCAAGTGGTCAATATCCGCAGCAAATTCTGGTAATCCTCGCTCACCCGGACCTCTGACTCCCGCAGCAGTTTTACTCGGCGGCAGGCGTGAATCACCGTGGTGTGATCACGGCCGCCAAAGGCGTCGCCGATCTCCGGCAGGCTGTGATTGGTTAGTTCCTTGGCCAGACTCATGGCGATTTGCCGCGGCCGGGTGATAGAGCGGCTGCGGCGTTTCGACAGCAAGTCCGCGACACGAATCTTGAAGTATTCGGCCACCGTTTTCTGAATATTCTCGATGGTGACCAGCTTGTCTTGCAGCGCTAGCAGGTCCCGCAGAGCTTCCTTTGCGAAGTCCAGGGTAATGGGACGGCCGGTGAAGGCGGAGGTGGCAATAATTCTTCGCAACGCCCCTTCCAGCTCACGCACGTTCGACCGAATGCGCTTGGCAACGAAAAACGCCACTTCTTCCGGCAACGCAATGCCTTCTGCCTGGGCCTTGCTCATCAGGATCGCTGCGCTGGTTTCCAGCTCCGGCGGCTCGATAGCCACGGTCAGCCCCCAGCCGAAACGTGATTTCAGGCGTTCTTCCAGGCCATCGACCTCTTTGGGATAGCGGTCGCAGGTCAGCACAATCTGTCGCTGGCCTTCCAGTAACGCATTGAAAGTATGAAAGAATTCTTCCTGTGACCGGTCCTTCTTCGCGAAGAACTGAATGTCGTCGATCAGCAGTGCGTCCAGTGACCGGTAGGTGCGTTTGAAGTCGTTGATCGTGTTGTGTTGCAGCGCCCGGACCATGTCGCCGACGAACTGCTCGGAGTGCACGTAGGCCACACGGGCGCCGGGACGTTGCTCGAGGATCAGGTTGCCGATGCTGTGCATCAGGTGGGTTTTGCCCAGGCCGACGCCGCCGTAGATGAACAGTGGGTTATAGGCAGCGCCGGGGTTATGGGCTACCTGGCTGGCCGCCGCCCGCGCGAGCTGGTTGCTGTTGCCCTCGACAAACCGGTCGAACGTGTAGTCACGGTTCAATCGCCCACCGAGAGAGGCTGCCGGCACGGCTGCGGCGACTGCCGCCGGCGTGCCGGCGGCGTCCAAGGCTACGGTTCGGGGTGGGCCCAGGCTACCGACTTCCAGGATTACGTCCACCGGGTCTGTGTTGACCGCGACGCAGGCCTGGATCTGGTCCAGGCAATGGTCGTTGATCCAGTTGACCACGAAGCGATTGGGCGCCAGTAACCGCAGTGTGGAGCCGTCTTCGACGGCCTGCAGCGGCCGAATCCAGGTATTGAATTGCTGCTCGGATAAGTCTGCGCGCAATTGCTTGACGCAGCGGTTCCACGGGGAGGCCTGCACGCTTAAGTCCAACGCCGTATTGTTGTTGTGTGTCGGGAACGGAAAGGACGGGCAGTCTATACCTGCAGCAGAAAGTTATCCACAGGCGCGTGCTATTGACATCATAGTGGTGCCTGCGTAATCTCGCGGTCCCTCAGATACCCGCCATGTCGCTGTTTTTTAATAAGGTTTTCGGATCATGAAGCGCACCTACCAGCCTAGCCGCACCAAGCGGACACGAACCCATGGCTTTCGGGCCCGCATGGCAACCCGGGGTGGGCGCGCGATCCTGAAGCGACGTCGGGCAAAGGGCCGCACGCGGCTCAGCGTCTGACGCGTCTCCAAGGGCTCAACGTTCACTGGCAACACTGGGCCCCCGGCGATGTCCGGGCGGCAGCTTGGCCTTGGTTCTAAAACTTGGAACAACTCCGGCGCGACAGGTCTTTCCGCCGCGGGCAGCGGCTGACTCGTCCAGGCGAATTCCAGCAGGTGTTTCGCACTGGCCGTCGCTCTGCGGATCGCTGCTTCACTGTGCTGTTCTGTCACAATATGCACAAGCAGCCACGCTTGGGTCTGGCCGTTGCCAAACGCAGGGTGCGCCGGGCAACGGCGCGTAACCGGCTCAAACGAGTGGTGCGGGAGAGTTTTCGAGCGGTCGCCCCGTCGCTGCCGCCGGTAGATATTGTGGTGCTGGCCGGGCCCGCAGCGGGTGCAACCAACAACGCAAAGCTTTTCGCCAGCCTTGAACAACACTGGCAACGCATTCTGGAAAACATGAATGGATAACGTTCGGCTATTCCTGTGGGTAGGTCTGGGCCTGTTGCTCTGGATTACCGTGACGACCTGGCAGCGCGACTATGCACCGCCCCCGGTCGCCGCCACGGCACCCGCTGCGGACCCCGCGGCTGTTGATGCCGCACCCGCCGCTGCTCCAGATGCCGATCTGCCGGAACTGCCCGCAATGCCGTCGCCAACCGCCGAAGGCGCTCCGGCCATACCCGGTGCCACCATTTCGGCCGCCGCTCCGACCCCGGGTCGCACCGTCAAAGTGCGCACCGACGTGCTGGAAGTGGAAATCGATTTGTCGGGTGGTGACCTGCGCGGTGCGCAACTGCGGGATTATCCGAAAGCCAAAGACCAGCCAGACGAGCTGGTTGAACTGCTGAGCCAGGACCCGGCCAGGCTGTCGGTTTTCCGCGCGGGCTTGCGCAACGCCGCCGGCGGCCCGGAGGCAACACACGTATCGCCCTTCCAGGCGGAGCAGACCGTGTATGAGTTGGCAGATGGTGCAGACGAACTGGAAGTGCCGCTGCGTTTTTCCGAAGGTGGGGTTATTGTCGACAAAACCTACCGCTTTCGCCGCGGCCGCTATGACATCGCCCTGTCACAAAAGCTGACGAACAACTCGGCCGACGTTTATGGGGCCGTGCCATACCTGCAAATTCAACGCCGGCACGTGCCACCCGACCGGTCGATGTTCGACGTGGATACCTATTCTTTCGTCGGCCCGGTGATTTACGACGGCGACAGCTACGAGAAGATCGACGTCGACGACCTGGCAGACGAGCCCGTCAAGGAGACGATCAGCGATGGCTGGCTCGCAGCCATTCAGCATCATTTTCTGATTGCTGCCGTGCCTGCAGGTGAGCCGCCGTCGCAGTACACCGTGAACTTCGACGGCCAGCTGTTCGTAGCCAGCGCAATTGCCGGGCAGGTAGCGCCGGTGGCGCCGGGTGCGTCGGCGAATTTCGACGCCAAGCTGTTCGTTGGCCCAAAGCTACAGGACCAGCTCGAAGAAACCGCGCCAGGGCTCAAGCTGACCGTCGACTACGGTGCGCTGACACTTCTCGCCCAGCCGCTGTTCTGGCTGCTCGACAAGGTCTACTCGTTCGTCGGTAACTGGGGCTGGACCATTGTGATGGTCACATTCCTGATCAAGCTGTTGTTCTACAAACTTTCGGAGACCAGCGGCCGGTCCATGGCAAAGATGCGCAAAATGCAGCCACGCATGAAAGCCCTGCAGGAACGGTTTAAAGACGACCGCGAGGCCATGAGCCGCGCGCTGATGGATTTGTACAAGAAAGAAAAAGTGAATCCGGCGGCTGGTTGTTTGCCGATGCTGGTGCAGATTCCGTTCTTTATAGCCTTCTACTGGGTCCTGCTCGAAAGCGTGGAGATGCGCCAGGCGCCCTTCATGCTGTGGATCCAGGATCTGTCGGCCCGCGATCCGTATTTCATCCTGCCGCTGCTGATGGGGGCCGCGATGTGGTTCCAGCAGAAGCTCAACCCCGCGCCGCCGGATCCGGTACAGGCCAAGGTCATGGCATTCCTGCCGGTGGTTTTTACCGGCATGTTCGCCTTTTTCCCCGCCGGCCTGGTGCTGTACTGGCTGACCAACTCCCTGCTTTCCATGGCCCAGCAGTGGAAGATCAATAAGGCAGTAGAAGCCGCCTAGTCGTTGCCAGGTGCTACCGACAGCAGCACAAAAGATAGCTGTCGGCGACTGTTCAACTATTCGTCAAGCCGGCTCGACACCACGACTTCGCCGTGTAGCGTGCGATGCACCGGGCACTTGTCGGCAATCTCCAGCATGCGCGCGCGCTGTTCGCCGGAGAGTTCGCCGCTTAACCGGATACGCCGCTCGAAGCGATCGATACGGCCGTCTGCTGACTCACACTCGTCGCAGTCTTTCGCATGTATCTTGTCGTGTTCCACCGTCACGCTCGCCGTTCGCAGCGCAATTTTCTTGTGCTTGGCATACATCTGTAGCGTCATCGACGTGCACGCGGCCAGCGCCGCGCTCAGCAGACCATAGGGGGTCGGACCGGTGTCCTGGCCGCCCACCGAAGCAGGTTCGTCGGCAATCAACCGGTGCGGGCCGGCCTGGATCCCGGTGCGAAAACTACCGGCTTCGGTGACCGCGGTAACGCCCGGTTCTCCGGCCAGTTCGGCAGCTACGACGGCTGCCGGCAGATAGCGGTCTGCCCATGCGGCGATCACATTGGCCGCATAGGCCGTATCCCGCCCATCCGTCAGCAGGTGATCGGCGCGGTCAAGGCTGACAAAGCTTTTCGGATGCTTCGCGGCCGTGAAAATAGCCGTGGCGTGATCGATGCTGACGATGGCGTCCAACGGCGAATGCATTACCAGCAGCGCCCGCTTCAGGTCACCCAGGGCGGGCTCCAGGGGCTGGGCTTCCAGGTCTTCGACAAACTGCCGCCGCAACTGGAACGGTCGTCCGCCGATACTCACGGTCGCCTGGCCCTGTGTCCGGATTTCGTCGATCCCGTCGGCAAAGAGATGGGCCACGTGCCCGGCGCTGTCCGGCGCGCCAAGGGTGGCCACGGCGACGCAGGAAGGTATTTCCTTGGCCGCCATCAGTACTGCGGTGCCACCGAGGGAGTGGCCAATCAGTAGTGCCGGCGCCGCCAGTTCTTCTTCCAGCGCACCTGCCGCAGCGACCAGGTCGGCCACGTTCGCCGAGAAACCGGTCGCACCGAAATCGCCTTCGCTCTCGCCAAGCCCGGTAAAATCGAAGCGCAGGCACGCAATGCCCTGGTCGGCCAGAGCGCCGGCGATACGCGACGCCGCGCGAATATTCTTGGTGCAGGTAAAGCAATGGGCAAACAGTGCCACCGCCCGGATGTCACCGCTGCCGGGGGTTTCGAGAATGCCGGCCAGTTGCTCGCCGGCCGGGTTGGAAAAATGAAAAGCGCTTCTCGTCATACATCACTATCCGTGCTGAGGTCGTTACTGGTGGCCACTCGCTCCTTGGAACCCGTCCGCGCGTGAACGTTCCCGCTCAAAGTGACACGATCTGTGCGCGGGCAACTGGCGCCGGCCGCAGTGGCATCACGGTCATCCGCGTGTCCGGACCCGCCGTGCGGTCAATTGCCCGCGCGCTGACTGGCGAGATGCCGGCGCCGAGGAAAGCGCTGCTCAGGCCTTTCCGTGATGCCGGCGGTGAGCCCATCGATACCGGCATTCTGCTGTTTTTTCCGGCGCCCGGCTCATTCACCGGCGAAGATGTGCTGGAACTGCAGGCCCACGGTGGCGCGATGGTCTGCGAAATGCTCATGGAACGCCTGTTGCAGCTCGACGCGCGGCTGGCCGAACCGGGAGAATTTTCGCAGCGCGCGGTCCTGAACGACAAGCTCGATCTCAGCCAGGTCGAAGCCATCGCTGACCTGATCGACAGCCAGTCCCGTGCCGCCGCGAAGGCGGCGCAACGCTCCCTGGGCGGCCGGTTCTCAGAACTGGTGATGGCGCTGAACGAGCAGGTCACCCAATTACGTGTGCACGTGGAAGCGGCGCTGGATTTCCCGGAAGAGGAAATCGACTTCCTGGACGACTCGGCCCTCGGCCGGCGCCTGCGCAAGGTGGGTGAGGCCTTCGACGTTCTGGAATCCTCCCTGCGGCAGGGTGTGCTGTTGCGCGACGGTGTGCATGTGGTGCTGGCCGGGCGGCCGAACGCAGGCAAGTCCAGCGTGCTCAACGCGTTGGCCGGTTACGACGCGGCCATCGTGACGGAGGTGCCAGGCACCACCCGCGACCTCGTGCGCGAGACACTGGATCTCGGCGGCCTGCCGGTGCACATCATCGACACAGCGGGCCTGCGGGACCATGCGGACCAGGTAGAGGCAGAAGGTATTCGCCGGGCTCGCTCACAACTCGCGACGGCCGACCACGCGCTGCTGATTGTCGATGCCACCAGCCCGTGGCAGAAAACGCTGCCAGCGCTCGTGGCGGAACTGCCCGACGGACTGCACTACACCGTGGTCGTCAACAAGATAGATCTCAGTGGCGGTGAGGCGGGGCCGGACCCCGAGCTGGCCGACCGGGTGTTCGTATCGGCGCTGACCCTTGCGGGCATCGACGCGCTCGCCGAGCAACTGAAAAAACGCCTGGGCTTCGAAGCGCCGGGGGAGGGCACCGTGATTGCCCGGCAGCGCCACCTCGATGCGTTGCGCCGGGCCCGGGCGCATTTCGAACAAGGTTGCCAGCAGCTCAAGATTCACCGCGCGGGCGAACTGCTGGCCGCCGACCTGCTCGAAGTTCAGAACGCATTGGCGGAAATCACCGGCGAGTTCACGAGCGACGATCTACTCGGCGAAATCTTTTCCAACTTCTGTATCGGGAAATAGCCGCAGTGTGATGCTGCTGCAGAATGACTAAGCGAATTCGCGGCGACAGTCCACCGCCCTGGACCTTCGTCAACCCCGGGACGGGCGAAGTTCTCGCACTTCGGCTTCCATGACTTCCGGCGTGCCGCTCAACACCACCCGGTTGCGGCCTTCGGCTTTTGCTTCATACAGCGCATCGTCGGCGCGAGCCAGCCACTCCGGCACCGTTTCACCGCGCCGGTATTCGGCCACGCCCACTGAAACGGTCACCTGGTAGAGCTCGTCGAAGGGTTGATCGGCAACGCTCGAACGCATGCGATCGGCGCAGATGCCGGCCCCCGCCAGCGGCGTGCCTGGCAGGATCGCGATGAATTCTTCGCCCCCAAAACGGCCGAGGGAACGGCGGTGGTCGCAGGGTTCAATGGCATCCATTGCCCGCAGTTCCGACCGCGCCCGCTTGGCAAACTGCTTCAGCACCCGGTCGCCAATCAGGTGCCCATGTTCGTCGTTCAACGCTTTGAAGTGATCGAGATCGAGTATGCACACGGAAACCGGGGTGTTGGTGCGATCAGCGCGGCCCTTTTCGCGCGCCAGCGTGTCCATGATGGCGTGACGATTGTAAGACTTGGTCAGCTGATCGCGCTCTGCAATGCGCACTACCTTCTGAATGGTCTGGCGCAGCTCGACGTTGCGGTCCTGCAGGCTGCGGCGCAGGTCATGCAGGTAGTGGGCAGACATCGCGAGCCAGCCCATCACGCCCACGTAGGTCACGAGGTTCAGTGATTCCGGCTGCCAGTTGCCGCGACCGATCCCGTAGCGCAACGCCGTGGCGCCGGCGTAAGCGGCACCGGCCGCCAGCGCAAGGTTGATGAACGCCCGCTGGCGCAGTTGGAACAGCGCATAGAGGTTGGCGCAAATGAACATGCCGAGAGCCAGCTGCGTGCCGCCGGTGGTGAAGATGCAGAACATGGTGGCCCAGCCGATGCCCAGCAAACTCTGCGCGGCGGCCATGCCCTCAGGGGACAGCTCCGTCGCAGCGCTGGAGCGGGCGATGCCGAAGAACAGGGCGTTGGTAGCAGTAATCCCGGTCAGCAATACGAGGGCCCCCGGGGCGACGATGGACATCTGGCCGGATGCGGCGCTGAGCCACGCGATCGCCGCCCACAGCAGGTACAGGGCCAGGGACATGGCAAACTGCTGCATGGGCCGGGGCGCTTGCCCGGCAGCAGGGAGTTCCTTCGCTTCGTTGATGGTGTCCGCGGGCATGCTCGAGGTTTCCACGACACGGCTTTCCGGATATTCCATAAGCTTCGCAAAGCACCGCCCCGGCATCCGTGAAGCAGGTCCCAGACAGTGCGCCCGACACGGCCCAGCGGGTAGAATCGCGGCCCCCCAGGAGCCCTTTCATGCAGCAGCGCGAATTCGACGTGATCGTAGTCGGCGGTGGCCACGCCGGCACCGAGGCGGCCGCGGCCGCCGCGCGCATGGGCGCGCGCACGCTGTTGCTGACCCAGAATCTCGAAACTGTGGGCCAGATGAGCTGCAATCCGGCTATCGGCGGCATCGGCAAAGGCCATCTCGCCCGGGAAATCGATGCGCTGGGCGGCATCATGGCCCGTGCCGCCGACCGGGCAGGTATTCACTTTCGAACCCTGAACGCGAGCAAGGGCGCGGCGGTTCGGGCCACCCGCGCGCAGGCTGACCGCGCGCTGTACCGGCAGGCCGTGCGGGCGCTGCTCGACGCGCACCCCAATCTCACGCTGATCCAGCAGGGCGTGGAAGACCTGGAGCTCAGCGGCGACCGGGTAACCGGCGTGGTCACCCAAATGGGCCTGCGCTTCCGCGCGCGGGCCGTCGTGTTGACGGTGGGTACCTTCCTGGCCGGGAAAATTCACGTGGGGCAGGAGCAAACGGCCGGTGGCCGCGCCGGCGATCCACCGGCCCAGAATTTGGCCGAGCGATTGCGGGAATTGCCGTTGCGAGCAGCGCGCCTGAAGACGGGCACACCGCCGCGCATCGACGGTCGCACGGTGAATTTCGCGGTGATGACCGAACAGCCGGGAGACGATCCGCGACCCGTGTTCTCTTTTGTCGGCCGGCGCAGCGATCACCCGCGCCAGACGAGCTGCTTTATCACGCGTACCACCGAGCGCGCCCACGACATCATTCGCGCCGGGCTCGACCGCTCGCCGATGTACAGCGGTGTCATCGAAGGCGTTGGCCCGCGCTACTGCCCGTCTATCGAAGACAAGGTCGTACGCTTTGCCGAGCGCACCAGTCACCAGATCTTCGTCGAACCGGAAGGTCTCGATACCCGCGAGCTGTACCCGAACGGGATTTCCACCAGCCTGCCGTACGACGTGCAGGAGGCCATGATCGCTGCCATCCCGGGCTTCGAGAACGCGCAGATCACCCGGCCGGGCTACGCCATTGAGTACGATTACTTCGACCCCCGCGACCTGCGCATGAGCCTGGAAAGTCGCTGCCTGCCAGGGCTTTACCTGGCCGGGCAGATCAACGGCACCACCGGTTACGAAGAAGCCGGCGCGCAGGGCTTGCTGGCCGGCATCAACGCAGCCCTTGCCGTGCGTGGCGATGCGTCCTGGTGCCCCGGCCGCGACGAGGCCTACATCGGTGTGCTGGTGGACGATCTCGTCACCCGCGGCACCACCGAGCCTTACCGCATGTTCACCAGTCGCGCCGAACACCGGCTGCTGTTACGCGAAGACAATGCAGACCTGCGCCTCACGCCGAAGGGCCGCGAGCTGGGCCTGGTCGACGATGAACGCTGGCAGTTGTTCACACACAAGCGTGACGCAGTCGAGAAGGAACTCGAACGCCTGGGGCAGCAACTGGTGCGGCCCGAGGCCTTGTCGAAGCAAGACATCGAGCAGCTCGGTGGCACGTTGCGCCGCGAAGCTTTCGCGCTCGACCTGTTGCGTCGCCCGGAGACCGGCTATGCAGCGCTGACCAGCCTGCCAGTGGTGGGCCGGCGGGCGGCGCCCGCTGACGAGATTCCCGAGCAGGCGGAACAGATCGACGCGCAGGTAGAAATCCAGACGCGCTATGCCGGTTACCTGAAACGCCAGCGTGCAGAAATCGACAAGCAGCGCCGCCACGCCGACGCCCTGCTGCCGGAAGACCTCGACTACGCCGCGGTGCGCGGCCTGTCGCACGAAGTGCGGCAGAAGCTCACGGATCATCGCCCCGCGACGGTAGGGCAGGCCGGGCGCATTGCCGGCGTCACTCCCGCAGCAGTGTCCTTGCTGCTGGTGCATATGAAGAAACGCGAGCGCCGCAGCGCGTGATGCGAATGCGGGTGAAGCTGGCTGGCGCGGCCCTGGCTGTGGGTCTCCTCGTGGTCGCCTGTGGTCCGGCCGAAGACGCGCCGGCGCCGACACCGGTCGGTGGTGCAGCCGGCGACGAGCGTGCCGCGGCGCAGATCCTGCGTGTGGGTAACGGCGCCGAACCCCAGACACTGGACCCGCACCGCGCTGAAGGGGTGCCGGAATCGAACATCCTGCGCGACCTGTTCGAAGGGCTGGTCGGCGAAGCGCCGGACGGCAGCCTGGTACCCGGCGCAGCGGAATCGTGGACCATCAGCGACGACGGGCTGCTCTATACCTTCAGGATTCGCGCCGACGCGCGCTGGAGCAACGGCGCGCCGGTCACCGCCCGCGACTTCGAGTTCGGCCTGCGGCGCGCCGTAAACCCGGCGACGCTGTCCGTGTACTCGAGCGTGCTGTTCCCGATCGTGAATGCGGAGGCCATCGTCGATGGTGAGCTGCCCCCGGAGCAGCTGGGCGTGCGCGCGGTCGATGCTCGCACCCTGGAGATCCGGCTGAACTCGCCCACACCCTACCTGCTCGGTTTGCTGACGCACTCCACGACTTACCCGGTCTACGCGCCGAACCTGGACGAACACGGCCAGCGCTTCGCCCGGCCCGGCAAGCTGGTGAGCAACGGTGCCTATCAGCTCAGCGAGTGGGTCGTGCAGTCGCACGTGCGCCTGGCGCGAAATCCCAACTACTGGGACGATGCCGGCACCGAAATCGACGAGGTCTGGTACTACGCGATTGAAAACCCGGATGCGGAACTGAAACGCTATCGCGCCGGCGAACTGGATATCACCGACGGGCTGCCTTACAACCAGCTGAAATGGGTGCGTGAAAATCTCGCCGACGAACTGGTGATCGCCCCGTGGTTCGGCAGCTACTACTTCGGCTTCAATCTCTCCAAGCCGCCCTTCGAGAACGCCAAAGACCTGCGCACTGCGCTGGCCATGGCCATCGACCGCGACATCCTGACCCGGAGCGTGACCGGTGCCGGGGAGATTGCTGCTTACGGCTGGGTGCCGCCCGCGGCCGGTTACACCGGCCAGCAGCCGGCGTGGGCCGCATGGGGGCAGGCAGAGCGCAATGCGGAAGCCCGCCGGCTGTATGCGCAGGCGGGTTATTCCGCGGAGAACCCGCTGCGCGTGGAAGTGCTCTACAACACCAACGAAAACCACAAGCGCATCAGCGTGGCCATCGCGTCCATGTGGAAAGAGCAGCTGGGGGTGGAGACCAGCCTGGTTAACCAGGAGTGGAAGGTCTTCCTGGACACCAAGAATCGCAAGGAAGACACCCAGGTGTTTCGTGCCGGGTGGATCGGCGATTACGACGACGCGTACAGCTTTGCGCAGCTGATGCACTCGAAGAACGCGCAGAACGATTCCGCGTACCTGAGCGCGGTGTATGACGAGCTGCTGGACCAGTCGGCGCGTGAGCTCGACGCGGAACAACGCATTGCATTGCTGGAGGAGGCCGAGCGGGTGCTGCTCGAAGACCTGCCGATTATCCCGATCTACTTCTACGTGTCGAAACACCTGGTGAAACCGTGGGTGGGCGGCTGGACCCAGAACGTGATGGACCGCCACCCGAAAAAAGATTTCCACATCCTGAGTCACTGACAGACCGGCGCGGTTGCCGCGCGATGCTCCTGACCCGCAGAATCGCCGGGTGCTCCGTTTCGCCATTCAGCGCCT
>Ga0265309_10000770_pt1 | contig 13360 bp, 10 predicted proteins | sample Helome_FD_192492 | JGI IMG/M metagenome (GOLD analysis project Ga0265309, IMG submission 192492) | Marine sediment microbial communities from subtidal zone of North Sea - Hel_20160524 (Illumina Assembly) | ecosystem: Environmental > Aquatic > Marine > Subtidal zone > Sediment ...
TGGCGACGGGGTGTTCTACATGGAGTCGATCAGTGACGACAAGCTCGAGTTGCAGGAAGTTATTCTCACTCAAACCGGCCCGGATGGGATGATTATGGAGTTAGCCAGATCCGGGCGACAGAAGGTAGACGATGAGACTGGCGATTTATTTCTTGTTATCGGACCCGGCCAGCGCGTCGAGGGCGTCGCCGGCCAGAAGGACTTTAAGTTTCTGGATTATGAGCAACATGGAATATTGATTCGAAAGAAAAGCAGGTCTCCTGGAAAAGTGCATAGCATTCAAAATACCGTAGCGGGACTTTGGGCTTCCAGTCGAATGAGTGATCGGGTTGAATTGCAATGGCGGATTGCTATTCCGATGGTGTTAATCACGTTGGCAATTGTTGCGGTGCCACTGTCGCATATATCACCACGGCAAGGTCGATTTGGGAAAGTGGGTTATGCGCTGGTAGTTTATTTTGTCTACCTTAATCTACTCGTCACAACCCGTGCCCAACTCGAAGCAGGAGTCGTGCCGATGGTGATCAATTTCTGGTGGGTACATCTGCTATTCATCGCGTTTGCCGCTGTGCTTTTATATCGACGCAATAAAGGTTTTTTGTTTCGTAAAGCTAAGCTATCGTCATGATAATTAATCGATACCTCGTACGCACCATTCACCTCGGAACGTTTACTGTGCTGCTGGCCCTGGTAGGCCTTGGTGTGTTTTTTATTTTTATAGGCGAGCTCAAGGATTTGGGGGAAGGAGCATATGACCTCCCCCAGGTCGCGAAATTTGTGGCCTTAAGCATTCCTGGAAAACTGGTAGAGTTTATGCCAATAGCGGTGCTGCTGGGTAGCATACTGAGTCTTGGTTCACTTGCCAGCAATAGTGAAATTATTGCGATGCAGGCTTCCGGGGTTTCATTGGCAAAATTGATAACTTCGCTTCTCCAGGCGGCAGTAATATTGGCATTACTAAGCTTCCTGTTGGCAGAATGGGTTGTGCCTGCCAGCGAAACATCTGCGCGGGCTGTCAAAAATCTGGTACGGGGTAAATCCACGGCCCTGTTCGTTAAAGAGGGCCTGTGGATTAAGGATGAATCGAGGGTATTGCATATCGATGAACTGCTACCGGGTGGAGTTGCACGCAATATTGAAATCTTCAAACTCGACCAACAAGGCAAACTGGAATCAATTACCAGGGTCGGGCGCGCAATTCCGATTGAACAGGGATGGGAGTTACAACAGGTTGAGCGGTCGGTAATCAATGATGTCGGGGTGGATATTTCAAGCTACGATCGATTGATCTACAACGGTAGCCTGTCCTCTCAGCTGCTTGAGGTTCTAATGATCGAACCACAGCAGATGTCCATCGAAAATTTATATGCGTACCTTAATTTTCTGGATGAGAATAAACTGGATGCCAGCGCTCAGCAGTTGATTTTCTGGCAAAAAATATTTTCCCCATTGGCTGTTATTGTTATGTGCTTGCTGGCCTTTCCATTTGTACTTGGGGTGCAGCGTCAAAGCAATGTCGGGCACCGCTTGTTGATCGGTATACTATTGGGTCTGGTTTTCGTAGTGGTAGACCGGTTGGTGACCCAATTGGCGGTTCAGTCTGGATTCAATGCAATACTGGTAGCGCTATTGCCAAGCCTGATATTTCTGGCTGTTGCCATTTACCTGCTGATCAGGCAACAGTCGCATGGTTCTGGCGGTTGATCACGGTTTGCTCGGGTTTACAGTGGATACATCTATGATACTGGTCTTGCTGAGCCTGTCATGCCAGGTATACGGATTGAATAATCGCCACCAGTAGCCGAGACCGAAACAGAGGATCGAAAGCAACGCAGATATTAGTCGCAGATAACAGCTGCCCCAGCCCGGGTTGCCTCCAGATTCTGCAACGATGCGTATCTTCCACACTCGCATACCTAGCGTTTGCCCGGATTTATTCCAGAACCATGCATAGAATGTGAATAGAGTAAATAACAGGTAAAGACTGAACCATGGGCTCGACTCGATCGCTTCACCCTGGTTGAATATTATCGCGATCGCACTGACGAAAAAAAGTACCGCAAAAATTAACAAGCTGTCGTACAACATCGCTGCGAGTTGTTTGATCAAACTCGCGGGAGGGCAGTCACTACAGGAAGTCGAAGACATTTATCGAAGCGATCATGAATAGTAAAAATAATTATGCAGAATTTATTTTAGTTCGGTAAATTTAATTGCAATATTCGTGCAGCTTTTTTTATTCACACAACTATAATACACAACGTGAATAAGTTCCCGGTGTTCGCAATAAGTATGCACTTGCTATTGTATTATTGTGAATGCTTTTTATAATGACAGCCCTAAGTTAACGTGAGGAGACTTGATGATGGCGACAGTAAAAAAAGCAGTACAGTCGAAGGCTAAAGCGAAAGCTAAAAAACCTGCAGTAAAGAAAAAATCAGTTGCACCAGTGGTAAAAAAGAAAGCATCAAAACCCGTAGTCAAGAAGAAAACCGTAAAGAAAAAAGTAGCCCGTCCCGCAGTAAAAAAGAAAGCCGCCAGGCCAGCAGTCAAGAAAAGACCCGCGGTTAAAAAGAAGGCATCCGCCAGTTCGGCCTCTAGCGCCAGGGTCAGGGCCTTGCAGGCTAATATCAAGGCACTGAAAAAGCAGATCGAGGGATTGAAGGCAGAGGTTAAAACCGCCAGTAAGCATGTCAATATTCTGGGTAACCTGTCTACAAGACGAAGTGCAGCGATTGCGAAGTTTATTAGTGGGTGGGACCGGGTGGCTCACGCCGGAGCTGCCAGGTCGGCAAAGCCTGCAAAGAAGAAAAAGTAACGAACTCATGATCGAGCTAAATTAAGGGCACAGCTTGCTGTGCCTTTTTTTTATCCATGAAAAAACCGACTGCAAATCGTAACGAACCGGAAATCGACCGTTTTATCGACAGCCTCTGGTCACAAAAAGGGCTTGCTGATCTGACGCTAAGTGCATATCAACAGGATTTACTCCAGTTTTCCCGCTGGCTGGCAACGCGTAGTCAAAAACTTTTTGAGGCGGAGCAGTCCAGTATTCAGCAGTTTCTGGCGGAACGTTTCACCAATGGTACCTCGGCACGCTCCAATGCCCGCCTGCTCTCAACCCTGAAGCAGTACTATCGTTACCTGGTCAGAATCGGAGAACGCCAGGACAACCCCACGGCTCTGATCAGTGCGCCCAAGATCCATCGCAGCTTGCCGCAGTCGCTGGGCGAGATTGATATCGAAAAGTTGTTAGACGCCCCGGATCTCGAAAGCAATTTTGGATTGAGAGATCGCTGTATGCTCGAACTTATGTATAGTTCCGGGTTGCGTGTGAGTGAACTGGTGGGACTACAGTTGAATCAAATCAATACTAATCTTGGACTGGTTCGCCTGATCGGCAAGGGCAACAAGGAGCGGGTGATTCCGGTTGGTGAAGAAGCATTACACTGGCTGGCGAAGTATGTAAAACAGGCGCGCCCTGAGTTGCAATCCGCTAAATCGATCAGCGCTGCGCTTTTTTTATCGAGCCGTGGCAGCGCGATAACGCGCCAGGCGTTCTGGCAGAATATCAAAAAGCATTTGCTCAAGGCTGGCGTAAAAACTGTTTTTTCGCCGCACTCGTTGCGCCACGCTTTCGCTACCCACTTGCTAAATCATGGGGCGGATTTACGCACCGTACAAATGTTACTGGGCCATAGCAGCCTGTCGACCACCCAGATTTACACGCACATAGCCCAGGCACGGCTGCAATCGATCCACGCCCAACACCACCCCCGCGGTTAGAAATCACGTTTTACGAGACTTCGTTGGTGGCTTCGATGGGGTCAGAGCACGGTTTTCGGTGCTTTCCGAACGAAGGTTGAAATGTATGATGAAAGGCGTGGTCAGACCAAAATGGCACTTACTTAAGCCAAAACTCTGGCCGGTGTAAAGCAAAACACTGATGCGTCCATAGTTCGACTACGGTCGGATGACTGGGGGAAGCTTTAGCGAAGTAAACCGCAGGCGGCGAAGCCGCCGAGGCATTCGCTAAAGCTTCCCCCAGTCATCCGCCCTTTCCCGACAAAAGTGAATATCATTGGTTTTTTGCTTGGGTAAGTGCCATTGGGGTCAGACCCCGAGGGTTCAGGCCTGGGAAACCAGGAGTTGGACCAGGTTGAATGAGCTTTGTCGGCTGACTCTGGAAGTTATTCTTCATTCCTCCAGACTAGTTAGCTATCGAGGCGTGGACATTGGAATTTTTTTGCGGGACGCTCGCAACAGGGATGTTGCGCGCGAGCCTACATGGACGAATTCACGGCGGTCCCGCAAAAAAATTCCAATGGCCGCGCCGGGCTATTTGAAGTCTTCGACGTGAGACAGGGGGGTGCTGTTAGTGGAGCAGGGTGAAGAGTTTGCGCCGGTATTTTTGCACGCTGGGGTGCTCGCCGCCGAGCAGGTCGAAAATTTCGAGTAAGCCAGTGCGGCCGGCGTCATCTTCGAAGCTACGATCCTTGCGCATAATCGTTAACAGGCATTCCATCGCGTCATCATAGTCACCGCGGGCGATCAGATGTCGACTTTTCTGCGACAGCGCTTCGAGATCTGCAGGATTCTGTGACAGGCGCTGTTCAATCTCATTCAGATCGGGCAGATTGGCAAGCTGAACCGCCAGGTTGATTTCGGCGCGTAGTTTGATGGCCGAGTCCAGCTTGCTGCCTTCATCGTCAAGACTGTCCAGTAGCGCCAGGGCGCTCTCGCTATCACCCTGCGCCTGAACCATTTGCGCTATCGTGATCTTGAGCTCAGCATTATCGGGATCCCTGGCCAGGGCGTTGTTCAGCATTTCAAGCGCCTGTTCCACCTGACCCTGTTGATAGGCGACGGTTGCGGCCTGCATGAACTGATCCGATTCCGAGACTATATGCTTGTCGAGCATTTCGCGAATATCGGATTCCGGTACTACCCCCATGCGCTCATCGACGAGCTGCCCCTTGAAAAACAGCTTCATCGTAGGCAGGCTTTTGATACCAAAATGCGCCGCCAGTTCCTGTTCGTCGTCCGCGTTTACCTTGGCCAGTTCAAATTTTCCTGCATATTCCTCGGCGAGTTTGGCAAGCATTGGCATGATGGTTTGACAGGGCTGGCACCAGTCAGCCCAGAAATCCACCAAAACAGGTTTGTTAATTGAATTTTCCAGCACCAGATTCTGGAAATTCTGCATACTTACATTGTGAATATAGGGTGACTCGCTCATAATAGAGAACCTGAAGAAAGATGCGCATTATATCAGGACGATGGCCATGAATTACAAGGGACTGATGCTGCGCGACCGCTCTATACTCAGGAATCACCAGACTTGAAAAACCAGTACGACGCCGCCTCGATTGAAGTCCTCACGGGTCTAGAACCGGTCAAGAAACGACCGGGTATGTATACGGACACTACGCGACCCAATCACCTCGCACAGGAAGTAATCGATAATAGTGTCGATGAAGCGATCGCCGGGTATGCCACGCAAATTGGCGTTATCCTGCACGCCGACCAGTCGCTTAGCGTAATCGACAACGGGCGCGGTATGCCGGTTGATATCCATCCGCAGCAAAAAATTCCCGGGGTCGAGGTGATTCTCACCAAGCTGCATGCCGGGGGCAAGTTTTCCAATAAGAACTACCGGTTTTCCGGTGGGCTCCACGGGGTTGGCGTATCGGTTGTCAACGCGTTGTCTAAACAAGTCGATGTGCGTGTGCGTCGTGACGGTAAGGAATACACGATTAGCTTCAGCAATGGCGACAAGAAAGACAAGCTGAAGCAAACCGGCACGGTGGGCAAAAAGAATTCCGGCACCAGTCTGCGTTTCTGGCCCAACCCGAAGTATTTTGATAGCCCGACTTTTTCGGTAACGCGGTTAAAGCACATATTACGCGCCAAAGCGGTTTTATGCCCTGGTTTGCGAGTAAAGTTTTACGTCGAAAAGACCAAGGAATCGGTCGAATGGATGTACCAGGATGGTCTCGCCGATTACCTGCTGGAGTCGCTGGCTGGATTTGAACTATTGCCACCGCAACCCTTTTTCAGCTCACTGCAAGGGGAACACGAAGCCGTGGACTGGGCGGTTTTATGGCTACCCCAGGGCGGTGAGTCGATCACCGAAAGCTACGTCAACCTGATTCCGACCGCGCAGGGTGGCACCCACGTCAACGGTTTACGCACCGGAATAACCGACGCAATTCGCGAGTTCTGCGAATTTCGCAACCTGCTGCCACGTGGCGTCAAGATTGCCCCCGATGATGTCTGGGACAGGGTCAGTTTCGTGCTTTCGGTAAAGATGGAAGAGCCCCAGTTTTCCGGGCAAACCAAGGAGCGCCTGTCATCCCGTGAAACGGCCGCCTTCGTTTCCGGCGTCGCCAAGGATTCATTCAGCCTATGGCTTAATCAGCATGCCGATATTGGCGATCAACTGGCGCAATTGGCGATATCAAGCGCGCAAAGCCGATTGAAAAGCGCGAAGAAGGTGGTACGCAAGAAGGTTACCTCTGGCCCCGCCTTGCCGGGAAAGCTTTCCGACTGCAGCAGTCAGGACGTTGCCCGCACCGAAATTTTCCTGGTCGAAGGCGACTCGGCCGGTGGTTCGGCGAAACAGGCGCGAGATCGAGCGTTTCAGGCGATTATGCCGTTGCGTGGGAAGATTCTGAACACCTGGGAGGTACCCTCGGACCAGGTGCTGGGTTCGCAGGAAGTGCACGATATATCGGTAGCTATCGGGGTCGAGCCGGCCTCGGATAATTTAGCCAACCTGCGCTATGGCAAAATCTGTATTCTCGCCGATGCCGATTCTGATGGTGCCCACATCGCGACACTGCTGTGTGCGTTATTTCTGCGACATTTTCAACCCCTGGTCGAAAAGGGTCATGTTTATGTGGCCAAACCGCCTTTATATCGAATCGATATCGCCAAGGATAAGTACTATGCGCTCGATGAAGCCGAGCGTGACGGTATTCTCGACCGCATCACCGCGGAAAAGCGCAAGGGCAAGGTTTCGGTAACCCGTTTCAAGGGTCTTGGAGAAATGAATCCGATGCAGTTGCGCGAAAGTTCTATCGCGCCTGAAACCCGCCGCCTGGCGCAATTGACGATTTCCCCGGGAGACCAGACCTTCAAAATCATGGATATGATGCTGGCCAAGAAACGTGCGGCCGATCGTAAGGACTGGCTGCAGACCAAGGGAGACCTTGCCGAAGTATGAACGAGAATATTGAACTTAACTACGAAGGCGTCGAGCAGCAGCCTTTGCATGTGTTTACCGAAAAGGCCTACCTCGATTACTCGATGTACGTCATTCTCGACCGTGCCCTGCCACATATCGGCGATGGTCTGAAACCAGTACAGCGCCGCATCATATACGCGATGTCCGAACTTGGATTATCGGCGAGTTCGAAGCATAAGAAGTCCGCGCGCACGGTCGGTGACGTGCTCGGTAAATACCATCCGCATGGCGATACCGCCTGCTACGAGGCAATGGTGTTAATGGCGCAACCGTTTTCCTATCGCTATCCGCTCGTCGATGGACAGGGCAACTTCGGCTCACCCGACGATCCTAAATCCTTTGCAGCCATGCGTTATACCGAATCGCGCCTGTCTGATTTTGCGCGAGTATTGTTACAGGAACTGGGGCAGGGCACGGTCGACTGGAATGCGAACTTCGATGGCACGATGCAGGAACCGACTTTACTGCCGGCGCGCCTGCCGCATATTTTACTGAACGGCACCACCGGTATCGCCGTGGGAATGGCCACCGACCTGCCACCGCATAACTTGCGCGAAGTTGCCAAAGCCTGTGTCATGTTGCTGGAAAAACCCAGGACGCCATTGGAAGATCTGCTCAAGCATATCGAGGGGCCCGACTACCCGACCGAAGCCGAAATCATTTCACCCATGGATGAGTTACGCGGCCTTTATGAAAGCGGTCACGGGTCGATCCGCATGCGCGCGGTTTTCGAGCGCGAAGACGGGGATATAATTGTTACCGCGCTACCGCACCAGGTATCAGGTGCGCGCATAATGGAGCAGATCGCGCAGCAAATGCTGGCCAGGAAACTACCGATGGTAGATGACCTGCGTGATGAGTCAGATCATGAAAACCCGACCCGGCTGGTCATCGTGCCGCGTTCCAATCGTGTTGATGTCGAGATTTTGATGGGGCATTTATTCGCAACCACCGATCTCGAGCGTACCTACCGCGTCAACATGAACATGATCGGCACCAATGGCCGGCCCCAGGTTAAAAACTTAAAGCAGATTCTGCAGGAATGGATTGCATTTCGTGTCGCTACAGTACGTCGTCGCCTGCAATGGCGACTTGATAAGGTCGAGGAGCGATTGCACATCCTCGAAGGCCTGCTGGTTGCGTTTTTAAATCTTGATGAAGTGATCCGTATCGTGCGCTACGAGGACGATCCCAAGGCGCTGTTGATCAAGACCTTCAAGATCAGCGATATCCAGGCGGAAGCCATTCTTGAAACCAAGCTGCGCCACCTGGCCAGGCTCGAGGAAATGAAGATCCGCGAGGAACAGCAAGAGCTCAGCCTGGAGAAAAAAGAACTGGAAAAATTACTTGCTTCGGAACGTCGAATCAAAACCCTGATCAAGAATGAAATCCTGGAAGACGCGGAAACCTATGGTGATGATCGGCGTTCACCGATTGTCAACCGCGAAGCAGCGCGTGCGCTGGATGAAAACGACCTGATTCCCTCCGAAGCGATTACCGTCATATTGTCGAAAGCAGGCTGGGTGCGTGCGGGTAAGGGGCATGAACTCGATGTGCACGCACTGAACTACAAGTCTGGCGACGGTTTCCAGGACATGGCACAGGGCAAGAGCAATCAGAGCGTGGTGTTTGTCGATTCCTTCGGTCGGGCCTATGCCTTGCCGGCGCATTCATTACCGTCGGCACGCGGACAGGGAGAGCCGCTTACAGGACGTTTTAAACCCGCCAGTGGAGCCGAGTTCAAGAGCTGTCTGATGGGGGGCGGCGACGCTCAATTCCTGATGGCGTCATCGCACGGATACGGCTACCTGTGTAAATTTGAAGACATGTTGACCCGCAGCAAGAATGGCAAGGCGCAGATCAGTTTGCCCAAAGGCGCGCAGCTGATGCCGGTGGTGGCGGTACCCGATTATGACAATGGTCAGGTAGTTTCGATCACCAGTGATGGTTATATTGCGTTGCTCGATGTCAAGTCGGTGCCGCAGCTTGCCCGCGGCAAGGGTAACAAGATTCAGGGGATTCCACCCAGGCGCGTCAAGTCAGCTGAAGAGGAAATAGCATTTATAACCTGCCTTGCCGGTAAGCAGAAGCTGGTGATTCATAGTGGCAAGAAATATAAAACCATGAACCTGAAAGAACTCGAGGAATATCGTATCGAGCGTGGCCAGCGCGGGCGTAAGCTGCCGCGTGGTTATCAGAATGTCACCGCTATCGAAGTCGTCGATTAAAGTCCATTTCTCAGATCAGGCTCCATGGTTTAAATCGTCAAAATCCCTGCGTGTCTGTTCAAATCTCTGCTGGAAATCCCTGCTGTCGCCGTAGGGTATAAATTTATGGTAGCGGCCGTGGATGGAGGATAGTTTTCTGGCATGTTTTATCGGGCACCAGTACTGCTCCGTTCTAGCGCCAATTTCCTGAATCCAGCCAATCAAGCCGTTAAAGTAACTGCAGTAAATACAGTTCAGCTTTTCGATCCAGTTGAGGTAGGCGAGGCTGTGGTGGTCGATGACGATATAGTCGCCACGCTTCACCCTGGGAATACCGTAAATCCTGAAGCAGCTGGAATGATATATGGATACCACGAGATCCATAAATAGAGCTGGAACCAGGCACGACCAGATGATTGGGAAAGTCAAGATATTGAGTATTGAAGCTTCAGCCAGGTAGGTGCGAATATTGGTGACTAGCGTGCGGTGATAGCGCCGCGTCTCTGCCTCGAACCGTACCCGTTTCCCCTTGATAATATAAAAATAATCGTCCTGTTTCTGTTGCAGTTCCTGCAACAACTCCTGCTCGAGATTTTTGATTTGCGCGATTATTTCTTCAAGCTTGTTCATTCTGGTATCGACCCGGTATGTGGATAAGGAGCGCCTGCGGCACCCTGGGCTATTTCCTCAGAGTCGGATTATGAATGAAGCCGTGCCTACATTGAGCTGAAATCGTAGTTTAACTCTTTTTGAGGGTCTTGCAGGAACTTTCCCTGAACGAAATCGACATTCAAGGTCCAAAGTACGCTCAGAACCGCGGCGTCGGTTACTCCCGGGGTAATCGTATTGATCTCCATGTCACTCGCCTGGTAGGCAAGTTCACGAATACTGTCCTGGTTTTCAGAATTTTGTGCGAGATTATCCATATATACATGGTTTACGCGTACGTAATCGGCCTTGATGTGTTTTACCAGCTGAAATGGATTGATCCCGGTACCAAACTCGTCGATTGCAAATTGGCAGTGGATCTGCTGCAACGCTTTGGCCAGGGTCTTGGCCGACTTGAGTTGATTCACCGCATGCGCTTCATCGATCATGAACACCAGTTGCTCACCATTGATTCTGGCCTTGGCCAGATTTTCGGATACCCAGATTGCAAGCCCGGGGTCCTGGATCGAATCGGCACTCAAGGGTACGAAAAATTCAACTTTGCGCCCTTTTTGACTGGTATCTGAAATCTTTTTTATGGCGTGCAATATTTTCCAGCGATCGAGCATTTTTGCAGTTCCGGTACGCTCTGCGGCAGCCTGGTAATCCTGCTGATAAAGCGTTTGGCCGTCTTCAGAAGTAATTTCGAGGCTGGACAGATAGCGCTCCCCACCTTGCGCCTTGACACCGACGATCGGCTGGTACATACCCCTGATACGATTGTGGTTGAGAGCATCTTTGATCAGAATTGCGGTAATGCCATCTTCCTCGTCAAGGGTCATTTCTCCCGCTTTCGGGATATAGGTTATGGACTGGTTTCCACCGGCCGCCTGGATTTCTTCGCAGGCCTTTTCGGCTCGAGAAATTATTTCGTTTGGATTGTCTGGTGAATTTTCATCGATAAATACCACTGCCGCGCTGTTGGTCGCGTTAATCGATTGATTACCGATTTCCGAAATATGGTCGCTGATGAGCTCGGTTATTCTGCTGGCAAAAGCCTCGACCTGTTCCTTGCCCTTGACCTTGCTCAGGCAGGTATAAGAGTGCGCCCCGAAACGAGCGACGATATCATCATCAGCGGCATGTTCGGTCAGTATGCCGGCGATATCGCTGATCAATGTATCGCAACCGGATATGCCGACCATATCGCGTATCGACTGGAAATTATCGATAGCAATATAAATAATTGCCGATTGATGGATAGCGTTAACCGCCTGTGTGATTGACGTTTTTAGCTCATCCATAAAATACTGACGGTTGAATAATCCTGTGATCAGGTCGTGCTGATGCAGGTAATTGATCTGCTCTTCGAGCGCAGAAGTGTCGGCGCTGGAGCGAATCAGGATCTGCGTGCAGGGTTCACCCTCGTAGCTGGCGCGGGAAAATTCAAGCGTCGCGGTTATTTTTTCACCGCTACTATGAATCAGTTCCAGTTCCAGCTCGTTGCTATCGTTTTCGTTCTTACTGAGTTCGCGTAAAAAAGTTTTCAGTTCTGATTGCTGCGACGAATCAACCATGTCGATAATTGACGTACCTTCGAGTTCATCAAAATCGGCCTTACCAAACAGATCCATGTAAACCTCGTTGGCAAAAATATGCATACCTTCATGCACATAGGCAACGGCATCCTTTGAGTTCGATAGCAGGTTTTGGCAGCGCCTTTCGCTTTCCTGGAACTCCAGCTCGAGTCGCATCGCACGCCGCCAGGTATTGATATTGAGCGATTCACGTTTGATGACCTGGATTAAATGCTCAAGACTGTCGCTGGCCACGACATCCTGTGCGCCTTCATCGATCGCAGCGACTATTACCTCGGTGTCGACCTTTTTTGCGATTGCGATCAAAGCGACATGACGGCCGCACTCGGCGATGAGCTGCTGCGCCTGACTAAGGGAAAACCCGGGCAGGTCGATTGAAAATAACACCAGATCAAGGGTTTTGTTTTCGAGAATTTCACACATATCTTCGCCGTCTTCAGCGAATTCAGCGCGCACGTGCATACCGGTCGCGCGTAATGAGCTGGTTATTTGTTCAGCCTTGTGAAAGCCTTCGTCAACGATCAGCAGGCGAATCAGTTTTTCTTCGGTTTCCATATACTCCCGGGGTAATAACACTATGTTTTGCCAACTACTAATAATAGTCGATATATTTCGAATCAAACATAGATTCCGGTATGATTGACGTTTTTTTGACTGGGACAGTAATGGCAAGTTACAGTACTAACGAATTTCGCAGCGGCCTGAAGATCATGCTCGACGGCGATCCCTGCACGGTTATCGAAAATGAATTCGTCAAACCAGGTAAGGGTCAGGCGTTCAATCGGGTCAAGATCCGCAATTTGAAAACGGGCCGGGTACTGGATAAGACTTTCAAATCCGGCGAATCGGTCGATGCTGCCGACGTTATCGATATCGACATGCAGTATCTTTACAGTGATGGCGAGTTCTGGCATTTCATGGACCCGGAGTCCTACGAGCAACAGGCCGCCGATGCCAATGCGGTCGGCGACGCCCACCTTTGGCTGAAGGCGCAAGACAGTTGTCAAGTTACGCTATACAACGGCAGCCCGATTGCGGTAACACCGCCCAATTTTGTCGAACTTGAAATCACCGATACCGATCCGGGATTAAAGGGAGATACCGCTCAGGGCGGTACCAAGCCGGCAACACTGGAATCAGGAGCTGTCGTCAAGGTGCCGCTGTTTCTCGAAATTGGTGAACTGGTCAGGGTAGATACCCGCTCGGGTGAATACATGTCACGGGTTAAGAAGTAGCCGGAACTTCTTCTCCATGAGTTGGCAACCACGCGCGAAGCTGCAGGTAATTCGCGAAAGAGCGAGGGTTTATAACCAGATCCGGGCTTTCTTTAATAACCGTGGCTATCTCGAGGTCGATACCCCGGTACTGATGCCTGCGACCAGTACTGACGCCAACATCGAATCAATAGCCGTCGCTTACACCGAACGGTCATTGTATTTACAGACCTCTCCGGAATTCGCGATGAAACGGCTGCTGGCTGCGGGCAGTGATTCGATTTTCCAGATTTGCCATGCGTTTCGACAAGGTGAATCGGGGCGACTGCATAATCCCGAATTCAGTTTGCTGGAGTGGTATCGGGTTGGCTATGACTATCATCAGCTCATGGCTGAAATTGAATTGCTGATTACCACGCTAAGTTTGCGGCGATGCAGCTTTAG
>Ga0265309_10000771_pt1 | contig 13356 bp, 7 predicted proteins | sample Helome_FD_192492 | JGI IMG/M metagenome (GOLD analysis project Ga0265309, IMG submission 192492) | Marine sediment microbial communities from subtidal zone of North Sea - Hel_20160524 (Illumina Assembly) | ecosystem: Environmental > Aquatic > Marine > Subtidal zone > Sediment ...
TTAATCCTGACTACTATATACGGGTAAGGAAAGCAAAGTTTGTTCCCAAGAAAAAAGTGATCGCTGGCTTTAGTAATTTATACATCGCAGATGTGCCAACGCCCATTGCATTGCCTTTTGCCTACTTCCCATTAACTGCAGGCAGGACAGCAGGGATTATGTTTCCAACTTTTGGAAATGACCCTAATAGGGGGTATTTCCTCCAAAATGGTGGCTATTATTTTCCGATAAGCGATTATGTTGATCTTACGGTTACAGGGGATCTCTATACCAACGGCAGTTATGGGTTTCGAGCACAATCGGTTTATTCCAAGCGATATAAATATCGGGGCAATGTAAACTTCCGATTTGAGAATCAGATCACAAGCCAAAAAGGATTTGACGATTATAGTCGAGGGACCATCTACAATATACAGATATCGCATTCACAGGACCCTAAAGCGAGCCCTAATTCAAGGCTGTCGGCTTCGGTGAACCTGGGTAGTTCTCAATATTTCAGGAATTCTCTCTTGCAGCAGAATCTACCAAATACACAGGTAAACAATTTGTCATCTTCAATTTCATATTCCAAGACATTTCCGGCCTACCCTTCCGTGAATATGAGTATGACGGCAACTCATAATCAAAACACCAACACCGATGTGGTAGATGTAACCCTTCCTACCCTACAAGCCTCCATGGAACGGATCTTCCCTTTTGCCAAACGGGATGGGATCAAGAAAGGGGCAATACAAAATATCAACTTCCAATACGATCTGAATGCCAGGAACAGCATTCGAACCAATGAAGAAGATTTTCTGACTGCAAAAATGTTTGACGATGCAAAAGTAGGCGCCCGCCATCGCATTCCGATAAGTACCAATTTTAAAGTGGCGAAGCATTTCAGTGTAAGTCTGGGAGGAAATTATGAAGAGGTATGGGCTCTGGAGACTTTTGACAAGCGATTCGATTCTGAAACGGAACAGGTGGTAACAGATACCATATCCGGGTTTGACCGGTACAACACCTACAATCTCAGCGCGAGTATTGGAACCACAATTTATGGCACATTTACCTTTGGGGAAGATAAAAAGATCCAGGCTATACGCCATATTATGCGTCCTTCACTCAGTTACGGATTTGCCCCTTCCTTCGATCAATATTATGACGAGTACATCAATACGGTAAATGGAGAATCCGTAGAATTCAGCAGGTTTCAGAACACTTTGTATGGCGCTCCGCGTAACTCTCGTTCAAATGCCATTGGATTAACCATAGCCAATACTATTGAAGCCAAGGTTCGCGACAAGGACAGTACGGCTATCGAACCCAAAAAGATCACTTTGTTAAATAGTTTCAATATTTCAACGGGATACAATTTTGAGGCCGACTCCCTTAAATTAAACCCGGTAAATATTACAGGAGGTACCAACCTGCTGGAAAATAAAATGTCCATAAATTTCGGCGCCAGTTTAGATCCTTATGCCCTTGATAACCTCAACAGGCGTATCAATACCCTCAATATTAGCAATGGGGGTAGCTTATTCCGGGTTACCTCAGCACGTGCCAATGTGAGTTATAATATCAGTAGTAAGGACTTTCAGCGCGACCGGGATGATGATGCAGATGAGGATCTTGAAGATCCTTACTCGGGCGAGTCCTATGTGGCTTCCGGTGGGGGCCGGACAGACGACCTCTTTGGTCGGTCTAACAGCTTTAATCGCGGTAGTTTTGACGGAAGGGATCCGGATTCCGTGGAAAACCCTGTTTACGGCACGAAAATACCCTGGGATCTTAGGCTGCAATACGCCGTAACCTATAGCAACAGTGCCCGACAAAATGATATTACCAATCATTCTCTGATGTTTTCCGGAAATGTAAACCTAACGCCAAAATGGAGAGTTGGTGTTTCTTCCGGATACGATGTAAAAAGACAAGGCTTTACCATTACACAACTCAGATTTGAACGTGACCTGGATAGTTTTAAACTCAATTTTAACTGGACACCTTTCGGGGATTTTGAACGCTGGTACTTTTTTATTGGGATCAAAAGTTCCTTACTTTCTGATCTTAAATGGGAAAACAGAAGTCAGCCTCCACCAAGGTAATAACTTAACATAAACACACATGAAACGGATCATAAAAACTCCAAATGCGCCTGCACCTATAGGGCCTTACAATCAGGCAATTCAATTTGGCAATATGCTTTTCATTTCGGGTCAGATAGCCCTGGATCCTCCCAGTGGAGAACTGATCATGGACTCTATCCAGGCAGAAAGTGAACAAGTAATGAAGAATCTCAAAACCATATTAGCCGAAGCAGACATGGATTTTACGCATGTAGTGAAAACAAGTATCTTCCTGAAAGACATGAATCAGTTTGCAGAAGTAAATGCCGTATACGGCGCATACTTTGATCCTGACACTGCCCCTGCACGGGAAACAGTAGAAGTAGGCAATCTCCCAAAATTTGTTAACGTAGAGATCTCAATGATCGCTATGAAATAGTTTCCCGGTGGAATTCCATCAAGCCTTCAATAGGTCTTTGCCGGATCACACCAAGTACCAGGTCATTTCGCTCGAGAACCTGAGTGAGTTCGTCCTTTAAATAATAGGCGATACTACCCACAAAATGCACCGGCACCTTTGTAGCCAGTTCAAATTGCATGATGTAGTTGTTTACGAATTGCTGCAACCCCTTGTCGATCACACCCTTGCAATAAGGATGCTCCTTATTCTCAATAAGGAAGCGCGCAAATGTGGCCAGGTATGTATTAGGATTGGGTTGTTTGTATAGATTCTCTTTGATCACATCCGGGTCCAGGTCGTGTTCTTTGGCAAACTTGAAGCCCAGATCTTGAGGCATCTTATGGAAGTAATAATCCCGGATCATTTTCCTGCCGAAAAAATTACCACTGCCGTCGTCCATCGGGATATAGCCAAGGGAAACTACTTTCTGAAACAATTGATGTCCGTCGTAATAGCTGCAATTAGAACCTGTACCTAAAATACATACAATGCCCTGAACTCCTATCTTGGTCGTAGAATATATAGCAGCATAGGTGTCTTCCTTCACACTCACCTCGGCATTCGGGAAGTACTCTTTAAAGATCTCCTTCAGGAATTTCTTCATCCGGTCTGTTCCGCAGCCGGCACCGTAAAAATACAGGTTGGTGATTTTATCTTTGTTCTTAGAGAGCTCATAGTTATTCGCGAGACGGTCTTCAATTACTTCCCGCGTGAGCACTTCAGGGCTCAATCCCAGGGTTTGGGTCATGAATAACTCTGCACCATCAGAATCCAGGGCGATCCAGTCCGACTTCGTCGCGCCGCTATCCGCAATAAGGATCATACGTCTATTTGTTTACTTGGTTTGCTACAGTGCGGCCCTATAAAGAAGCCGCATATTCAGCCAGGTCAACCAATTTGTTGGAATACCCTGCCTCATTATCATACCAGGAGATCAATTTGAAAAATTTAGAATTCAATTCAATACCCGCACCTGCATCAAAGATGCTGGTTCTGGCATCTCCAACGAAATCCTGTGATACTACGGCCTCATCGGTATAACCTATGACACCTTTAAATTTTCCTTCTGAAGCTTTCTTAACCACAGATTTGATCTCATCATAAGAGGTTTCCTTTTCTAGGCGAACAGTTAAGTCAACTGCAGAAACATCAGCGGTTGGTACACGGAAAGCCATTCCGGTCAGTTTGCCCTTTAATTCAGGAATTACTTTGGTTACGGCAACTGCGGCCCCAGTAGAGGTTGGAATAATATTCAACAAGGCGCTTCGGCCCAATCGATAGTTTTTCCGTGAGGGAGCATCTACAGTCTGTTGTGTGGCTGTAGCCGCGTGTATGGTTGTCATCAAGCCTTCTTCTATACCGAACTCATCGTTCAATACTTTGGCGATTGGAGCCAGGCAGTTCGTTGTACACGATGCATTGGAAATAATGGTATCTGTTGCTTTTACATCCTGATGGTTAACACCCATGACAAACATAGGTACATCTTTAGACGGTGCAGATATCAAAACTTTTTTAGCTCCCCCATCGATATGAAGTTGGGCTTTTTCCATTGTGGTGAATATCCCGGTACATTCCATTACCATATCTGCACCTACTGCATCCCACTTAAGCGCTGTAGGATCTTTTTCTGCTGTTACACGGATCGTTTTTCCATTTACTTCCAGGTGACCATCTTTCACATTGATAGTACCGTTAAATCTCCCGTGTACGGAATCGTATTCCAGAAGGTAAGCGAGCTGCTCTACGTCCAGTAGGTCATTGATCGCTACTACATCTACATTCGGACGGTCTAGAGTTGCTCTGAATACAAGTCGACCAATTCTTCCGAACCCATTGATGCCTATCTTAATTGTTGCCATTTTCAATTCTTTTTGATTATTATTTTATTTGATTTTTTATAGTGTCATAATATCAGAAACCCGAATGAGTTCCTTATCGATCTTGGTCTGACCTTTAATAGCTTCCTTCACCGGTGTCAGGATAATTTCGTTATCGTGAATTCCCACCATTAAATTGGATTTACCATCGATCAAGGCCTCTACAGCCTTTACACCCATTCGACTTGCAAGGACGCGGTCAAAACAGGTGGGTGTACCGCCTCGTTGCATATGGCCTAGCACACTAACGCGAACATCGTATTCCGGGAGGTTTTTTTCCACATAGTCCTTCAATTCATATACATTTTTACCAGTAGTGCGGTCCCCTTCCGCTACTACTACAATACTGGAAGATTTTCCTCTTCTTCTACTTCGTTCAAGCGAAGCCAGGAGTCGCTTCAGGCCTAGGTCTTCTTCTGGAATAAGGATCTCTTCCGCGCCAGCACCTAAGCCCGCATTAAGGGCTATATGACCAACGTCACGACCCATAACTTCTACAAAAAAGAGGCGATGGTGGGAACTGGCCGTATCCCGGATTTTATCAATGGCCTCTACTACTGTATTCAAAGCTGTATCGAAACCAAGGGTGACCCGTGTTCCGAAGATATCGTTGTCAATAGTTCCCGGGATCCCTATAAAAGGAATTCCAAATTCATTGTGGAATATGTCAGCCCCGGTAAGACTCCCGTCTCCTCCAATAACTACTAAAGCATTAATACCGGCAATCTGTAGCTGCTCATAAGCCTTTTTTCTGCCTTCTGCCGTCCGAAATTCGGGACATCTGGCCGATTTGAGGAAAGTACCTCCCCTATTGATTATATTATTTACGCTTCTCGCGTTCAAAGGCACTATGTCACCGGATATCATACCATCATAACCGCGATAGATCCCCATGCATTCTCTCTCCCAGAAAGCAGAAGATCTAACCACTGCCCGAATGGCTGCATTCATTCCGGGAGAATCTCCTCCGGAAGTAAATACCCCTATCTTTTCGATTTTTCTGCTCATGCTAAAAATTGAATCTGCTAAACTAGCAAACTTCAGGCAAATAACGAATTGGAAATGATGTCAATTACGATGTTCTCCATTCCAATTTAAAGTGGGGGTAAGAGTGATCTCTAATTGAGGAAATCCAAGCGTGCTCCTGGGTTTGTTCCAGGACCTTCAAAACAAAAAAGAAACAAAGAGACGTAGCTGGCTAATGCTCGCAGATCACTGGGTCCTTAATCATTGGTCATAATGAATAATGGCAGCATCTCAAAATTCTTGTAAAAAGGATGGTACTTTTCCAAATTATAAAATTTATCGACGTTCACAAATTTCTTGGTTTCTGTGACCACTTCAACAGGAACATGGTCATAGCGGCCATTTTTTAAAACCACCATTCTGCCATCGATACCATTGAGTATAAGGTCGAGGGCGAGATTCCCATAGGCTGTGGGTACAACTGAATCTATAAAGTCCGGATCTCCACACCTAACCAGGTATCCCAGTTTCTGATTGATCACATTCACAATTTTACCGTTATTATATTTTGGAGATACCCGTTTGAGAGCGTCCGAGACTTCATCTCCAATGCCACCAAGTTTGGCATGTCCAAATGCATCCTTTTCTTGTCCCTCAAACATCATTTGTCCGCCTTCGAAGGTGGCCCCCTCGGATACAAGAACAATAGAATACTTGCTCGGATTAAGATTACGATCTTCAGTGAGCAGTTCGGCCAACTTATTAATATTGAAAGGAACTTCAGGGATAAGGCATCTATGTGCGGCGCCTGCTAATGTGGGTAACATGGCTGTAAAACCGGCATAGCGGCCAAATACTTCAAGGACCAGGAATCGCTCATGTGAACCTGCAGCGGTCCTCAGGCTGTTGGTAAGACTGATAGTACGGGTGACACAAGTGCTAAAACCCAAACAATAATCCGTTCCCGGAACATCGTTGTCCATTGTCTTTGGTATGGCTATTATCTTTAGCCCTTGTTTGAAAAGGTGAACCCCATAACTCAACGTATCATCGCCTCCTATCGGAATGAGATAATCTACGCCAAGCCATTCAAGGTTTTTAATGACTTCAGGGGTAAGGTCATTAATATCTTCACTGTAACTGTCCTTTAAATGCTCAGGAACAGTGTCTTTGGACACATGGCTTGGACGGGTACGGGACGTATGCAAGAACGTACCTCCGGTACGAGCTGCTTTATTTACTACGGCCTGGGATAGATTAACAAAATTATTGCCGTTATCATATTTTTTATCCCGGATAATATCGATTAACCCGGCCCATCCTCTCTTAAAACCAATTACCCGATAGCCCTCTCGCAGAGCCCGGAAAGTTACCGCCCGGATCGCCGGATTTAGGCCCGGCACATCTCCACCCCCGGTTAATATTCCAATTGTCCCTTTAATGTCATTTATGTTAGCCATTGTTCGTGTTGGTTTAGTGAAACAAAAAAAAATCCTTGGCAGAACAAGGTATTTCAATGTATGAAAATAACTCGAGAAATTAGTGTAGTTTAAGCAAAAATAGCTGCGATAAATATCAAAAAAATCTGCATTTCGATGTATCTTTAATACTTCATTGAAAACTGCACCAATATGTCTACCAACATCGATAAAATTTTAGGAAAAGATGCCGATTTTTTGCTCAATCACAGTTGTGAAACCATATCAAAAAAACAGATACACCTACCAGGTCCCGACTTTGTAGATCGGGTTTTGGGTCCATCAGACAGGAACCCTACTGTTTTGCGGAATATGCAAACCCTATTCAACTCAGGAAGGCTCGGAGGGACAGGTTATGTTTCCATTCTTCCCGTTGACCAGGGGATAGAACATACAGCTGGTGCTTCCTTTGCGCCAAATCCTATATACTTCGATCCTGCGAATATTGTTGAACTCGCCATGGAAGGCGGATGTAATGCCGTGGCATCCACCCTCGGTGTGCTCGGATCTATCTCCCGCAAGTATGCTCATAAAATTCCATTCCTACTGAAATTGAATCACAACGAGCTTCTAACCTATCCCAATAAGTTCGATCAAATCATGTTTGCCAGTATAGACCAGGCCTTTGAGATGGGGTGTATTGCCGTTGGGGCTACTATCTACTTCGGATCACCGGAAAGCAACAGGCAAATTCAGGAGATCACAGAAGCCTTCGAATATGCTCATGAATTAGGAATGGTTACTGTCCTTTGGGCTTATCTGAGGAATTCAGATTTTAAGAAAGATGGAAAGGACTATCACGTATCGGCAGATGTGACCGGACAAGCCAATCACCTGGCCTCAACAATACAGGCTGATATTGTAAAACAAAAACAGGCAGAGAACAACGGCGGCTTCAAGGCCATCAATTTTGCCAAGACGCATGATAAAGTTTATTCTGAATTGAGTTCTGAGCATCCAATTGATCTCACACGTTACCAGGTAGCAAACTGTCTGATGGGTCGCGCCGGGCTGATAAATTCAGGCGGGGCATCAGGAGATAATGACCTGGCACAGGCGGTTAAAACTGCCGTTATCAATAAGCGTGCAGGAGGTATGGGAATGATATCCGGCCGAAAGGCATTCCAGAAACCAATGAAGGAAGGAGTCAGCTTACTCAATGCCATTCAGGATGTATACCTGGATACCGGAATTACAATTGCATAAAATAGTTCAAATTGTATGGGAAAGCCTCTTAAAGAGGCTTTTCTTGTTTAATTCAGCGCTTAGGAGGCCTACTCTTTTTAGGTAGGAATTGGATCAGGCTGTCTTTGCCCATAACGCTTCTTTGAGAAATATCCAGGGAGTCTTTCTTTCGTTTCTTGCGTTCTCCGTCGCGTTTCGCAAAAATCTTGTTCATGAGCTCTTTAAAACTATTGAAGTCTACCTCATAGGATAGACCCAGCCCTTGTGTATAGCCTTGTTGTTCTCCCAGGAATTGGGTTATCTCATTTTCCCTGTTAAATATTTTTGCTCTCAATGTCCCCTCTTCATTCAGTAGTACCTGGACTTCCACATCCCCGGCCAATACAGTCTCACTAACGCCACCTACCGGTACTCCGAATCTACCGTTGATAAGGACTCTATCTGAGATCTTGGTGGATACTGTAACCCCAATTCTGTTCTCCGTATTCAGATTGTCAGAGTTGGGATCCAGATAACCTTGCTCATACGACAATCCAAAATCTACCTTATCATTTCCACTGCTCAGCACCTGGTTGAGGAGGCCGGATGCCGTTTGAATCAGGTTTCCGGTCACAGCCTGCTGATTGATGCCTGTTCCTTCATCAACAAAAGTTCCCTGGGCCAATAAAAAGAAAGCATTACGCTCTTCCACGGTTGGATCCTGGAGTTTGTATTCTAATTCCGACTTCACTATTGAGCTTGTCCCGGGGAAATCTATATTAAAATCAATCGAGGGCCGCTCCAACTCATCCGTCAGACTAACCACTACATCTGTAGGTATCCTTCGCACATAATTATTGTCCAGCAAGGGTGCCGGATTGGCATTTAAGGAATAAACCGCTTCCATATTTAGCTGAGCCGCAAGGGGGTCGCCTTCCCATACTATACTCCCACCCGGTTCTACTTGAAAGGTCTTATCAATAATGCCTCCGAATTTATATCGATACTCCCCGGTTACAACTACAAAATCCCCAAACATATTGAACTTGCCATTGGTATTGATCTCAATTAGCAAGATACCTTCGCCTGTTCCTTTGAGACTACTGCCTGTTTTAGGGTCTACTACGATCTCTACTTCCGCGTCCGGGGTAACAACCAGGTCAAATTCCATTTCCAGTCCTTCGTAATCCCTTAGTGTTCGCTGGACGTCTACTGAATCTATTCGATTTCGCTGGACGAAATTTATAAAAGAGTAGTCGCCTACTGAGGCTACGTCGCTAATGGGTATTTTTAATTCTGTGCCTGCACCTGTAGCCCCGTCAAAAGTGATAGTCAAGGCCTGTGTAGGGCCAAATATCTTTCCTGTGCCATTCACAAAACCGCTACCGTAATACAATACCTCTTCTTCCAATTCGGTATTTAAAATGAGAAATCTTTCATCCAGTGTTGCAAGGTCCAGATCAAGGCTCCAGTCTTGCCAGAATTTATGCTTAATAGTCCCGTTCATCATCGCCCGTGTATTTTCCGAAATATCTGTCAAGGTAACATCATTGAACCTGAAAGTTTGCCCGGTAAGGCTTACATCTGCATTGCGGTTAAAGTCGTAATCCACGTTCAAATACGGGATGGCTATTCCGGCTTCATCCAGCGCCAATCTTCCTTCAATATCCGGATTCCTGATATCTCCCTGGACCTGAACAGTACCATTAAGATTCCCTCGAATATTAGTGATCACACCCTCACCCAGTGGGCTAAAAGGCCGTAAAGCAAACCTATCAAAGGAGGCGATCAGGTTGGCTTCCGGTATCTCTCCTTTATTTATCACATTACCAATGATATTTAACTTTTCACGCCCATTTTCAACGATTTGTGAACTCACCACAAAATCGGTGAGATCCTTATTTCCTACGATGCCAACGCTTAGTTTTCCTAATTCCAAATCATTTACTGCGAAATCTGCTACTTCTAGATTACAGGATGGCAGGTATACATTGTCTTTTTGCAGGATATTCAGATTTCCATTGATCTCTCCGCTGAGATTTAGACTGTCAATTGCCGGTGCGATCTTATCCAGGGATACTATCTTAAACTGCAATTGTAAGTCCTTATAAGTAGAATCAGCAAGTTTTCCCCTGAGCCTTATCTGTTCCCTGTTGTCGTTATTCATGACGATCTCATCAATTGTAACACTATCCAGATTTCTGCTGAGGATGACCTTATTTTGCCGGTTACCATCTTTGTTCAGGACCCATGTATTCCCTTTAAAGCTCACATCTGACTTTTTCAAACCTATCACACTATTATTATTCTCGTTGAAGGTGTGGTAGAAATTTAAATTGTAGCTGTCATTGTACAGGCTGCCTCCTTTGAATTCCGTTCGGAAAAACAACGTATCCGTTAATGTCGTATTGATCAAGCTGAAATCCTTGACATCATAATAAAGGGTAGAAACATCATCGATAGATACATATGTATTAAATAGAGGGTTCTTGTTATCTATCTTCACGTCAATATTCTGCATATGATTTCCGAAAGCCGATATATTGGGCGATCGGAACGTTAGTTTCAGATCCCCTTCATCGGAAATAATACTGCCTTTTATAAAAGTGTTCGGTCCAAAATCTACCTCAGGGAAAAAGACTTCCACGATCTTATTGTATATCTTGAAATTAAATGCCAATTCCTGCTCTTCACTTGTTTCATAAGGCTTGTAATTTGTATAAATACTACCGATGGCATTCTGTGTAAGTCGACCCAACTCCTCCACTTTAAATTTCCCTTTCATGTAACCGGTAATTATATCCGGGGAATTGATATTAATGTTCCTTACAGAATCCTGGTCAAAGGCCGATGTAATCTTAAAGTCTTCAAAAAAATAGGTGTCATTCTTATTGGAATACTGCGTCTTGTTAAAGGCAATATTGCCGGTAAACTCATCGATGGAATTTCCACTTATGTCCATGGTAATATCCCCCTTGAAAACCGAGATACTGTCCTTAATGAAGTTTAGCTTTTTCAGGTCTGCATAATCAACTGTAGCTTCAAAATTGAAGTTGTTCACGGCACTCCCAAAATCGGCTAACCCTTTAAAGTAGAATTTAAAATTGGCATCATTACTAGATATACTCCCATCGTACAATTCATCTTTCAGGATTCCGGAAACCTTCACATCCTTGTACTCATATCCGTTATAGGTAAGATTATAGATCTCCCCTATCACCTCAGTATTCAGCGTTTCTTTGACAAAGCCTTCGCCTTCCACATTTACATCTACGGTTGCTTTACCGAGGGTTTTATTCTCGATGTAATTGCCAAGGTCAAAATCGATCAATGAAATGAATCCTTTGTATTTCGATTTTTGAATTTCGTCCAGTTCGCTTAGCTCAAGATCGACATAACTGTTTCCAAGGGCACTGTTGATGTTTAATTTAGTTTGGACCGTATTGGTTGTGACAACCGCATCGCCCCGCATCGTAAAGGATCCTAGTTTTTGAACTGATTTTGGAAGTGATTCCCCAAGTAATCTGGGCAGCAATCCGCGCAGCTGATAGTAACTGCTAGTAATATTTCGAATATCCGCCTCCATTTTAAATTCCCCGTCACGCTGGAAGAGGTCCGTAAAATTAAAATCCCCCCGTATGCCAGTATTATCAGTAACCAGGAAGAGATCATCGGCCTGTAAGTCATTTAAGACCCCACTAATATCACCAGAAAAGAGTATGGTTTTATCCACCCCAAACTCATCATAGAAGAGATTGATGTCTGAAGTGCCAACCTCTGAGTCTATAAAATTCGATGTGACACCTACTTTATTGGTAAAGTCCTTCATATCCTCTCTTTCATAATCAAAGATCAATTGGCCTTTAAGGTCGGAATGCGCTGTTTTAATCTGCAGGGAATCGAATCGAATTTGTGAGAGGGAGTAAGCAAATTCAGTTTGGAGGCGGTCTACTTCAAGTCCGCGCCTGTCTCTGAATGCCAAGGATTCAATTTTAGCTGATACATCAGGCCCAAGAATATTGAAATTATCTGCTTGGAGGTTCAGTTTTTTCAGATCAAATACAGAGGGGTATTCCAGGTTTTCGTTTATTAATCTGAACCTGCTGTCAGTGATCACAAATTCATCTGTGGATAGTGTAAAAGGTTCGGTATCAGGATCCCTTGGTTGGCCTGAATCAAATTTTGCAATAAATACATCCAGGTTGGTATAAGTAGTATCCTGATATGTTTTAATCTTGAGATCGAGGCCTTCAATATCTACATCGCCAAAATCCATATTTCCCTTCATCACATTTTGAATACTTAGAATGGAGGTGCTTAGTTCGTGGATATAAGCCAGGGTGTCCTGCTTATAGTCTTCGATATAAATCCCGCGCACAGAGGTGTCCCAAGAAATTAAAGAAACTCTTAAGCGATCAATGGCGATGTTCGTACCAAAATCCGAATTCAGCCGATTCATTGTCATTTTAGCCAGACGCGTTTGTACAGGAGGAAGCGATAATACTAAGGTGCCCAGGACACATCCAAGCAGGATGGCCAACAGTACTCTGACAAGTATTTTGCGGAATTTTTTGATAGGGCTTTAAGGTTTACCTTTGTACATTCAAATTTTGTTCCAAACAGCTATTGAAAAAAGCAGTTTACATATTAGCAATCGAATCCTCTTGTGATGATACTTCTGCTGCGGTCTTACGCAATTCAGAAGTGCTAAGTAACGTGGTGGCCACACAGAAAATACATGAGGCGTACGGAGGAATTGTACCGGAATTGGCTTCCCGCGCACATCAGCAAAATATAGTTCCCGTGGTGCACCAGGCTTTGGCTATAGCAAATATCGACAAAAAACAGCTATCTGCTATTGCTTTTACCAGAGGTCCCGGACTATTGGGATCCCTACTAGTAGGTACGTCATTTGCTAAGTCTTTGGCTCTCGCCCTGGAAATTCCTTTGATAGAAGTGCATCATATGCAAGCGCATATACTGGCCCATTTCATCGATGAAGAGGATTCCGGTAAACCCGAATTTCCGTTTCTCGCGCTAACTATCAGTGGCGGACATACGCAACTTGTACATGTGCGTGATTACCTGGATATGGAGGTCATAGGGGAAACATTGGATGACGCAGTCGGAGAGGCATTCGATAAGAGTGCCAAAGTTTTGGGCTTGTCTTATCCAGGCGGACCGATGATAGACAAGTATGCTCAGAAAGGAGATCCAAAAGCCTTTGCTTTTCCAATACCTAAGATGGCAGATCTAAATTTCAGTTTCAGTGGATTAAAAACCAGTATTCTGTATTTCATCCAAAAAGAGACGGCCAAAAATCCGGGTTTTGTAAAAGAAAATCTGGAAGACATTTGTGC